>WNGP01002506.1_pt1 | contig 16410 bp, 22 predicted proteins | sample 5407671 | NCBI WGS metagenome assembly WNGP01 (sample SAMN13153381, study PRJNA577476) | soil metagenome | isolation source: 40 cm soil or saprolite under Garry oak tree replicate 2 | place: USA:California | collected 2016-06-15 | reverse complement strand
GCTACCGCGGACGAATAGCGTCGCGCACGATGTCGTCCACCGCAAACTTGATGAACTCCGACCGCTTGTCGCGGCGGCGCTGGCTCTCGGCCCGCACGTCGGCGAGCCGCCGCTCGATATCGGCGATTTCGAGCGCGCGGAGCTGATCCTCGAGATCGAAATGTTGGGTAATCAACCCTTCGATCTTGTTGCGGATCGCGGGTCGATTCGATTCACTCGCCGTCCGATAGGCGCGCTGTTGCGCCCGCGCGTTTGCTTCCAACCCGAACATCTTGCCGACAAGCTGTGCGCGGACGCTGTCTCGCCGGCTGAGCTTCTGAACCATGTCGAACTGGACGGTGAGTTGTGCCACCTCCATCCAGTATTCGTCCTGCGTCGGCGGACTCGACACTGGCCGGCCGTCCACGACCAGGACCGGCTGATTGTTGGCTGCATTGGCGTGGTCGCGGAGCGAGTCGAGCCCGCCGACCCGCTCCGGGGCAACCAACATGAGAAATGCGCGGGCTGCGGCTTCCGCTTCGCGCGGCCGCTGTTGCACGATCTGCTGCACCTGCATCTGCATCGCCTGCGGGTTGGGCATGTCCTGAGCAGCGCCCGAAGACGCCGCCAGGAGACCGAGGACGCCGATCAGCGCGTTAGTTCGGCAGGCCATAGTACCGCTCCTGTTCCAGTCGAGTGAGTTGCACGTCGATATCCGCCATTGTCTTCCCACCGGTTACATATCCCGCCGTCGCTGACCAAGTCGTCGTCGGCGTCCAGTGCGCCGGAGCGTCACGAGACGGCCCCGACCGCGTGACGATCACACCGGCAATCACTGCGGCAGCCGCGAGCGCAGCCGTCGCCCAGAGCATCACGGGCCGGGGCCGGCGGTGAACCGGCCTTGCCACGTCCAACGCCACGCGACCGTGCTCGAGCTCGGCAAGCGTCGCCTGGCACACGAGACAGCCGGCCACATGAGATTCGAGTTCCACGCCCCGCGGTTCTGGAAGTTCGTCGTAGACAAGCAGCAGCAGTTCGTCGTCGGTCGGGTGATTCATCGGTAGTTCTCCAGCGCCGCGCTGATGCGAGCGAGCGCGGCGCGCATTTGCGTGAGGACCGTGCCGAGCGGCCGGTGCAGGCGGTCGGCAATCTGCTGAAAGGTCAGGCCGCGTTGCTGGCGGAGCTCTACGACGTCACGCTGCGCACGCGGCAGCGCGTGCACCGCGTTGTGGACTGCGGCTCGCAACTCGTGCTCAAGCATCCGAGCATCGGCTGCGTCCGCCAGCGCCGGCTCCGCCGACTCCATCAGCGTCGCCGCGCGGCGCCGGACCAGCTCACGGCGCAGGTGATCGCGCCAGACGTTGGCTGCGATGCGGAAGAGGTAGGCCCGCGCGTTGCCGTTGAGCGAGAGCCGTGGCGTCGCCGTCACCAGGCGCGCGGCCACTTCCTGCAGCATTTCCGCGGTCAAATCGGCGTCGCGGCACCGCGCGCCCAGGAAGTTGCGCAGCGCTGGCGTGTGCTCCGCCAGGAGTTGTTCGGCCGCGATTTGCGTCATGGTCACATAAGAGTACGTGCGAACGGGGTTATTATTTTCCCCTGTGACTATCACCTTCCGATCCCTCCTGGATGACGGCCGCGTCCACGTCTTCGACGGGGCCATGGGCACGATGCTGTACGGCAAGGGCTTCTTCCTGAACGTCTGCTACGACGAGCTGAACCTGAAGCAGCCGCGGCTCGTGCAGGAGGTGCACGCGGAGTACGTGCGCGCCGGCGCGGAGATCCTCGAGACCAACACCTTCGGCGCCAATCCGCTGAAGCTGAACAGCTACGGCCTGGCGGATGAAACCGAAAAGATCAACCGCACGGCCGCCGAGCTGGCGCGCGCCGCCGGCGGTGGACGCGTGAGCGTCGTCGGCGCAATCGGCCCGCTCGGCATTCGCATCGAGCCGTTCGGTCCCACGTCACAGGCAGAAGCAGAGGCCGTCTTCGCACGCCAGGTGCAGGGGCTGCTCGCGGGCGGCGTGGACGGTTTCATTCTCGAGACGTTCAGCGATATGGACGAAATCCACGCCGCGCTGCGCGCCGTGCGCGCGGTGTCCGATCTGCCCGTCGTCTGCCAGATGACTATCGGCACCGATGGGCTCACATACTATGGCACCGACCCCGACACCTACACTAAGCAGTTGGCCGCGTGGGGCGCCGATGTCATCGGCGTGAATTGTTCCGTGGGGCCTGCAGGTGTCCTCGAGGCGGTCGAGAAAATGGTGAAGGCGACCGACAAGCCGATCTCGGCGCAGCCGAACGCGGGTCTGCCCAAGGACGTCGGCGATCGCAAGATCTATCTCGCCTCGCCCGAGTACATGGCGAGCTACGCGCGCCGCATGATCGAGACGGGCGCGCGCTTCGTCGGCGGCTGCTGCGGCTCGACACCCGACCACATCAAGAAGATCCGCGACTACGTCGCGAGCGTCGTCCCGCGCCAGCCGAGTGTCGTGGTCTCGCGCGCACAGGTGCAAGCGCCCGCGGGGGTGACCGCCACACCGCTCGCCGAGAAATCGCATTGGGGCGCGAAGCTCGCGCGCGGCGCGCTGGTCACCAGTGTTGAGATCGTGCCTCCCAAGGGCGTGGATCCCAAGCCGATGCTGGAGCAATGTCGTGCGCTCAAGGCCGCCGGCGTCGACGCGGTCAACGTGCCCGACGGCCCCCGCGCGCAGAGCCGCATGGGCGTGCTCCCGTCCGCATTGCTGATCGAGCGCGAGGTGGGGATCGAAACGGTGATCCACTACTGCTGCCGCGACCGCAATCTCCTCGGCATGCTCTCCGACATCATCGGGGCGCACGCGGCCGGCCTGCGCAACATCCTGATCATCACGGGCGATCCGCCGAAAATGGGTCCCTACCCTGAGGCGACGGCGGTGTTCGACATCGACTCCATCGGCCTGACGAATCTCGTCTACCGGCTCAATCAGGGTCTCGATCCCGGCAACAATCCGCTGGGCGGCGCGACGCGATGGGCGATTGGCGTCGGCGTAAATCCCGGGGCGGTCGATCAGGATCGGGAGCTGTCGCGGTACGCGTGGAAGGTGGACGCCGGAGCGGAGTTCGCCGTCACGCAGCCGGTGTTCGACGAACACCAGCTCGAAGCGTTTCTGAAGCGCGTCGAGTCGTTCAAGATCCCGATCGTGGCGGGAATTTGGCCGCTCATCTCGCTGCGCAACGCCGAGTTTTTGGCGAACGAGGTGCCAGGCGTGTCGGTGCCCGAAGAGGTGCTGCAACGCATGAAACGGGCGCAGGAGAAAGGCAAAGAGGCGGCGCTGGCCGAGGGCGTCGCGATCGCGCGGGAGATGTTCACGAAAGTGAAGCAGCTGGTGCAGGGTGTGCAGGTGAGCGCGCCATTCGGGCGGGTCGAGGTGGCGCTCCAGGTATTTCAGTAGATAGCATCCGGCAATGCCGGAGCTTCCCGACATCACGATCTATCTCGAGGCGCTGGCCCCCCGCATCGTCGGCCAGCCGCTCGAGCGCGCCCGCATTGTCAGCCCTTCGTTGCTGCGCACGGTCGACCCGCCGCTCACCGCGGCCGAAGGCCGCAAAGTCGTGGCGTTGCGGCGCATCGGGAAGCGCATCGTGTGGGAGATGGAAGGCCAGCTGTTTCTCGTTTTCCATCTCATGATCGCCGGCCGCTTCAAGTGGAGACCGGCGGGCACGAGCGCTCCCGCCAAGGTGGGACTCGCGTCATTCGACTTCCCGTCCGGAACGTTGCTGCTCACCGAGGCCAGTCCCAAGAAGCGGGCGTCGCTCCACGTCGTGAACGGCGAAGCGGGACTCGCCGCGCACGATCCTGGTGGACTCGACGTGATCGAAGCGGATCTGGCCACGTTCAAGACTCGCCTGCAATCCGAATCGCACACGCTCAAGCGTGCCCTCACGGACCCACATCTGTTCGATGGCATCGGCAATTGGTTGTCAGATGAGATCCTGCACGCCGCGAAGCTCTCCCCGTTCCAACTGACGGGAAAACTGAGCGACGCGGAAGTCGCGCGACTGTACGACGCCGCGCGATCGACCACGCGACGGTGGATCGAGAAGCTGCGCTCGGATACGGGAACGAAGTTCCCAGAGAAGGTGAGCGCGTTCAAAGACGGGATGGCGGTCCATGGCCGCTACAAGGAGCCCTGCCCAGTCTGCGGATCCCCCATCCAGCGCATTCGCTACGCCGACAACGAAGCCAACTACTGCGCGACATGCCAGACCGGCGGCCGTGTGCTCGCCGATCGATCGCTCTCTCGATTGCTCAAGGCCGATTGGCCCCGATCGCTCGAAGAGTGGGAGGCCAAGCTGGGGCGATGACCATTCGTCGCGCGCGCGATACCGATGCCCTAACGGTCGGCCGCATTCACGTCGAGTCGTGGAATGTCGCATACCGCGGCATCATGCCCGACGACGTGATCGCCAGAACCGACCTCGCCTATCGGACAGCGTTCTGGCAAGAGCGGATTGCGGACCGTGAATGGCCCGTCTTTCTGATGGAGGAGAACGGGAAACCGGTGGCATTCTGTCAGATGATCCCGACTAGAGACGCCGACGATGATCCCAAGCGCGTTGGACACATCACGTCGCTCCACGTATTACCGCAGCTGCGGGGGCGGGGATACGGCGGCGCGCTCATGGGCCACGTCCTCGCCGAATCCCGCGGTCGTGGATTCGTGGAGGTAACGCTGTGGGTGCTCGAGGAGAACCGGAACGCACGGCGGTTTTACGAGAAGTACGGCTTCACGCTCGACGGCGGGACGAGAACATATCCGAAAACTGGGGTGCCTGAAGTCCGATATCGGATTAGACTTCGCATCTCATCCTAATCGCGAAGGAGTTGCACCGTGCGACGCGCCCGGATCGCCGCGCTGATCATCGCTGCCGTGTTCCCCCGTAACGCCGCCGCTCAAGGCCAATTCCAGCCATCCGGTTTCGCCGTCGACGACCCCGTCCTGCGCCGCATCTGGGCGATCGGCAACGACAGCTCGCGGCTGCCGCGTCTCGCCGAGGTGCTCTTCGATTCCCTCGGCCCGCGCCTGACCGCGTCGCCGGGCATGACCGCGGCGCAGAACTGGTTGATCGCGACGTACAACTCGTGGGGCATCACGGCGCGGAAGGAACAGTACGGCACGTGGCGCAGCTGGCGCCGCGGCACGACGCACATGTCGCGTGAGCGGCGCGACGTGTTCCAGCCGCGCCCCAACGGGCAACCCGGCGCGTGGCCCGACTGCCAGCAGCCGCAACGGGCGACACCACCGCTCGCGCCCCCCCCCGCCCCCTCCGCCCCCTCCGCTCCGCCGCCACCGTCGGCCCCGACGACCCGGCCGTGACATTCACGGATCATTTTTCCGGCATCTCTGCCGCCTACGCGGCGTTCCGGCCGCGTTATCCTGACGCGCTGTTCGAGTTCCTAGCGCAGGTCACGCCGGCGCAGGGCGACGCCTGGGATGCGGGGACGGGGTCGGGACAGGCGGCCATCGGATTGGCGCGCCATTTCAATCACGTCATGGCGACCGATGCGAGCAGCGCGCAGCTCGAACACGCCACGCCCGACGCGCGAATTAGCTATCGCGTCGCCACGGCGGAAGCAAGCGGCCTGGAGGACGCGTCGGTCGATCTCGTCACGGCCGCCCAGGCGCTCCACTGGTTCGACCGCAGCCGCTTCTGGACGGAAGTGCGGCGGGTGTTACGGCCGCGCGGCGTCATCGCGGTCTGGACCTACGTCCTTTTCGAGATCGCACCGCCGATCGATGCGATCATCCGCCGCTTCTACCGCGGCGTCGTCGGGCCATTTTGGCCGCCGGAACGGCGCATCACCGAAGAGCGTTACCAGACGATCGAGTTCCCGTTCTCTGAATTTGCCGCCCCTAACTTTGTGATCGAGCAGGTGGTCACGCTGGACGACGTCGCCGGCTACATCCGCACCTGGTCGGCGACGCGTGCCTACGTGAAGCACCATGGCGAAGATCCGGTCGACGGCCTGGTCAACCAGCTGGCGCCGGCCTGGGGCGTTCCGCAGCAATCCCGATTGGCGCGCTGGCCAGTGACGATGCGCGTGGGGAGGGTTTCATGAAGGATTGGATCACCAACGTCATCACGCGCGAGCTGAAGGCGTTGCGTCGTGAAGTCGAATCGTACCCGAGCGACGCCCACCTCTGGGAAATACCGGCCGGGATCTCGAATCCCGGCGGCAATCTCGCCCTGCACCTCGCGGGCAATCTCCAGTTTTTCATCGGCAACGTCCTTGGCAAGAACGGCTATGTTCGCAATCGCGACGCCGAGTTCGCGAGCCGCGACGTGCCGCGCGCCGAGCTGCTGCGCGAAATCGACAACGCGATCGCCGCCGTCCAAACCGGCATGAGCAAGATCAGCGAAGCCGACCTGTCCAAACCGTATCCCGAGAAGGTCGGGGGCGTCAGCGAGTCGACCGGCGCGTTTCTCGCGCATTTCGCCACCCACCTCGCTTACCACCTTGGCCAGGTGGACTATCATCGTCGCATCATAACCGGCGAGGGAAAGACCGTGAAGGCGATGGCCCTCACCGAGCTCGGCGGAAAGTCTTCATGAACACCGGAACCGCCGGGCGAACCGTCGGGCGGCCAGAGCCGGACGAGATCCCGTCGCCCTGGGTCGGCTACGTCAAGCGCGTTCCCGAGCTCGACCCGGTGATGGCGTGCGCGGCGCAGATCGAGGAGACGGCGAACCTGCTGCGCGGTCTCTCCGACGCTGACGCCACGTACCGCTACGACCGCGGCAAATGGAGCATCAAGGAAGTCGTCGGCCATCTCTGCGATATCGAGCGCATCATGGCCTCGACGCGGAGGCCTGGCTCCGGCGCGGCACGGCAAATGGCAAGCCGGTCAGCGTCCGCGCGCTCGCGTACGTGATTCCCGGGCACGAGCGGCATCACGTGGAGATCCTCAGAACCCGTTACCGTGTCGGAGGCGTCGGAGGCGTCGGAGGCGTCTGCTAAGAGAGCGGGGAAGCTGTGGTACAGGTAGATTACTGACCGCCTACAACAAGGGACACGTCGTGCTAGCGACACTCGTTCTTGCCGCACTGCTGCAGCAGCCGACCGCTGCTCCGCCGCCACCGGCTCCGCCATCACCGGCGGCCATCGGGGTCGGTGCCGTCGCGCCTGACTTCTCGATTCCCGGCGCGACGCGCTACGGCACGTTGAAGAATCCGGTCCGACTCAGCGATTACAAAGGGAAGACGGTGGTCCTCGCGTTTTTCTTCAAAGCCCGAACGCGTGGCTGAACGGTCCAAATGAATGCGTACCGTGATCAGTACGCACAGCTCTTCAAGAATGGCCGCAACATCGTCCTCATCGCGATCAGCGCAGATCCCGATACGGCACTCGCCTCTTGGGCGCGTGACGCGGAGTACCCGTTCCTGTTCGCGCAGGACACCGGAACGGCGGTAGGCAAGATGTATGGAGCGCTGTCACGCTTTCCGGGGATTACGAACCGCAACCTGTTTGTGGTCGGACCGGACGGGAAAGTAGCGTATCGCGCGACGCCGTTTAGGGAGATCGACCCGACTGCCTATACCGAATTGGGAGCGGCGATTGCGAAGCTAGTTCCCGCCGATACCACGGCTCGCTAAGGGTGCCGAACGGGGCGGCGAAGGGCAGTCTCCATCGCCGCCTCGATGTTTTGGTCCTCCCCGACGCCCGTATAGACGACTTTCCCGTTGGCATCCAGCACAGCGATGTAGGACGTCGACGGCGCCTGGAACGCCCGCACCGCCGCTCCGTTGCCATCCCAGAGGAACGTGAACGGCATCGGATGCTTCTCGAGATGACGGCGAACGCTGTTCTTGCTCTGATTGACGGCGACTGCCACGACGAGAAACGCAGCCCGATCCCCAAACTTCCTCTGCGCAGCCTCGATGCGTGGCAACAGCTCGGCGCAAATTGGGCACCACGTCGCCCAGAACTCCACGATCACCGGCTTCTTGCCGATCCATTGCGACAGCGGGACCGAGTCTCCGTTCAGGTTCTCAAGTGTGACCGCGGGGGGTGTTTCTCCGACCGGGATACCAATTACATCCTGCGCGCGGAGTGACGCCGGACCAAGAAACAGCAATCCCGCGCACACCGCACCGCGCACCGCGCCCGCCGTTACCATACCTGCCCCGCTTTGACGAAGTAGTATTCGGCCATGAGCAGTAGAACCACGCCCGCAGCTTTTTTGATCCACGACATCCACGCGCCAGCGCGCGGGAGCGCAGCGATCGCGCCGGAAAAGAACCCGACGACGACCAACAGCGCCGTCATGCCCAGCGAAAACACGAACAAATAGAGGAATCCCAACACCGCGCTGCGGGTTGTCGCCACCCACGTGAGCACCGCCGCGAACGCCGGCGCGCCACAGGGCGCAGCCACCAGGCCCGATGTGGTTCCCAGCAGAAACACCGCCGGATACGAGCCGCCGCCCAGTCTCCCGGCCCAGGCGGAGAGCTGCGCAGGCAAGCGCACGGGAATGACCTCGAGCATCGCCAGCGCGAAGATGAGCAGCAGGTTGCCGATCACGAGCCGCGCCCAAAAACTCGCGCCGATGGTGCCGAACAGCGATCCCGTGAGCCCCGCGATCATGCCGAGCAACGCATAGAACAGCGCGAGCCCACTGGCGTAGGTGAGCGTCAGCCCGATCGTGCGGCGGCGCGTTCGCCCCTCGACGTTGACGCCTGCGAGTGTCCCCGCGGTGATGGGAATCATCGGATAGATGCAGGGATTCAGACTCGTGACGAGTCCCGCCCCGAACAACAACGGCACTGCGACGAACGGACGATGCTGGAGCGCGTCCGACAAGCCGGTTTGCAACAGGGCGATGGTGACCACGGGCGTGATAATAACTACTTTAGGCCTCGTGAGCCGTACCGCTCTCCTCGCCGGCGCGACGGGCCTCGTCGGCAGTCACGTACTCAACCTACTCCTCGGCGACCCGGCATGGTCGCGAGTCGTGACCGTGGGTCGCCGCACCGCGCCGCAGCAACACGCGAAACTCGAGCAGCGCCTGCTCGACCTCGGCGAGCTCGAAACGGTGCGCGATTTACCGCACGTCGACGATGTGTTCTGCTGCCTCGGCACCACCATCAAGCGAGCCGGATCGCAGCCGGCATTTCGTCTCGTCGACCACGCCTTCGTGGTCGGCCTGGCGCGGTCGGGACTCCGTGCCGGCGCCACCCAGTTTCTGCTCGTAAGCGCCATCGGCGCGGATTCCGCGTCGCGCGTTTTCTATAGCCGCGTCAAAGGTGAAACCGAGATGGCGATCGGGAGTCTCCACTATCGCAGCACGCAGATCTTTCGGCCCTCGCTGCTCCTTGCCGAACGCCGTGAGTTTCGCCTTGGCGAACGAATCGCGATGCTGGGAGCGCCAGTGTTGTCGGTCGCGCTGTTCGGCAGACTGCGGCGCTATCGCCCGATTCACGTCGGGACAGTTGCACAAGCGATGGTCAATCTCGCACGCGAGGCACCGCTCGGGCCCAATGTATTCGAGTACGACGCGATGCTGGCGAGCGCCCGCGCGTGAGCGTGGACCGGTTTCTCGCTGCCGCCATCGCCGAGGCGGAGCAAGGCCTGCGGGAAGGCGGCGTCCCGATCGGCGCGGTGATCGTGGTGGATGGCGAGATCATCGGGCGCGGCCACAATCGGCGCGTGCAGAAAGGGAGCGCGGTGCTACACGGGGAGATGGACGCGTTGGAGAACGCGGGCCGGCAGCCGGCGTCGGTCTATCACAGCGCCACACTCTACACGACGCTGTCACCCTGCGCGATGTGCAGCGGCGCGATTCTGCTCTATGGCATCCCGCGCGTCGTCATCGGCGAGAACGAGACGTTTGTCGGCGAAGAAGCGTTGCTCAGGAGCCGCGGCGTGTCACTCGAGGTGCGCCAGGATGCCACCTGCATCCGGCTGATGACGGAGTTCAGTCGGGCGCACCCTGACCTCTGGAACGAGGATATCGGCGTCTAGGACTTGCTGCGCCGAACCGTCATCGGCCCGTTGGTGGTGACAACGCGAATCAATGGACCGCCATTCCCCAATGTGGTCGAAATGCGATTCCGGATCCGCCCGCTGAGCGTCACCGTCATCGGGAAACCGACATCCATCGGCCCGTTGACCGTCCCGAATTCGACCTTCGCGTTGTAGTCACCCGGAATCCAGAGATCCGCGGGGCCATTTTGGGTCTCGGCGTCGAGTCCCACGCCGTCCCAGCGTGTTCCCAGCAGGTCCACCGTCAGTGGTCCGTTTTGCGCGCTCGCGTGGACGTCGCCGCCGACGCCGGAGAGTGACAGGGGTCCGTTCTGCGTCGAGAGATCCATCTGGCCCGACACATCCTGCACCGACAGCGGACCGTTTTCGGTCGACAGATTCAAGTTGGTGTGCCGCGGCACCATCACGATGAAGCTGACCGACCAGTTCTGATGGCGCCCCAAGAGTCCGCTGCCGCCCGTCGCTCGCACCGTGCCGCCAGAGACCTCGATCTTGATGTCACGCGCGATCGCATCGGCATCGTCCTGCGTCCGCGCGTGCACCTGAATCCGCGCGGTGACCGCAATGCTGTCGGATTTATTCCAGCCGATGATCTCGACACCGCCGTTCATGCCCGGATCGATGTGGAGTGGCTGGCTCGTCGCCTTCATCCCGGTTTCGCGAATCTCACAGTGACGGGCGCGCTGGCCCCAATCCCCCCAGCGTCCGTCGCGACAATTCTCCAGCCATTCGTCGTCACTATCCTGAGCACGTAGACCCGTAGGAAGAACCAGCAAGATGACAGCGACCGCGGCGAGATGGCGCATCACAGTGAGCTCCGGGAATGTCAGGGATGACACAGGGTTCGACACTCTCTACGCTGGAAGGGTTGGCTATGGCGCGGCCTTAGCTGTGGGTGGTTTCAACCGTCTCGCCCAAGCGCTTGCCGAGGGCCTTCAGGTACTTGTCGAGCGATCCGTAGCACCCGAACACTTTCATGCCGGTTCGTAATACCTTTGGGCATGACCGCCGATAGGCTCCGCGTCGATCGTTGGCTCTGGGCCGCGCGTTTTTTCAAAACCAGGGCATTGGCCGCAGCGGCAGTCGCCGGTGGAAAGGTTCATGTCAACGGCACGCGCGCGAAACCCGCAAAGCAGTTACAAGTGGGCGACGATCTGCGGATTCGCCTCGGGCCCTACGAGTGGCGCGTGACGGTTCGCGCGCTGTCGGAGCGACGCGGGCCACCCAGGGACGCGCAGCTGCTGTACAACGAGTCGGCGGAGGGTCGCGCCGCGCGCGAGCGGCTCGCCGAAGCCCACAAAATCGCGCCGGCCCCTGCTTACCACGGCAAGGGCCGGCCGACTAAGAAGGACCGTCGCAAACTAGAAGAGTTTCTGTAAGCGCACGTCCCCCGATCCCGTTTCAACCGAGAGGCGCCCTTTCCCGTCGCCGAGAGTGCCGGTCACGTGGTCGTGTTCGATGCGCCGCACCTGCAGCGTCAATCCGCCAAGATCGATATCGCCGCTCCCCGTATCAAGATCCACCTCAGCGCCGAGGGTCGGCGGCACCTTGAGGGTGACATCGCCGGAACCGGTCTCGATGTGTAGCGAACGGAATGCCGACACCAGCGCCACGTCCACACCACCGCTGCCGGTCTCGAATGACAGCTCATCCCCCGAAGCGCCCGTCGCCTCGATATCGCCGGAGCCGGTCTCGATGTGGATGCTGGGCGCCTTCGCGCCCGTCACGGTCACGTTTCCCGAGCCCGTGTCGAGTCGCAAATTGGATCCATCGACGCCTGCGACGGTGACGTCGCCGGAGCCGGTCTCGAGATTCACGTCGCCGGATGCCGTGCGCAGGTCCACGTTGCCCGAGCCCGTCTCGACGCGCAGCGACCCCTTCGTCCGGTCGGCTGCGACGTCGGCGGAAGCGACCCACACGCGAATGACGCCGTCCACATTGCTCACGAACGCTTTGCCGACGCCAAGATAGACTCCGACGTTCTTGCCGGCGGGGACGCTCACGCGCAGGTCCGCGTAGGCCTCGAGCCCGCCGCGGTTGCGTCCGGTAATCCGCACTTCACGGCCTTCTCGGAACCAGCTGCTGCGCTCGTGTCGTCCATGTTCCTCGCCGAATGTACCGTCGTCGCGCACGCGCAGCGTCGTGTTCCAGCCGCGGCCCCAGTCGGGCATCACGATCACATCGTCGGGATAGATGACGCGGAGCGTCTCGCGGCCGCGCAGCGGCCCAGCCTGGATGTCGAGCTTGGCCGCGTCCGCACCCTGGCGCCGGACTTCGACGGTGACGTCACTGCCGGTTCCGGCTTCGACGCGCAGCTCGCCGACGAGGTTGTAGATCGCGACCGAATCACCTTTGAGAACATGACGTGATGCTTGAGCGGCAACAGGAATGGACACCAGCACAACGGCTGGGACGAGCAGCAGCACACGAGCGATCATAGCGGCTCCACAAGGGGTTGGCTCAGGTTGGATAGCGCAATGAGTGCAAGGGTTGCAGCTTTGACTCTATGGAAGATTGGCTGCTTTGGTTTCTGCTGGCGATCGCGCTGTTCGTAGGAGAGATGTTCACGGCGGGCTTTTGGCTGGCGTGCCTGGCGGTTGGGGCGGCTGTCGCCGGCGTCGTGGGACTGATCCCGGGGTTGGGCTTTGTACCGCAGGGCGTCGCGTTCGCCGCTGCCAGCATCGTCAGCATGGCCGGGTTGCGGCCCCGGCTGATGCACTACTTCCAGCTCGGACCCGGCTCCGAACTCCGCACGGGGGTGGATGCACTGCTGGGCAAGACCGGGATCGTCACCGAGCGCATCGCCCCGGGGGTGCCGGGCCGTGTGAAGGTCGACGGCGAGGATTGGCGCGGTGCCTCCAGTGACGCGACGGTGCTCGAGCCCGGCACCCAGGTCACGATTATTCAGGTGGATGGGACAACTCTCATGGTTGAGAAGGAGCTCTAGGCGATGGGTCCAGGCACAATTCTCGTGGCGGCTCTGGCCTTTGGCGTCATAGTTCTGATCTCGAAGAGCATCCGCGTCGTGCAGCAGGCGCAGACGATGATCATCGAGCGGCTCGGCAAGTACCACAAGACGCTTGCGTCGGGGATCAATTTCGTTCTGCCGGTGATCGACCGTCCCCGCTCCGTGGACTGGCACCAGACGATCATTACGCCCGCGGGTGACAGCTACTCGCGCCGCTTCCGTACCGAGCGGATCGACCTGCGCGAGACAGTCTACGTGTTCCCGCGCCAGAACGTGATCACGAAAGACAACGTCGTCGTCGAAATCGACGCGCTCATCTACTCGCAAATCACCGATCCGGTGCGGGCGACCTATGAGATCGCGAATCTCCCCGACGCGATCGAGAAGCTGACGCAGACCACGCTCCGCAACGTGATCGGCGAGATGGAGCTCGACCACATTCTGTCCTCGCGTGACACGATCAACGCCAAGCTGCGCGCGATTCTGGACGAAGCGACGCACAAGTGGGGCTCCAAGGTCAGCCGCGTGGAGCTCAAGGACATCAATCCGCCGCGCGACATCCGTGACGCCATGGAAAAGCAGATGCGCGCCGAGCGGGAGCGGCGCGCGACCATCATCACCGCGGACGCCGAGCGGCAGTCACGCATTCTCTCCGCCGAGGGCATTCGGCAGTCGGAGATCAACACCGCGGAGGGCGACAAGCAGGCCAAGATCCTGCACGCCGAGGCGGAAGCGGCGGCGCGGCTCAAGGTCGCTGAAGCGGAAGCGCAGGCGATCGAGCGCATCACCGCCGCGATCAAGGGCACGGGCGGCGACCCGGCGCAATACCTGATCGCCATCCGCTACATCGAGACGCTCAAGGAAATGGTCTCCGGTCAGAACAACAAGGTCGTCTACATGCCCTATGAGGCCACCGGCGTGCTCGGGTCGCTGGGCGGAATTCGGGAGATGCTGGCGCTGGGGCCGTCTGACAAGAAGGCGTGAACCCGCTCACCCAGCTCTCCGAAGAAGAACGGATGTTCCAGGGCGCGGTGCGCGACTTCGCCAAAAGCGAGGTCCGCCCGCGCGTGTGCGCGATGGAGCAGGCGGCGCAGCTCGACCCCGCCCTCATCCCGAAGTTCTTCGAGTTGGGCCTCATGGGGATCGAGATTCCTGAGGCCCACTCCGGCGCCGGCGGCAGTTTGTTCATGACCGTGCTCGCGGTCGAAGAGCTGTCGGCCGTCGACGCTTCCGCCGCGATCTTCGTCGACGTGCAGAACACGCTGGTCAATGCGCTGTTGCTGAAGTGGGCGTCCGACGACATCAAGCGACGGTATCTGCCGCGCCTCGCGAGCGAGGTGGTCGGGGCCTACGCGCTGTCCGAAGCAGGCTCGGGATCAGACGCCTTCGGCTTGCAGACCAAAGCGACCAAACAGGGCGACAAGTGGATTCTCGACGGCCGCAAGCTGTGGATTACGAACGGCGCGGAGGCGGGGCTCTACGTCATCTTCGCCAATACCGATTTCGCAAAAGGCTACAAGGGAATCACGGCATTCGCCGTCGAGCGCGGCTTCAAGGGCTTCAGCGTCGGGAAGAAGGAAGACAAGCTCGGCATCCGCGCGTCATCCACCGCCGAGCTCATCCTCGATCACTGTGAGGTGCCGGCTGAGAATCTCGTCGGCGAGGTCGGCCACGGGTACAAAGTCGCGATCGAGACGCTGAACACGGGGCGCATCGGCATCGGAGCCCAGATGATCGGCATCGCGCGGGGGGCGCTCGACGCGTCGCTGAAGTACGTGAAGGAGCGGCAGCAGTTCAACAAGCCGATCGCGGAGTTCCAGGGCGTCCAGTTCCAGCTCGCGCAGGCAGCGACCGAGCTCGAGGCGGCGCGGCTCATGGTCTACAACGCCGCGAGGCTCGAGGATGCCGGCGAGTCGTATACGAAGGAAGCGGCCATGGCGAAGTTGCTCTCCTCACAGGTCGCCGAGCGCGTGACCTCGCTCGCCGTCGAGTTGTTTGGGGGATACGGCTATACGAAGGAATATCCGGTCGAGAAGTTTTATCGCGACGCGAAGATTGGGACGATCTACGAAGGCACCAGCAACATGCAGCGGTCGCACAGGGGCATGGACATGGACATGGGCCGAAGAAGGAGTTTGTGGTCGCCCCCGACCGCGCAGTATCTGTGACGCGCGAAGTGCTCGTCCATCAAGGGTTCGAGGTCGTGCGGATTGAGCAGGTGGGCAATGACCAAGTCGTATACTACCGGCGTGGCAACATGGGTCGCGGCAAGGGCAAAGGGCCGCCGATGAAGATGATCATTCGGCGCGTGGAGAATCGCATCGTGTTCGTGGACACGCCGGATGCGGTGTTGGTGGACATCAATGTAAGATTGCGGTTGTAAACGGTGATGGATGAGAGGAGACCGGCCGCCGGGCGACAATTCGGCGGCCGGTCTTCGTTCTACGGCTGAATTACGCGCACCAGGTCATCTGTCTGGCTCGGTACATACACCCGCCCCGTCACGGGATCGACTACCACCGCCTTAGGGCTCGGTCCAACGACGATTGTGGCAAACACATCGAACTTGCCGCCATCGATCAGCGACACGGTGTTCTCACCGCTGTTAGCTACGTACGCCACCCCGCGACCAGCATCGAAGCCCACTGCCTCCGGCAACCTGCCGACGGGCAGCCGCACGATCTCCTTGAAGGCCCCCGGGTCCGGCGCAGAGATATCGATCACCGACACCGTGTTGTCGTCACGGTTTGTCACGTAGAGCCGGTTGTCCCGCGTGTCGACCGCGACGCCGTAGGTTCCGTTCCCGAGGTTGCGAATCTCACCCACCACCCGCGCGCTGCCAGGCTTGGGATCAATAACCACCACTTCCTGCAACGTCGGGATCGCGACGTACACGAACCCGTCGATCGGGTTGAACGCAACGCCTACGCCCGGAGCGGGAAGGAGCACAATATCGGCGGTGGCGACGATGTCCTTTGACCCGTCGATCGGCACGAGGGCGGCACCGCGCCCGAGCGGATCGGCCGCGACGGCGACATAGATGCGGTCGGCCGCTTCGTCCACCGCGACACCCTTGGCCCCGGTCCCCACTGGAATGGGGAGACGGAGGACATCAGTTACTCCGTCGATCGGGACAACGCCTGCCAGGCTGGACACGTAGACCTGATTCGTCGTCGCATTTGCCGCCACGCCAAACGGTGACTCGAACCCGGTAAGTCGCGGTAGCAGCTCGCGGTCGTCCTGCAACACCGAGACTAAGGTCGCTCCCGGTACGTAAATCTTCTTCGTTTGGTCGTTCATTGCCGCCGCGACGGGCCCGAGACCCGTGACCGGAATCGCCTTGATCACACCACCGATGTCGAACGTGGTGCTCCCCGCGCCCGTCAGGGTGCCGGACGTGGCGTCGAGCGTGTAGCCGAGCCCCGCGGAGTCGACG
>WNGP01002160.1_pt1 | contig 16431 bp, 13 predicted proteins | sample 5407671 | NCBI WGS metagenome assembly WNGP01 (sample SAMN13153381, study PRJNA577476) | soil metagenome | isolation source: 40 cm soil or saprolite under Garry oak tree replicate 2 | place: USA:California | collected 2016-06-15 | reverse complement strand
GTATGACTTGAACATACCATATCAAACCGCTCTTGTGTCCAACCTGAATTGCTTTCCGTACAATAGAGGCGGTATACAACGGGAGAAGCTGTTCTCAGGTGTGACTCAGCCTCAGCACAGCGTCAGTTCATTTGAACTGTGTAATACACAGGAAGGTGAATTGTCCGTACCTGGTCGGCAAGAGTGCGCGTAATAGCCTGACGAATCCACCAGGTCGCATACGTGCTAAATCTGTAACCCCTGCCAGGATCAAATTTCCCGGCGGCACGTATGAGGCCAATGTTTCCTTCTTGAATCAGGTCCAGCAGGCTCGCGCCCAGGACACTATACTTATGCGCAATACTCACTACCAGGCGCAGATTGGCCTCTACCAGGCGACGCTCCGCTTTCTCCCCGTCCGCAATGATGCATTGACTGGCACTCTCATCAGGCTTAAGACGCTCAAGCTTCCCGCGCTGTATGCTCTGTGCTAGCCTGATCTCCTCATCCGCCGAGAGCAAGGGAATACGACGTATCTCGCTTATATACAGTTGCAAGAGGTCATCTGCTGCCCCTTCTCGATCAGTAACTGGGGTATCTGAACCATCATAGCGATGATCGTCTTTACGGGAGTGGTCGCGATAGCCAGGTCGTGATCAACGACCTTTGCCATCTATTTGTCTCTCGCCCATTCTCAGGGAAGAGCACTGGAGAGGAAATGCCTCTCAGTCAAGAAACTGCAGAGAAAGATTTCTCGTGAGGCAATTCGGCAGTTGACGTTCCTATGAAAATGCGGTTCAATGCTAGAGTAAGCTCCTGGATCTCATCCAGTTTCCCAGGAACACTCCTGTAGAGGAGAAAAAAGGAGTGCGCTCATGGAAGACCAGACAAAAATGAATGTAGGCATCATTGGATGCGGCACCATCAGTTCCATCTACCTGCAAGCGCCTGCAAAATTCGCGCTTCTGCGCATAGTCGCCTGCGCAGACCTGATCCCGGAAGTAGCTCAGGCCAAAGCCAGGCAGTATGGTGTGCCAAAGGTCGCGCTGGTCGAGGAATTGCTCTCCGATCCGGAGATTGATCTGGTGCTGAATCTCACCGTGCCTGGAGCCCACACGGAGATCGGACTGGCGGCGCTCGCGGCGGGCAAAGCCGTCTATAGCGAGAAGCCGCTCGGCATCAATCGAGAGCAAGGCAAAGCCCTGCTGGAGGCAGGCCGGGCCAGGCAATGTATGATCGGGTGCGCCCCGGATACCTTCCTGGGCGGGGGCTTGCAGACCTGCATCAAACTCATCAATGATGGCGCGATCGGTGTGCCGATTGGTGCGACGGCTTTTCTGCTGTGTCACGGTCACGAAAGCTGGCACCCGGCCCCGGACTTCTATTATCAGCCCGGCGGGGGACCAATGTTCGACATGGGACCGTATTATCTGACTGCCTTGATCGCCATGCTCGGACCGGTCCGGCGCGTCACCGGGTCAACGCGCATCACTTTCCCCGAACGCGTGGTTACCAGCCAGCCGAAGCCGGGAAAAGTCATCAAGGTGCAGACCCCCACACACATTGCCGGCGTCCTGGACTTCGCGAACGGCGCGATTGGCACCATCATTACCAGCTTCGATGTCTGGTCCCACCAGCTCCCACACATCGAAGTCTACGGCACCGAAGGAACGCTGATCGCCCCCGATCCCAACGGCTTCGGCGGACCCGTCTATGTGCGTGGCGCTCAGGAACGGACATGGCGCGAAGTTCCGCACACCCACGGTTATACCGAGAACAGTCGCGGTATCGGCGTAGCAGACATGGCGCACGCCATGCGCACCGGGCAAACGCCTCGCGCCAGTGGCGAACTGGCCTATCACGTGCTGGACATCATGGAAGCGATCCACGACGCCTCACGCGAAGAACGCCACATCACCCTGAGCAGCACCTGCCAGCGCCCAGCGCTACTGCTGCCTCAGTAAATGATCAAGGAGCGTGCAGGGACATTGCCCTGTCGGGGTTTGGGATGTTCCCACATCTCTCTTTTGCTTCTTTTATCGCCGCAGGCGGCAAGAGGGGGAGCTGAATAACTACAAAGAAAGAAACCATCTCATGAAATCAGCACTGATTGTCTGGGGAGGCTGGGAAGGGCACGAGCCACAAAAAGGCGCGGCCATCTTCGCGGCTTTTTTACGCGGCCAGGGCTACCACCTTGAAATCGCCACCACCCTGGATATGTACCTGGACGAAGCAAAAATGCAGAGCCTCGACCTGATCGTGCCCATCTGGACCATGGGCACGATCACTCCTGAGCAGGAAAAAGGCTTGCTCCAGGCTGTGCAGAACGGGACAGGTCTGGCCGGCTGGCACGGGTGTCTGGCCGACTCTTTCCGCGCCAATCCCGACTATCAGTTTATGGTCGGAGGGCAATGGGTCGCGCACCCCGGTGGAATCATCGATTACGAGGTACAGATCGTGAAGCAGGACGACCCCATCACGCAGGGTATCCAGGATTTCCGCATGCATTCTGAGCAATACTACATGCACATTGACCCCTCCAACGAAGTGCTGGCCACCACGACATTTAGTGGTGAGCATGCCCCCTGGATTGCAGGATGTGTCATGCCGGTCGTCTGGAAAAAACGCTGGGGAGCCGGGCGCGTCTTCTACTCCTCGCTGGGACACCTCGCACGCGATTTTGACGTGCCCCAAGCGCTGGAGATCATGAAGCGCGGCATGCTCTGGGCCAGCCGCTAAAAATCTCTTTAAAATATGCTATAATTGATATATGCCAAAGCTATTTGTAGAAAAAACAATCGAAATCAACGCTCCGGCTTCAAAAGTCTGGGATGTGCTGACCAGGCGTGAGCAGACCGGTGAGTGGGCGCCTGAGTTTTCAGGTGGTGCCCAGTTCCACATCGACTCCGATTGGAACCTTGGTAGTCCGGTACTTTGGAAGGGTCAGGACGGCAACGTGATCGTCGAAGGGGAAGTGACCGCACTTGAGCCGAATACGTTCCTGCGCTTTACCGTCTTTGACGTTCGCGGGGAAAAGCCGCCCGTCACGGAAGAGGACGGCATCACCTACGAGCTGACAGAACAGAGCGGGAAGACGACGCTGCGGCTCTTACAAGGTGATTTTTCGGTAATGGCTGAAGGAGAGAAATACCACCGCCTGAGCGCGGAAGTCTGGGATCGCGTCTTGCCGAAAGTAAAAGAGTTGGCTGAGAAAGAGAACTAGTCGATCAGGGTGCAAGTCGCTCTGCGAGATACTTGAGGCTCAAGGGGTAACGATATTCAATGCTCATGTGGGTCGCGTCGAATAACTCGAAGAATACGCCGGTGACACCACTGTGTTCAAGAGCACGCCGGAATGCCTCTGCTCCCAGGTCCAGGAAGAATTCGTCGCGTTTGCCCGCATCGATGTAGATAGCTTTCATCGACCGTAAATCCTCCGCATGGGCTTCTACCATGCGCACGGGATCTTTGGTCAGCCATCTCTCCCACACCAGCGGGATAAGCTGTCCCGTCGCGATATCGTAGGGGAGGTGCACTGTACCGTCCGCGTCAGCAGAATAGCAGGCGGCCATACACCAGTCGTTCAACAGGTAGCCATCGCTCTCCTTAGAGAAGGCTGGCCGGCTGCGGAAATCCTCCCAGAATTTTTCAAACGAGCCTGCATAGTGATCCCGTAGTGCTCGCACAGACCTCGGGAACGCAGGCAGGTAGGACATCTCGAAAAGCGCGTCCCCGGCATGGGTGGCAAGTCCGCCCCACAGATCGGGACGCAGCATGGGAGTGACCATAGCGCCATAGCCGCCGCTCGACTTGCCAGCAATCCCCCGGTGCTCACGCTGCGGCAGCGTCCGGTAATGGCCGTCGACCCAGGGAACGATCTCGTCGCACAGGTAGGTATGGTAGCGACCGGTGGCGGGGGAGTCTAAAAACTGGCTTCCACCAAGCGATGTCCAGCAGTCTACCCAGACGATGATGCAAGGGGGAGCTTCGCCTCGTGCGAACAATTCATCGGCCAGCTCGGGAAAGGTCTTCCTGAAAGGTGCGCGATTGCGCCACATATCTAACTGGCCAGTCAAACCCTGGATTTGATAGATCGCCGGGTAGCGCCGGTTGGGCTCTTCATCGTAGCCGGGAGGCAGGTATACCCACAATGGGCGTTGATAGGGATCTCCCAGGGGGTTATCTTTGAGTACCATGCTTTCAAATAGTAACTCTTCGTAATGTCCTCGAATCTCGCCTGACCATGGATACATGTTTTACTCTCTTTCTTACTTTTCAATGGAGTTCGATGCTTGCAGGAGTAGCAGTGCATCTTCTCATTTTATGACTATACGGTAGCTGTCAAGAGGGCGCATCACGTACCTCTTCTTGCGGATTTCCAGACAAGGTTGGACTTTTTGGGGAAGCATCAGCCTGCACAGGGATGGCCAGTCTTCAGGTAATATGCCTGCCCGGCACATCTCACTGGCAACCCACAGCGCACCCTCATCCGCCAGCAGCACGCTGCGAGAATTTGAATTGCCTCGTCCAGCCAGGCAAGGCTTGCAATTGCATGGCTGCGGTAGTAGACTGATCTTAACAGGACACTCGCTGTACAAGCCACGTTACCCATAATCCCTGATACAAGGATAGTCCATGAGTGACCGAGATGGCGTGAGAGAGCGCCAGAGCGCACAACCTTCCGATGCATATGAGCTTCTGAGAACCAAGCTTGCTCTTCCGCGACCGCATTCATCGCTCGTGCCGCGTGATCTCCTGCTGGCGCGACTCGACGAAGGGCTTGGCCACAAACTCACGCTGGTATCCGCTCCCGCCGGCTTCGGCAAAACCACGCTTGTCAGCCAGTGGCTCGCATCGCTTGGCGAGCGACAGGACCCGCCTCCCGTTGCCTGGGTGTCGCTCGACGAGGGTGATAACGATCCCGTTCGTTTCTGGAGCTATGTCATTACCGCCTGCCAGGAATTTCATGCTGATATCGGTGAGGGTGCTTTTGCACAGTTGCAAACATCGCGCCGCCTCTCCCTGAAGAGCGTGCTTACGACTTTCATCAACGAGCTTGCGCAGCTCGCCCAGACCGGCATCCTTGTCCTGGAGGACTATCACGTCATCACTTCACCCCAGATTCACGAGGGTATGGCATACTTCGTCGAACATCTACCTTCAGAACTGCACCTGCTGCTGCTGTCCCGCAGCGATCCACCGCTGCCCCTGGCTCGCCTGCGCGCCCACGACGATCTCTATGAACTGCATGCCGCTGATCTGCGCTTTTCTCTTGAGGAGACCCGGACATTTCTCCAGCAGGCTCTTCCTTTTCCGCTTTCTGCAGAGGCGATCACCCGCCTGGAGTCACGCACAGAGGGCTGGGTGACGGGGCTGCGCCTGCTGGCGCTCGCGCTGCATGGACGCAGGGACCCGCAGGAGCTTGAGCGCATGCTCGTCACCTTTACCGGCAGCCACCGCCACATCCTGGCGTATCTTGTGGCTGATGTGCTCTCTTCCCAGACAGAAACGCTGCAGCGGTTTCTGCTCCAGACGGCCTTTCTCAAACCCCTGACCGGTTCTCTCTGTGATGCGGTCACCGGCAGGAGCGATAGTGAGATGATGCTCGAACAGTTGGAGCACGCCAATCTGTTCCTGATCCCACTCGATGACGTTGGGCAGTGGTATCGCTATCACGCGCTCTTTGCCGAGGCTATGCAGCACGAAGCGCGCCGCCGCCTTGGAGAAGACAACCTGCGCTCGCTGTTCGACAAAGCCAGCCACTGGTATGAACAAAATGGGCTGCATGCCGAAGCGGTCGAAGTCACGCTCTCCGCCAGGAACTTCGAGCGTGCCGCCATGCTCATTGAAAGCAGCATGTGGTCTTATAGTGCCGTCAACGAGCTATATACGTGGTTGCGCTGGGTAGAGCAACTGCCGGAGGAGATACTCCAGACGCGTCCCGCGCTTTGCCTGGACTATGCCACAGCCCTCCTTTTCGCCCTGGATCGCAGCGACCCGGCGCTGCTCGTGCGCATTCAAAAGCCGCTCGAGATGGCTGAACGCCGCTGGCAGGTCGAAGGCAACCGACCCAAACTCGGCGAAGTGCTGGCCTTACGCTCCCAGGTTGCCTGGTGGCAGGGAGATTTAACGAACTCGTTTACCTCTGCCCGGCAAGCCCTTGAACTGCTATCCGATCAGGCGACGCTCTGGAGGGCGAGCTGTATGCTCGCTGTAGGGATAGAGGAAAGGCTTGCAGGCAAGATCGACGCTGCCCGGCAGGTGGCTCTAAAGTCGCGAGCGCTCTTCGAAGACACCGGGAACCCTTTCGGCACGCGTGCTGCCACATTCGAGCTAGCAGAAGCCTCCTTCCGGCAGGGGGAGCTGCACCAGGCCGCCCATATGTATCAACAGTTGATCGCAGAAGCCGAAGAAGATCCTCTTGATAGGGCAACTGCGCTTATCTGGCTTGCCATGCTCTCTTATGAGTGGAACGAGTTGCAGCAGGCGGAACAGCAGTTAACCACGGCGCTCGACCTGTGTAAACGCCATTCAAATGAGGTCGGTAGGTACTACACCGAACAATCCATCCTGGTTCCCGGTTCGCTCGTTCTGGCTCGTGTGCTGCACGCTCGCGGCGAGACCATCCAAGCGCAGCAGTTGCTGCAAGAGCTGGTTGCTCTAACGCAGGAGTACAGGTGGCCGTATCTCCACCGGGAGGTACTTGCAAACCAGGCGCGCCTCTCGCTGGCGTCCGCGGACCTTGCCGCAGCGCAGCGGTGGTCGTCCACCATAGAGCAGCTTGGCGAGGACTTTCGGCTTGTCCAGCAAGAGCAGGAAGCGCTTATCCTTGCCCGCCTGCTGATCGCGCAGGGTGATGTAGAGGCAGCTCTCGCTTTGCTCGATCCCTGGCTGGCGTATGCACGCGTCCAGAGACGAGGCCGAAGCGCATTAGAGATCCTGATCCTGACATCCCTGGCTCACTCCTCGCACAAAGACCAGCCTCAGGCCAGGCATTCGCTAGGGGAAGCGCTTACGCTGGCGCGACCAGAGGGTTACCGGCGTCTTTTCCTGGACGAAGGAGAGAGGCTGGCAACAGTGCTCCGTGCCGTATTGCTCGATATGCGAGAAGAGGCACCTGCTGCTTACGTGCGAAGCCTGCTACTCGACTTTGCCGCTCTTCAAACAAAACAGGATGACTCTCCACCTCCCTCACCCGCCCTACTTTTTGAGCCAATTAGCCCCCAGGAGCGGCGCGTCCTGCGCCTGCTCACTGCAGGCCGTTCCAATCCTGAGATTGCCCAGGAGTTGGTCGTCTCGGTCAATACCGTGAAAACGCAGGTGCAGAGCATCTTCCGCAAGCTGAACGTGAAGAATCGCTGGGAAGCCCGTGAAGCCGCCCGCCGCTTGAAACTGCTATAAGGTGCCGGGCTTACCTCGCACTGGTTGTATCATTCACCCGCCGCGTTGTCGTCTAAATCACCCTCTCAATCATCCAGCAGGGTGAAGTCAGTTCACCTTGTTGAAATTTATACTTCTCCCAGTAGATAAAAACCATTGCATCATTCACTGGGAAAGGACGATAAACAACATGAATGATACGTTCAAAAACACAATTTCCTATGATAAGACTGTTCCGGTTTTGATCGTGGGTGGCGGCCTGAACGGCCTCTCGACCTCCCTCTTCCTCTCATGGCACGGCATTCACTCGCTGCTGATCGAACGCCATCCTGGCACCGCGATTCATCCGCGCGCCGTCGGCTTTACCCCGCGCACGATGGAGCTGTTCCGCAGTGTGGGGGTCGAGGAGGCCATTCGCCAGGCCGAGCCACCTATCACCCTGGGCGGCGAGACCCTGCTGGTGGAGAGCTTGATGGGCCAGCAGTTCGACAGTTACCTGGAAGATATTCGCGACCTCTTCATGACTGATGCCAGCCCGGCGCAGGGCAGTGCCATTGCTCAGGATGTGCTGGAGCCGGTGCTGCGAGCGCGGGCCGAACAGCTCGGTGGAGATCTGCGCTTCGGGACCGAACTGGTGACCTTCGAACAGGATGAAGATGGCATCACGGCCACTATCTGCGAGCGCGCCAGCGGGAACACGCGTAGTGTGCGCGCCCAGTTTCTGGTAGCCGCTGACGGCGGTCACAGCGCGATCCGCCAGCAGCTCGGCATCGGCACGCATGGAGCAGGAAGCCTGTTTCATTGCATCAGTATGATCTTCGAGGCCGACCTGATGAAGCTGTTCCGCAAGCGGAATGCCATCATGTGCTTCCTCAGTAACGAGCAGATCGCGAGTGGAGCGCTTGTCCCGTACCCAGGCTCTGCTGCGCGCCCAGATCTCTTTCGGCTGGACGTGGGCTATAACCCGGAGGAAGAGACGCTCGCCGACTATCCAGAGGCACGCTGCCTCTCGCTCATTCGGGCAGCCGTGGGCATCCCTGACCTGCCGGTGCAGCTCAAAACCGTGCTGAACTACGAAGCGGTCGAACTCGTGGCTGATCGCTTCCAGCAAGGTCGAGTCTTCCTGGTGGGTGATGCGGCTCGCACCCAGCCACCCAGCGGTGGTCTGGGAGGCAATACCGGCATCGCTGAAGCGCACAACCTGGCCTGGAAGCTGGCGGCCGTCCTGCGCGGGGAGGCGGGAGAGGGATTGCTCGTCACCTACGATGCTGAGCGGCGCCCGCTGGCGGACTACACTGCCGAGCAGGTGGCGTTGCTTTCCCAGCAGCGCCAGACCGAGGGATCAGCCGGGATCACGGTGGATCTCGTCATGCTCAATGCGGGCTATCGCTACAGCGCGGGAGCCATCGCGCGGGAAGAAGGCGATGAGAATCTTCCTCTGGCCCAGCACCCGGATCGGTGGAAGGGGCAGCCGGGGACCCACGCTCCGCATCTCGTGCTCGAAAGACATGGAGAGCAGATCTCGACGCTGGACCTCTTCGGGCGAGAGTGGGTGTTGCTGCTCGGTTCGGATGGTCATGCATGGCAGGAGGCTGCTCAACGTGCAGCAGAACGGCTCAGCCTCTCTCTGAACATCTACAGGATCGGCAGCGATCTCGTTGATGTCAACGGCAGCTTTTATGCAGCCTACGGAATAACTCCTGCAAGCGCCGTCCTGGTTCGCCCCGACAGCTTCATCGCCTGGCGAAGCGAGCACCAGGAGAAGGAACCTGAGCTCGCTATAGAGCAGGCGCTCTCCAGTCTCCTCTTCCGCTAAATCCGTCTGGTCCATCAGATATGCATGATTGAGAAAGGAATAAAGAAAGGCGGCTGAGTTCTTCACGCGGCAACAGATGAAGAAAGATCAGCCGCAGCATATCGCGCGCCTCAAATCTCTGATTGCCAGCAGGGCCTGACACAACACAATTTTGATATGAAGATAGACAGAAAGAGAAAGCACATGGACAGGAAATCAATCGTTCAATTATCCAGGATACGCCAGGCAACAACAAAGGAACAGGTTCTTCGCCTGCTAGACGTAGCACTCGTCACTGCGCTGCCCGCCCTGCCTGGGAACGCTGAGCAGGGCGACGAAGACCCGTTTGATGAGCAGCACAGCACCCATTTGTGGATCGTCTCTCACGCTGCGGCGCTGCTCAAGGATGAGGGTAAGGCAGGCAGGCGCATCTATGAACTTGTGAAGCCACACCAGGGAAAGGTCGGCGATGCGTTCCATGACAACCTCTGTCAGGGCCTCTCCGATGCTGACCATAAGGCTCCGTATAATGATCCAGTCTTCCCGAATGGTACTATGCCAACGTGGAAAAGCCATTTCTACGACCCTGATACGGGCACGAACTGGCTGGGTGAGACTGCTCCAACGGCAGTGACTTGTGGCAGTCTCTATTACTACCTGTCTCGCGATGCGTATGGGAGCGGTGATATGCAGCAGGCGGGCTATGAGCTTGGACTGGCTCTCCACTACCTGACGGATCTGACCCAACCGATGCATGCGGCTAACTTCACCTGGCTGGATTCCCGGCGCTTCGGCTACCATACCGATTTCGAGAACTACGCACGCAATGTTCGGCGTCGTCTCTCCCCGCCTGAGAAGTATACTCCGCTTGCGTTTGGCTCTGCGCCATATGGGTATCTCCAGGCAGTGGCGCACCGGACGAAGGATACCTACTACCACCTTGTGTGTAAGCCTGAGTGGATACAGTCTTACGAACGAGAAGCGATGACTGAGGAAATGTGGGATCTGCGCCTGGGCCGTTACATGGCGCAGATGCTCGGTGATGCAATCCTCATTACTGCGGACTATCTCCTCACCTGGACGGAGTCGCTCTCGTATGCGCTTCCGGTGAAGGACACGCCACTCCTTGCAGTTTCATAGCAAGGGACAATGAGGCAAGTACCATTGAAACACAGTATCAGAAGAGGTGAAGCATGCGTATCGCCGTTATCACAGAAAACTTTCTGCCAAAACTGGATGGGGTGACACGGACACTAGCCAGGCTCCTGGAATACTTACAGGCGACGGGCCATCAGGCCCTCCTGCTTGGCCCTGAGAGTGGAATGCAGCAGTATGCCGGGGCAGAGGTAATCGGCACTGCCGGCATTCCACTGCCGTTCTATCCTGAACTCAAGGCTAATGTGTTCCGCCCACTTTTCCTGCAACGCCTGCATGAATTTCAACCTGATGTGATTCACCTGGTTGATCCAGTGATGCTTGGAGCGACGGGCCTGGCAGTGGCTCGCCTGCTGCAGGTACCCGTCGTTTCGTCCTACCATACGAATCTCGCGGCGTACTGCAAGCACTTTGGCTTCGGTTTTTTAACCGAGCCAATGTGGGCCTATAACCGCTTCATCCACAATCAGTGCGCCCTGACCTTCTGCCCCTCTCCATCGACTGCGGCCAGGTTGCGCAAGCAGGGATTTGAACACCTGCGCATCTGGCCGCGCGGGGTCGATACCTCACTGTTTCACCCGGCGCGGAGGAACGAAAGGCTACGAGCGAGCTGGCTCAAGGAGCGAGAACAGCCCCAAAACAAGGTCATCCTGTTGTATGCCGGTCGCATTTCAAGGGAGAAGAATCTGCGGCTGCTGGTTGAGGCTTACTGTGGCATGGATCATACGCGCTGCCACCTGGTCATGGTCGGTGACGGACCGGCATATACCGAGGTTCGACAGGAGTTAGCCGATGCGCCTGTGACCTTTACCGGCTACCTTGCCGGTGAAGCGCTGGCCACCGCATATGCGTCTGCCGACGTGTTTGCCTTTCCTTCCTATACAGAGACATTCGGACAGGTTGTGTTGGAGGCGATGGCTTCCGGCCTGCCCGTAGTCGGACTCAACGCGGAAGGCATACGTGATCTGGTGAGTCACGAACACACGGGCTTGTTGTTGGAGAGACAACTCATCGACCAGGAGAAACAGGCTGCCGCGTACCGGGAGTTATTGGAATACCTCGTCCAGGACCGGCAAGCGCGAGAACGCATGGAACGGGCTGCCCTCGTTGAGGCAAGTCACCATTCCTGGCCTAAAGCGATGAAATGTCTCGTGCAGGGATATGACGAGATCGCCAAAGTGTCTCGAACACTAGTATAGGTGGTCGAGACGACCACCAGCCTGCGAACCACATCCGGGTGCCGGATGGCGGTTTGCAGCGCGACACCGCCTCCCAGGGAATAACCGAAGAGGTCGGCACGCTCGAGTCCCAAGTAGCCAGTACAGTTTTAGCCATGATCGGGTCCCTTCTTTCTTCTCATACTATCAGGAGGCGCGGGGCAAAGTCATGAAAAAGGTCGACCCTTGTCCTTCTTTGGACTCGAACCAGATGCGTCCGTTGTGCCGCTCGACGAGTTCGTGACTAAGATACAGACCAAATCCCGTTCCGCTGATCTTGTAGGTATCGGCATTGCTTGCACGCGCAAAGAGCCCAAAGATACGAGCCTGGTCCTTTTCGGGAATGCCTATCCCATAATCACGGACGCTCAAGCGAGCTTCTTGAGTGTCCATTGCTTCCCAGAGAGTAATCTCGATTGGCCCGCCGCTTGGACTGTACTTGATGGCGTTACCGATCAGATTGGAGAGTACCTGCTCGATGCGTCTCGGGTCTGCATACACGACCAGAGAGGGCAGCGTGGTCACAACGGAAAGCGTATGTTTGCTAGTCGTCGTTTGCAGGCGCTTTACCGTTCGTTCGACCAGCGCCACCAGATCTGTCGGTTCGGGGTGCAATTGCCACACTCCACCCTGCAGGCGTGTCACGTCGAGCAGGTCTTCGGTGAACTCAACCAGTTCTGTCGTGGAGCGATCAATGCTTTGGAGCGCCTCCTCCTGTGTGGGAAGGAGTTTCGGCCCCTTGCCGCGTCTGGTTTGAAGGAGTAACATCTGCACGTACCCTCTCAGGACGGTGAGCGGATTGCGCAGTTCGTGTGCGGCAATCCTGATGAACTCGTCTTTCAACCGTTCGGCCGCTTTGAGGGAGGTGACATCCTGAAACATGACAAGCGCTACGCGTGCAGGTTCTTCAGCAGGAAGCCCTTCTGTTTGCAAGGGCGAGAGCTTCAGACGATATGTGTCAAGCGCAACCGCACCGACCAATGTTGAAAGGGCTGTACCATTGGGTTGGCAGGTAATTGACTGGAACTGCGGTACTGTCTCACCACGTCGCACCGCTCTGATGGCTGCGAGTTGCTCAAAGGCCACAGGATGCCCATTTATGTCGAATATGCCGATGCCATTTTGCCTGAGAAACTCCTCCATCGGCTGTCCGGGTGGCCAATAAGCTCCGAACACAGCTAAAGCAGCCCGGTTGACAAGCACTAGCCGGGCATCATGTCCGTAGACCAGGAAGACGCCGCTGGGTAACTCATCCAGGATCAACTGGAGCGTTGCCAGCCGGTCTTCCATCTCGGCACGCGCCTCGCGCTCGACGTGCTCCAGGCGGCGCTCCGTCACATCGTGCCAGATCAGCAGAATGCCCATTCTGCCGTTGGCTAGCTGAGTCGTTTCGTGATCGAGTGATAACGGTCCTATAGGCACCAATGGAAGCGGGAGCAGGGAAGCCGACACGGCGTATTCTCTTGCCTCGCCGTGCTTATCTACCAGTTGTACCAGGACATCCTTCACCTCTTCTTTCCTGAGAGCGTGTTGTGCCGGTACGCGCAGGAGTGCCTCGATGGCCTGCCTCTCCCCAGGCGTTCCTTCGAGCAACTCGCGCATCTGATGTGCCGCTGCATTTTCATAGAGGATGCTCCCTTGCTCGTCGACGAATAAGATGCCATCTCCCATAGCAGCAAAGATGCGTTCCACCACCTGAGAACGTCTTTGGGCAACCCGGAAGAGCTCGGCATTCTCCAGCGCTACGGCAGCCTGGGCAGCCAGCCCAACCAGGATCGCTTCATCCTCTAGCATAAACCTTCCTGGCTCACTGTGTCCCGACAGCAGCCCACCGCGCACCTTTCCCTGACTATCGAGTACAGGCACCCCAAGCAAACTCCGCACCTGAGGATGTCCAGGTGGGATGCCTAGCGAACGTAGGGATTGCGTGGGTATCTTTCCTAATGCATATGCTTCAGCCGCTTCTCTGGCAGCATGGCGAAGATCGGATGGTGCAGAACACCCAGAGGGGGAATGAAAGGCGAGGACATCAGCTACCAGAACCGGAACACCCTGATGAAAGATAGGAGCAAGCAGCCCTTCTCCCGCTGCCGGCCTGTGGCGGAAGAACGCTTCTTGCTCAGGAGTGACACCCACAACAGCGGCCAGGTGAAAGCGATTTCCTTCTGATGGCACCAGGGGCTGGCCCTCTTTGTTGAGAGGTCGTAAAGCAAAAGCGGCAAAGGCAGCGCCAGTCAACTCGCAAGCAGTTTGGGCAATGAAGTGCAAGAGGCGGGTTTCGTTCAATTCGAGCATCAGCGCAACACCCACCCGTCTCAAGGCCGCGATCCTCTCAGCGGTCGATAGCTGTCTGCTGCCTTCTACTCGTTTCATACTGTAATCCTCCCCTCCACTAAGGTCGTTCCTGTCCCCCTGTCGTATCAGTTGATAGCGTCATCTCTTTCTCCTTCTCTTTGCCTCGTCTGATTGCAGACGAGTTCTGTGATTGTTGAACGATGCCGTTCCTTGTCCTCATAATACCACTTTGTCGCGACGCGATGCGAGCGAGCGAGGAGCGGGCAGACTGCCGCCCAGCTTCTGATTGGGAGAAGAAGAGTTGGACCTGATCGTCGAAGTTGTAGACCTGCTTGACTATTGTTTCGAGGAAGAATCGTAGCTGTCCAACACATCTCTAGAGCACCTATCCATGCTCACGCCTCTCGAGGCGGGTATCACCGTTAGCGACCGGCCACCGGAAGCCTGCTCACTTCAGGAACGATGATCGTGGTCAACACCTCGAAAGGTTCCAGGTCACTTCCGCTTTAACGTAGGAAAATCCTGATATCCCCTCATCCCAGCCCCTCATGTCTTAGGGTCAATAGTACAGTGCGCGGTTTGGGCCTGGATCAAGCCGTCCTTAAAGATGAAGGTATCCACCCCGTCGGAAACGCTAGCCTGCGCGGAGTCGCCAGTCCACTCGACGAAGAGTAAATTGTCCACGTAGATGGTCTTGAGGCCCCATTGTGCTTTAGGAAGAGCTTTGAAAAGGCCGTCGAAGAAATTGCGTATGGCGTCCTTGCCACGCCGGACACCATCAGAGGTGACGAGGACGGCAGTATCAGCAAAGTCCATCACAGTTGCGTCAAGGTCTTCAGCACCCAGGGCCTGGCCATGGTGCGCAAAGATCTCTTCTGGCGTCCGTTTCGAGAGGTCAGCAGCACCTGGTTGATTCGTTGATTGTGTCATCGTTGTAACTCCTTTCGCTCGTCGTACGAGCATTCCTTTAGGTCAAGCAGTCCCCGCTTGTCGGCGAGGCGCTCCGTGTGAAAGGGAGCGTGGGCATCTCGATGAGACGCCCACGAGCAGGATCACTTACACCTGTGCCTGCCCCCCATCGACGAACAGTTCGATCCCAGTAATAAAACTGCTGTCATCCGAGGCGAGGAACACGACCGCTTTGGCAATTTCGTCAGGATCGCCCAGCCGCCCCAGCGGGACGGTGGTCACGAGTGACCTCACGATCTGCTTACTCTGTTCCTCCGTCTGCCCCAGGTTATTGATGAGCGGAGTGTTGGTCGGACCAGGGCTGACGGCGTTGACGCGGATCTGGCGGGCTTGCAGGTCCAGGGTCCAACTGCGCGCGAAGGAGCGGACCGCAGCCTTGGTCGCGCTGTACACACTGAACCCAGGTAGCACTTTGATCGTGCTATTCGAAGCGTTCAGGATGATCGACCCGCCGTCCTGCAGGAGCGGCAGCGCCTTTTGCACCGTGAAGAGCAGCCCCTTGACGTTGATGTTGAACGTGTTGTCAAAGTGGGCTTCAGAAATTTCTCCTAATGCGGCGAATTCTCCAATGCCGGCGTTGGCGAAGACGATATCGAGGCGGCCATGCTGCTGCTTTACCGTGGCATACAGGCGATCAAGATCCGCGAGCTGGGAGACATCCCCCTGAACCGCGGTCACATGCTTGCCGATCTGTCGCACGGCTGCATCCAGTTCGCGTTGACTGCGCCCGGTGATGTAGACGTACGCGCCCTCTGAGACGAAGCGCCAGGCCGTGGCCAGGCCGATGCCGCTGTCGCCACCCGTGATGACAGCGACTTTTCCTTCAAGTTTGGTCATGATTTTTCTCCTCTCTGGAGAGCATTTCATCACGCAAAGGGCCCTCCAGCAGGGGTTTGGACCATCCCCTCCAATCGACGAGCCCATGCCCTCTCTGGTACCAGTGTAAGGAAGAAGTGTCATGAAAGCGTCATGAGCCTCGTCATGAACGGGAAATGCTGTCGTCGGTCTGATATCCTGGGTCTGGCTCAATCTTGGTGAAAGCTCTTCTTTGAGAACAGAAAATCACTTCTGCTTGCGCTCAAAGAACATGTGGTTCTCATTAGATAAGCACATCCATCACCAAGATTGAACCAGACCCAATCTTGGGATTTACACCTTTGCGTCCCAAAACGGCGAAACTTTGTGTCCTGTGACACTGGCACGCGCCAAAACGCTTCTTGAGCCGCGTTTCTTTCCACTGAGCCACAAAGGACTTGACAAATTGAAAATAAGTGTATATACTCCTAATTATGAACGAACACTTGCATCAACCAAACGCAACTCAATTGGCTGAGATTAAGGCGACGTGTACGTGCTCGAATGTGCGCAAGGCAGCACGCGCCGTCACGCAACTCTTTGATGCGGTGCTGCAGCCGACTGGGTTGCGGTCAACCCAGTTCACGCTTCTGGTCGCCGTTGCATTGCTGGGTGAAGCGCCCGTGACGCAGCTGGCTGAGGAACTGGTCATGGACCGCACGACGCTCGCGCGCAACCTGAAGCCGCTCGAGAGCCAGGGGCTCCTCACGATTGAGGCAGGGACGGACCGGCGCAGGCACCTGGTGCGGCTGACTGAACGTGGCCGCCAGGCATTGGCAAGGGCGC
>WNGP01002159.1_pt1 | contig 16431 bp, 18 predicted proteins | sample 5407671 | NCBI WGS metagenome assembly WNGP01 (sample SAMN13153381, study PRJNA577476) | soil metagenome | isolation source: 40 cm soil or saprolite under Garry oak tree replicate 2 | place: USA:California | collected 2016-06-15 | reverse complement strand
GGTCCAGTCATGCCGATGGTTCCGTAGATTTCGTAAATCAGCAATGGCGTGAGTATACAGGTTTGTCCACTGAAGAATCGCATGGTCCGGGATTGAAGGCAGCGGTTCATCCCGATGATCTCCCCGGATTGCTGCAACAATGGGAGACGCAGCCCGAAGTTGATAACGCGGGCGAGCATGAGGTGCGGTTGCGCCGTTCAGACGGCGTGTTTCGCTGGTTTTCGATTCGTCGTGAGCCGCTGCACGACCAGGCCGGTGCCCTACTCCGATGGTATGGGACGGCGGCCGACATCGAAGATCGCAAACGCGCAGAGGACTTGGCGGCTGGCGAGAAGCGGCTCCTGGAAATGGTGACGAGCGGCCATTCGATGCAGGGAATACTCGAAGCGCTCTGTCAGTTTGTCGAAAGCATGGCCAGTGGGTGTTACTGCAGCGTTGTGCTAGTCGATCCGAGCCGCACGTGTCTTGAACACGGAGCGGCTCCGAGCCTTCCGGACAGCTTCGTCACCTCCATTGTTGGCAGACCGCTAAACGCCGATTCGGGTCCGTGCGCGATGGCCGCGTACCTAAACGAACAAGTCATTGCGGCTGACCTCACGACGGAGACACGATGGGCAGCGGACAAGTGGTGCCCTATGGCTTTGGCGCACGGGGTACGAGCATGTTGGTCAACGCCAATCTCGTCCTCGGCGGGAAACGTCCTAGGCGCGTTCGCGATCTATTACCCGGAACCCAGAATCCCCACACCACTGGACCAAGCCATAAGCGCCCAGTTCACACACATCGCAAGCATTACCGTCGAGCGCCAACGATCACAGGAAGCTCTCACAAGCGCCCTAGACGAGATCCGCACATCAGAAACCAAACTTCGGCAGGTGATTGATACGATTCCCACACTGGCCTGGTGCAATCTGGCGGATGGTCCAAACGAGTTCCTCAACAAACGATGGCATGAGTACACAGGTCTATCTCCTGAAGAATCGCACGGTTGGGGTTGGCAAGTTGCGTTCCATCCCGAGGACTTGCCGCCATTGACGAAAAAATGGCGAGAGCTGTTGGTTTCAGGAGAATCAGGTGAGATTGAAGCACGTCTTCGCCGTCACGACGGTGTGTTTCGCTGGTTTCTTATCCGGGTCGAGCCATTGCGCGACCAAACCGGCAAAGTTATCAGATGGTATGGAACAAGCACTGACATTCAAGAGCTTAAGCAAACCGAAGAGAAACTGCGGGACGATGAACGCGAACTTCGCCGGATTACCGACGCGATACCGCAGGCCATAGTTGTTCTGGGTCCAGCCGGGGAGCCACTCTATGCCAACCAAGCGACGCTCGATTACACGGGTCTGACTGCCGATGATGTGGTCAACCCGGGTTTTCGTGAACGAATATTCCACCCGGAGGACCTCGATAGGTTGCATGAAAACCGAAACACTGCCCTTGAACGCGGCCTCCCATTCGAGGCGGAAATGCGATCCTTACGGAACGACGGCGAGTACCGCTGGTTTCTAATCCGCTACAACCCTTTTCGAAATGAGCAAGGGCAGCTTACTCGCTGGTATGCGACGGGAACCGATATCGATGACCGGGTCAAAGCCGAGGACAGGACACGGAATGAAAATCTGGCATTGCGAGAACAAATCGATCGCGAATCGATGTTTGAGGACATCGTCGGTTCTTCGGAATCGTTGCGCAAAGTATTGCGGCAGGTTACTAAGGTAGCGCCTTCCGATTCGACAGTTTTGATCTTGGGCGAGACCGGTACAGGAAAGGAATTGATTGCGCGGGCCATCCACAAACGATCCGCACGGGCCCAGCGGGCGTTCATTGCGGTGAATTGTGCGGCAATTCCACCATCGCTGATTGCGTCCGAGCTTTTCGGTCACGAGAAGGGCGCATTCACCGGCGCAACGCAACGGCGCCTCGGCCGTTTCGAAGCCGCAAATGGCGGGACTGTTTTTCTAGACGAAGTCGGTGACCTGCCGCCTGATGTTCAAATTGCGCTGTTGCGAGTCCTGCAGGAACGTGAAATCGAACGCGTCGGCAGCAACGAGCCGATTCCCGTCGACGTTAGAGCGCTGGCAGCCACTCATCGCGATCTAAACACGCTCGTGGCGGAAGGCAAATTTCGCGAGGATCTCTTGTACCGGCTCGCTGTTGTACCTATCGAGATACCGCCGTTGCGAGAACGACTCGCTGACGTTCCTTTGCTGGTCGAATACTTCATCGATCGCTTTGGAAAAAGGGCTGGAAAGAAGTTCCCGACCATCGACAAGAAATCTCTCAAACTGTTCGAGGGATACAACTGGCCAGGAAACGTTCGTGAGTTACAAAACGTAATTGAGCGAGCGGTGATCCTGTGCGACGGTGAAACGTTCTCCGTGGAAGAAAGCTGGCTAAGGAGAGAGGCACCCTCAAGGTTCGCCCGCTCGGAGCCGCTCAATGGCGTGCTTGTGAAACAGGAAAAGCAAATGATTGAGGCCGCGCTGGCGGAAAGCAACGGCCGAATCTCAGGGCCCATGGGGGCGGCGGCGAAACTGGGCCTGCCGTCGCGCACGCTCGAGTCAAAAATCAAGCGCCTGAAGATCAACAAGTACCGATTCAAGATCCCTCCTGAGGCCTAGTTCCGCGAACCCGGCTGCACTTTCCCTATCACAGAGGAAATCCTGAATAATCAGGACTCCCGCAGAACCTAAGCACCATCCTTGCAAGCAATTGCGAACGGCCGAACTATTGCTCATTCCAAGGGTGTTACAGCCGACGAAGGTCCATGACACTGAAGATCGAACGGATTTTTGGCGCTCGGGAAACGCGGATTCGCCTTAGCGGTCAGCTTCGATCGGAGCACATTAGCCAAGTAAAGTCCGAGGTCGAAAGTGCTGAACAACCGGCGGTACTTGATTTAGAGGAGGTCGATTTAGTCGATATCGATGGCGTTCGCTTTCTGAACGAATGTGAGTCTGCGGGCATCTCGGTCCTCCGGTGCTCGCCGTATGTCAGGGAGTGGATGCAGCGGGAGCGAAGCCAAACAGAAGCGCCCCCCGAAAAGTAGTCGAAGTTTGGAAAGCTGATGTACAGAAAAAATAAAATCAAGGAGAGAAATATGACAGCTTCGCAAGCAAAACCAAGCATCGTGTTCTGCCACGGGCTCTGGGCCGATGGCTCGTGCTTCAGCAAGCTGATCGTTCCCCTTCAGGCGGAGGGGTACGAATGTATTGCGGCACAGTACGGCCTCAACACGACGGCAGAGGACGTCGCCCTGGTGAAAGCAACGATCGGCCGGGTCAACCGCCCCGTCATCCTCGTCGGCCACTCCTACGGCGGAAGCGTCATCACCGGCGCCGGAACCGACGATCGCGTTGTCGGGCTGGTTTACATCTGCGCGCTCGCTCCGGACGCCGACGAAACGTCTCAGACGCAGCAGTCCAAGTTCCCGACGACCGACGTCTTCTCTGAAATAGAAGTCGTGGATGGACGTATCTGGCTGCGTCGGGAGGGAACAAAGTATTTCTGCGGAGACCTTTCGGAGCAGGAGCAGAAGCTCGTTTGGGCGACTCAGGGCGTGCCGAAACCCGATCTGTTCGAGGCGAAAGTCGGGGGAACTGCCTGGAAGTCGAAGCCGAGTTGGTACATCGTCGGCAAAAAAGACCACACCGTGCATCCCGACCTGCAGCGCTTTTTCGTGAAGCGCATGGGCGCAACCAGCTATGAACTCGACAGCAGCCACGTGCCGATGCTCTCGCAACCGGAACGGGTCCTCGATGTGATTCGCACCGCGGCAAAAGCTGTTCACGGAGCTTCGGCAACAGCGTAACTATGGAAGTGCCGCCCGGGCGGCGCGAAGAGTCAGTTGCGGATCGCAAACAAAGGAGAGCAATGAAAATGTGGGAGGCAAGGGCCGCCAGCAACACGAGTGCTCCGACGCAATTCCTTGCGACGGGAAAGGAAAAATACGCGTATCGCCGTTTCGGAGAGGGGCCAGGCCTCCCGCTCGTGTTCCTTCAACACTTCACCGGGACACTAGATAATTGGGATCCCGCGGTCACCGACCCCCTTGCGACAGGGAGAGAAGTCATCCTGTTCGAGAGCGCGGGCCTGGGGCGTTCCAGCGGGAAGGTGCCGGAAACCGTGGCGGGCATGGCGGCGCACGCGCTGGCATTCCTGGACGGCCTTGGTTTGAAAACCTGCGACGTTCTGGGGTTTTCTCTCGGAGGAATGGTCGCGCAGCAAATGGCGCTGGATCGCCCGTCGATTTTTCGGAGGATGATCCTGGTGGGCACGGCTCCGCGCGGCGGAGAGCTCATCATGCACCTCGATAAGCGCAGCCTCGCAGAGCCCCTTGCCGATCCGAATCTGAAGGGCTACGCCGTCCTGCAGAAGATCTTCTTTGCACCGACAGATTCGAGCCAGGCAGCGGGAGCGGCATTCATTGAGAGGCTTACAAAGCGCAACGGCGATCGGGAACCCGTCTCCGGACCGCAGGTGGCTCAGGCCCAAATCGCAGCTTTTCGCGATTGGGAGAAGTTCAGCGGCGAGCGATTCGCGGACCTCAGGGGTATTCGTCAACCCGTGCTCGTGGTGAACGGCGTTCACGACGAGATGATTCCCGTTCGCAATTCCTATTGGCTTGGTGAGAATCTGCCCAATGCGGTTCTCATGACGTATCCGGATTCAGACACGGTTCCTTGTTTCAGTTCCACGACGCGTTCACTGGTCAAGCCGCCGCGTTTCTCGCTTCCGATTTTCCGTATGCGCCTTACTGAATCGAGCTAGAGGAGGTTAAAGATGCCTCAGACGGGGACTAATCCAACAAAGACGGCAGACACCCGAGGGAATCCAAAACCGGCCTTGGCCTGGGAAGTTTTCGTGACGCCGGGCATACCCATCGTCACTCCCGACCGGCCGCCGGGCGTGCGAGAGACATTTTTTCAGGCGATGGCCTCAACGCTGATCTATGGCGCGAGGGACGCTGTCCTGGTGGATGCCTTCATGACGGTCAAGCAGGCTAACGCTCTGGCAGATTGGGTGGCGTCGAAAGATAGAAACCTGATAACCATCTACATTACGCATGGCCATGGAGACCATTGGTTTGGAGTCGGCACGCTCCTGGAGCGATTCCCAAACGCCAAAGCAGTGGCGACGCCCGACACCGTTAAGGTCATGCGGCAGAATGCCTCCCCGCAGGCCCTTGAAGGAGTCTGGAAGGTAAGCTTTCCAGGGCAGATTCCGGACAAGCTGGTGATCGCGGAGGAACTCCAAGGGAAAACAATAGATCTGGAAGGAAATGACTTGGTTCCGGTGGAACTCGGGCATACCGACACCGAAAATACGACCTGTTTGCATGTTCCTTCGGTCGGACTTGTCGTTGCCGGCGACGCCGCCTACAACGACGTTCACCTCTATCTTGCCGAATCGAATCCGCAGAAGCGGCGGGAGTGGATCGCCGCGCTCGACAAAATTGAGTCGCTAAAACCATGCGCAGTTATCGCCTCGCATAAGCGGCCGGGAAACGGCGACAATCCCAGGATCATCGAAGAGACTCGGCAGTACATTCGCGATTTCGACCGCCTGACGGAGACAACGAAGACTGCTCAGGATCTCTACGAAAAGATGCTGGAGCTCTACCCGAACCGGGTCAATCCCGGGTGGGCGCTGTGGAGGTCGGCGCGCGCGGTGAAGTCATAAGCCGGGGGCGGCGATGACAGAAGAACAATTGCTGCGGCGCCATTCGGAGTTCAATCAAGCATTGCTGCACCGGGACTACGATGCATTAGAACGAATCTATTCCGACGCATATATGCTGGTGCGGCCGGATGGCTCGGTCTTGAACAAACAACAAGTGCTCAAAGACCTGCGTGAAAAGGGACTAAAGTTCCACAGCATAGAACTGAAAGACCCCGTTGCGCGGATTTTCGACTCCGTCGGAATCCTGACGGCTGATAGCAAATCGATATCCTCGCGGGACGGGAAAGAAGCCCAAGCGCATTTGCGCTTCATCGCTGTTTATGCCGAAGAGGGCGAGGCAATCCGCCTGGTTCACTTTCAGAGTACGACGCTCAGTTAGGAAGAGAATCCAAGGATCACGCGAGGAGAGAGAAAAACATGGCCATTGCAAAAATCGAAGTGGAACGCTTCAGCGTGATCTCCTCCAAGCCATTCGAGAAAGTGGTCGAGGCGCTGAAAGGATCGGTTGGGCGCCTGAATGTGGGCGAGCTTACGAAATCATCCAACTCGGAGGGCAGTTTCGCCGATCTGGAAAAACTGATTGGTCAAAACATGGGCAGCACGGGGCTGATGCTGTTCGAGGAACTGGACCACGGCGCGGTGTTGCGCAAGGAATCGGGGCTCGACAAGCCGAAAATCCTGCGGTTCCTCATCGGCAATCCGCTGGTCATGAAGGAAATGGCGAAGCATGTGCCCGATGCCGGCTCCTATGCTCCAACCACGGTGCTGGTTGACGAACGCGCCGACGGCGTGCATTTGTCCTACGACAGAATGACCAGCTTTTTAGCTCCGTACGGAAACGCCCAGGCTCTGGCTGTTGCGCGAGACCTGGACGCAAAAGTCGAGCGTGTCCTGCGCGAGGCCGCGGCTTAGTGGAAGAACGAGACGTCCTGGCGAAAGGAAGCTAACCATGCCCATGATCGATATGTATGTTGCCGAGGGAACGTTTTCCGACAAGCATAAGCTGGCACAAGACCTAGGCGTAGTGTGGGAATTGACCGACATGGTTGCTGCCGCGGCGAATGACCCGAGCCTCGCGAACAGAACCTGAGTGCTGATCACGGAGTCTCCCGAGGGCGGTTGGGGCATCAACGGTCATGCAAACACAAGTGCAGAGATGGTTGCTGCCGCACGAGCACAGATAGCTAATCAAGGCCAGAAAAAAGAGAGTAACGTGGCGCAATTGCGACAAGAATTCTCGCTCGTCCTTCGTCTGTTAAAGAAGGTCGAGGAATCTCTGTAGTAAGGGGGATCGGTTGTCTTTTCGCCAGATCAGAGAAAAGGGTACGGGCACTTTGAGGTCTACGATAGGCAACAAAACAACACCTCTTGGGCATTGCCACTTTGCGGAGTCGCTGACCCAAGCGACACCCAACCTGCAGGAGACCAAACTAAGAATCGTGGCATGGTCATAGGCTTCTTGCACAATGCGGGGTGACTTCAAGCCTCCGCGGAAACACGCCTCCATCAGACGGTCATAGGCGGCAGGATTTATCCGGCGGGAAAGCCAAACAAAGGGAACGTCATTCAGGTCCCTCAGTCGGAGCCTCGTCTGTATGGTAAGGGGATACCCTTTTGGCGCAGCGAGCACCACCCTGTGTTGCGCCACCAATCGCTGATCTAATTCCTTGCCCAGTGTGCCCATGCTGACTATGAAGCCGGCGTCAAGTCTGCCCGAGCGGACGGCTTCCACTTGTTCGACGGAGAGCATAGGAACGGGTGTCAGTTCAGCGTCCGGCTGTTTCTCTCTGAACCGGCGAAAAGATTTCGGAACGACGCCGTGCCAGGAAATAGCCTCTACAAATCCCACCCGAAGGGTTCCGGCATTGCCGCTTGCCACGCGTTCGGCGCGTCGCGTGGCCTCCTGAACTTCCGCCAGGATTCGTCGTGCATCTTCCAAAAATAGCTTTCCCGCCGCGCTTAATTTAACGCCGCGAGGAAGGCGGTCGAACAACGGGAATCCGATCTCCCTCTCCAAATCTTGTATTTGGCGCGAAAGCGCCGGCTGCGCAACGTGGAGCCGCTCGGCTGCTCGCCCGAAATGCTGCTCCTCACCGACACCAACGAAGTAACGCAAATGCCGCAATTCCATATTCATGCCTCCAAGGCATCGAAATCATACCAACGATGTCTTGGACATATGAACCTACATTTCGAATCATAACGCCGCAGAGTAGACAAGAATCAAAGGAGAGGAAAATGAAAAGCATCACTTTTCCCAACGGCCCGATCAAGATGGCCGGCAATCTCCACCTCCCGAAAGATTTCTCGAAAGATCGCAGCTAGGTGGCAATCGTCGTCGTTCATCCCGCGGGCGGTGTCAAGGAACAGACAGCCGGACTCTATGCCGCCAAGCTCGCCGACCAAGGCTTTGTCGCGCTCGCCTACGACGCATCCTATCAGGGCGAGAGCGGCGGCGAGCCCCGCCAAGAGGAGGATCCGTACGCTCGTGTCGAGGACATCCGCACTGCCGTCGACTATCTGACCACGCTTGGATTCGTCGACCAGCAGCGGATTTGTGTCCTCGGGATCTGCTCCGGCGGCGGCTATGCTATCAACGCGGCCATGACCGACCGGCGCATCAAAGCGGTCGGCACCGTGAGTGCGATCAACCTCGGCGCAATGTACCGCGCCGGCTACGAGGGCACCGTCGCGAACATGAGCCAGGCCTTCGCACTTCTGGAAATGGCGGCGCACGCGCGAACAGCCGAGGCCAGGGGGGAACGGATGGCGATGCTGCCGTTTGCGCCGCAGAAGCGCGAAGAGGGGCAGGCACCCGATTACCGCGAGGCCTGGGAGTATTACCACACGCCGCGCGCGCAGCATCCTAACGCGCCGAGCGTCGTTCCCGTTCACAGCCTGGCTCGGCTAGTTGCTTACGACGCCTTTCATCTGGCGGAACAGCTTCTGACGCAGCCGCTCCGGCTCATCGCCGGCAGCAAGGCCGGGTCGCTGTGGTTCAGCCAGGATGCCTTCAGGCGTGCCGGGAGCCGCGACAAGAGCCTGCACATCGTCGAAGGCGCGACCCATATCGCCATGTACGACACGCCCGAATACGTCAAGCAGGCCATGGATCAGCTCGTGCCGCTTTACCAAAACGCAGGCAAGGCTTCGTCGGCGAGCAACTTCGTCGGACCGCTGAGTGCGCACCCGGCAACGGACGTCGCGGCAGCAGCGTCATCAGCTTAAAGGCATGCACGTCTCGTGCCTGCGCGAACAAGGAGACCGCCGGATGAGCAAACATGTGATTATCTCACCCGAAGAAGCCGCGGATCGTCTCGCCATTCGCGAGCTCGTCGAGGCCTACGCGCACTGCGCCGATCGTCGCGATGCGAAAGGTCAGATGGCTCTCTTTACCGCGGACACCCATTTCGTGGTGTATATGAACGCCAAGGATCCGAAGCCTTCACAGGAGTTGCACTCACGCGAGGCGCTCGCTCCGGTCTTCGCGGACCTGAACAGGTACGACGCGACCATGCATTTTGTCGGACAAAGCACGATACTCTCTCTGACCATCAATCGAGCCACGGGAGAGGCGTACACCTTGGCGCACCACCTGACGATCGACGGCGGAAAGAGGCGCCTCATGATTGCCGCTCTTCGCTATTCGGACCAATTCGTGAAGATCGATGGTGCGTGGCTATTTGCCGAGCGCCTGCTCTACGTTGACTGGTTAGAGGAGCGTGTCCTGTCATGACAGGGACTGATGAGGTGGCTTCGGGCGCGTCGATAACCATTCGAACAGTCGGCTAAGCGTCCCGTCATAGTCGACGAGTGCGCGTTGTTTAGGTTTTCTCATTGACTGCGAAACTTCAATCGCGACCGGACTTGTTGCTCCTCCTATCCTTGCTAGTGGCCATTCTGTTGACTCCGGTGTTGGACCATGGCAATTGGGGGCGACTGGTCCTCGCGGCAGTGACGTTTGTACCGGTAGTCTTATCCACGGTCCGGTTGTCGCAGATCAAAGGCTGGGTCTGGCCGTCGGTTCTTTTGGCGTTGGGAAATGTGATTTTTGTGGTGGCGGGTAATACCTTCCACAGCCGAACACTGACCGGGATTCGATGGGCATTCCTGGCTGCATTCTTCGCGCTCGCGGCCGTAGGTCTTTTCTCCTATCTCAGGAATTCTCGTTCGGTCACTCGGGCTGAGCTCTACACGGCCGTCAACATCTATCTTTTGCTTGGGTTGCTATGGGCGACGCTTTATTTAGCCACGGAAGCCTTCTCTCCGGGTTCAATCCACTTGGGAAGCGACCCAGGCGACCGTGAGACCGAGCTGCTTTATTTCAGCCTGATAACGCTCTCTACCGTTGGCTATGGCGATATTGTGCCGCTTAGCGGAATGGCCCGCATACTAACGGCACTGGAAGGGGTGACTGGGGTTCTCTACATAGCGATTACACTAGCGCTTTTAGTCGCCAGATTCAGGAGCGAGTCGTCGGAGTAGCCTGTTCCTGATCGAGAACCGCGAAAATGTCATGACAACGAATAACCAAGTGTCTTTCGCCGCCTCGACGACCATTCCAACGATCGGCAAGCGCCTTGTCATTGTGGGGGCGACTGGAATGGTCGGAGGATATGCCCTTCGCTATGCGCTCGAAAATCCCGCTGTGAGGCGCGTGACGTCGATCGGACGCAGGAAGCTTGGCATTTCGCACCCCAAGCTGAACGAGGTTGTGCATCGAGACTTCGCGGATTGCTCGACCCTCGCCGAGGTGCTCTCAGGTCAGGACGCAGCGGTCTTTTGCCTGGGGACATACACCGGAACGGTGTCGGATGCGGAGCTCCGCACGATAACCGTGGACTACACGACTGAGTTCGCGCGAGTTCTCCGCGGCAGCAGCCCCGACGCCGAGTTCTCATTCTTGAGCGGCGGCGGCGCAGATCCAACGGGACGCAGCCGGATGGCTTTCGCGCGCTATAAGGGACAGGCCGAGAAGGCGTTACTCGCTGTCGGATTTCCTCACGTCTATCTTTTCCGGCCCGCGTACATCTACCCAGTAGAGCCTCGCAAGGAACCGAATTTCAGCTATCGCCTCTTGCGCGGAATCTATCCAGTGTTTCGGTTGCTGTTCCCGAACCAGGTGATTCGCGCCGACGACTTAGCGCGGGTCATGGTAGATGCCGTCATAAGCGGAACGGGGCAACGCAAAGGTCCGGTTTACGAGAACCGCGATATCCGAGCGATGGCGCTGCGGATGCAACACGATAACCGTGGCGCGGCAGAGTCCAGCTCAGGGTAGCTTATCGAAAAAGAGGTAGACTGCGGCAATCCGGCCATCCCGAGCAATGATGAAATCAGTACCCGCGTAGGCCGGCGCCTTCCCAGGCGGACCCGATACCCATCGTACCCGCCCGGCGTTGCCCAACTCCTCGGGCTCGGCAATTGGCTGATATCGAAAGTCAGGGTGAGTAGCCTTGATGGCGCCCGCGACGCGATCGATCTCGTCGCGTCCACGATGGGCGCCGCTTTTGGGATCGTAGAACACGCTATCTTCGGTGAAGATCTCGTCGATGGCCGCGCGTCGCCGCTTGGGGTTGTTTTCACCGAAGACGTCGCGAAGATTTCGGATCAGTAAGTTCGATATGCTGTTAGACATGGCTCCTCTCCTCAATTCTTTACCAGACCCCGAAAAATCGTCCGACGGGTGGTCATCACTCTCACCACTGACGATTCTTAGGTCCTTCGTCCCGAACCGAGAGGCAATTCGGAGATTCATTTGCTCGGCGCATCCGGCACCGCAACGATCAGGGACATGACAAGGCGCCCGCACCGGCTCATTGCCAATCCGATTTCGGAGCTGTGCGTGAAATCTGATGAAGCGGCAGTTTTCCCAGAATACGCCTTCATGTCGATTACTTCCGAGTTGTTCGTCATCCGAGCACAATCGGATGGAAGCCTACACTCGCTAATGCCCCGGCAGAGGGCAGATTCGGCGGTCCAGTTCTGTCACAGTGTGCCGTGACGCGTGTCTAACTAGATCAGAGGAGACACAACCATGAGCGTGAGTGAACTCCAAGCCCTAACGCAGCAATTCGCCGAGGCATTGAAGGAGAATCCCAATGTCCGCATATATCGTCTTTACACGAACCAAGACTCTTGACCAAAAAGAACTTGAAATCTATTGGGCCGGAATTAGGGACACAATGAAAGGCCACCCGATTGAGGTGCTTGTCGCCTATGGCAAGTTTGAAGTTTTAGAAGGCAGTCCTATTGAAGGGATGGTGATTGCCAAGTTTCCAGACGTGAAATCAGCGAGGGATTGGTATAGCAGCGAGGCCTACCAAAGCGTTGCAAAGCACAGGCAAAAAGGGGCGATTTACCAAGGCCTTATTGTTGAAGGCGTGGCTTAGCCTGAATTTGAAATGGAATTCCCATCAGCACTCCAACGGCATCGATAGATGCGGTGGCCGGCCTAAATCTCACAGTCTCTTGCAAGTTTCAACCCCGACCTCAACGGAGAGATGAGACATGAATACCAATAACCCGCTAGCTGACGACTCACCCGACCACGAGGACCAAAAGCTCGTGCTACGCGCCCGCTCGGGAGATCGCAAGGCGCTCGAAGAGCTAGTCCAGCGGCATCAAGCGTGGATCTACAAGATCGCCATTCGCATGCTCTACCATCCGCAGGATGCTGAGGACGCGACGCAAGAGATACTCATCAAAGTGCTGACCCGGCTCTCGTCGTTTGAGGGCCGGAGCAGCTTCCGCACGTGGCTGTACCGCATCGTAGTCAACCACGTGCTGAACATGAAACGCGGGCGGGTCGAGGTGCAGCATGCGTCCATCGATTTCGCTTCCTACGGCGCTGCGCTCGACGCCACGCCGGACCTCGAGCTGGCCGATCCCAAAGGCACATCGGCGGATACTGACCTGCTAGTGACCGAAGCGATGATCTCCTGCACCTCGGGAATGCTTCTTTGCCTCGACCGTGAGCAACGCTTGACCTTCATCCTCGGTGCGATCTTCGAGGTAAGCGACACCGTTGCCGCTGAGGTATTGGAGATCACTCCCGACAACTTTCGCCAACGCCTGGCCCGTGCGCGGCGAGACCTGCGCAACTTCATGAACGACAAGTGCGGGCTGGTGAACCAAGCGAACCCCTGCCGGTGTGCCAAGAAGACCCGTGGCTTCATACAAGCAGGCTACGTCGATCCCGAGAACCTCCTGTTCGTCCGCGAGCGAGTCCGCGAGGTGCGGGAAGTCGCGCCGAAGGTGCATGAGGCCATCAATACCCTGGACGGAAAATGCGCGGAGATCTTCCGCGGACATCCGTTCTATAAGGCTCCAGACCTCGGGCAAATGCTGCGGCGGCTGGTCGAACGCCCCGATCTAAAACTCAGCATCTAACTGACCCGGCCACTAGGCTCAAACATTTCGAATCATTATTTCTTTTGGGGGGGAACATGACAAACCGCTATCCTTTTGTCGTTTTTGGCGATGAGTTCAAAAGCAAGCGTGTTCTAGTGACCGGTGGCACGAAGGGTGTAGGAGAAGCGATTGTACGTCGTTTTGAATTGAGCGGTGCCTCGATTGCCACCACCGCGCGATCTGAGCCAGCTCAAGGCCAGACTCCTGCCCTCTTCATAAAGGCGGATATCGGAACGGCCCGTGGTGTCCAAAACGTCGTCGATTGCATCCAGCAAAAGTGGGGTGGGCTCGACGTCTTGGTGAATAATGTCGGTGGAACAGAAACAAAACCAGGCGGATTCGAGGTGCTCTCCGACGAGGACTGGCAAAGGATACTGGAGGTCAACCTGCTCGCCGCGGTTCGCCTTGACCGCGCTTTCATTCCCGGCATGATCGAACGCAAGTCAGGAGTCGTCATTCATATCTCTTCCATCGCTCATCGTCTACCGTTCTCCAATTCGACGCTCGCCTACGCGGCGGCCAAGGGAGCCCTTGCTACTTACAGCAAGGGGCTGGCAAAGGGTGTTGGTCCGAGGGGAGTGCGAGTAACGATGATTTCGCCCGGTTTCATCGAGACCTCAGGCGCCCAGGGAATGATCGCCGACATTTCGAGAGGCAGCGGCATCAGCGAGGACGCTGCACGTCAACGGATTATGGACATGCTTGGAGGCATTCCCATCGGCCGGCCAGGCCGACCAGAGGAAGTGGCAGAGCTGGTAGCCTTCCTCGCCTCAGACCGAGGCGCGTTTATCAGCGGCGCTGATTACATTGTCGACGGTGGCACGATGCCCACGACTTGATGCCCTTCTATCACGGGCGGCGGATTAGCTCCGTGGGCTAGCGGATGTTTTCTCGTGGCTGCTCCGGCCGAATCGTCGGCAACCCTTCCTTTACCCGATTACGGAAGAGTTGCCCGTGATCCGACCAGAATCGGTCGCAAGTGTCACAGGAGCTTGCAACTTCCCAGAACGGGACTTCTGGACCGCTTCGCAGAACTGGCAACCCAGTGCCGAGCGAGTATGCCCAACTGGCAGAATAACATCCGAGTGCACCGTCCCAAAGGAGCGGCCGGGTGAGCGTCAAAACCTCGTATTTGCTTCCCAGTGTCCTCATGTTACATCGGGTTCTTCGAGAACGGCCTGCGGCAGATAGCCCGTGCCATGGCTGCCCGCTAACCGGTCTTATGCCTCACTCAAGTATTCAGTCCGTTCCCCAAGGCTGTTGAGCTCACACGGCTGCGGCGATGTGTTCTCTTCCTTCTCCTACTTGTTGTCTCCACATTGCATAGTAGAGACCTCTCGTCGCGAGCAGTTCGTCGTGCCGGCCACTCTCCGCAATTCGTCCCCGCTCGAGGACGTAAATACAATCTGCGTGCAGGACGGTCGAGAGGCGGTGAGCAATCAATATGGTGATCGCGTCGCGGCTGGCCGCGACATCGCGAATCGTCTGGCTTATTTCTTCCTCGGTCAGCGAGTCCAATGATGAAGTCGCTTCGTCAAATACCAGCAACTCCGGCCGGCGCAGCAGCGCGCGGGCAATGGACAGTCGTTGTTTTTCGCCTCCCGAAACCTTCACGCCACCTTCCCCGATCATCGTGTCCAATCCGCGATCGGCGCGCATCAGCAGGGCGCCGACGGATGCCTGTTGCAACACCTCGAGACATTCCTGGTCAGTTGCATCGGGCCGCACGAAACGCAAGTTCTCCCGGATGGATCCCGAGAACAGCTGCGTATCTTGCGTCACAAATCCAATGCGCTCGCGAAGATCTTCGATCGCGATCTGATCCTCCGAAGTGCCGTTGTAGTAGATGTGGCCCGTTTTCGGTCCGTAGAGACCAACTAACAGTTTCACCAGTGTCGTTTTCCCCGCACCGGACGGCCCGACAAACGCGATGGTCTCGCCGCGAGCGACGCAAAACGAGATGGCGCTGAGAGCGGGAGCGGAGGCGGATGAATGTTGGAAAGAGACATCCTCAAACCGCAGGCTTTCGAGGGAGGTCAATGCAACAGGATGCTCGGGTGTCGATTGCACCGGCAACTTGAGGATTGCCTCAAAATTCTCGAGCGATGCCTCCGTTTCACGATACGCATTGATCATGTTGCCCAGTTCCTGCAAGGGGCCAAAGATGAAGAACGAATAGATGAATAGCGAAAAGAACTGTCCGATCGTGATGCGCTGCGTGAAGATCAGGTAGAGCATCAGAAACATGATCGACGTCCGCAAGAAATTCACGCAGGTGCCTTGTATGAAACTCAAACTGCGTAGATAGCGCACCTTCTCCAGTTCCAACTTGAGAATCTTGTCGGTGGTACCATTCAGCCGCTCAATCTCCTGCTGGGCGAGCCCCAGACTCTTCACAAGCTCGATGTTTCGCAGCGACTCCGTCGTGGCGCCTGCCAGCGCTGTGGTGTCCCGGACGATGCGCCTTTGGACGAGCTTGATCTTTCGGCTCAGCAGGGAACTCAAGCCGCCGAGCAAGGGGACCGTTAACAGATAGGCTGGGGCCACGGACCAGTGCACGCGGGCCGAATAGATCATCACGAACACCAGACCGATAAGCGTCGTGAACAGAAGATTCACGACCAAAGCGATGAACTTTTCGACATCGGTGCGAACCCGCTGCAGTTTGCCGAGAGTCTCACCGCTTCGTTGGTCTTCAAACAGGGTGTACGGAAGTTCGAGCGAGTGCCGGATGCCGTCGGTATAGATGCGAGCGCCAACCTTCTGTGTGATCACATTTACGAAGTAGTCTTGGAAATTCTTGGCGATGCGAGATACCAGGGCCACTCCGATGACCCCCGCCAGCAAGACGCTCACACCTCTTACGAATTGTGGGCTCGAGTATTCGCGATACCGGGTCGCGTAGGAATCAATGATGTGTCGGAAGATGAGCGGGTCAAGCAGGGAAAATACCTGGTTGATCGTAGCTAAAACTAGCGCTACGGCTACCAATGACCAATAATTCTTAAGGTACCGATAAAGAATCGCCATGACAGTGAGATCCGCCTCTTCGGACTAATCCCTTCATTCTAGCCTGTTCGGCACATCCAAGGCCCGCAGCTTATCGTCGGCAAGCCGGAAGTAATCCTGGCACACCGAAAACCTGCGAATGATGAAATGTCTCCCTTTAGGGTTCACCCCAAACAGTGAGAACGAGGAGAGGGATTCCACAGAGTTAGCTGGGGACGGGGACTCAAACGCTGTCCCTTTCCCGAGACCCCTGTTCCTGCTGAGACTTACGGAGCTGCAAACATGCTTTCGTCGGCCTTGGGTTGAATCAGGGCTTGACAGAATCGA
>WNGP01008868.1_pt1 | contig 16441 bp, 16 predicted proteins | sample 5407671 | NCBI WGS metagenome assembly WNGP01 (sample SAMN13153381, study PRJNA577476) | soil metagenome | isolation source: 40 cm soil or saprolite under Garry oak tree replicate 2 | place: USA:California | collected 2016-06-15 | reverse complement strand
AGAAGAAGACGTGGACGAAGAAAAGTGGAGTTAGGAAGAGTAAGGCGAAGAGAAGAAAGAGGGGATAGCAGGGCGTGGCGGAACAGAGCACACCAGGCAGCGCAACGGCGGCCGGGTCGGGATACGATCCGCAGAAAATTGAGGAGAAGTGGCAAAAGCGCTGGGCGGAAGCGCGCGTGTTCGAATCGGAGGCGGACCCCTCGAAGCCCAAGTATTACGTGCTGGAAATGCTGCCGTACCCGAGTGGCACGATGCACATGGGCCACATGCGCAACTACGCGATTGGGGACGTGGTCGCGCGCGTGAAGCGCATGCGCGGGTTCAACGTGATGCATCCGATGGGCTGGGACGCCTTCGGCCTGCCCGCGGAAAATGCCGCAATTAAAAATAACACCCACCCGCGTGAGTGGACCAATAAAAACATTGCGGAATTTCAGAGAGTGCTGCGGCGCTTTGGATTCAGCTACGACTGGCGGCGGGAAATTTCTACTTGCGACCCGGAGTATTACCGCTGGAACCAGTGGTTCTTCCTGCGCATGTTGGAGCGCGAGCTGGCGTACCGGAAAAAAAGCCGGGTGAACTGGTGCCCGAAGTGCTGCACCGTGCTGGCGAACGAGCAAGTGGTAAATGGCGGTTACTGCTGGCGGCATGAAGACACGCTGGTGGAATCACGCGAGATCGAACAGTGGTTCCTGAAGACGACGGCGTATGCGGAGCAGTTGCTCGACGATTTGAAAGAATTGGAAGGCGGATGGCCGGAACGCGTCATCCTGATGCAGCGGAACTGGATAGGAAAGTCCCAAGGCGCGAAGGTGAAGGTTGCCGTTGCGGACCTGGCGGGCGCAGAGCCCATTGAAATTTTCACCACGCGGATTGACACGATTTATGGCGCGACGGCGTTGATCCTGGCGCCGGGGCATCCGCTGGTGCCGAAGATGTTGAGTGACTCGCCTGCGCGTGCGGAAGCGGAACCCAAGCTGGCCAAGATGCGCCAGACCTCGGTGAAAACCGAGGAGCTGGCCACCATGGAGAAGGAAGGCTTCTTCACCGGACGATACGCCATCAATCCTTTCAGCGGCGAAAAGATTCCGATCTGGGTGGGAAATTTCGTGCTGATGGAATATGGGACGGGCGCCATTATGGCGGTTCCGGCGCACGATCAGCGCGACCTGGAGTTCTGCCGCAAATATGGTCTGCCGATGCGCGTGGTGGTGCAGCCGCTGGAGGGCAAAGCGCTGGTTGAAGAAAAAATGACGGAAGCGTTCGACGAGCACGAGCAAGGAAAGCTCGTCAATTCCGGGCCGTACAACGGGCTTTCGCCGCAAGAAGCGATCGCCAAGATGACGGCGTTTGCCGAGCAGAAAGGATTTGGGCGCGGCGAGACGATTTTCCGGCTGAAGGACTGGGGCATTTCGCGGCAGCGGTATTGGGGCACGCCGATTCCCGTGGTGTATTGCGCGAACGATGGGATCGTGGCAGTGCCTGACAGCGACCTGCCGGTGATTCTTCCTAAGAATGTCAGATTGACGGGAGAGGGCGGATCGCCGCTGGCGTCGACGCCGGAATTTGTGAATACCACGTGCCCGAAGTGCGGCGGGCCGGCGCGGCGCGAAACAGACACCATGGATACATTTGTGGATTCGTCCTGGTATTTCTACCGCTACGCCGATGCCCACAACGACCAGGCGCCATTCGATTCCGCGAAAGTCGCCTACTGGTTCCCGATTGACCAATACATCGGTGGAATTACGCACGCGATTCTGCACCTGCTATATTCGCGTTTTTGGTGCAAGGTGATGCGCGACCTCGGCCTGATCAAACATAACGAGCCGGCGGCGCGGCTGTTTACGCAAGGCATGGTGCAAAAGGGCGGCGTGGCCATGTCCAAGTCGAAGGGCAACTTAGTCGGCGCGGAAGAAATGGCGCAAAAGTACGGAGCCGATACAGGGCGCCTCTACACGCTTTTTGCGGCGCCACCGGAAAAGGATTTGGAGTGGAGTGAGGAGAGCATCGAGGGCTCGTGGCGCTTTCTCAATCGCGTGTACCGGCTGATCGAGCGGCATGCGGAGGCGGCACGCGGAGTGAAGAAGGGAAGCACGAGGACCGCGGCGGACTCCCCGAAAGAGAAAACGCTGCTGCGCAAGTTGCATCAGACGCTGCGGCGGGTGACCAGCGATTTCGAAACGCGGTGGCACTTCAATTCGGCGATTGCGCTGATCATGGAGCTGACCAACGAGATTTATTTGCAGGAGCCGCTGGAAAAAGGCGTGCGGGCCGAGGTTCGCAAGGAAGTGTTGGAACTGCTGACGCTCATGCTGGCGCCCATGACGCCGCACCTCGCGGAAGAGCTCTGGGAGATGCTGGGACACACCGGCGGTTTGTGGACGGCGGCCTGGCCGGCGTTTGATGAGGCATTGACGCGCGAGGAGGAGGTCGAAATCCCCGTGCAGGTGAATGGACGGCTGCGCGGCAAGGTGAAAGTCGCCGTAGGGACCGGAGAACAAGAAGTCGCAAAACTGGCGCAAGCGGATGCCGTGATTGCGCCGCATCTCGCCGCCAAACGCATCGTAAAACGCATTTTCGTGCCGGACAAATTATTGAATTTCGTCGTAGCGTGAGGGGGGATGGCATGATGGAGAGCGCGGTAAGGTTAGCGACGGAGCAGTCACGCGAGCACGGAGGCAGGATGAAGGCGGAACTCGGCGGCGTGGTGGTTCTCGACTTCGGCGGCCAATACACGCAACTGATTGCGCGCCGGATTCGCGAGCAGCAGGTTTTTTCCGCCGTCTTGCCGTGCACGTGTTCGATCGAAGAAATCCGCAAGTTCGAGCCTGCGGGAATCGTTTTGTCCGGCGGACCAAGCTCCGTCTATGACCCGGAGGCACCGAAGTGCGATCCGAAAGTGCTGGCGCTAGGAATTCCAGTCTTGGGGATTTGTTATGGGATGCAGTGGATCACCCACACGTTGGGCGGCAAGGTCGAGAAAGCGAAGCGGAGGGAATATGGCCGCGCTCACCTGAAAGTTGAGTGCCAAGGTCAGACCGAAAAGTCCGAGCTGTTTGCCGGCGTGCCAAATTCGCTGCGTATCTGGAACAGCCATGGCGATCATGTTCGCTCCCTCCCTGCAGGATTTCGCGCTACGGGGCATACCGACAATGCCATCGCGTCGCTGGAGGATGCAAAGCGGAAGATTTACGCCGTGCAGTTCCACGTGGAGGTGAACCACACCGAGCGCGGGACTGAGCTGCTGCGGAATTTTCTGTTTCGCGTGTGTCACGCGGAGCCTAAATGGAGCGGCGCGGCATTCATCGAGGAGACCACGCGAGCCATCCGCGAGAAAGTTGGCAAGGAGCGGGCCATCTGCGGCCTCAGTGGCGGCGTGGATTCCACCGTTGCCGCAGTGCTGGTGCATCGAGCGATGGGAACCCGGCTGACGAATATCTTCGTGAATACGGGGATGCTGCGGAAGAATGAGTTTGAACAAACGCTGGAAATGCTGCGTGACCGCCTGAAACTCCACGTCATTGGCGTGGACGCCTCGGAACGCTTTCTCGCTCAATTAAAAGGGGTTGCGGACCCGGAGGAAAAGCGCAGGCGCATTGGCAGAGAGTTCATTGCCGTCTTTGCGGAGGAGGCACAGAAGCTTCAGGCAGGGGAAGCGCATGGCGAGATCGGGTACCTGGTGCAGGGAACGCTCTATCCAGACGTGATCGAGTCGGTTTCCGTAAAGGGACCTTCGGCGACAATCAAGACGCACCATAACGTCGGCGGATTGCCGGAGAAAATGCCCTTCGCACTGATCGAGCCGCTGCGGGACCTGTTTAAGGACGAAGTTCGCCGGATTGGCAAAGAGCTGGGCCTGCCGGAGGAAATCCTTGTGAAACACCCGTTTCCGGGGCCGGGGCTGGCCGTTCGGCTGCTCGGCGAGATCACCCGCCCCCACCTGGTAACTCTCCAGGATGCGGACGCGATTGTGGTGGAGGAAATTTGCCGGGCCGGGCTGTACAACAAAGTGTGGCAGGCATTTGCTGTGCTTCTGCCGGTGCGCAGTGTTGGGGTTATGGGGGATGGAAGAACCTATGGGCTGACCATAGCGGTCAGAGTGGTCGAATCCGATGATGCCATGACGGCGGACTGGGTCCGGCTACCCGGGGAAGTATTAGAGCGCATTTCCACGCGCATTGTTAACGAAGTGCCTGGCGTGACGCGGGTGGTTTACGATATCAGTTCCAAACCTCCGAGCACGATCGAGTGGGAATAGTTCAGCCTGAGCGGTTGGTGAATAGCCAAGGGGAGTGGAGTTGAGACACCCCCGAAAATGAATAGGCCGCGCAGCGGGTATGCGCGGCCTTTCCCGTAAGCTCCTGTGATACAGAACATCAACAACCCGAGAAGTCTGATCGCGGAACTAGCGGTTGGCCATTTTCTGGGCCATATAGAGAATGAGCTTGCGGTCACCTTCTTCCACTTTGCTCAGCAAGCGGCGAAGCTTGTTGAGAAAGCGTGCATCTTTACCGACGCTGCCCCAGGCGATGTCGTCAGACGACTTGCGCTTGGGGAGATTCGGCAACTGCGGCGGTTCCTCACCGTCATAAAAGAGTTGATAGAGTGGGCACTCGAGAGCGCGAGCGAGTTTTTCCAACGTTTCGATGGCCGGGACAGTATGACCATTCTCAACGCGGGAAATGTAACAACGAAGCAAACCCGTTCGCTTTTCGATGTCGCCCTGGGAGAGTTTCTTTTCTTCGCGGAGTGCGCGAAGGCGGTCACCAATAATCATGCAGGCATTATTCCATGTAGGTAAGATAGGAATCAAGTACAAATTTGCCGGTGTGGAAAAAAGCCATTTGATGCAGGTTCGGGCAACCCGGAGAGAATCGCCGTAACCAAATGCGTATGGCGCGCGTCCCAAAAGTGGAGCCTATCGAACCGCCCCCGGCGGTGGGAGCCGCGCAGGGGCACGTTTCCAAGCTTGCCGGCGCGACGTACGACCGCGAACTGGTTCGCCGGGCGCAGGGAGAGGACAAGGAGGCGTTTGAGGAGCTTATCCGGCGTCATCAGCACCGCGTGTTTGCCGTAGCCGGCGGGATTTTGCGAAGGCGCGAGGACGTGGAAGATATCGCCCAGCAGGTTTTCGTTAAGGCTTATTTTTCGCTGAAGCGGTTTGACCAGCGAGCGGCATTCAGCACTTGGCTGTATAAAATCACGGTGAATGAGTGCTGGGATTTATTGAGAAAGAAGAAGGTCCGGCCCCTGGTGTACGAGTCCGATTTGAGCGAGGAACAGGCCAGGCAGGTCATGATGTCCGGGGAAAAAGAGAACCCCGGACCGGACATCAGCGAGAAGCTCGTGGCGCGGGAGCGCGTGGAGCGGCTGCTGGAAGGATTGGATGAACGGGACCGGCTGATGCTGATCCTTAAAGAGGTGGAAGGGTTCTCCATCGAGGAGATCGCGGAAGTTCTGGACCTGAATGGCAACACGGTGAAAGTGAGACTCTTTCGGGCCCGGCGCCGGGTGGTAAGCCAGGCTAAGAAGCGTGGAGACTGATGGCGAGAGCAAGAGCAATGAGGAGGCGGGGATGTGGAACCTGCTGAAGAAGAGCGATGAAGAGTGCAAAAATTTGAGGGATTTGCTGGAGGATTCCGGAGCCGGCCTTCCTGAAGCTACGAGTGTCAGAGAGTTGAGTGAGGCATGGCCCGTGGCGCAGCGCAACCACCTCGCAGCCTGCGGCCGCTGCCGGGAAGCGGCGCAGGATCTTTTCGCGACTCGGGAAATCTTCAAAGGAGTTGCCTCTCATGCCGGGGAAGCGAGGCCGTGGTTTTCGACACGGGTTATGACAGCCATTGCCGCACGTGAGAGGGAATTGACGGAGGCAGCGAGAACATGGCTGGCAGTGCCGAAGTTTGCTTTACGGCTGGCGGTGGCTTCGGTGGCACTTTTGCTTTTAACGAGCACCTGGTTGTATGAAAAACCGCTGCCAGCATCGAACCAGCAAGCCGCTTCGTTGGCGGCGCAGGAATCGCTTTTTGAGGCGCCGCCGCCCACGAATCAGGACGACGTGCTCGTTCCGATGCAGGAGAACAATCCATGAGCGAAATGTCGGCAACTCGGAAGGCCGCGCTGTGGGTGGGCGTCGTGTTCCTTCTGGGTACGGCGCTGGGAGGAACGCTAGGCTATTCTTATGCGCACCGTCTTGTGTCCGCGGCAAGCACGCCATTGCCGGAGCCAGTGAGGCGCGCCCAGCGGGTGGAGCAACTCACACAGTTGCTGGCCTTGACGAGCGCTCAGAGTCAACAAGTGGACGCAATCCTGTTGCAGCGTCACACCGAATCAAAAGCGATTCACGATCAGACCGATGCGCAACTCGCGCAAGTCCACCAAAAAGGACGCGATCAGATCCGCGCGATCCTCACGCCGGAACAAAAACCCAAGTTCGAAGAATTTTTGAGGAACCTCGACCAGCAGAAAAAACGCAACGGCTCGAAGTAAACTGCTGCCGGCTACTCGCGCACTCAAACTTTTACGATGAGCTTGCCGGTGTTCCCACCGGTGAAGAGCATGTTGATGGCATCAGGCGCTTTCTCCAGTCCTTCCACGATCGTTTCGCGGTCCTTCAGCTTCCCGAACATTTTCCACTGACCCAGTTGCTTCGCGGCTTCCATGAAGCGCGAAGCATAATCCAGGATGATGAACCCCTGGACGCGGAGGCGCTTCACCAGAATGTTACCGAGACTGGCGAGGGCCGGATCTTCCTTGGTATAGCCGGAGATAAGGCCGCAGAGCACGACGCGGCCGTGGAGATTCATGCGATTCAAAACTTCTTGCATGATTTCTCCGCCAACGTTTTCAAAATCGATGTCAATGCCGTTGGGAGTGGCGGCGGCGAGCTTCTCCTTCCAGTCCGCATGCTTGTAGTTGATAGCGGCGTCGAAACCGAGATCCTTGGTGATCCAGGCGCATTTGTCGTCGCTGCCGGCGATGCCGACGACGCGGCACCCATGAATTTTTCCAATTTGTCCAACGATGCTGCCGGTAGCGCCAGCGGCGGCGGAAACGACGAGCGTTTCGCCCTTCTTCGGCGCAGCGATTTCCATGCCGAAAAACGCGGTGAGTCCATTGAGGCCGAGCACCCCGAGGAAAATGGTGTCCGAAACGAAGGGAATCTTTGGGACTTTTTGGAAGAAGTGCTTCGCAGATGCATCGACGATGACGTACTCCTGGAGGCCAGTGAGGCCCGTGACGCGGTCGCCCTTTTTGTAATCGGGATGGCGCGATTCGATGATTTCGGCAAAACCGGCCGCGCGCATGACCTCACCAAGGGCCACCGCCGGAAGATAGGTGTCCACGGCCATCCAGACGCGCATGGTGGGATCGATGGAGAGATATTTTACGCGGGCGAGGGCTTGGCCATCTTTCAGTTCGGGCACTGGAGATTCAACGAGCTGCAAATCGCCGGGGGCAAGCAACCCCTTCGGGCGCGATTGCAGCCGCAGCTGACGATTGGTAACCGACACGTCAGAAGGGAATATCTTCGTCGGAGATTTCGGGGCCGCCACTGGATGGAGCGCTACTGCCGCCGTACGAATCGTCAGCAGCAGGCGCGGCATGGGTTTCGATGTCATCGCCGCCGGAGCGTGCTGGTGCACCGCCACCGCCGCCTGCGGCAGCGCCTTCGGCGCGGCCACCCAGCATGCGGAAGTTGGTGGCAACAATCTCCGTGGTTGTCCGCTTCTGGCCTTCTTTGTCCTGCCATTCACGCGTTTGAATGCGGCCTTCGAGATAGAGGAGCGAACCCTTTTTCAAATACTGTTGAGCGATCTCGGCCAGTTTGCTCCACACGACGATCTTGTGCCACTCGGTGCGCTTCTGGCGCTCGCCGTTTTTGTCCTTGTACGATTCGTCGGTGGCGAGCGAAAAATTTGCGACAGCCTGACCACCACCGGTGTAGCGCGTTTCGGGATCGCGGCCCAGACGGCCGACGAGAATCACCTTATTTACAGACATGACAGAATTCCCCCTGCGACGGCGAAGATAGCACGCGTGCGATTGACAATTGATAGTGAGCATCCTAACGTTGCCCTGCGATTTGGCGGATGGAGGAATTCATCGTGGACGGAAAGAAAATCGTTTGGTTGACGGCACTGGCCACTGCGCTGGCGTTCATGGCCGCAGCGAAAAACGGCGCACTGGCGCAACTGTCTGGCGCAAGCACTCTTGCAAACACCGGCACGGAAGCTGCCACTGTGGCAGGCATCTTCGAAGGTCACGGCGACATCGGGACGGTTCTTCACGAAGGTTCCGTGGAATACGACAGCGCGAAACGAAGCTACACGATTGCGGGCAGCGGCGAGAATATGTGGTTCGGCAACGATGCTTTCCAATTCGCGTGGAAGAAAGTATCCGGCGACTTGACGCTGACGGCGGACATCTCCTTTCTCGGCAAGGGAGTGAACGAACATCGCAAAGCGGTGCTGATCATCCGCCAGAGCCTCGATGCGGATTCTGCATACGCGGACGCGGCACTCCACGGCAGCGGCTTGACTTCCTTGCAATTCCGCGAGGAGAAGGGCGCGGCTACGCACGAAATCCAGGCCAACATTTCCGCGCCCAAGCGATTGCGGATTGAAAAGCGCGGCGCGTACTTTTCGATGTGGCTGGCGGATGAAAAGGGTGAATTTCCTTTGGCGAGCGGATCCACGAGAATCGCGCTGAAGGAGCCGTTTTACGTGGGCATTGGCGTCTGCAGCCACGACAAAAACGTGGTGGAAAAAGCGGTGTTCTCGAATGTCGAATTGAAAACGGCTGCGCCTGCGGCCGCTGCCGCTTCCACGCTCTACAGCACGCTCGAAATCATCACCGTCGCCTCCACGGACCGGCGCGCGATTTACGTCGCTCCGGAGCGGTTCGAGGCGCCCAATTGGATGCCGGACGGCAAGAGCCTGCTCTTTAACCGGAACGGGCGCATCGAGAAGATTCCGGTGACGGGCAGGAGTCCGCAAATCATCGACACGGGGTTCGCGACGCGCTGCAACAATGACCATGGCATTTCGCCGGACGGCACGCAATTGGTGATCAGCGATCAGTCGCAGGAAGAACACCGCTCCCTTGTGTACATTGTGCCGATCGGCGGCGGCGCGCCCCGGCGCATCACGCAGAAATCTCCTTCGTACTGGCACGGATGGTCGCCGGACGGGAAAACGCTAGCTTTCGTGGGCGAGCGGAACGACGATTTCGATATCTATGCGATTCCAGCAGCAGGCGGCGAAGAGAAACAATTGACGACCGCCAAGGGACTGGACGATGGCCCGGAATACTCTCCCGACGGCAAATACATTTACTTCAACTCCGAGCGCACCGGGCACATGCAGATCTGGCGGATGCGCGCCGATGGAAGCGAACAGGAACAGGTTACGTTTGGCGAAGACAACGATTGGTTTCCGCACATTTCGCCCGATGGGCAGCAGATGGCGTTCCTGACGTACGACGCGAGCGTGAAGGGCCATCCGGAAAATAAAGATGTGACGCTGCGCATGATGACGCTGAAGGACAAGAAGATCACCGTGTTGGCGAAATTGTTCGGCGGCCAGGGAACGATGAATGTGCCGTCGTGGTCGCCGGACGGGAGCAAGTTTGCGTTCGTCAGTTATCAACTGGCGCCGAAGGAGAGCGCAGGGAAGTAGGGACGGCCTGTGACCCGTGTTCTGTGACTTGCGGAAGAGCGGCGCATAGGAGGTTGACAGTTCGGGCTGGAATCTGCGATCTGGCGATTTCTAGTTAACAATAACTGCCCCCTTACCCCTGGTTTTTTGTAAGTGTTGCATCTAAAGGACTTACGATTTCCGTAAGTGGTTTAGAATCAACAGTTGCAGGCTGCCTCGTAAGTGTTGATTTTAAAGGTAGTTAGAGGCCCCCATTTGGGGCAATTTGTAAGTGTTGATTCTAAACGGCTTAGATGAAGGGCCCCGCTGGAACGGCTGGAAAGATCGGAGCCGAGACGTGTACAGGATTGCCTGGAAGTTAGTGTACCACGGGGACAAGAAAGGTCAAGGAAACTTGCGTACGGGAGTGGGTCACTTGTCCGATAAGTGCTTACCAGGCATATGCACAGAGAACATTTTTGCGATTTCTAACTTTCCCCAGACGCCTAGCAAAGCGAAACCCCATTTGAAGGACATTAGCGGGGCTCGAAATTCCAGCCACAACAATTGCAATAATAGGCGGGCGACGCATCGATCAATACTTCGATGCTACGCGCAGCAGGGTCGATGACGAACCCAAAACCTACCGCAGCTTCTCCGGGGTAGGCTACCATCAGGTCATATTCACCTGGCATTAGATCGCCGAAATTAAATCTGCCAGACTTATCAATTACCACGTCTCCCGCTCGTTCACCGTGCCTGACGACGTTGCCTTGGTATTCGGTTGAGGGTAGGTCTCTAACCAAACTGAGCGTCGTGCCGACTGCCTTGAACCGCCGACGAAGCCACCGATATTGGACAATCGAAAGATTCTTGCCAACAACTTCTCCCCGAAATCGTGCAAGGCGAGGGCGTGCGGGTTGTGGACTTCCGAGCGTGCGACCTCCGCATTTGCCTTGGAGAGATGGCTTCCATAGTAGGAAGTAGCTACAAGTGAAAAGCGCGAAGAAAGCGGCGATGACCGCCGCGAGTGTGATAAGAAGGCGCTTGAGCGATCGTTTCATGTCGTCAGCGTCTCACAGCTAGGCCGGTTTGGTGAAGACCAGAATGGCAGGCCGCGCCCAGGACGGCGCTCGCATCCGGTAGAGCGAGCGGCGTTACCGGACATCTGCCAGGGACAAAAAAAGGCGCTTGTTAAAGAGTCACAAGCGCCCCTTAATTCGGATCAATTCGTTGAATACCTCAGGGATCACCTCCTTCTCGACAAGTGAGTCGATTGAAGCCTCAAACTATCTTTATCACGGTGAATCCTTGTGTGTCTACCACAGGGCGAGGCTTGATCGTCTCCACGCTTTTGGTTCGCATCGTGTTTCAGTGCCTGGTAAGTCGTGCGGATTATCGGAAACTGATCCACCTCCTGAAGTAAATTGCAGACTCGGCGCCGTCCCCTCCTGCGGGAGGTCGGCCCGCCGAAAGGGAGGGAGTTGCTGATGGCGCGTCCGAGGCTCGCGATTTTACCCCCGTGGCAGATTGGGAACGCGGGTGAGAGGCGGCGTTGTGCGCGCGAAACCCGCGGTCTACTCTGGGGAGGCAATTATCTATGGCGATTGGCCGGATGCTGGCGCTACCGAGACGCGGTGTGAAGCAAAAAGCAGATCCCTTCCAACAAGGTCGGAATCTTCGATCGCTCCGCTCGGGATGACAAAACACTCTTAGCGCGGCGCGTGTCCCAGCGTGGCGCAGGCGGGGTCTTAGCGCGGAATCAGCGGCCGGGCCACGGAGAACAGGACTTATCATGTCGGAACCCTTCCGTCCTTATGAAAAGCTGGTGGAGATCACCGTCTTCGGAAAAAAGTTTCAGGTCCCGGAGCGGAATTCGCTTTTAAGGTGTTTTCAATTCATCAGTCCGGAAACGATTCCGTATGGGCGCTTCTGCTGGAACCAGGATTGCCAGTATTGCCGCGTGACGTGCCAACTGCCGGATGAGGACGAACCCCACGAGATGCTGAGCTGCAAGTTCATCGTGATGCCGGGGATGGAGATCATGGAACTGAGCCAGGAATTGAAGTGGTGCCTGCGAGCAAAGCTGCCAGCGGACGCGACGGTTTCGTCCTGAAAATAGAAAACGGAAAATAGAAATTAGAAAATAAAAGTCTTTGCATAACCCGATTTCCGCTCAATGGCATCGATAGCTTACCTGCGTGATGCGACACAATTATTCAGCCGATGGTTAATTAAGCCCACAGTTCAAGGCGTCGCAGCATGACTCTGGACTAGGTCACGGCGCATGCCCTCCAGCGCTCGATTTGCAGTCTCAGGGGCATTCCACTACATTCAGTGAGACAAGCCGGCGGGCTCAGTTCTGCAAAATAGGTTAGGAGCCACGCGGCTCAATAGCCGAGAGCGGTCCGCCTCAGAAGGCGGGCCCTACGGACGCTGGCTACAAGGCTCATGACAGGCTCAAGTGCATTGGTGTGTGACGGGTGCGGGCAGACCGCGACGGCGGAACATATTGCGCGGCGGCTGCAGCGCCTGGAATGGACAACGCGATACCGGCCGGTGCATATCAACACACTCCTGCTGGGGGCGTTCTCGCCGCACGAAGAGAAGGATTTCTTGTATGCGCCAGGGGGAGAGTTCCACGGGGAAGCGGCGCATCTTTTGGATGCGCTGGGGATCTCCAGTTCAGGAAGGGCGGCGGAGGCAGTGCACGCGGAGTTTCAACGGGCAGGGTTTTTCTTGACGCACGTGCTGGAGTGTCCGCTTGATGGCGAGGGGAGTTTGCACGCGGAAGCGCAGGCCGCACTGCGGAAGCGGCTGGCGTCGGTGGCGACACGAATCCGCCGGTCACTCAAACCAAAGCGTGTGATGGCCGTCACTGAAGAACTGACGCCCGTTTTGGATGATATCCTGGCGCTGGATTTGGGATGCCCGGTACTTCTGGATCATGGGAAGCCGTTCCAACTCGGGAGCCGCGCCGGAGAGAATGGCGTTGCGCGCTTGCGAGAAGCGCTGGCTACCGCGGGCTCGGGCTGAACGAAGGAAGGCGAGCTGCGGCTGGCAATTGTCAGCAAATGCGACGGCAGGGCCACCGTGAAGAAACAAGCAAAATTTGGCGTAGGAATCGGTGTCATCGTAACTGCACTGGGCTTCCTGGCGTGGCTTGGCTATGGAGAGAGCAAAACTTATTACCACACCATCGCCGAACTCCAGACCTTGAAGGGCTCGGTGATGAGCCAACGCATGCGCATCGGCGGCACGGTTGCACCGGGCAGTATTCGTCACCTCGCCGGCCGTGTTGATTTCGTGCTGGAGGGCGAAGGGAAGACGCTCCCGGTCAGTTACATTGGCACGGACCCGCTGCCGGATACTTTTATTGACAAGTCCCAAGCCCTCGTGGAGGGCCGCCCCGGTCCTGAGGGACGCTTTGTCGCCGAGGTGGTCCAGGCAAAATGCGCTTCCAAGTATGAAGGCCGCGCCCAGCTCCACCAAGCGAAGCGGGACGTAGGGCGCCCGGGACCTCCGGGGGATAGGCGGAGTTGCCGTGGATGTATTCGGATCCTTTGCACTCGTCTTGGCGTTTGTATGCGCGGTTTACGCGTTCGGCGGGGGCATTGCGGCGATCGTCACGCGCCATCCGCTGCTCATCAAAAGCGCGCGTCAGGCCGGGATGGCCACGTGCTGCCTGATTTTCCTCGCGACGTTGAGCCTCGAATATCTTTTCTTCAGTGACAATTTTTCCATCGCCTACGTGGTGTCGCACAGCAACCGTGACCTGTCGACCTTTTACAAGATAGCCGCGCTGTGGTCGGGGCAGGAAGGTTCGCTGCTGTTCTGGAGCTTCCTGCTGTCCATTTATGTTTTTTCGGTGCTGATCGCCTACCGGAACAAAAACGGCGAACTGATGCCCTACGTGGGCGTGGTGATGGCCGGCGTGCAGATTTTCTTCCTGACGCTGAATAACTTCGTGGCCAGCCCGTTCAAAGCGCTGGCGTCGCCGGGAGCGGATGGCGTGATGAATTACGTCGCGCGCGCCGATGGCAATGGGTTAACCCCGCTGCTGCAGTACCCGGAAATGGTGATCCATCCGCCGAACCTGTATTCGGGATACACGGGATTTACGATTCCGTTTGCATTTGCGCTGGGCGCGCTGCTGGCTCGTTACCCGGGAGAGAAGTGGATTCATCTGACGCGCAAATGGACGATGATTGCATGGATGTTTCAATCCATGGGAATACTGCTCGGCGCTCACTGGGCCTACGCGGTGCTCGGCTGGGGCGGTTACTGGGGCTGGGACCCGGTTGAGAATGCATCGCTGCTGCCTTGGCTTTCGGGCACCGCCTTTCTGCACTCGGTAATGATGCAGGAAAAGCGCGGCATGATGAAGGTCTGGAACGTGTGGCTGGTGTTCATCACGTTTCTGCTTTGCATCCTTGGGACGTTCCTGACGCGCAGCGGAGTGGTCAGCTCGGTGCATGCCTTTGCGCAATCCAGTATCGGAAGCTGGTTCGTGGGCTTCCTAGCGCTGATTATAGTGGTGTGCCTCGGGGCTTATCTGAAAAATCGCGACTACCTGAAGAGCGAGAATCAGCTCGACTCGATCGTTTCGCGCGAATCGAGCTTCCTGTTCAACAACCTGATCCTGCTGGTCTCGTGCATTGCCATTCTCTCGGGCACGCTCTTTCCGGTTTTTTCCGAGTGGATCACGGGCGACCGCATTAGCGTGGGTGCGCCGTTCTTTAATAAGGTGAATATTCCCATCGGGCTGCTGCTGCTGTTTTTGACGGGAGTCGGTCCGCTGTTGGCGTGGCGGAAGACCTCGACGGAAAGCCTGAAGCGGAATTTTGGCCGGCCGCTGGCAATCGGGCTGGCCGCGGGCGTGATGGCCTTCGCGTTTGGCTTCCGCGAATTCTATTCGTGGGTTTGCCTGATGCTGTGCGTATTTGTAGCGTCCACGGTGGGGATGGAATTCTATCGAGGCGCGAAAGTGATTCGCGCAAGGTCAGGCGCGTCGTTCGTGGCGTCCGCGGTGGACCTCACGATGCGCAATACGCGACGTTACGGCGGCTATATCGTTCATGTGGGCATGGTGTTTGTTTTTATCGGGCTGGCCGGCGCGGCATTCAATCGCGACCTGCAGAAAGAGATGCGCCAGGGCGATACGGTGCAGATCGGGCCGTACACCTTGCTTCTGCAGGGCTTCGACACCAGGCCGGAAAAGAATTACACCGCGCAACGGATGCTCGTCGAAGTGCTGCGTGACAACACGCCGCTGATGATGCTTTATCCCGAAAAGCGGCGCTTCGCAACCACCACGGAGAACGGCACGATGGTGGCGATCTACTCGACGCTGAAGGAAGATCTGTACGTGGTCTACGCTGGAAATAGTCCTGATACACAACTTCCTGTGCTGCACGCCTATTTGAATCCGCTCGTAAAGTGGATCTGGTTCGGCGGAGTGGTGGTGGTGTTCGGAACGCTGGTGGCACTGTTGCCGAATCGCCGCGCCGTGCTGGTGCTCTCGGGCGTTCAGCAGCCCGCGGCGCAACCGTTAGCACATGGACTGACCCCGTCGGTTACCTTGCGAGAGGGCCATGACTAAGGCGCGCCCGATTGCCGTGATCGCCATGCTGGCGATGTTCGCGATTGCGCCGCTGCTGATCACGCCGGTTGGGGCGCAGCAACTTTCCGACCGCGCGAAACAGATCGGCGGCAAATTCATGTGCATGTGCAGTTGCAGCCAGGTACTGACGCAGTGCAACCACGTGGGCTGCAGCACATCCGCCGCAATGCTGAAGGAATTGAATCAATCGTTGTCGCGTGGCGATTCGGAAGATGCCATCACGCAAATGTTTGTCCAGGAATTCGGCACGAAGGTGTACGCTGAACCGCCGAAATCAGGATTCAGCCTGGTTGCCTGGGTATTGCCGAGCGTTTATCTTTTCGTGGGCGCCGGAGTGGTGGTTTTCGTGATCGTCCGCTGGCGAAAGCGCCCCGCGCAACAAGCGGCCGGTGGGTCGCCCGGCATTTCGCCCGAGTTGTTGGAGCGTGCCAGGGCGCAGGCGTCACGCGAGACTCAGGATTGAATGGTGCCCGCCCTTTACACACTTGCGATATTTCTGATTGCCTCCGGGGATTGGGCGGTGCTGGGCGCGTGCCTGGCACTGGCCGTTGCTACCTTACTATTCATTTTTTACATCCAGCCGGATGCTTCGGATCTTGCGCCGCACCGGACCAAGCTGGATCAATTGCTGGAGCGCCGCGACACCATCTACGACAACCTGCGCGACCTGCGATTTGAGTATCGTTCGGGGAAATACTCGGAAGGTGACTTCGAGGCGATGAAGACGGCCCTTGAAAATGAAGCAGCGCTGGTGCTGGCGGAAATCGAGCAGGTGACGGACTCGCAGGTGCGCCGACCGCGAGGAACGCGTTCGGCGGACGGGAGCGCGCAATGAGGCGCCGATACTTCGCGCGTCTGACTCTGCTCGGCGCACTCGTTGTGGTTCCGCCAGCAATCGCCGAAGCGGGAACGGTTCGTGGCACGGTGATGAACGGCACCACCGGCAAAGCGGCGGCAGGAATTGAACTTACGCTGGTGCAGCTCCAGGGAGGGATGCAAGAAGTTGCCCACTCCAAGAGCGGGGCGCAGGGTGAATTCACGTTTGACCATCCCGGACTTGGCGCTCAACCAATGCTCGTCCGCGCGGTGTATCACGGGATCAAATTCAACCAGGCGGTGCCGCCGGGTACGACTACGGCGCAAGTGGATATTTATGAGGCGTCCAGGGACGCGAATACCA
>WNGP01002155.1_pt1 | contig 16445 bp, 13 predicted proteins | sample 5407671 | NCBI WGS metagenome assembly WNGP01 (sample SAMN13153381, study PRJNA577476) | soil metagenome | isolation source: 40 cm soil or saprolite under Garry oak tree replicate 2 | place: USA:California | collected 2016-06-15 | reverse complement strand
CGGCTGTGGGTCAAGGCCAACATGATCGCGAGCGTGGACGGGGCGATCGCCCTCGACGGCCGCTCGGGCGGGCTGTCCGGGGCCGGGGACCGGCTGGTGTTCACCGTGCTCCGCAGCCTCGCCGACGTGATCGTAGTGGGCGCGGGCACGGCGCGGGCCGAGCGATACCGGCAGGCTCAGCCGGACGAGCTGTGGCAGCAGCTTCGGGCGGGCCGCTCGCCTGCCCCGCCGGTCGCGGTGATCACCAGGCGGCTCGACCTGGACCTCGGCAGCCGGCTGTTCGGTCCCGGTACCGGCCGCCCGTCCGACGGGCTGGCCAGGACCATCGTGATGACCACCGAGCTAGCACCGGAGGACCGCCTGACCGCCGCGGCCCGGGTAGCGGATGTGGTCGTCGCGGGCGCCGAGAGCGTGACCGCGAGGGCCGCGGTCGGGGCCCTCGCCAAGCGGGGATACCGCAGGATCCTGGTGGAAGGCGGACCCATGCTGCTCGGGCAGATCGCCGCCGAGGGCCTGCTCGACGAGCTCTGCCTGACGATCAGCCCGCTGCTCGAGGGCGGGCACGCCACTGGCCGGGTGACCTGGCGGCGCGGCCCGGCTGAGGTCACCGGACTGCGGCTGGCGACCCTGCTCGAGGACGACGGGTTCCTGCTCAGCCGCTACGTGCGCGCCGCCCGGCCCCGGCCCGGAGCCTAGCCCGGCCCGGCCCGGAGCTAGCCCGGCCCGGACCTAGCCGCCCTGGCGGAGCCGCGCGAGCGCCTCGGCCAGGATCGCGGCGCCGTCGTTGGCGGACCGGCGCTCCTTCACGTAGGCCAGGTGCGTCTTGTAGGGCTCGGCGTGGGGCAGCGGGGGCGGGCTCGTGGAGTCCCGGCCGGCGGGAACCCCGCAGCGCGGGCAGTCCCAGGTGTCGGGGATCGCCGCGTCGTTCGCGAAGCTCGGTATCGTCTCGTGGCCGTTGCAGCAAAAGAACGATACCCGCACCCGGGGCGCCGCCTCGCCCCGTTCCGCCTCCCCCATCGGTCCCGCGCCGACACGGCTGCCGCGAATGGCGTTACCACTACTCAATGCTGGCCTCTTTCCAGGTCAAGCGCCGATCCAGACGTCGCGCCGCGTCGCAGCGTCGCGTCACCTCAGCAGCAGACCGAGCGCGACAATGCAGACGAACCACAAGATTCCGCAGGAGATCGTGATCCTGTCGAGGTTTCGCTCGACCACCGACGATGACCCGAGCGATGACGTCATCCCGCCGCCGAACAGGTCAGACAGGCCGCCGCCCTTGCCCTTGTGCAGCAGCACGAGCAGCACCATGAGCAGGCTCGTGATGACCAGGACGATGGAAAATGCGATAACCACTGCTGTCGTCGTCCCTCCGAGCGCTCCGTCAGGCCGGCGCCTGCTGATAACGGCAGATCCTGACGAATCCTTCGTAATCGAGGCTGGCACCGCCGACAAGCGCGCCGTCGATGTCTGACTGCGCCATGATGGCAGGCATGTTGTCGGGTTTCACTGATCCCCCGTAAAGGATACGCATACCTGCCGCCACTTCGTGCCCATGGCAGGCCGAAACCCACTCCCTGATCGCCGCGCAGACCTGCTCGGCGTCCTGCGGGGTGGCGACCTGGCCGGTGCCGATCGCCCACACCGGCTCGTAGGCGATGACCAGGCCGGCCACCTGCCCGGCGGTCAGGCCGGCGAGCCCGCCGTCGAGCTGGCTCACGCAGTGCGGCAGGTGCTCGCCTGCCTCCCTGACCGCCAGCGGCTCGCCGACGCAGAGCACCGGCGTCATCTCGTGCGCGAGCACCGCCCGCACCTTGGCGTTGACCAGCGCGTCATCCTCGGCGTGGTACTGCCGCCGCTCCGAGTGCCCGGCGAGCACGTAGTCGCAGCCGAGCTTGGCCAGCATCCGGCCGCTGATGTCGCCGGTATAGGCGCCGTCGGCGTGCGGCGAGACGTCCTGCGCCCCGTAGCGCAGCTTGAGCTTGTCGCCCTGCACGAGCGTCTGCACGCTGCGCAGCGCGGTGAACGGCGGCAGCACGACGATATCGACCGCCGCGAAGTCCTTGCCGGTCAGCCGGAACGCGAGCTGCTGGGTCAGGGCCAGCGCCTCGAGATGGTTGTTGTGCATCTTCCAGTTGCCGGCCACCAGCGGTTTGCGGCCCATCGCGGGCGGGCTCACCGGTCGGCCTCGAGCGCGGCGAGCCCGGGCAGCGTCTTGCCTTCCAGGTACTCCAGGCTGGCCCCGCCGCCGGTGGAGATGTGGCCGAACGCGCTGTCAGGGAAGTTCAGTTGCCTAACGGCCGCCGCGGAGTCACCGCCACCCACCACGGTCAGTCCTGGCAACTCGCTGATCGCCTGGGCCACCGCCCTGGTGCCCGCGGCGAAGGCGGGGAACTCGAACACGCCGACCGGGCCGTTCCAGAACACCGTCTTCGCGTCGGCCAGCTTGGCCGCGAACAGCTCGCGCGTCCGCGGTCCCATGTCCAGGCTCTCGCGGTCGGCGGGGAACGCATCGGCCGGGTAAACGTCGTGCTCGGCATCGGCGGCGAACCGGGTGGCCCCGACCAGGTCGATCGGCAGGACGATCTCCACGCGACGCCGTTCGGCCCGCGCCAGCACGTCCTTGACGTTGCCGATCTGGTCGTTCTCGAGCAGCGAGCGGCCGACCTCGTGCCCCTGGGCGGCCAGGAAGGTGTATGCCATGCCGCCGCCGATGATCAGCCGGTCCGCCTTGTCGAGCAGGCTGGCGATCACCGCGAGCTTGTCCGATGGCTTCGCGCCGCCCAGCACCACGACGTACGGCCGTTCCGGGTTCTCCGTGAGCTTGCGCAGCACCGCGACCTCGGCCTCGACCAGCTCGCCTGCCGCGTGCGGCAGCAGTCCTGGCACGTCGTAGACGCTGGCGTGCTTGCGGTGCAGCGCGCCGAAGCCGTCGCCGACGTACAGCGTGGCCAGGGCCGCGAGCCGCCCGGCGAGCTCGGCCCGCGTGGCGTCGTCCTTGCTGGTCTCGGCGGGCTCGAACCTGACGTTCTCGAGCAGGCCCACGTCGCCGTCGCCGAGCGAGCCGGCCAGCCTCGCGGCCGCCGGGCCGGCGACGTCATCGGCCAGCGGAACCGGCCGGCCGAGCAGCTCGCCGAGCCGCCCGGCGACCGGGCGCAGCGAGGGCCCGCCCGCGGCACGGGCGGCGAAGTTGCTGCCCGCAGGCCGGCCCAGGTGCGCGCAGACCAGCACCCGCGCGCCGCGCGCGGCCAGCGCGGTGATCGTGGGCACGCTGGCCCTGATCCGGCCGTCGTCGGTGATCACGGTGCCGTCCAGCGGCACGTTCAGGTCGGCGCGGAGCAGCACGACGCGCCCGCCGACCTCCAGGTCGGTGATCGACTTCATCGTCCTAGCCAGGCAGGCGGCCGGCGACCAGCGCGGCCAGGTCGACCAGGCGGTTGCTGTAGCCCCACTCGTTGTCGTACCAGCCGATCACCTTCACCTGGTCGCCGGACGCCATGGTGAGCGGCGCGTCGAACGTGCAGGACCAGGGCGTGCCGACGATGTCGGAGGACACGATCGGGTCGGTCGAGTAGTGCAGGTACGCCTTCAGCGGCCCCTGCGCCGCGGCGGCGCGGTAGGCGTCGTTGACCTCCTCGGCGCTGACCTCGCGCTCGAGCTGGACGACCAGGTCGGTGACCGAGCCGTCCATCACCGGGACCCGCATCGAGATCCCGTCCAGCTTGCCCTTCAGCTCGGGCAGCACCAGGGATGTCGCCTTGGCCGCTCCCGTGGTGGTCGGGATGATGTTCTGGGCGGCGGCCCGGGCCCGGCGCAGGTCCTTGTGCGCGAAGTCCAGGATCACCTGGTCGTTGGTGTACGCGTGGATCGTCGTCATCAGGCCCCTGACGATGCCGAAGCTGTCGAGCAGCACCTTGGCCATCGGCGCGACGCAGTTGGTGGTGCAGGACGCGTTCGAGATCACGTGGTGCACCGACGGGTCGTAGGCGCCGTCGTTGACGCCCAGGACGATGGTGATGTCTTCGCCCTTGGCCGGGGCCGAGATGATGACCTTCTTCGCGCCGGCCTCGATGTGCTTGTGCGCGCCCGCGTGGTCGGTGAAGTGCCCGGTGGACTCGATGACCACCTCGACGCCCAGGTCGGCCCACGGGATCGCGGCCGGGTCCCGCTCGGCCAGCCACTTGATCTTCGCGCCGCCGGCCACGATGCTGCCGTTCGCCGCCGACACGTCCACGTCGAGCGTGCCGAGCACCGTGTCGTACTTGAGCAGGTGCGCGAAGGTCTTGATGTCGCCCAGGTCGTTGGCGGCGACGATCTCGATCCCCGGCGTCCGGTTCGCGTGGACCGCACGCCAGAAGTTCCGTCCGATCCTGCCGAACCCGTTGATTCCTACTCGGACAGTCACGCCGTGCTCCCCTTCGCCTTGTCGTGCTCGGACTCCGCGCTGATCAGTTTCCTCGCTGATCACGCGCCACGCGCACCATAACACCGCGGCCTGACCGCTGACAGGGCCGACCAGCCTGCCCGGCCGGGCCCTTCGGCACTGATCGTCAGGGTGCCAGCATGTCCGCGGTGAGGTGAGCGTCGGTGGGCGGGACGCCGAGCTCTGTCGCGCGCTTGTCGGCCAGCGCGAGCAGCCGCCTGATCCGGCCTGCGATCGCGTCCTTGGTGAGCGGCGGCTCGGCGGACTGGCCGAGTTCCTCCAGGCTGGCCTGGCGATGCTTGATCCGAAGCTGGCCGGCCTCGATCAGGTGCTCGGGGGCGTCAACGCCGAGGATCTCCAGCGCCCGCTCGACCCGGGCGCCGGCCGCGACCGCCGCCCGGGCGCTGCGCCGCAGGTTGGCGTCGTCGAAGTTCGCCAGCCGGTTGGCCGTGCCGCGCACGGCCCGCCTGATCCTGCGCTCTTCCCAGGCGAGCACGCTGTCGTGGGCGCCGAGCCTGGTCAGCATCGCGCTGATCGCGTCGCCGTCCCTGATCACGACCCGGTCAATCCCGCGCACGTCGCGTGCCTTCGCCTGGATCCGCAGCCGCCTCGCGGCGCCGACCATGGCCAGCGCGGCTTCGGGTCCCGGGCAGGTCAGCTCGAGCGACATGGACCTGCCGGGCTCGGTCAGCGAGCCATGCGCGAGGAAGGCGCCGCGCCAGGCCGCCTCGCAGTCGCAGGTGCTCCCGGCGACCACCTGCCTCGGCAGCCCGCGGACCGGCCGGCCGCGGCCGTCGATCAGGCCGGTCTGCCTGGCCAGGCTGTCGCCGTCCTTGCTGACCCGCACCACGTACCTGTTGCCCTTGCGCATGCCGCTCGGCGCGAGCACGATCAGCTCGGACGACTGGCCGAAGACGTCGATAATGTCCTTGCGCAGCCTGCGTGCCGCGACGCCGGTGTCGAGCTCGGCCTCGACCATGATGTGGCCGTTGGACAGGTGCAGCCCGCCCGCGAACCTGAGCAACGTCGACACCTCGGCCTTGCGGCAACACGGCTTGAGCACGCTGACGCGGCTGAGCTCGTCCTTGACCAGGCTGGTCAGCGCCACCTATCTCACTCCCCCTCGAATATTCGCGCCAGAGCACCGGCGAGCAACAGCGGGTCGTGCCGGTCCGTACGGTCCGCCAGCGCCAGGTCGGCGATGACGAGCCGGGCACCGAGCAGGTCGGCTGCCTCGCTCAGTTCGACGGCCGTGTCCCTCACCGCCGCGCGGTCGGCCAGAACGACGTCGACGGCTAGGTCCGGAGCATGACTGGCCAGCACCTCCAGATGAGCACGCGGAGAGAACCCCTCGGTCTCTCCCGGCTGGGGCGCCAGGTTCAGCGTGACCAGCCTCCGGGCCGGGGTAGTGACCAGCGCGCTCGCCAGCTCGGGCACCAGCAGGTGCGGCAGCACGCTGGTGAACCACGAGCCCGGGCCGAGCACTACCCAGTCTGCCTCTGCGACCGCCTGCACGGCCTGCGCGCAGGCGGGCGGATCGGCAGGGACCAACGACATCGACCGTACCCGCCCCGTCGTCGTCGCGCAGGCGACCTGGCCTCGAATGGTGGTGACCTGAAAGGGAAAGTTCGGGTCAACACCCTCCACCTCGGCTGCTAGGTCTAGCGGTACCGACGCCATCGGCAGCACCCGGCCGTGCGCGCCGAGCAGCCTGGCGACCCAGTCGAGTCCCTCGACGGCGTCGCCGAGCAGCTCCCAGAGCGCGACAATCAGCAGGTTCCCCACGGTGTGGCCGCTGAGCTCGCCGGGGTCGGTGAACCTGTGCTGCACCACCTTGCTCCACGTGGTCCCCCAGGAGTCGTCGCCGCACAGGGCGGCGAGCGCCATCCGCAGGTCGCCGGGCGGCAGCACGCCGTACTCGCGCCGCAGCCTGCCGCTCGAGCCGCCATCGTCGGCGACGGTCACGATCGCGGTCAGGTCGCGGGTGACCCGGCGCAGCGCGGACAGCGAGGCATACAGGCCGTGGCCGCCGCCGAGCGCCACTACCCGGCGGCGGGTCGGCCGGACCGGGCTACTCACGCCCGAGATCGCGGTGCGCGACCTGAACGCCCGGCCACGGGCCAGCGAGCCTGGAGGCGAGTTCCTCGGCGACCACCACGCTGCGGTGCTTGCCGCCCGTGCAGCCGACCGCCAGCGTCATGAAGTGCTTGCCGCTGCGCTCGTAGCCGTTCAGCGTGATCTGCACCACGTCGAGGTATGACCGAAGGAAGTCCTCGGCGCCCGGCTGGCCGAGCACGTAGTCCTTCACGGCGCGGTCCTGGCCGGTCTGCGGGGCCAGCTCGGGTATCCAGTGCGGGTTCGGCAGGAAGCGGCAGTCGGCGACCATGTCGGCATCGACCGGCAGGCCGTACTTGAAGCCGAACGACAGCACCGTTACCCGCAGCACCGACTGGCCCTCGTTGCCGAACGCGTCGCGCATCCGCGCGCGCAGCTCGTGGATGTTCAGGCCCGAGGTGTCGAGAGTCAGGTCAGCCTCGTCCCTGATGCTCTTGAGCTGATCGCGTTCGGCGGCGATCCCGTCGATCACCCGGCCGTTCTCCTGGAGTGGGTGCGGCCGCCTGACGTTCTCGAACCTGCGCACCAGCGTCTCGTCGCCCGCCTCGAGGAACACCACGTACGGGTGCGCGCCGATGGCGTCGAGCTGGGCGATCGCCGACTTCAGGTCGGTGGAGAACGCCCGGCTGCGGATGTCGACGACCGCGGCGACCCGCGGCACCTCCGCCCTGGCCCGCCTGGCCAGGTCGAGCATGGTCACGAGCATGGCGGGCGGCAGGTTGTCGGCGACGAACCAGTCAAGATCCTCGAGGGACTTGGCCGCCGTCGACCGCCCCGCGCCGGACATCCCGGTGATGATGACGATCTCGGGCGCGGCCGCGTGGCTGCTCATCGGGCTGTCCCCCGCTCCTGCTGCCCGTCTCCGTGCGCGGCGGTGCCGCCTCTGGGCGCGGCGGTGCCGCCTCTGGGCGCGGCAGCGGCGCGTCCGGTGTCGCGGTCGGCGAGCGCGGCGCTGACCGTCTCGGCGAGCCGCGGCCCGAACCCGTCCACCTCCGCGATCTGCTCGGCCGTGGCCTGCCGCAGCCTGCGGACCGAGCCGAAGTGCCTGAGCAGCGCCGCCTTCCTGGCCGGCCCGAGCCCAGGCAGCGAGTCGAGTTCGCTCGCGGTCTGCGCGGCGGCGCGCCTGGCCCGGTGGTAGGTGATCGCGAACCGGTGCGCCTCGTCCCGCACGCGCTGCAGCAGGTACAGGCCCTCGCTGGTGCGTGGCAAGATCACCGGGCTGTCCTCGCCCGGCAGCCACACCTCCTCCAGGCGCTTGGCCAGGCCGCACACGGCGACGTCGGTGATGCCGAGCTCGGCCAGCGCCCGGACGGCCGCGTCGACCTGGCCCGCCCCGCCGTCGATAACCACCAGGCTCGGCGGGTACGCGAACTTGTGCCTGCTGACCTCGGTCGGACCTTCCTCCTCGCCGATCGGCGCGCGGCCCTCGGCGGCGATCTCCTCCTCGCGCTCGGTCAGGTACCGGCGGAACCTCCTGGTCACCACCTCGTAGATCGCGGCCAGGTCGTCCGCCGCCCCCTTGATCGAGAACTTGCGGTACTCGGACTTGCGGGCCAGGCCGTCTTCGAAGACGACCATGGACGCGACCACGTGAGTGCCCTGGAGATTGGAGACGTCGAAGCACTCGATCCGCAGCGGCGCGGTGTCCAGGCCGAGCGCGTCCTGGATCTCCTGCATCGCCTGGCTGCGGGTGGTCAGGTCGCTGGCTCGCTTCGTCTTGTGCAAGGCCAGCGCCTCGGTGGCGTTCCTGGTGACCGTGTCGAGCAGGGCACGCTTGTCGCCGCGCTGCGGCACGCGCAGGCTGACCCGGCCCCCGCGCCGCACCGCGAGCCACTCACCGACGGTCGCGGCGTCGGGCGGCAGCTCGGGCACCAGCACCTCGCGCGGCACGGCCTGCAGGTCGGCGCCCGCTCGCCAGTCGGCGCTCCTGGTGCTGGAGTCTCCCCGGCGGCGGTGACCCTCGGCCGGGGCGCGCCCGTCCGCCTCGTCGTCCTCGTGGCGCCCGGTCCCCTGCTCCCCCGTGCTTCCCTGCTGCCCCGTGCTTCCCTGCTGCGTCGCCGGGTCGTCCCGGTACACCTGGCCGAGGAAGTGCTCGACGAGCTCGCCGGTGGTGACGTCCTCGACCTTGTCCACGACCCAGCCGCGCTGGCCGCGCACCCGTCCCCCCCTGATGTAGAAGACCTGGACCGCCGCCTCGAGCTGGTCCTCGACGAGCCCGATCACGTCGCAGTCGGTGCCGTCGGGCAGCACCACCGCCTGCTTCTCCAGCACACGCTGCAGCGCCTGGAGGTCATCGCGCAGCCGCGCGGCCTGCTCGAACTCCTCGGCCCGCGCGGCCTTCTGCATCTGGGCCTCGAGCCGCCTGGTGAACCTGGCGGTCTGCCCGGCCATGAAGTCGCAGAACTCCTCGGCCAGCCGCCGGTGCTCGTCCGCGTCGATCCGGCCGACGCACGGCGCCGAGCACTTGCCGATGTAGCCGAGCAGGCACGGGCGGCCGATCTGGCCCGCCCGCTTGAAGACCCCGGCCGAGCAGGTCCTGACCGGGAACACCCGTAGCAGGGTGTCCACGGTGTTCCTGATCGCCCAGGCGTGCGAGTAGGGCCCGAAGTACCTGACGCCGCGCCGCTTCGTCCCGCGCATCACGGTGACCCGCGGGTACTCCTCGTTCATCGTCACGGCAAGGTAGGGGTAGCTCTTGTCGTCGCGATACCTGATGTTCCACCTGGGGTCGAACTCCTTGATCCAGGAGTACTCGAGCTGCAGCGCCTCGACCTCGGTCCCGACGACCGTCCACTCGACCCCGGCGGCGTCGCGCAGCATCGACTGCGTGCGCGGGTGCAGGCTGGCGTAGTCCGCGAAGTAGGAGTTCAGCCTGGCCCGCAGGTTCTTCGCCTTGCCGACGTAGACCACGCGGCCGTGCTTGTCGCGGAACCGGTAGACGCCAGGCGACTCGGGGATCGAGCCGGGCGCCGGCCGGTAGGTTGCCGGATCTGCCACGGATTAAACTCTAGTCAGTCCCGCCGTCCGGCAGGCCAGCCGAAGTGACGACCGGCTCGCTGACCGCGCCTATCCGGGCCGCCGGGACTCCTCGGCCGGGGCGAACAGGACCACCGTCGCCAGATCCTCGGTCACGTCGGTGAACCTGTGCACTTCGCCGGCCGCGACGTAGATCACCGAGCCGGGACCAGCCGCGACCCGGTCCTGGCCCGCCTCGAAGGTCGCCCGTCCGGCGGTCACCACGTAGACCTCGTCCTCGGTGTGCGGCCGCTGGTCGTCGGTGCCGCCCGCCGGGATCGAGTAGGTGCCCACGCTGAGGTCGGGCACCCGAAGCTGCTCGGTCCAGTGCGTCCCGGCCGACTCGTCCGGGCTCGTGAACGTCCCGGCTCCGGCGATGAGCTTCACGTGCGCCTCCCGTCTACCGAGGCTGATACCTTATCGGCCCCGATGTGCCAGCCCAGTGTGCCAGCCAGTGTGCCAGCCCGATGGGCCAGCCAGTGTGCCAGCCCGGTGTGCCAGCTTGGTGGGCCAGCCCGGTGTGCCAGGCTGTGCAGGTGCTGATCGCCGTCGTCGCCAGCGCCCTGGCCACCGCCGCCTGGGTGTACCTGCTCGCCGGGCACGGCGGCTTCTGGCGCACCGGCGTGCGGCTGCCGCCGGCCGGCCCGGATCCGGCCCCGTGGCCCTCGGTGGTCGCCGTGGTGCCCGCGCGCGACGAGGCGGCGGTGCTGCCGCGGACGCTGCCCACGCTGCTGGCCCAGGACTACCCGGGGCGGCTGCGGGTCGTGCTCGTCGACGACGAGAGCGCCGACGGCACGGCCGACGTCGCGGCCGGACTGGGCCGCGCGGCGCAGGCGGCAGGTCCCGGCCGGCTCGAGGTGGTCAGCGGCGCCCCGCCGCCGCCCGGCTGGGCGGGCAAGGTCTGGGCCATGAACCAGGGGCTGCGGGCCGCGGCGGACGCCGACTACCTGCTGTTCACCGACGCCGACATCGGCTACGCGCCGGGCACCGTGACCGCGCTTGTGCGGGCCGCGGAAGGCGGTGGCCGGGTGCTGGTCTCGCAGATGGCGCTGCTGCGCGCCGACACGGCGTGGGAGCGGCTGCTGATCCCCGCGTTCGTGTACTTCTTCGCCCAGCTCTACCCGTTCCGGCGGGTGAACAGGCGCGAGGGGCGCACGGCCGCGGCGGCCGGCGGTTGCATGCTCGTGCGGCGGCAGGCGCTGGAGGCGGCCGGCGGGCTTGAGCCGGTCCGCGGCGCCAGGATCGACGACGTCGCGCTCGGCCGACTGCTGAAGCGGGCACCCGGCGGCGGCGACTGCTGGCTCGGGTTCAGCACGGACGTGGTCAGCCGGCGCCGGTACGACGGGCTGGCCGAGGTCTGGGACATGGTGGCCAGGAGCGCGTACACACAGCTTCGCTACTCCCCCGCCGCGCTCGCCGCGACGGTGCTCGGGATGGCCTGGCTCTACCTGCTGCCCCCCGCGGCCGCGGCGGCCGGGCTGGCGCTGCTGTCCGCCGGGCCCGGCGCGAGCGGCGTCCCGGCCGGGCAGGCGGCCTGGCTCGCCGCCGCGGGCCTGGCCGGGTGGGCGCTGATGGCGGTCAGCTACGTCCCGATGCTCAGGCTCAGCCGGCTGTCCGCGCTGCGGGCGCCCTGCCTGCCGGTGGTCGGCTTGCTGTACACGGCGATGACGATCAGCTCGGCCAGGCGGCACCACGCCGGGCGGGGCGGCGAGTGGAAGGGCCGCACGATCCAGGCCGGGCAGCTAACCTCCAGGCAGTGACTCCGCGACGCCGCGACCAGGAGGCTCAGGGATATGGACGGTAACTCGCTCCGCGCGGTCCAGCAGCCGCTGAAGGACGCCTACCGCGCGGAACCGGCCCGCGCGCTGGTCACGCTGCGGGCGCAGGGCCAGCTCGGCGCGGAGAGCGTCAGCTGCTCGGTGGCGACCGGCCACGCGCTCGCCGAGGCCGGCCTGCACCCCGCGACCGGCGGGGACGGCTCGCTGGCCTGTTCAGGAGACATGCTCCTGCAGGCGCTCGTCGCGTGCGCCGGCGTCACCCTCCGCGCCGTGGCCACCTCGCTGGGCATCGCCGTGGCCGGCGGTGCCGTGCGCGCGGAGGGCGACCTGGACTTCCGCGGGACCCTCGCGGTCAGCAGGGACGCGCCGGTCGGGTTCACCGCGATCCGGCTGGAATTCGACCTGGACACCGACGCCAGCGCCGAGCAGCTCGCCACCCTGACCAACCTGACCGAGCGGTACTGCGTGGTCTTCCAGACGCTGGCCGGCCCGGTGGAGCTGACGACGGCGGCGACCGTCGCGGGCTCGCCGGGCTAGCTACTCCCGGGCCAGCTACTACCGGGCCAGCTACTCCCGGCTAGCTAATCCACGGCCTCGAAGGCCCCGGGCGGAGGGCAGGAGCAGACCAGGTGCCGGTCGCCGTAGGCGCCGTCGATCCTGCGTACCGGCGGCCAGTACTTGGACCGCCGGTCACCGCCGGCCGGGTAGGCGCCCTCGGTCCTGCCGTACGGATGGTCCCACTCGTCGGCCAGCAGCATCGACGCGGTGTGCGGCGCGTTCCTGAGCGGGTTGTCCTTCTGGTCGAAGATGCCCGCGGCGACCTTCGCGATCTCGCCGGCGATCGCGATCAGCGCGTCGCAGAACCGGTCGAGCTCGGCCAGGTTCTCGCTCTCGGTCGGCTCCACCATCAGCGTGCCCGCCACCGGGAACGACATCGTCGGCGCGTGGAAGCCATAGTCGATCAGCCGCTTCGCCACGTCCTCGGCCGTGATGCCGGTCTGCGCGGTGGTATGCCGCAGGTCGAGTATGCACTCGTGCGCGACCAGCCCGCCCTGCCCGGTGTACAGCACGGGGAAGTACGGGTCGAGCCGCCTGGCCACGTAGTTGGCGTTCAGGATCGCCACCTGCGTCGCCCGCCGCAGCCCGCCGGCGCCCATCATCGCCAGGTAGGCCCACGAGATCGGCAGGATCCCCGCCGACCCGTACGGCGCGGCGGCGACCGGCCCGGTGCTCAGCCCGGCCGGCAGCTCGTCGCCGGCCGCGCCCGCGACCGAGATGCCCGCCAGCATCGGGTGCCTGGGCAGGAACGGCGTCAGGTGCGCCCGGACGCCCACCGGGCCGACGCCGGGCCCGCCGCCGCCGTGCGGGATGCAGAACGTCTTGTGCAGGTTCAGGTGCGAGACGTCGGCGCCGAAGGCGCCCGGCTGGGCCAGCCCGACCAGCGCGTTCATGTTCGCGCCGTCCACGTAGACCTGGCCGCCCGCGGCGTGCACGAGGTCGCAGACCTCGCCGACCGTGGACTCGAACACGCCGTTGGTCGACGGGTACGTCAGCATGATCGCCGCCACGGTGCCCGCGTGCTCCGCCAGCTTGCCGCGCAGGTCGGTCAGGTCGACGGCGCCGTCCGCGCCGCACTTGACGACGACTACCTTCAGGCCGGCCAGGACCGCGGACGCCGCGTTGGTGCCGTGCGCCGACTCGGGGATCAGGCAGATCGTCCGCTCGGGCTCGCTGCGGGACCTGTGGTAGTGCCTGATCGCCAGCAGGCCGGCCAGCTCGCCCTGCGAGCCGGCGTTCGGCTGGAGGGAGACCGCGTCGTACCCGGTGATCGCGGTCAGCGCGTCCTGCAGCTCAACGATCAGCTCGTGGTATCCCGCGGCCTGTTCGGCGGGGGCGAACGGGTGCAGCCCGGCGAACTCCGGCCAGCTTATCGGCTCCATCTCCGCGGCGGCGTTCAGCTTCATCGTGCACGAGCCGAGCGGGATCATCGACCGGTCGAGCGCGATGTCGTAGTCGGACAGCCGGCGCAGGTAGCGCAGCATCGCCGTCTCGCTGCGATAGGCGGAGAACACCGGATGGGTGAGGAAGTCGCTGGTACGGCGCAGCCCGGCGGGGATCGCGGTCAGCTCCCCGGCGGCCGGCACCGACACCGCCGCCGCCGACCCGGTGATCGCCGCCGCGACGGCCGCGACCTGCTCGTCGGTGGTCGTCTCGTCGCAGGCGACCTGCACCAGGTCGTCCCCGGCCAGGTGCAGGTTGAAGCCGGCGGCGCGGGCCCGCTGCACGGCCTCGGCGGCCCCGCCGGGCACGAGCACGCCGACGGTATCGAAGTACGCCCGGTGGTTCGTTGAAAAACCAGCGGCGGCCAGCACGGCTGCCAGGCCGGCCGCCTTCCCGTGAACCCGCCGCGCGATCGCCGTGAGCCCCTCCGCCCCGTGGTAAGAGGCGTACATCGCCGCGAGGACGGCCAGCAGCACCTGCGCCGTGCAGATGTTGCTGGTGGCCCGGTCCCGCCTGATGTGCTGCTCGCGCGTCTGGAGCGCGAGCCGGTACGCCGGATGGCCGTCCGCGTCCACCGAGACGCCGACCAGGCGGCCGGGAAGCTGGCGCTTGAGCTCGTCGCGGACGCAGATGTACCCGGCGTGCGGGCCGCCGTAGCCCATCGGGACGCCGAACCGCTGGGTGCTGCCGACCGCGATGTCGGCGCCGAGCTCGCCGGGCGGCGTGAGCAGGGTCAGCGCCAGCGGGTCGGCGGCCACGGCGGCCAGGGCACCGCGGGCGTGCGCGGCCGCGATCGCCGGCCGCAGGTCGCGGACCTGCCCGCTGGCGCCCGGGTACTGCATGAGTATGCCGAACAGCTCCCCCTCGGGCTGTGCCTCGATGAGCTCGGCCGTGACGACGCCGGTCACGAGTTCGAATCCCAGCGGCTCGGCCCGCGTGGCGAGCACCGCCAGGGTCTGCGGCAGGCAGTCGGCGTCGGCCAGGAAGATCCGGCCGCGGCCGGCCGCCCGGTGCGCCAGCGTCATGGCCTCGGCGGCGGCGACCGCCTCGTCCAGCATCGAGGCGCCGGCCACGGCGAGCGCGGTCAGGTCCTCGATCATGGTCTGGAAGTTGAGCAGCGCCTCGAGCCTGCCCTGGGAGATCTCTGGCTGGTAGGGCGTGTACGCGGTGTACCAGGCCGGGTTCTCCAGCATGTTCCTGCGGATCACCGGCGGGGTGATGGTGTCGTAGTAGCCGAGCCCGATCATCGAGGTCAGCACGCGGTTCTTGGCCGCGAGCGCGCGCAGCCTGGCCAGCGCCTGGTCCTCGGGCAGCGGGTCGGGCAGGTGGAGCGCCTTGGCCATCGCGAGCCCGGCGGGCAGCGCCGCCGTGGTCAGGTCGTCGAGCGAGGCATACCCGAGCGCGGTCAGCATCTGCTGCTGGCTTGCGTCATCGGGACCGATGTGCCGTTGCGCGAAGTTCACTGCAGACTCCTGGAGTCGGGGTGCCAACGGGCGGCGGTCGCCGTCCGGGTCCCCCTCTGTCGCCTGGCCCGTGTCGCCTGGGACGTGCTGGCTGGTGTGGGCCGGACTCCAGAGCTGCCTATCCCGTCCGGTCCTGGTGCCTGAGAGGTTCCGGGGAGGTTGCCCCTTCGGCGCCGGGCGCTGGCTGCGCGCGGACTCTCCCGGACGGTGTCGCTAGCGGTATCCGAGCCTACTCCAGGGCTGGCCCTGCGCGCGGAAAGCGGGTAACAACGGGTGCGCGGCGCGCGGTACGCCTACCTGCGCGGCGCGGGTGACGAACCTGGTCAACCCGAAGATGGTCACGTTCGCTGTCGCGTTCTTGCCGCAGTTCGTCGACGCTAGCCCGCGGCGGACTCGATGAGGTCGGCGGCGGCGGACAGGCCGTCGGCGGCCTGGATCCGCGCCGCGCTCGCGGCGAGCCTGGCCCGCAGCGCGCCGTCGCCGAGCAGCCGGCCGATCGCCGACCGCAGCTCGTCGCCCGAGCAGCCGTAGGTGTCCAGCCGGACGCCGAGCCCGAGCTCGTCGGCCCGCTGCGCGTTGTCGTACTGGTCCCAGAACAGCGGCAGCACGACCATCGGCTTGCCGAAGTGCAGGCACTCGGTGGTGGTGTTGTTGCCGCCGTGGGTGATCACCAGGTCGGCGAGCGGGATGACCGAGGTTTGCGGCACGAACTCGGCGCCCCACATGTTCGGCGGCAGCTCGATCTCGGCGTGCAGCGGGCCCTTGGACACGATGTAGCGGTGCGGCGTGTCGGCCAGGAACCCGATGATCCGGCGCATCAGGCCGACGTCGGCCGAGCCGAGCGAGCCGAGCGAGAAGTAGATCAGCGCGCCCGTCCCGGTCGCGAGTTGCTCGGGCGGCGTGAAGGCGGCGTCGGTGCGGCGGACCGACGAGTCGATCCGGTGCCAGGTCCGGCCCAGCGGCACGCTCCTGGCATAGTCGGCGATCTGCGGATACAGGTAGAGGTTGACGGCGCCGTCGGCGATGAACTCCAGGTCGGCCAGCGGCGGCGCGCCCGACGTGACGAACCACTCGTTGAACTCGCCCCACAGGTCCCTGTGCACCCGGTCGTACTCGGCGCGGAAGGCCGCCCAGCGGCCGCGGTCCGCGGACGGCCCGCTCGGGTAGCCGGAGAACGCGGGCGGCACGTCGGGGCCCTTCAGCTCGAGCGGGTTGCACGAGACAAGACGGACGAACGGGGCGCCGGAGGCCATCAGCGCCGGAAAGCCGACGACGTTGTCCTCGACGATCACGTCGGCCCCGGCGCGCCGCACGATCTGGGTGAGCTGGTCGTGGCTGTACCTGGCGCCGGCGATCAGCTCCGCCCAGACCGGCTTGATCCAGGTCGCCAGCTGCTCGATCGTGGGCTTGCGGAACTCGCCGGCCGTGCTCGCGATGAAGTCCTTCCAGAACTGCCCGGCGTCCTGCTCGCCGTCGGCCGGCGCGGCCAGGTCGACCAGGTCCTCGGCGAAGCCCAGCGGCTCGAGCTTGCCCCGCCAGGACGCCTCGGCCGCGAACACGATCCGGTGCCCGCGCCGGCGCAGCACGTCGGCGATGCCGATGCAGTTGTTCGTCGGCCCGTAGGCGCTCTCCGGCATGAACAGGATAGTCAGC
>WNGP01003481.1_pt1 | contig 16447 bp, 19 predicted proteins | sample 5407671 | NCBI WGS metagenome assembly WNGP01 (sample SAMN13153381, study PRJNA577476) | soil metagenome | isolation source: 40 cm soil or saprolite under Garry oak tree replicate 2 | place: USA:California | collected 2016-06-15 | reverse complement strand
CGCACCTACAACGGCGAAATGTCCAACCAGCGTTTTTTGAACTCGGTTACCTACAACAAAGGCCTCGAGGACTCACTGTTCAGCCTTGGGATTTCTGCCACCTTCCCAGCACCAAAGAAGTGAACTGTCGTTAGCGTCACGATCCTCACAAGCTAAGTACCTGCGGAATTTACCTTTACCTCGGAAGGCCGCGGCAGCCGTTGGCAATGCGCCACGTACTGTGGCTAATTAGCCACAGGCGCACTCTGTTCGCGGCCTGTAATCTACTCAACAAACAGGAGATAGCAGGAGAGATTGAAACAGGAACAAACAATCCGTTCGGCAGTTGAATGTCATGGCCAAGGCTTGCACAGCGGCGCTCCAGTGCAATTGCGGATCTTGCCGGCTCCAGCGGGCGCCGGGGTTGTCTTCCGCCGCACCGACCTCGACGGCTTTGAGGTGGAGGCAGTGAGCCGCAATGTGGCGCGCGTGAGTTACGCCACAAGCTTGATGAAAAGAGGCGTGCTTATTTCGACCACCGAGCATCTGCTCTCCGCCTTTATTGGCACTGGGATCGATAACGCAATCGTGGAACTCGACAATTTGGAGTTGCCCATCCTCGATGGCAGCGCCCGTCCCTTTGTCGAAGCTATTCGCAAGGTGGGCATCCGCAAGCAGCGCCGTCCGCGGACTTACCTCCGAATTCGGCGAGAGCTGGAGTTGCGGGAGGGGGATAAGTTTATTGCGGTCTATCCCGCGGATACTTATTCCGTTTCCTACAGCATCAACTTTCCCCACCCGCTGATTGGTAAAGAGACCTTCAGCGTGGATCTTTCTGACGGAAACTACCTTTCAGAGATCGCACCGGCACGGACCTTCGGGTTCCTCCACGAAGCGGAAGCCATGCGCCAGCAAGGCCTCATTCGCGGAGCATCCCAGGAAAACGCCATCGTGCTCACCCGTGACGCATTGATGAACCCGCCATTGCGTTTCCTGGATGAATTCGTGCGGCACAAGGTGCTGGATTTAATTGGCGATCTTGCTCTTCTCGGAAAACAGATTCTGGGCAACGTGGTGGCTGATCGCGCCGGTCATGCCATGCATACGGCTCTGGTCTCCCGAATCCTGCGCGACCGGACGTTCTGGGAAGAAACGACCATCGACGACGAAGCGCTGTCCGATTCTCCCGCACATCCCTCCGAGGCCATTCAGGCGTTCAAAGCTTTGGACTAGTCAGCGGCTTCTGGGGTTGGATCGTTGGAATCCCACGCAGAGACCTCGAGCATTAACTTTTCCAGTTCCTCTCTGGCATGAGCAGTCAGCTTGGCCGCATAAGTCTTAGCGGATTGCTGGCGCTCGGGCGTCAGTTCCGCGACTCGAACCGCCAGCATCGGCGCGTCCCGTTCCAACATTCGGAGTAGACGCTCGGCTCGATTGATCCTCACATGAATTGAAAGCATTTCTGTACCCGCCTTTGGAATTGTTCCAAGAGTGTGCCGGGCAGCGTGAATTGCCGCAAGTTTCAACCTGGGTTCTGGGGCGAAAGAGGCTGCAACGAAACGACGGTCAGAACGTCAAGGAAAAGGACCTTTCCTGGACGTACATCTGAGTACGCGGAGTGGAACTTATATTTTTATGTGTTGCGCCAACCAGTGCTCCAGATTTTCCTTGGAGCTCTGCGACATCTCGAGGAAACGCAGGCCGGCACGTCCCGAACCATCGGCCCAAGCCAAGTCGACTTTAGACTCGGTTGCCAGGCTTGCGCCGGGCAACGTAAAGATTACCTTTGAGACCGCGGTTTTCGGCAGTTTGCCCATGACCTGAATGGCCATGCCACCTTCGCCGATGTTGGTGGTTGCTGCCTTCAATTCCTGGCCCTGCGCGAAAATGATCATGATCGGCAACTCTATAGGATGACGGAAATAGCGGCGCCGCTCGCGCACCATGAAGCTCAGCGCGGCACCGAAGCATCGCATGGCATTGGTCGGTGAAATAGGTTTCTGCAGCACGAAGTTAGCGCCCAGTTCGAATGCCTTTCGGGTAGTCGTGCTTCCGTTCAGAATGGCAAACGTGACTGAGTTCTTGTTGCTTGGCCCTTTACGTAAACTCTCAAGCACGCTCAGCCCGCCTTGCAGGTCGTCGCAGTCCACAATCACCGCGTCGAACTTCTCGGAGGAAAGGATTTCGTTGCCGGAACGCGCTCCCCGGCAGACCTCGACGTCAACCGACAATTTCGCCAGAGTCGGGCGCAACACATCGATGACCTGCGGGTCACGGCTAACTAATAGCGAATCCAAGCCCATAGCCAAATAATGGTAGCCCCAGTGTCTGAGCTATTAAAGTGACCATGGTAATTGGCAGTGATGCAGGCAAAGCGTCTGGTAGATTTATCTTCACTGGAAACAGGAAAATATTCAAACGTGCACAAGCTGGTTTATCTGTCGTTGGGCTCGAATCTAGGCGACCCCGCAGCCAACCTGAACACCGCCATCACAGGACTGCGGGCCTTGGGAGAGGTGGCGGCCGTTTCATCTTTTTATGAAACAGAACCCGTGGAACTCACCGCCCAGCCTTGGTTCTTGAATTGCGCGATCAAGCTGGACACGGAAAAGATGCCCAAACAACTGATGTCCGGCATTCTGGATTTAGAAAAGGAGATGGGACGTCGCCGTCAGCAGAACAAAGGCCCCCGCATCATTGATATCGACATACTGTTGTTTGGCAGTTCGATTATCGAGACGAAAGGTCTGACCATCCCTCACCCAGCCATGCATCAGCGTCGCTTTGTGCTCGAACCGTTGGCCGAGATCGCGTCTGAGGTGCGGCATCCCGTGTTTAAACGTACTGTGCGTGAATTACGTGATGCATTACCGCCCGGACAAGCCGTGCGGAGAATTCAGGCGTCTGGTCTCGGGTCTCAGGTGTGAGGTCTCGGGCGCCTGTTCCCGGTTTCATCCTACGGTATGACGATTCGACTGCCTGCGGCCTGTGGAGTAGCGAGCGTGGCAATGGCAGATTGCTTCTCGGGGAATTGAGTGAAAAGAAAATCCACAAAGGCGCGCGATTTCGGCCGTCCGGACGTGCGGCCATGCGCCATGCGGAGCAGAAAAACCAGCGCTTGCAGTACTTCGGACTCCTTAAGTCGCGAATATCCCATATGCTTCTGTTCCGCTTCGCGATACTCCTTCACCATCTTCTGGACTTCCGCAGCCACTGCTTGCTGACCAGCGGTCGCAATTGGAGTTTCATAATGCAGGCCCGAATTCACCAGCGTTTCTTGAGTTTTGGTCAGCGAACCGAGCGCGGCGATCAGGTCGCGATCGCAGAGTGTACGATCTGTCCGCGCACTCTTGGCGAGCGCATAACTCAATCCCATGATCAGGTGCTCGTGCTGATAGACGAACTGGTCGCCAATCTCCACTTGAAGGAACAAAGCGCCCTGGTCAAGATCGTGCAGCGGGCGCGGCTTTTCATGCTCCCGAGCTTGCAGCAGATAGACACAATCAGAAGGACAGTCGAGCGCCACCTCGCGTTGCTCCCCACAACACTGGGGGCAGATGCGGCCATGCACAGCCGGGCAGAAACGCTTTTCTTTTCGTTTTTCACAAAGCGTACAACTCACAAAGCTGATCTCCTGAATAATTATCCCACGTTCAGCAGCATGTTCTCGGCCCGTAAAGCTGCCATCTGGACGGCAGAGACGCAGATTAAGCCCGTTTTAATGGGCTTTTTGAAGCTCAAGATGATAAAAACCGCATAAAATATGGCTGAAACGCTATTTTTCCACAGGAACTCTAGTATAAGATAACCGCCTCGCAGGAAAATCAGAGTTGTATTTAGAGGAGGATTCATGGCTTCAGGCATGACTAAGACCCAACTCGTCCGCCATATGGCCGAGAAACTGGATACCAATAACAAGACGGTTGTTGCCTTTCTCGAAAACCTGACTGACACCGCCGTCAAGGAGACAAAAAAGAATGGCGTGTTCGTAATACCGGGGCTGGGGCGACTGGTGAAGGCCCACCGCAAAGCCCGCATGGGACGCAATCCCCAGACTGGCGAACCGATTCAGATCAAGGCCAAGACTGTCGTAAAGTTCCGCGTGGCTAAAGCAACCAAGGACGCTATCGCACCCAAGAAGTAACCGAACTATTTCTGGCTGTAAAGGAAACAAAGGCCGGCTGAAAAGTCGGCCTTTTGTCTTTGCTGCGGACCCAGCCGCTGCTAGTCGCCCCCGGGTCCATCGTTGGCAACGTATTGCTCGAGAGAGTCCAGTTCCTGGGTCAGATCGTCGACACGCCATTGCAGCACATTGCGGATGGAAAGCATACCGAGGAGCTTGCCGTCATGATCGACCACTGGCAAGTGGCGGAAATGACGCTCCAACATGATCGCCAATGCCTCGCCCGGCCCCGTCGCCAAAGTAGCCAATTCAACCGGCGTAGTCATTACATCGCGCACCGGCTTCTTAGCCGGATCGTCTCCGCTTAGCGCCATTTTGCGCAAGACGTCGCGCTCGGTAAAGATGCCGGCTACACGGCTCTGGCTATCGATGATTGCGACGGCGCCAACATGCCGGTCGAGCATGAGGCGCACAGCATCCGCTACGCTGGCCTCAACAGAAACCGCCGCGGCTTCCGGATCACACATCTCCAGCACACTCATGGTCGCCTCCGTGTACTCCACTCAATTGAGAGCGTCATCGTCGTCATCAACGAGATTGGGGCATTATGAACCGCTCGGCGGGGGTGTCAAGACTCTTTATTACTTTCCTTATTACTTTCCTTCACTCTTGAAGACGTTCCCGTCCTTCATCACAAACTGTACGCTTTCCAGCACTTTGATTTCCCGCACCGGATCGCCGTTGACTGCAATGACATCTGCATAGGCTCCGGGTGCAATCACGCCGATCTGTCCTTCCATGTCGAGCATTTCTGCCGCCCTCGAAGTTGCGCTCTTGATTGCGTCCATGGGGGACATACCGAATTCCACCATGCGTAAGAATTCTTGTGCCATCGGTTCCGTCCAAGGAATTCCACCGATATCGGTGCCGAAGGCGATCTTCACCCCAGACTTCATCGCCTTTTGAAATGATTGGATATGCACCGCAGCCCTTTTGCGATCGCGTCGTCCGGCAGGCGTATCAGGCGGCCCCCAATCGGTGTAATAGGCGGCAAGCGTCGGACAATACCATGTGCCCTGCTTTACCATCTGGGCGATTTGCGCGTCGGTAATTTCGAGCCCATGCTCAATGGAATCGCAGCCACCGTCCAGAGCGCGCTGCAATCCGATACCGTTATATGCGTGACATGCCACTTTCTTGGTCCATCCGTGAGCCTCGTCGACGATCGCCCTCAGCTCCTCCACAGTGAGAGTTGGCTGCGACACCAGTTCCCCGTTCTTTCCGACCCACGACCGGTGCGTCATATATACCTTGATCCAATCAGCGCCATGGTCGAGCTGCTCGCGAGCCGCCTTCCGTGCTTCTACAGGGCCATCGATGATCTGTGCTCCCTTTGGCATTTCCAGCTCCGGAGCGTACCCCTCAAGCGGATAGCCGCCAGTCGTAGAGATAGCTCGAGTAGAGACGAATAGCCGTGGACCGGGAATATAACCGCCCTCAATCGCCTGCTTGATGCCCACATCGCCATAACCCGCGCCCTCGGTCTCGACATCGCGCAGCGTGGTGAAACCCTGCTCCAGTGCACGACGCGCTGAGACCGTCGCCCGGGCCGCACGGAAGGACAGGGGCTGCTTCAGAATGTTGGCGTCATAGCCTCCCTGAGCCGGGTCTTCGCCTTGGAGAAAAATATGGGTGTGAGAATCGATCAGTCCGGGCAACACCGTGGCGTGGGAGAGATCAATCACTTTGGCGTCAGCCGGCATTTTCGAGCTTCCAGCATCAGAAACGCTGCCAATCCGGTTTCCGCGGATCACGATCACTTGATCGTGACGAGGAGTGCTCGATTTGCCATCAATCAGAGTGCCGGCGCGGATCACGGTGATCTGGGCTCCCGCCGCGCTGGCGGTCTGCTGACCGGTTGCGGCCAGCGGGAAAGCCACGCTAAATATCAACATCCTCTGGAAGATGTTCATCAAACTCTCCTTCGGTGTGGGATGAGTGCCGGCAATTCTACTCCGTGGATTCAGTGATCACGGCATCGGCCTCGATCTCCACCAACATACCCGGCGAGACCAGCGCGCTGACCGCGATCAGAGAGGTTGCGGGACGAATATTCCGAAAAAACTCGCCGTGCGCCTTGCCAACTTTTTCCCAATCCGCAATCTGGGTGACAAACATGCGCGTGCGGACCACATCCTTCAGACTGGCGCCGGCTTTATGTAACGCCGATTCTATATTCTTCAAAGTTTGTACCGCTTGGGCATACGCGTCGCCGATGCCCACGATCTTGCCGCCGGTGCCGGTCGCGGTCGTGCCGGCTACATGAACAGAGGTACCAACGCGTACGGCACGCGAGTAGCCAACCACCGGTTCCCAGGGTGCACCGCTGGAGATGTTCGTTCGTTTCATGGCTGAAGTCCTCCTCGACGGGTCGTTTTTAGAGTGGTCATTGTAATGTCTTGCCAGTAGAAGGAGATCAATAGTCCCTCATTTTGTGTGCCAAATCCCGCCCATCAAACCTTGTGGGCCTTTTCCGGTTCTAATGAAATAGCGGCGCGTTGGATGACTTACGAAAGTCACTTGCCAGCACGCCCAAGCTAAGGTAAGTAGTCGGATAATGTGCTCGAAATCCGCGACAGATGCGGATTCGAGCAGGAGGGCCCAGAATGATTCAGGAATCGCATCCGCTGCAACAGCTCTTCGTTGAGTTAGTTGGCCGGCACTATGCTGAAGAGATCGGCATTCGCGATCCCCAGATCGTTAACTACGTTGCCCACCTGCTGGGAGAGTTCTGTGAAGCGGAGCAGTTGTTCAAGATCCGCAACGCAGCTGAGCAACCACTTACCGACGTCGGCGAGATGCTGGCGGAATCCAACCCTGTGTTTGGCCCTGCTCCTTCATTCGACCGCGAACGGCAGGTGCGCAAGCACATTGGTGACTACACACTTTTCTTCACCGGAATGTTCCCGGAAAGCATTAATCACTTCCGGCTGCGCCGCAATCGTCTGGAGAATTTCATCGACTGGATGAAAGCCGGCAAAGAGAGTTATTACATCGTCTCCAAATTCGAGCACTTTGAATACACGAAAGTGGCGCCTCTGTTCGCCAACCTTTCCAACCATTTCGAGCAGTGCGTCTACGGCCTCAATCGGGTGAAGAATGAGTTGCAAGAGATGCAGCATCCGCTGGTGCGGCGTGCAGACGAAATTCTGATGTAAGGCCGCGACCACTCTTATATTTTCCGGTAAAAACTCAGCGCCGCGTCTCCCTGCTCCAGCTTCCTGTAGCGATGCAGTGAGGGAAACTTCTCTCCAGGATCAAACTTCTTCTGATGTTCTGCGATCACGAGGCCTCCGGGTCTGGGCAATCGAGATTCCCCCAGAAACTGCAAGGTTCGGCCATAGATTTGTTCCATCCGGTACGGCGGGTCAAGAAATATGAAGTCGGCGGAGACTTTTTCCTCGACCAACCTGCTAATCACCCTCTTCACATCTTGTTGAATAATCCGAAACCCTTCTTCCAATCCTAACGAATGCAAATTCTGCCGGATCAGTTCCGCTGCCTTCGCCGACTTTTCCACGAAATACACCATCCCCGCTCCCCGACTGAGAGCTTCGATTCCCACCGCTCCCGTTCCCGCGAACAGATCCAGCCATACCGTACCTTGGAGTGCGTCCGGATTGCCCGCTGTAAGAACGTCGAACAGCGTCTCGCGCAGTCGGTCTGCCGTCGGACGAAGATCCATGCCGCGCAATGAGCGCAGAGGCCTGCTCCGGTATTTTCCAGCAATCACTCTCATCCGCGAAAACCTGTCCCCAGAAGAAACCCGCCAATCGGTTCACTGATCTCAAGTACCTTCGATTAACCAAATCACAACTCAGGGCTACGGCCCGGCGTCTAACTATATAGAATGGTGGTAGCGCGAGGCGGTGCAGGTCCTAGATGAGGAACTGGTCCATACCGGCGGGGCGGATTTTCGGAGTAGAAATCCGCATCCATTTGACGTTTCTTTTCCTGCTGGTATTCGTATGGCTGACCGATTCCGCGTCTCATCGCACGGTCAACCCCGGGCGCGGACTGGCTCTCGTCGGCATCATCTTTGTCAGCGTGCTACTGCACGAACTAGGGCATGCCCTCGCCAGCATGCACGGTGGAGTGGCGGCGAAATCCATAATTCTGTTGCCCATCGGCGGAGTGACCCTGCTGGATGAAACTCAACGTCCCGTGGAACCCGGCGCCGTCACTTGGAAACGAGACATTCGCATCGCGCTGGCGGGTCCTCTAGTTAATCTGCTGATTGCTTTTGTCGCCGGTAGCATCCTGCTCGGTGTAGCGCCTGAAATTCAACTCTGGGCGAAACCGTACGTGCTTTCGGGCAACCTGCCGCGCAGCCTGTTGTGGGCCAATATCTGGATCGCGCTTTTCAACCTGCTGCCTGCCTATCCCATGGACGGCGGCCGCGTACTTCGTGCCCTGTTTAGCCGCCGCATGGATCTGGTCCGCGCCACGCGCCGCGCCGTAACCATCGGCCAGGCATTTGCAACCCTCTTCATGCTGGTCGGAATGCTGTGGAACATCTGGCTGACCATGATCGGTTTCTTCCTTTTCATTGCAGCCCAACTGGAAGAACGCTCCGCCGTTTTCCAATCTGTGCTGGCCACGGTTCGCCTGGAAGACATCATGCTGACCGACTTTGCCACGCTCTCTCCCGCGGACACGCTGGAAGACGCGCTGGAAAAGGCGGTGCACTCGCTTCAAGACGATTTCCCCGTCATTCGTGGCAGCGACATGGTCGGCGTGATCTCCAAGCGAAAGATTTTGGAGGCGCTGCGAGGAGATGGAAACAATTACGTCCAGTCAGCGATGAACCGAATCTTCGAAGTCGCCCAGAAGAAAGAGTCTCTGGCGTCAGCCTTTCGCAAGCTCACCGCCCGCAATCTCAGCATCATCCCTGTGGTTGAAGACCAACGCCTGGTTGGAATTGTCACGCTACAAAATCTGATGCATTCCATGGCGCTCCTGGCCGAGAGCCGCAAACTGCGTAAGGAAGCGCTGAACCCCTGAGATCAGGTTTCTGGTTTCCAGTTTCAAATACCTACTGAAAACATCCGAGCTTCTGACTTCGTAAATCGTAATTCGTCAATAGTAAATTTCCCTAGTAGAGTCTTATCGCTTTCGCCTGATCAATTGCCGGCACTTTTCTCAGTTCCGCCAGCACCGCCTCCGGCACGCGTCCATCCACGTGCACCACCGCAATGGCACGCCGCGGAGCATTCTGCTTGTCATTGGCAGCAACACGGCCCAGTGAAAAGTCGGCGATATTGATCTTATGTTTGCCCAGGATCGTGCCCACTTGGCCGATTACACCCGGCACGTCACGATTTCGCATGTAAATCAAATTGCGCTCAAGCGGGGCCTCCACGTCGATTCCATCCACATGCAACAACCGAGGCGCATCTTTGTGCAGCACTGCGCCTTTGACCAGATGCTCTTCTGTGCTGGTCTTAAGCAGCACCGAAAGCACGCTGCCCGCTCCTCCCGTGGAAGTTTTCGGCTTACGTGCTTCATGGATACGCAAACCACGTGACGCCGCAATCGCCGCCGCATTCACCAGGTTCGCCTTCTCCTCAAGCGCCTCGTTCAAAATGCCTTTGATGGCGGCATTGCGGATCAATTCCGTCTTCCATTCCGCAATGTGTCCGCTATAGCGTAGAGAAACTTCTTCCAGCGTGCCTTCGCTGGCCTGCGCCAGAAACGCGCCCAACCGCTCTGCCAGCACAATGTAAGGATGCAGTTCCAGATACTCGTCGTGCGATACCGAAGGTACGTTTACGGCGTTCTGAATGACTCCATGTTTCAGATATTCCTTCACCTGGAGCGCGATCTGATATCCCACTGCTTCCTGCGCTTCGAAAGTCGAGCCGCCGATATGCGGTGTGAGGATGACATTCTCGATCGTCGTGAGTTGCGAGTTCTTCAAAGGTTCTTCTTCGAAAACATCGAGAGCTGCCCCTGCGACGTGGCCCTGCTTGAGAGCCTGAACCAGCGACGATTCATCCACCAGTTCACCGCGCGCGCAGTTCACCAGCCTTACGCCGCGCTTGGTCATCTTCAAGGAGTCAGCATTAATCATTCCGGTTGTCTGCGGCGTGAGCCCGACGTGCAGCGTCAGATAATCTGCCGACGCATAGACCTCCTCCAGCTTTGCCGTACGAATGCCCTGCTCCTTGGCCACTGCGCTCGAAACAAAAGGATCGTGGGCAATGATTTCCATGCCAAACGCTCTTGCCCGTCGCGCTACCTCCATGCCAATGCGTCCCAAGCCGACGATTCCCAAAGTCTTGCCGCGCAATTCCGTACCTTGCAGCGACTTTTTCTCCCACTTTCCCGCATGCATCAACTCGTTGGCCCGGCCAATTGGACGCGCCATCGCCAACATCATCGCCAAAGTGTGTTCCGCTACTGCAATTGCATTCGCTCCTGGGGTGTTCATGACTGCGATGCCTTGTCGCGTGGCCGCGTCCAGGTCGATGTTGTCTACTCCCACTCCCGCGCGTCCGATCACTCGTAGCTTGCGGGCATTGGCCAGCAATTCTGCAGTCACATCTACGGCCGAGCGCACGATGAGCGCATCCGCCGACTCCAGTTGCCCGGCCAACTTGCCGTCTAACTGTTCCGGAGTTACCACTGTCCAGCGCGCTTCGCGCAGCAAGTCCAGCGCTGACGGCGAGATTTTCTCCGCAACCACGACCTTCATGATGAATTACCGAGCTCCCACGGGTTGACTCTTCTGCGTAATACTTTTTGCGTAAACCTGCTGCGCCCCCCGCACGCCGGCGCCATACTCTACGAGAGTCGCAGTCACGCTGGCGAGCACTTGTTCCAGTGCGGCCAATATCCCGATCGTGTCCAGATAGTCGTAATAGCCAATGTGCGCAATGCGAAACAGCTTGCCCTTCATCTCGCCCTGGCCATTGGCCACTACGGCGGCAAAGGACTCACGAAATTCCTTCACGATCGCTCCGGAATTCACGCCAGCGGGAGCTTTGATCGCCGTGAGCGCGGCTGAGGGGCTGGACGGCGAAAATAATTTCAAACCCAATGCTTGTGCGCCCGCGCGTGTCATTGCCGCGGCCAATTCTGCGTTATTCACCAGCGCCTCGCGTCCGGCAACCATATCGCCATCCCCCATCTGACGGACGAAATCCAGCGCCGCGCTTAATGCCGCAAACATCGAAGTAGCCGGCGTAAAAGCCGATTCCCCTTTGGCTGCGGCCTTTCTTTCTTTACGGAAATCAAAATAATAGCGAGGCGATTTCGCGGTCTCCATGCGACGCCAGGCGCGTTCGCTAATCGCACAGTAAGCCAGTCCCGGCGGAATCATCAGAGCCTTTTGTGAACCGCCGATGATGACGTCAATTCCCCAGCCGTCAACGTTCAGGTGAGTCGTGCCCAGTCCGGTGATGGCATCCACCACGAGCAACGTATCGTCACCAGACGCACGCACCACTTTCGCAATTCCCTCGACATCATGGCGCGCGCCCGTGGAACTCTCCGTCGCCTGCACATAAACTGCGCGGATCTCGGGCGTCAGCTTGCGGCGAATTTCGTCCAGCGAAAAAGTCTCGCCGTACGGCCCGCTTATGACCTCCACTGCACATCCGAAAGCTTTGGCCAGATCACGCCACCGCTCGCCAAACTTACCCGCCGATAGCACCAACACTTTGTCGCCGGGCGAAATCAGGTTGGAGACTGCCCCTTCCATTGCGCCCGTTCCGGAGGCGGTCAGGACTAAGACGTCGTTATTTGTTCCGATGAACTGCTTTAGGTCGGATAGCACGCGGGAAAACAGGGCCCGGAAATCTGCAGTCCGGTGATGCATGGCAAACGACGCCATGGCCGTCTGCGCCGCCGGAAGTATGGGCGTGGGGCCGGGAGTGAAAAGACGATTCTTGCGCAACATTCAGCGAATCCTTGGAATTGAAATGAATCTAGTGTACCGGAACCGCGTTGCTCTTCGGGCAGAGGGAAGGCAAAAACCATTAACCACCAAGGACACGAAGTCACACAAAGGTTTTTCGTGGTTGCTTTTTCTTCGTTTACCTTCGTTCCCTTTTTGGTTGTCGCCTTTCGCCGCACGTCTATAATTGCCAATCATGACGCTCAGCGAACAGATACAAAAGGACATCACCACTGCCATGAAGGCACGCGATGAGCAACGCCTCTCTTGCCTGCGGATGGTGAAGACCGCGCTCAAGAATCGCGAAATCGAGAAGATGGCGCCGCTCGATGAGAAAGAAGCACAACAAGTGCTGAGCACGTTGATCAAACAGCGTAAGGATTCCGTCGAGCAGTTCACCAAGGGCGGACGTCAGGAGATGGCCGACAAAGAAGCTGCCGAAATCAAATTGATTGAAGCTTACATGCCCAAGGCCGCCGGTGAGGAAGACATCGTGGCCGGAGTGAAAGCCGTTATCGCCGAAATGGGAGCGCCATCGATGAAGGATATGGGAACGGTGATGAAGAATGTCATGGCACGCTTCTCGGCTGGAGGAATGCGGGTAGAAGGCAAGCAAGTCAGCGAGGTTGTGAAGCGAGAACTGACTCCCAAATAGCGGAACTAGTGGCTTGTGGTTGCCCAATGAAATGCTAATTTTAACGCCTGATGCATACACAATCACAGCCATTCTGGGCGTCTGTGCATATTATGCTGCAGCCTGGGTATTGATCGTGCGGGCCCCTGGGGCGGGCACGATTGTCACTCTCTAGGAGCCTCCAGAACATCTCTCGCTGCGGCGGTTCGCTATGCCTGGAAAAGAACCTTTGATGACCGAACGTTTTGGGCAGCTGTACTCAGCGTCATTTCCAGAGGCTTGGCGACCATACAGTCGGAAGACGGTGCTGCAGTGCTTCGCCTAACTCCAGCCGCAAATCTGAAACTTCTTCTGCCTCAAGAAGAAAAGTTGTTGTTAGATGAAATGCTGTCTCGTTGTCCGCTATCGCCATCCTGGTGGCGGCGCGGCCCCGGTGGCCAGAACAGTGGTTCGCACTCGGGATATCTTTTGCCTTCATGGCGCCGTCGGCGTATTACTTACCTTTTCTATTGCTCCGACTACGCGACTTGTACCGAACAGCCCACGATAAACTTGATGGTCAGGTTTTCCGCAGGGCAGTCCTCCTCGCCGCGTGGATCGTTCCGTGTATCGCGGGAATTACTTTGGGCTTTGTCGAGCTTGGCGGCACATTCGGGTGGCCCGTTCTGGAAGCTACCGCAGTTATGGCAATAGTGGATGTCAGCTTCGTACATTTCATGAGAACACCCACGGAAGAAGGCCGGAAACTGCTCTACAAAGTTGAGGGGTTTCGCCTGTTTCTGCAAGAAGTGGATCAGTTTCCCATGGATCAGTTCACAGCTCCGCATGAGCACTCAGGAATTTACGAAAAGTTCCTCCCCTATGCGGTCGCTTTAGAGGTAGAACAAGCGTGGTGCAATCGATTCCTTGCAATTGCTTCGACCTTTCACCAACCGGAACCTTTTCCCAATACGCAGTCGTTTTATCTTGGAATGTGGGACGGCAAACCTGTCGAGATCGTCTATCGCCCCCTGCCAAAGTGACGCTTCATGCCACAACAATAGTGGTAGACCTACTTGCTCCTTTGCAGTTCTCGATACGCTTCGCTTTTTGAAACCCCTATCTCTTTCGCGACCTTCTTCAATGCCGCTTTTTCGTCCAGTTTCTGTTCGGCCATGATCTGCTCCAGCCGCTGGCGCACTGTCGCGGACGTCTTTACTGTCTTCTGATCGGTTTCTTCCGCTTTGCCGATCAGCAGAGTAATTTCACCCTTGATCTCGTCGCGCGCGTTCAGCGTCCGTAGAACTTCGTACGCCCGACCGCGCAGAAACTCTTCGTGAATCTTGGTGACTTCGCGTGCGATGACAAGGTGCCGTTCCGCGCCCAGGACTTCCACAATGTCCTCGACAGCTTCTTTCACGCGATGTGGCGCTTCATAAAACACCTGCGTTCGCGGCGACCCCTGAATGCTCTCCAGCATTTTCCGCCGCTGTCCCCGTTTCGCGGGGAGAAATCCGCTAAATCGAAAGGAGTCGGCTGGCAGGCCACTGGCCACCAGCGCCGCTAGAAACGCGGACGCTCCTGGAATCGGCACCACCGGAACGTGATGCCGTATGGCAAGCGAAATCAACCGGAAGCCGGGATCGGAAATCCCCGGCATGCCCGCGTCGGTGACCAAAGCCACACGCGCCCCTCGCTCCAATTCGAGGACCAGTTCGGCAGAGCGCGTCATTTCATTGTGCTCGTGATAGCTGATGGTGCGGGTGGTAATACCGTGATGGTTGAGAAGTTTCTGACTCTGCCGCGTGTCCTCACATGCGATCAGGTCGCACTCCTTCAGTACTCGCAGCGCTCGCAGTGTGATGTCTTCCAGGTTCCCGATGGGAGTTCCCACCAGATAAAGCGCCGCTCCAGAGTCCAGACTGCGAGTAGTTCTGGCGGCGTCGCTGTCTCCGGGCTTCATGCACGCGAGTCTATCACCGGGTAGAGGACCGCACCTGCCTCATAAATTGACGCCGCTAGTCCCCAATCCCTAGAATCAAAGACAGAGCAATACCGCGATTGCTGTCGAATTCAAACAAGCCGTTGGCGAACGACCAAAGACCAACGACCGACGACGGTTGTTAGGGAGTCCATGCCACTTTACGAGTACGAGTGCAAGAAATGTCATCACCGGTTTGAGCGGATCCAGAAATTTTCCGATCGCCATTTGAAGAAGTGTCCTGATTGTGGCGGCCCGGTCGAACAGATGATCTCGGCTCCAGCCGTCCAATTCAAAGGCACCGGATGGTACGTCACCGATTATCCTAAGAAGTCTTCGGGAGATTCGTCCCGAAATGGTGATTCCAGCGAGAAATCGGGCGGCAAGGACGAAAAGTCAAAGGACGAGAAGTCGAAATCCGGCGCTGCGAAATCTGACAGTTCGAAATCGGATTCTTCGAAATCCGAAGCCGCTCACAAGAAAAGCGAAAAGAAGTAAGGCCACTATCTCCAACTCATGTTGTATCCCAACGCACTCAATATCTGATTTTCGAATTCATATTCCAGAAGGATGGCAAAGTTGTCGCCCTCAAATTCCCAGGATTCCGCATACCTGGTGAGATGGAGGTCATACTTGGAGAAAGCCGCCGCATAACGTACGTTGCACGGCTGCGGACATGCGATGAGTCCCGTGGGATCCGTTCGCAGCACACCTGTCGTCCCGAACAGTGTGGCTGAAGTGACATCTGGCTCCCGCGCAACCCCAATCTGATGAGGCGCTTCGCGCAACGCCCGTGAATCCCCTTGACGCATATCAGCGAGCACACCCGGATCAGAGCGCTGAAGAGGATTGAGGTCTACCTTCCTTGCCAGACTTTGTTGTGCACTCTTCCAAATCGTCCACAGGTCCGCCCCTGAATGTTGAGTTCGATTCACAAATCCGATTGGCAGCACCTCCGATTCACCGCCGCCAGAGCCCACCAGAACCATGGTTAGTATCAGCGTACGCAGACTCCACCCCATAGCCCTCCTCGGTTCCCTGCTCAATTGAATCGGCAAGTGGAGCTATTTCTGCATGACTGGATTTAATCGAACGTAGTTGACCCTCGGTGAGAGACTCTCTGAACCCTCGCACTCCGAATCGTTTTGCAGGCCTCCGCATCTGAATTCAACGAAATAGTCGCTATAACGAGAAATCTGATCGAGACCAGAGACCTTAGTGCTTAGCGTATTGTTTTGCCGCTCCTCGATTTCTGTGTTAACGTCGCGCCTTGGTTGCCCTGATGCACGCCCTGTTCAGTCATGAACCGCCAACCAAAACACAGGTGATGCCTGTCCAGTCCGTCATCCCTGTGCTGCAGGACGCGGCGGTAGCCGCGGTTTACTGCAGCCAGCGCATGGGCGGCGACTTCTACGATTTCCTGCGAGTTTCTCCCGACCGCGTTGTCATCGGACTACTGGATGTGGCTGGCCGCATTGAGGATAACGGCGCTATCATTTCAGCCGCCCAGCAGACATTTCGTAGTTTGGCCCCCGAGTTGTTTGCTAAAGAAGACATCAACGAAGCAGATGCTATGAGTGAGCTCGCGCTCGCGCTCAATCGCACTATCCTTCAATCTCAGGGGAATATCCGATCGTGTCCGGCATTCGCCGCTTGTTATAACGAAAGCCTCGGCACTCTTTGCTACTTCAACGCGGGCCATACTCCCGGACTGCTTCGGGACCGCACCGGCATCACCGAACTGCCCGCCACCGGCCTGCCTCTGGGATTGTTTTCGCACGCTACTTCCGA
>WNGP01002149.1_pt1 | contig 16457 bp, 16 predicted proteins | sample 5407671 | NCBI WGS metagenome assembly WNGP01 (sample SAMN13153381, study PRJNA577476) | soil metagenome | isolation source: 40 cm soil or saprolite under Garry oak tree replicate 2 | place: USA:California | collected 2016-06-15 | reverse complement strand
ATTGGCCAATGTGCTCGAGCTTAACGCTCAGAATCCCCGCATGGAGATCATCCAAGCGGCTGTTGAAACCGAAGCTGTGAACGGAACGTTTCACAGAACCGTGGTTCCGAAGCCTTCGCACTACGGCGGCAATGTCCTGGCGGTTGGTAATGACCGGTCATTGACACCGCCACCAATACCGTTGTGGCTACCGTGGTGGTCAACTCCATGCCGATCGGCGTAGCGATCACCCCCGACGGAAGCCACCTCTACGTCACCAACTTCCATACGCACAACGTCTCGGTAATTGCCACCGCCACCACCAGAGTCCTGGCTACCGTCGCAGACGGCGCCGCCCCGTTCGGCGTGGCCATCATCCCCGATGGCAGGCGCGCCTACGTGGTCAACTTTGTCGACAAATTCGGAATCCGAATTGGCGATGAATCGGGAGAGCTCAACGTTTAGCGTACCGAACCCCATTGCTGGCGTATTGGCTAATTTTGGCTTGGATATATCGGCGTAAAATCTTCTTGAGGATTTGAGGAGCTCTACTTTGCTTCCTCCACGCGTGTGCTGACGATTTTCAATAGCGCTCCCAGACGAGCTAGGCTTTCCCTTCCGAAATAATAGGCTGTTCGGTACTGACCTCCATGGCCCGCAATTGTGAAATCAGGATATCTGATTCGAAAAAAAGCGGAATGACGCTGCGTCTTCAGTTCGGTCTTCAGCGGAGGAGTGAGAAGCATGATCGCAAATGTCTCGCCGCTGCGTTGATCTATAGTTCCGAAAAATTCTGGGTTTTCACCAAGCGACAGCTCCTTTCCCGGCGAGAATTCAGTTGGGACCTTGGCGTTCGTAAACCAGCGCCGATAATGAGGCTGATCAGCCTGCTGGAATGACACTGAGTTCTCGAGGACATACGCCTGTCCCGGCTGTATGCCTTTTGGCGTGACAGTGGAGTCCTGGATCACAATATTTCGGTCCCCGGGCAAGCTGAGGACCCGTTCCAGTTTTACACCCGCAGGGTAGACGTCGGGTGCGTCGTAATCAAACTTTACCTTTGCCTGGGTACCCGCGCTGGCGATGATCTGAAACCTGTATGGGCGGTTGGTGAGGCCCATCCAGTTCATTCGGGTGTACTGGTTGAGGCCCTCCAGTTCCTTAGGTTCGACTCTCGTGGCGAACGTGTCCCGCATGCCGCCGACGGAATTGAAGGCGTTGTGATTCGAATCCTTGAGGACCAATGCGAACGACCTTCCGCCTGCATATGGACTCACGAAACAGCGAATGCTCTGATTTTCCAGAATAACGTCCTCGAAGCCATCGCGATCGTAGTCGAAGGCATAGGCAAGGGCCTTGCCGGGCTCAATTGCCGCCAGCACAACTGTATCGTTCAGTTCGAAAGTTCCAGAGGAAAGATGAAAGGAAAACTGATATAGACCGGACCCCTTCGTCGGCAGGACGCGAATTTCGATTAGCTGATTGGCGTTAGCCGGAATTCTTACCTCCGACGGAACTGCACGAAATTTCAGGTTAGTCCCAGAAATCCCAATCTTTACGGTTTGAGTACGACCGCGCCAGCTCTTCAGCCTTAGATGAAAGACAGCTTCGCCAGGCAGGTTCATGCTGGCAAGAGCCGGGTGAACCAGCGGGAAAGCCTGGTCCTCTCGCAGAGGAAAGTTCACCAGCGGACTAAGGCCATACGTAAAGGGTTGATGGACTCTCAGTTCAGAGCGCCAAGTCCAATCCGACGGGGAACCGTGCTCGCGTAGGGTTGCAGTCAAGTTGACGGGAAGACCATCCGGGGCATCCGGCGGCAAGTCAAGCGGCACTTCGACCACGCGGCTGGTTTGCGGGGGGATCTGTACCTTCAGCGGGATGGGGGTCGTCAGGCGGCCAGCTCGAAGAGCGAGATCTCCGCTGAGCAAGCTTTTCCGTGGATTGTGGATCGTCATCTGAACCGTGTTTGTTTCTCCGGCGATCCAGTCATTTTTCGTATGAAAAACAAGCCGAGGTTGCGCCGACCGATACTCAAGCACGAGGGTGCGCCTGAACTCCGGACTGACGCCCTTTGAAATTTTCACAATAAGGAGATGCTGCGCAGCCTGTGTGATCCTTACCAACCTGCCATCAAGCTGAGCCGTCTGCGGCCGGTGTGCCAGTCGCAATGCGATCTCGGCATCGCCGGGCGTGTTGAAGTCGAATTTTAGGGTGCTGCCGTCGTAAGTGGCATGCGTCAACTCCGCGGTGGAGTAATACACTTCGTCCGCAGGGTCGAGTCCTGCAGGCGCCGACCAAATCAGAGCCGTGAGCGGAACTCTCAAAGGCAGTAGCAAGGATTCCCGCGGGCCGAGAGTGATGTCTGGCAGTTGTATCTTCGATGCTTGCTCTAAATTTCCAGATCGCGGATTTCGCGCGGTGACTTCGCCGCGGTACGGCTGGTGAATACTGAAATTCGTCAGACCGACAAAACCGTATGCCCCTGACGTATCGGTTCGCGTTTCGAAGCTGTGGCTACCATGGTCCGCGACTAGTTCTGTGACGTACAACCCTGCTTCGCGTGCAGGTGTGAGAAGCCTCGGCGAGACGACCGAGACTTTCTTGTCGATGGCCGCTGCCTTCATGAGCGCTGAAAGCGCCATGCGAGAGTCTCGTTGAACGTTCTCTGGAAGATCTGCTGTCTTTCCCGAAACAACGCCGCCTTCCATCAGATGAGTACCGGGAGGAAATACCCAGCGCGAAAAATCTCCTCCAAAGAACAACACGTGTCCTTTGCCGTGCTGAAATCGCGCCCCGATAATGCGCCCGCGGGTGTCACGAGCAACGACCGTGACTCCAGACTTCTCAGTAGGAGTCACTGCATACACTCCTCCGACTATGGTCGCATTCGATCCGTCCGCGAAGTGCAACGTGCTGGTTCCCGGAATGAATTGCTGCGGTCCCAGCGGGCTGAGGAACTCGCGCAGAATTGCGCCTCCGGTACTGGATGGCAAAACGATAAGCGTGCCGCCGTCAGTCACGTACTCCACCATCATTCGTTGGGCCTTTTCGGAGTACTCCCCCAGATGCGGGTACTTGGCCGTGTCTTCCCCTGCTTGCGGATTCGGCAAGAGCAGAACGCGATAACGTTCGAAATTCTTCAGCGGCGTGTGATCAGAGTCAATGAGTTCGAAATTGTAATGATCAAATGCGCCTGACCACAGCAGGCGTCCGGCAACGTCTGCAACCTGCTGAATCTCGACGGAAGTCAGGTCTGTCTGCGGATAAGTCGCCATTGGATAAACAATCCCTGCGTCAGCCGCGAGATGGGTAGAAGCGAGCAGCGGGCCCACGCCCTCGAGCAGTCGTCCAGTGCGCCGAATGTAAGGTGCGCGCCCATTTTCTCCTCCGGCAAAGGTGATGGCATTCTCCTGGGTGTAAAAGTAGTTTGCCCACGGGCACTCGTAACCCGCTGGATAAAGCGTGTCATTTGCGGGATGATGGCTCAGCCCCTTTAGCCCGTTTTGGAGCATCACGCGCATGGCCATAAGCGTGTTGGAGGGGTGGGTCAGGCGCGCATACGTGTCCTTGTCGTCGAGGTCCCAGCCTGCAAGAAACTCAATATGAGTGGGCGGGAATAAGGGTTCTGTTTCCAAGACTTCCGTCAGAAATTTGTTCTTGGCTGCCTCATACAAATCCGAGTAGCCCCCCGGGCCGAACGACTGATAGTCCTGTCCGGTGTTCCAGAACGGCTCGGCCGTGGCATCATTGGATTCCGCGTTCAGGCGCATGTCCGCGCCATTGATGTAATAAGGAATCGCGCTGTCATGCGTGGCCTCTTTTGCGTAGCTGCGCAGCAGGTCCATATATTTCCAGAAATTCGGGCCGTTATAGTTCTCACGGCCGAGCGCTTGGTCATCATCGATTTGAATATTGATCAGTGGCCCACCGTTTTCCGCAAGCAATGGATCGACCAAGGCAAATACGTCGTGAAACCACCGTCGTGTGTGGTCCAGGTGAGTCTGGTTTTGCAACCACTTAGTTGCCGCCTCTTCCGACTTGTCATACTGCAACTGGTTCCAGAGGGGATAGCGCCCTTCGAGAATGCTCTGTTCGGACATGCCATATTCCGGGCGCCGAAGCAGCCAATCCGGATAGCCGCCGTTCCGCCACTCATCGGTGAAATACGGCCCGGGCCGAAACGTAAGCTTGAAGTCCATCAGATCAATCAAGCGGAGCAAATACTTTAGGTCGCGGCGTGGATTGGTGTGACCGTCGAAGTCGAGGACGCCCTCTTCCGGCTCCTGCCAATTCCAGAGGGGATAAAGATCAATGGTGTTGACGCCCAGCGCCTTCAGGTGCAGTAAGACTTCCGCCCATCGATCACGCGGAATGCGGTGGTAGAAGAACGCAGCGCCGTGCATGAGGAATGGCTTGCCATCTACCCAATACTCCGGATAGGTGTTTACGACGCGGAACTGATTATTGGGCGTACCAATGACTGGCTTGATTTCGTCTTGTGGCCATGCGCCAGCAGCCTCAAACCCAGAGGCGAGAAGCACAACCATGGTTGCAATGACATACTTCAACCGGCGAACCCGAACCTTCATCTATTCCTCGTTCGCAATTGCGGCTCTGTTGTGACCGTCATTTCGGGACGTCGGCAGCTGGATTGTGATCAAAAAACCCGTCCGGTACCAGCCTGAAACCGGCCGGGTGGACTGTCATGATCGGCCACTCTTCCGGGCGCGGGATATGGGTTACGCCGAGCGTGTACCAGATCACAACGTCGCTATCTTGAAGTGACCGATTCGCACGTATCCAGACAGGCAAACCGTCATCCCCGCGGCTTTGGTTCGCATAGAAACCAGCTGCGTACAATTGAGCAGGATCGTAGGCGGTGGCCCAAAAATGTGCATTGATGAAGCCGGCGCGCTTCCGCATCCATGAGTCTGGGGCCGCGTACGGCACCGAGTTCTCTTCGGGCACCAGAATGTAGCCTGTACTCGCACCCACCCCGTTTTTTACCGACGGATTCACGACTTCCCACTTGCGGCTGCTTGCCAGGCTGACATTCCTGTGGGCCTCTGCTTCCGAGCGCAGTGCGCTTCCTTTCATCACAAACGCGCTCTTATATCGATTGCCCGGGTTGGCACTTTCCGCGACGGTGTTCATTTCCACGACGCTGTTGTTGGTTCCGTCTACATCCATGTCCAGGCGAAAATTGAAGAAATGCTGATGATGCACCGCCAGCAAGTTCCGGTCCACGAGATGGCCGTATGCCATATCCGGGGCCGGGTTATGCGACTCGGAAGCCAGATCAACGCCTTTGGTTTCCATGATCCCAGTGAGTAGCACCCGCATCTCCAGGGTTCCATCCTGGTGGAAGATCCAATTGAATCCATAGTCGTAGTTGCCTACGGTTGCGGTCCAGGAAAGCACCAGTTCACGGGAACGCCGGGAATTGCTCTGATTGTTGTCGCGATCAAAGTGCTTCCACAAGAGACCACCATCTTTCTCGTAAAGAGCCACAGCGCGGGGGACCACAAATGGAACGCCGGTCTCATCCGCAAGGGTTGCGTCGAAAAAGGTGGCATTGGAAGGCGCATCTATCTCGGGTTCCAGTGAGTTCGCATAACGGCCCATGCTGTCCTCGCCTTCATCAAAGGCGTTCCGGAAATACCAGGCTTTTGAGGGGTCGGCGTACGGGACTACCATTTCTGAAAGCGATCCGCGATACAGGATAGAGCGTAACTTTCCACAATCCTCGTAGCCCACGGTGTACAGCACCAGTCCTTCACGGCTGTTCATCGCGAACCGAAACCGCCAATTCTGCCAGCTCACCGCGTTATCTTGCACTCGGAAGCTTGTTCCCTCCGGCTGGATAACCTGTAGCCTCTTCAGAGCCTCTCTGGGATGATCGCCCTCCCGTGAGCTGGGTGTGGTCGCGTTCTTGGGTCGCGGTACCACTCCAGTATCAGTAAACTTGAATACTTTTTCCGTGTTCAGATTTACATAGACCACGACGCCCTCTACAGGACCAGTGGTGAAGGTGTTGGCGGAAGGGTCGCCACCGTAGTACGAGATGGCGCGGCGGAAGCGGAATCCGGATTCTTTCGGGTCGCCGAAATAGCCCCCTGCCCAGTCATCGATTCTGACTTTGCTGAGATCAGAGATTCCACGTTTGCGCATGGCCTCCTGCCAGCGCGGGTCGGCACGGACTGCATCCTCGACGATTTTCGCATCTTCGGTCAGAAAGCTGGGCTGGACGCCGTGGATCTCTTTCCAGGAACTCAGCTTTCTGGAGCTGAGATCAACGATTGCCTCAAATGTCTGATTGCTGCTCCGTTCGTAGACCACCACAAAGGCTTCACGGTGTGGTTCGCCTCCAGGCGGTGGGTCTAGCACTTCCTGCTTCGAGGGCTCACGTAAGGTGATCAGAGAAAAACGGCTGTTATTGCTGACCTTTGCGGCCTGTTTCAATACCTGGACCGCTGCCAGAATTTCGTCCTTGGCAAGGGGAGCCAGAGGAGAGTGGTCATCGTCGGGATAGGCCAGAGCAGCGCTGGCAAGCAGGCATATCAGAAGCGACGATCCAATACGAAGCGCGGGACTTTTGAGGCCATGTCTTGTGAGAACGCGACTCAACGCCCGCATGAAGTTACTCATCCACGTCTCCTGATGGATTCGGTTCACTCAAAGGCCCGGACTAAGAATCCGGGCCAAGAGTGCAGTCGAAATTCAGAAATAAAACTTCAAGCTAAACTGAATCTGTCGGGGCGCGGCCGCGGCCGTCGCAAAGCCGTAGCTGCCACCTCCCAGCCGCTTCGAACTGCCAGAGGGTACGAGGAAGTTTGCATGGTTCGGAAGGTTAAAGCTTTCCGTCCGGAATTCGAAATGTGTATTCTCGCTGGTCCGAATGATCTTGAATATGGAAAGATCCCATTGCTGAAGGCCAGGGCCGCGGACGATATTGCGTCCAGCATTCCCAAAACCGAAAAAGTCTGATGCCGGAGCATTGGTGGGCGGGTCCTGGAACGCGCAGGTATTGAAAAATGTTCCGCGAACACAATGATGGCCATTCGGATCCTGCCCCGGCACCAGATCAGCACGTTGACCGCCATCAGAATTGGCAAAGTTGCCATTGCCGTCGGTGATCGTGTACCAGTTCCCGGTCGACAGGGTGGTGATACCGGCAATCTGCCAGCCACCGAAAATCTTGTCAGCCGCGCCGGTCAGGCCGCCGCCGAAATGCTTGCCGTGTCCAATGGGCAAATCATAAATGTAGCTGAGGACGAAACGGTGCCGGACGTCGAAATCGGAATTCCCGCGTTCCCATTGTGGAAAGGCGCGGAAAAAACGCGGCCCGCTATTGTTGTTCGATCCCAGATTGGCCGACGACGCATTGTCGATGGAGTGGCTCCAGGTGTACGAAGCGAGGACGGACAAACCCCCGGAAAACCGTTTCTCAAAGCGGCTCTGCAGCGAGTGGTAAATCGAAGAGCCGCTCGATGCAAAATTGGAAATACTCGTGTCGAATACCGGGTTACAATTCCCGGAACTATCACACTCCTGCACTGGACGCCGGGCGCCGAACGGCGCACTGGCATCGCTCGAGGGATTAGCCTGATTGGCGTCGTAGAAGGTGTACAATCTCGTTCCCTTTGAGCCGGCGTACGTGACCTGCAAGACCGATTGTCCCGGCAACTCATATTGGGTTGATACGTTCCACTGTTGCATGTATGGATTGGCGATCTTTGGATCAAGTTGCAGCAGCTGTGGCGTGTTTGGGTCAGTCAAAGAACTTGCCGGAAAGCCATTGGCAAGATGTGCCAGCCCTGGAATGGAACAGTCCGTCTGACCAGGATTAGGGTTCGCTGACGACGCGCCACACGGTTGGTTGTAGCTTTCCGTGACGAAAAATGGAGGATTGAACCCCGGGCTGGGATTTGACCACGGTCCCGTCTCATAGCCTCCGTAAAAGATCCCATATCCTCCGCGCAATACCGCACGGTTGGTGACTTTGTATGCGAATCCGATTCGCGGGGCGACATTATTCTTGTCGGTCGGCACCAATCCGCGCGGCGCGGTATCGCTGATGGGGATGCTGGCGGCGATTAATGGTGTGAATTGAGCGGTCTGTCCCTTGGGAACCAGCATTGTCTTGGTTGCCAGGTCAAAGGTCCCTTGTGCGTTGAAACGCTCCCTGACCGGAATGAACAGTTCGTAGCGGAGCCCAAGATTGAGGGTCAATTTTGGAGTCACCTTGTAATCGTCCTGGAAGTAAAAGGCATAGACCGGTCGACCGTAGTCGACGTTGTGCAAGTTGGTGATATTTCCGCCGCTGGGCAATCCAAGCAGGAATTGCGCGAAACCCGAACCTCCGGTGCCCGTAGCCGCCGGATTGTCGGTCAGCGGCCCATCAAAAAAGAGATTGCCGCGGGGCGAAGCTGGCTGGAAGATAGTGAATTCCTCACTGCGGATTTCACCACCGAATTTGATCGTGTGCTTGTCAATAATCCGCGTCAGATTATCCGAATAGCTGTAGGTGTTCTGAATCTCCAGCGAAGGCAGGTAGGTGGGATCGCCAATCGAATCCACGTCTCCAAAGTCGAACTCCGGCATGCCGCCATTGATGGTTGTAAAGGGCACGCCCGGAATGCCGAGCTGCCCGGAAACGTCTTTGTTAAAATTGAACTGAAAACGACGCGAGTGAATGCGGTTATAGCCGAAGCGGAACTCGTTCACCAGCTTTGCACTGAAGAGGTGGGTTTCGCTGAGCGCCACGCTGCGATAGGACTGGTCTTCGTCACCGGTTGAGAAGTCGGCCCCGTTGCCACCGGTCGCTTGGAAGACGGCAGGAATGATGCTGGGTTGATGTTCATAACTGAAGCGGAAGAATGCGCTATCCTTGCCCGAAAAATTCTGGTCTACGCGCACGTCAAAATTGTTGCGCGTCTGCCTCAGCTTCGGATTCGCCACAAAATTGAAGCCCTTTGAACCATCCGCATTGGGGGAGGGGAAAAGCCCGGCCAGACGCGCGGCCAGCGGGTCGATCGCCGATGATGGCATCACGTTTGTGGGATTACCGCTTCCGTCATAGCCAAACGGGACTCCGCAGATAGCCCCCGAGCCCAGAGTCTGTGCCAGGCGGCTATTGAAGATCTCTCCGGCGTAGGTCGCTACCCCGTTGCAGTCGAGCACGCCTGTCGGCTGGGTGAGATTAAGCAGTTCAGAGAAGTCCCCGCCACGTTCAGCAACCGACGGCACCGTGGCGGTCAGGGTTTCGCCCTGCCGCACTCGCAAGCCTTCGTAGTCCACGAAAAAGAAAGTGCGATTGCGTCCGTCGTAGAGATGAGGGATGATGACCGGCCCGCCCAGGGTAGCGCCAAATTGGTTCTGCTGGTAAGCAGGCCGGACGCTGTCAAAGTAGTTCCGCCCATCCAGCTTGTCGTTGCGCAAGAACTCGTATACGTCCCCGTGAAACTGGTTGCTGCCGGACTTGATGCTGGCGTTGAGAATCGCCCCGTTTCCGCGGCCGAACTCCGCACTGTAGGCGTTGGTCTGCACCTTGAATTCCTGCAGTGCGTCCACTGAAGGTTGAATGACGTAACTCGTGTTGTTGAGGAGATCAGTGAGATTGGAATTGTTGTCGATACCGTCCAAGAGAATATTGTTCTGATAAGAACGGCCCCCGTTCGAGCTGAATCCATAGCTTCCGGAGTTGCGCGCTCCCGGCTCGCTGGGGGCGACGCCGGCACTAAGCTGCGCCAGTTGCGCAAAATTTCGGCCATTGAGCGGCAGATTTGCTACACGGCGGTTGTCTACAACCTGACCTAGCTCAGAGGTCTCGGTCTCGAGGAGAGGAGCAACATTGGTGACCGTAACCCGTTCCGCAACTGCCCCCACCTGGAGAGTAATGTCGACCACGGCGCGCTGCTGTACCTGCAGTTCGATGGTTTCGGTCACCGCCGTTTTGAACCCGCTCTTTTCTACTTTCACCGAATAACGCCCAATGGGGAGTGGGGATGCCACATAGTCGCCGGAACCGCCAGTGGAAGTGTTCAGTGAGGTTCCCTTGTCTACCTCGGTCACGGTGATCTTCGCTTGCGGCACCGTGGCTCCCGAAGCGTCTTTGATCGTGCCGGCAATGCTTCCCGCATCCTTCTGGCTCCAGACGCTATGGGTGAGCAGCAACGAAAACAAGCAAATGGAAACCTTTCGAAATCGACGCGGCATAGGGTTGCTCTCCTTTTCCACTATTTGATCCCAGACTTGGTTAGCTGAATTTGGGAAGTGTCACATTAATCCGTCCCGAGCGCAAGGGTTCCGGCTACTTTATCGCCGAAACGGGCACCATCGAACGTCCCGGTGCTCCCTGCGTCCTCACCAGGGTGGCCACATCCTCATACTGGTCCGTAGCGATAAAATCCACGCCCGCCCTGATTGCCGCCATCCAGCGTAGTGAGGCCTTTTCGCGGGACCCAAAGTTGTATCCCTTGTCCCAGCCGTTCCGGCCCAAGTCGCGCTCCGAAAGCCCGTCCAGGGTATAGAAGCGAATCCACAAGCCGAGCTCATGGGCACGAGTCACGAGTTGCAGGAGCCGAATCTCGTCCTGCGTCGTCCAGGGCCCGGCCATTCTCTGACCGCCGCGTTCTACAACACTCCAGGGATTGTTCCACCAACGCCGGTAGTTGTTGGCGGGCTCTGGAACCATAACCTCGGCTGGCGACATAGGATTCTTGCCTTCGGTATGAACCGCGCCAAACGCTAGCAACCGCTCGCCCAAGGGAACGATGTCATAGAAGTCTCGCTCCTCGCTGTCGGCCTCGCCTGTGAGAACAAGAAGAGGTCTAATCGTCATTGGCAGCACCTTGCGAACGTCGGCCGTACGCTCGGCGCTGCAAATCCATGCCTCATATTGCTTGAGAAGTTTCCATACTGCGGCATGATGGGCCGCTTCGTCAGACTTGAAGTCTAGGTTGAGTGTGACCAGAGGCCAATCTCCCTGGTTGCCTTCCTGCAAAGCCGCCTCCATCAGCGGACGTATGCGCTCAAAGAAATAGTCGTGCATGGTCGGCTCGTTACCATGAATCGGTCTTCCGTGGGTGACGAGTGAGTGCGACTGGTGTGTATGAGGATCTGTATACCAGAACAGGTCCTGCTCGATCGCCAGCGGTGTACCGGTCTTGAGCGCGCGCTCTATGCGGTCTCTCCATTGACCCCGATACGGGGAACAGTTATGAGCGTCCATCAGGACGCGCGAACCGGGCGCGATGGCGACTTGCGTGCCTGGCTCGCTTCCCGGCACTACACACGTTACAATGAGCAAGAATCCCGTCAGTCTCAGTGCAATGGTTCCAAGCATGGAGTACGGTCCGTTCGGAGGATTGTTTCCGCTCCGCAGGTCGGCGTAGCGTATGACCTCGTAACTTCGCTTGTCAATGTCATTATGTAAACAGAGCGATGTCGTCTCTTAAAAATTCCCTGAAAAACTCCCTCTCAGTGCTCTTGAGGCGTGGAAAAACCCTTGGTAGCCGGGCTTGTGGGCCTTACACTGTGAAAAGGCCGGCTGGGAGCGGCACCGAATGAGCGCAGGGGTTCCCGAGTCCTTGAACCCCCTCTCCAAGAAGGTGAATCACACGTTCAGCCGACCCCGCCCTCAACTGGTCCGGACCGGCTCGTAAGATTTTCTCCGCCATGAAATACTTGGCCTTCGTAGCAATTATCATTGTCGGACTCGTCCAGGAGCCAACGAAAGCGCCAGAAGGCAAGGGGGCTTCCAAAGGCAACAGTGCTAAGGTCGCAGAGCATACACAGAGCACCAATAAGGGCGATCATCCAGCCACAAACACCTCGCCTGCCTCCAGCAATCCGACCATCTCGAAACAGAACAATGTAGAACCCGCACTCCATGATGACCACACACAGGCATCCGGCAATGAAACAACCAAGCAAGACCTGAAGATTCGACGTCAATTGTCTTTGTTTACAGGGCTGTTTGGTCGTGGTGGGACTGCTTCAGTTTGTCGCCTTGATCGTCCAAGCCATTGTTTTTTATCGCACTCTGAAAAAAATTGGCAAGCAAGCTGAGATCATGGAGACTCACGCGGACTATTTGAAATGCCTTGCTAGTGCCGCCGGAAACAATGCTGTCGCCGCCAAATTGAATGCCATGCTCTCATCAACTCCGAGCGACCTTGGGTTATGATTCAGATCAATACGTCGGTAACATGTCGTAACTCTGCGACGTTCGTAACTTGCTGAGATGCGTCGGGCCGGGTTCTATTCATTGTGGAGAAATGAATATGCGAATCAGGGCCCGGCTAGCTGCGCTGACGATGGTGGGAATGATGAGTTGGTGTTCGGCATATGGCCAGACGGCAACGTTGCGGGCGGAGCAGGAACTGTTCGCTTCGGTAAACCAGGTGCGGCGGGCACAGGGGCTGTCTCCGCTGCGGTGGGATGAATCGCTGGCGGCAGCGGCGCGGCGTCACGCGGAGGCGATGGCCGAACACGGATCGGCGCGGCATGGGTTTGAGGGTGAGCCGAGCCTGTCGGCGCGGGTCAAGCAGGCGGGTGCGCATTTCAGTTGGCTGTCGGAAAACGTAACTCAGGGGCCGTCGCCGCAGTTCATCCACACTCAGTTCATGAAGTCGCCTCCACATCGCGCGAACATCCTGGACCGGGACATGGATTCGATTGGAGTGGGTGTGGTGGAGCAGGGCGGGCAGCTGTTTGCGGTAGAGGATCTTTCGCAGGCGCGGTGATTCACGCAAAACCGTCGCACTCGGAATGGCCCACGCGCAGTTACACGCGCGTGGGCCATTTTATCCACTCGAGTTCATGGTCGGGCTTAAGTACGGATTAGCGTTATCCGCACCTCGGCGCGCCTGGGATTCACGCTACTCTCCATCAGTTCTTCATTTTGTACGCTGAAGGTCGCAGTGACTGATGTTTCTCACACGGCCCGTCGGGGGGCGCGCAGGTATCACCCGCCAGCGTCGTGTTAGTCACGTTCAAAAAGGAATTCGGAGCAGTGGTATTGCCCGAGCCCGAACCCAGAAGAATCCCGGCGCAGGCTTCGTTGATCGTGTTGCCTGTTAAGTGTTGCTGCTTCCGGTAGATGGCGGGCACGTATCATTCGTGTGGATGCCATCTTGGCTGCTGCCGTAGATAATGTTCGATTTGGCCGAATTCCCGTCGCTGCAAAGATCGATGGCATCGTAGAGTTGGGTTCCCCCGATATGGTTCGACGTAACGATTGTGCCGTTTGCAGTTAGGGACGCCGACGCCGTCACGGGGACAATCCTGTACTGCGTGCTCTCATGCTCTCCAGCGTATTGCTGAGAGTGCACGGATGCAGGAATGGATTGTCGGTCAAGCTGAGGCGTTGCAACGTGACGCCATTGCACACTCGAGCGTGGCCGTGCTCGTCAAGTACGGGCTCCCGCTGACCCGCGAGAACTATCTCAATCTCAACAATGTCGATGAGGACGACCTGGACGCCGAACAGGAAGGCGAGTTGCCGCACCTGTTTCAGCAGTCGATGGTCGAGGAGCGGGTCGCGTCGGTGATGTTCGAGATCGACATTGACGACACTCTGCGACGGCTGTCTGAGGGTGCACGACGCCGGACGCACCATTGACGTAGGCACCGGAACCCTAACCCCAATCACCGGCTAACCATTCGCGGCGGGACTGCAGCCTGCCTCTGTGGCGGTAGATCCCTCGGGCAAATTCGCTTACGTGGCGAATTCAAGTTCCAACGATGTTTCCGCCTACACCATCAATGCCAGCACCGACCTCGATTGGAACAAATGCGCTGGCGGGAACTGCTCCTTTTTCAGTGGCTACGACGGGCACGCTCTCACTCAACAACGTGGGGGTGTAGCCGAATTTTTCCCGAAAGGTACTCCCCCGTCAAACGAGAAAGGGGGATGTATACGGACGGCAAAATGGAGTGCACCCTCGGGCTGAGACATGAAGCTGCTGGGCCTTGTCTAAAGGACCAAGCGCAGGTCTATTCAGCAGTTTCCCCGTCGGGAGTAAAGCGCGAGCCGTGACAGTGCCGCTAACTTGCTATGCCGCTCGTGGTGACTAAAGTAATACGACCAGTCGTGCCATAGTACGGAAGCCCGCCGAACGATTAGAGTCCGTCAAGTGTACGATTCGATTGAGTGCGAGCAGCCCTGCGGAGTCCTTGATTGGTCGTGGGCGTCCGAGCGTTCGAAAACAACCTGCAGGTGTGATACAGCGCAGAAACATCAGCAAGCGCAGTAGGGTAAGGAAAGAATCTCTGCTTGCTGAGGGAGGGGCAGGTAAGACTGCACTCCCCCCTTCTTTAGCCCAGGAGGACGCAATGAAAAATGTGTACGAGGTTCTGAGAGAGAAAGAGCAACAACTCGTGACGATGCAAAAGGAAGTCGACGCCTTACGGATCGTCGCACCGTTACTGGAGGACGAGGTCAAAACCCCAGCCCCAATATCTCAGCAACTGCACCAAGCGAACGCCAAGAAAGGAGTCCTCCCATGAGTCCCGTCTCGCGGACGACGGGGTAAAATCCGCACGGCTGAGAGGAATGGCCACGCCGGCGGACGTTTCGGTTTTTTGATCCCTGGCAGCCCGTAAGCTGTTGCGACCGCTTAAGCACATCCGAGCCGCAGTTTTAATGTACCGCAGAGCTCTCGGCTGCTTCGTTACCGGGCCGTGCTGCAGAGCACGCGCCTGCTTCGCCAGAAGGTAGCATACCCACGGTCCCTCGCAGGGTCTCCCATGCCGCAGTGTTCAGTGCCGGATCCGACCCGACGAGGTCGCGAATCATCTTCCAGGCAGCAACGTTGAGGGCGCCGTCGGGTGCAAGTCCCATGGCCAGGCAGACTGAGCACTGAGGGCAGAAGCAGATGCGCTGTGCCGCCGACTTTTGCCGCGGTCTTATTCCAACGGTCTGCGCGAACAGATATACAGCTACGGACTTCTGTCCTGCCTCGAGCTCACGATTACAGCGAAGACAACACAAGTGTTCCACAAGATCCCTCCTGGCGGCCAGTTGCCGCTACAAAATGCTGTCTTCCCGTCCTAGCGGACGCAAGTAGATAGAAAGGTTCCCGCCCAGCTTGAATCCAATTTCAACTTGGCCCTCTCTTCACTTCTTTTCTTGTGCTGTTGGCGGCAACAATCCGTTTAGGCGCAGATACATGGCAGCCGCGCTGTAGTGGTCGGCCCAGTCATTGGTCAGGGCGATGAGGGCGAAAGCTCGAGGTCCCTCGCGGCCACCATTCTTCGCGGCGCGTTGCGACAAGGACGAACTCTTTTTTCCATGTCGCCGCTTTAACCCAGTCTTGGTGTACCATGAGCCGCATCGTCGTTGTGACCTCGTTCGGGCGTCCATTCAGAAGTCTGCTCTGGCCTAAAGGAGTCGGATAATGAAAAAACTGATGTTTGCTACGCTAGCGTCCGTTCTCTTCACGCCCTCGGTATTTTGGGCACAAGACACCGCAACTGCTCCCCAAGAAAAGCAAACCAAGAAGCCTATGAGCCACACAAAGATCGTGACTGGCTGTTTGCAAAAAGGCGATGAACCGGGCGAGTTTTCCATCACGGGCCAAGATGGTCGGACCTGGGGCTTACGCAGCAGCAGCGTTAAGCTCGAGCAACACGTCGGTCATCAGGTGACGGTCACCGGTTCGGCTCACCGCGAATCGAAGGCACAAGAAAAGGCGGAGGAAAAGAAAGAAGGACAGATTGAGAACGCGGCAGGCAAAGAAGAATATGGTCACCTGCGTGTCACCAGCCTGAAGATGGTCAGTGAGACTTGCAGCAAATAAAGGATTGGGCCAGTTGTCCGCTAGGCCAGCACTCAAGAGTGCTGGCCTTTTTCTTTGGGAGCGCGGCGCCACCCGCGCGAGGGCGGACCATGGAACGTTTGAGCTGGCACAGGACCTGCGAACGCCTGGGCGGTGATGTCATCTTGAAGATCGTTGCTGCTGATGCGCTCAAACGCACGCCGTACCTTATCACTCGCTCCTGCTCCGCATTTCTTTTGTCATCAGATTGTTTCTCTCCCCGCGTCAACTCCAGCCATAGGCCACTCAGCCATTCAACTACACCGCAACTCTGGCTATCGGCACTGGTGCGCTTCCCCATCTGCTAGAAGGCTTCTCTAGTCCTGAGTGAGCCATGCCAAAGCTTCCTCGCGGGTTTTAAAGGCAGGAAATTCGCGACGGGAGAAGTTCCTTACGCTCTCAGAGAACAACTCAGGAATCACTGACCGGCGAGCCGAGAAAAGCAGAAGACGGACCCACTTGGTCCTCTGCCAATGAAACTTACAAACTCCAGTTCTCGTACAGCAGCACGCCCCCGGTTTCCTGCGAGTCCACCGGACGGTAGTACAGCTTGTTGTCCTCGAGGAAGACCTCGATGAACGCCGGCCGCGTGGTGATGGTGCCTTGGATCAGCGCCTCCGACAACGGATCTTCGACGTACTTCTGCAAGGCACG
>WNGP01007846.1_pt1 | contig 16469 bp, 12 predicted proteins | sample 5407671 | NCBI WGS metagenome assembly WNGP01 (sample SAMN13153381, study PRJNA577476) | soil metagenome | isolation source: 40 cm soil or saprolite under Garry oak tree replicate 2 | place: USA:California | collected 2016-06-15 | reverse complement strand
TCGACTCCGATGATATCCCCCTCGCGTAGAATCTGCTTAGGACTGGGGATACCATGACAGATCACATCGTTGACGGCAACACAGATCGTGGCGGGAAATGCGGGAATAGCAGGCATGCCGCTTCTGGCCGGGCGCGCTCCGTACCCTTTATAGATGGGCTTGGCACCTTTGCTGCGAATAAAATCCTCGGCGATTTTGTCGAGTTCAGCGGTAGAAATACCCGGCTGAACGTGAGGACGCAGCACTTCATAGGTTTGAGCAACGAGACGCCCTGCCTCACGTAACTGCGCGATTTCCTGCCTTGATTTTAACATGACTGCCATATATGTTCTCGCTTTCCTCTTTCTCCTTATGCATTACCCGCTTTAGATTGCTCTGAATGCATTATAACCAGTGGATCTCTCTCGTGCGCCGATTCCCAGGTAAGCAAGTCACTCGTGGTGACGGTGAAATATGAGTTAAAGTATCGAAGAAGGTGGTCGATGGTGCTGTAATCGATGCGCGAACTGCGTCCCGTATTTAACGCGGCCAGCACGCTCAAGGATACACCACTTTCTTCCGAAAGACGACGCAAACTTAATTGCGGTTTCCCCTGCTGCGCCCGTTCAACATTGACTCTGGCGAGCAACAATCGAAGTCTGCAAGAGATGGTCACTGTCTGTGCCTCCTGAGAATGTTTGTTTTTCCATTAGTAGGTATAACTATAATAGTTACTATAGCAGAAACGTTGTTGCATGTCAATACAATGTTATGACTTGTAACAACGTTTCGTCTTGCCTGCAGGACGCGATAAATGGCGTCCTCGCGTTGGCAGGGCGGTTAGTGACGAGTCATCAACTATGTTTTTCTGGGGTGCCTGAGACGCCATTCAGAACAGCATCGACGATTTGTTCTGACCAATCCTGAGGAAGAAATGATCCATTCATGCTGCCATTTGCACCTGCTGTCCTCATTTTTCCACCGTTCATCTATTTTTTGTTGCGCCGGTGCAATAGTCCATGTTACAGTTGCAACAGGTGTTTCGCCAGTTAGCGAACAACAAAGATCGGGAGACATTCTGCAACCTGCTAGAGGTACTCGATTCTCTCGGAGGGCTCGGCGCCAATAAATATCCTGCGTGCTGCGCCCTCGTCGTCAAACTCAAACCTTACAGGCTCCCCCACATTGCCTAGAGTGTCCCCGCTGATGATCGTGAACTGGTCATCTTTGTCATAGCGCAACTGGTGAAAATCAAGCACCGGACTTGCGACCCCTGAGGAGTAAAGAATAAGGCTGTTGTTGACGGCCACAATATCAACATCTGACCAGATGTTTCTAAATCTTCCCTCGTATCTTTGAATGTTTTCGATATTGGGCGCGATAAATCGCGCCCCTACATCAAAGTGATTGATGACGAAGTCAATGATCTGCAACGCGCTGTTAGCCAGGTCATATGAAGGAGCGTCGATAGCATTGGCCAGGATAACCAGGCCAATTTCTCGCTCTACATCGATGCCAAACCTCGATTTGAAGCCTTGAAAGCTTCCCCCGTGTCCATACATGCGCCTATCATTAATTTTCCACGTCTGGAGTCCCAGGCACCAATCCGAGTCGAAGCCTTCACGCAGCCATTGGATACGCCTCATCTCTCTTTTGCTCTCATCGGCAAGCAGCTTCGTATCGCCTTGAAATTGAGCCATCATAAACCGGCACAAATCGAGCACATTCGAGGAGAACCCGGTCGCTGAGGCCATCGCGTGCGTTTCAATAAGCGGGAACCCTGCTCTTTCGTGGCCGGGAATATCTCTGCTGTAACCCGTTGCCAGGTTCTGTAGAATGTTATCTGTCAGGGTTGGAGCAGTATGCAATAAGCCGAGCCGCCTCACAATATGTTCGATCACGTAATCCTCATATGATACACCAGAGACAGCCTTAATCACTTCTCCCAGAATGGTATATCCGAGGTTGGAATATTTCCATTGCTCGGCGGGCTTATAGATCATCGCGCCTGCCGCAACATGCTGTTGTATCGCAGCAAGAGAGGGAAACTGAAAGCTGGTCCAATGAGGGGTATCGCCGTCGCGATCAAGACCGGCAGTATGCGTGAGGAGTTGCCGTATCGTAATATGGCTATCGTGTTCTGACGTAAACCAGGGCAGGTAGCCCTGCACGCGATCGTCTAGATGGAGCTTCCCCTGTTCAAACAGTTGCATAACCGCGACCGCCGTGAATATCTTCGAAAAAGATGCGATGCGGTAGCACGTGGTATCACTCGCCTTGATTTGCCTCTCGACGTTCGCATACCCATACCCCTTACTGAAGACCACGCTATTCTTATAGACAACTCCTATAGATAATCCAGGTAAGCGTCCGGTGTAGACTTTATATGCTAACCAGCGATCAATAAGTTTCGTCGCATCGTTTAACTGTTCGGTGAAATCCATACGTGTTACTCCTCACTGTGTGGTATTTGTCAACTGAGTATATGGTATCTCAAAAACAACAAGACGGTTTTGAACATCACCGGGCGTGGTTCCACTTCATCCACCAATTTTGAACTCATCCATGTTTATTAGTATGGGATTCTGCTTGATTAACCAGTTGCTGCCGACCAGGTCTGTGTGCCAGTTGCTACGTCAATGCTATGTCCAGATTGTCCATGACATGGATGTCGCTGGTTGAAGATCAGACCTGAAGAACGCATTGTTCTATCCTTATGATCGCCGTCGTCCTTTTCTTTCTGCCAAGGCTCTCCTATCCACCGCGTGGCGTTAATGCAATACATGACGAACGTACAGGCGATCAAAGAATCTGTGTGGCCTATCCTGCCAGCACTTCGCAGGGGAAATCGGCTATAACGAGGTTCAGGAGAGCAGGATTCCGCAAACACTTCGTACGCATCTTTTCACTGGATTCTCTCGGATTCACGGTGGCACTCTATTATCGGCTGTGCTTCTGCGTAGGCTGGGCTGACAGTTCAAAAGGATTCATGGACATCAGGGCAGACAACGCAGAAGAAAAAAGTTCAGGAGATGTTTTGTAAAATGAGTCGACTTCTCACAAGTAAGAGGGCGGTAGCTGTGATGCTGGCTCTTGCCCTATTCGCAAGCATGCCGCTTGCAGCGTCCGCTCGTTCAGTGTCCCAGTTCGGTAGCGGGAGTTCATCTACCCCGACAAATAAACACCCCATTTGCAACGAGATTGGGACAAAGTTGGAGCTATCGTCCGGCGCCAGGATGTGGTGCTTCGGACCCCAATTCAGTGGTAGTAGTTCGGCAGGGCGCAGCATGCTCATGCGCCACACAACCAATGGTTCCAATGTCGATGCTGCCAATCCAGCCGAAGACGTCTCTCAAGGGGGAGTACAGGCCTTTGGGCAGGCCGAGACCTCCATTGGAAGCGTCGGGCCTTACGTCGTGGAGGCCTGGAACGATGCAACAGGATTCTTCGCTCCCTGTCCCTCACCTATGTCCAAAGAAGAGTTAACGGGCTTCGCTTTCTCGTCCGATGGTGGCAAGACCTTCCAGGATCAGGGTGGTTTGCCCAATAGCGGCTGCGCGTCGCATGTCTACGCTGGGGATCCCAGCGTTGAAGCCTGGCAACCTGGCGGGCAATCCTACTTCTACATCAGCAGCCTGTTTCCCAGTGCGACCTTCTTTGGCGTGAACGACCTCGCGTTCGCAGCGTGTCATGCCATTGGAACATTGATAACCTGTGGCCAGCCTGTTATTGTTGCGACAAGTTCGCAATGCCAGATGTTCAACGGTTTGCAGTTCTGTAGCTTCCTTGACAAAGATTTCCTATCGATTGACCCTGTGAGAGGTCGCCTCTACATGTCCTATTCCGACTTCAGGTTCGATGGCGCGGGACAGGTCGATCTCGCAGTTTGCGATATCGGCACGCCCAGTGGTGGAATAGGTTCTCTCGGTGGCACAGCCATGGCGCCCATCTGTAATAATGGCAGTTCCCAATCTCTCCCCAAGAGTGCAGGGACTCTCCCATACTTTACTGTGGCTCCCAATGATCCTCAATTCTGTGAGAACGAAGGCGCGTACCCGTCTGTGGACGTGGCAACCGGCGATGTCTACGTTGCGTATGAGCATAATTGGGCCACCAACATATTCGGCTCCCCGGCCTGTCGCAATACACCGACCATGAACATTATGAACTACATACCCTTCAAATGCCTGGCAACACTGACCTTGAAGCCATCCTCCTGTACCAAACCGGCAGCCTCCAACGCAGTCAGCATCGTCTCGCTGGATGCCGCCTTTATCCCGGGCTATAATCGCTTCCCTATGAACGATTTCCCACGCCCGGCAGTCAGCGATAGAGCGGGGACGATCACCATGGTGTGGAACGATGGGCGCTTCAATCCGGCAGGTGATATCCTGCTGTACAGCTTCACACTCGGTACCCTCGTGGGTGTCCAGGCTGCAGGCCCGGTGGTGCTCAATACCAGCACTGGTGGGTGGCACATGATGCCTGCGCTACGCAACGCCGATGCAGATGGAGACTTGAGCATCTCCTTCTATGGCCGCGCTTCGGCGAACACGGATGTGACAGATGTCTTCGCCGCGATAGATGTAAGTCCTACTACCACCAGCTCGCCTGCGAGCAATGTGTTAGTAACGACTGCGCCGAGCGCGTGGAGTTTCGTCAGCGCCGATAGCGTCCCGAACTTTGGCGACTATACGGATAACTACATTCAGGCCCAACCAGCCGCCCCCTACACCACGCAGCAGTTGTTCGTCGCGTGGACCGATGGGCGTCCTGGCGACCCACAACCCTTTAGCGCCAGCTCGTCAATCTAGCTCATACAAAAAAGGATCAGAAATAATGCGACGAAATACCGCCGTCGATGACGAGCCACGCGCCGGTAGTCCAGGATGATTCGTCAGAGGCCAGGTACAGCGCCATATAAATGACATCGTCTATCTGCCCAAAACGGCCCAGGGGAATACGGTTGAGGCGTAAATTGCGCGCCTCTTCGCTTGTCCATAGCCCGCGCAAGAGCGGCGTCTCAATCGGCCCTGGACATATGGCGTTACAGCGTATACCATGACGACCGTATTGAATGGCGAACGACTTGGTGAGCGAGAGCATACCGCCTTTAGAAGCGGTGTAAGCGTCCTGCGGCACCGAGCAGCCCATCAGGGCCACAAACGAAGCTATGTTGATAATGGAGCCCTTGCCTTGCCGTATCATATGTGGAACCGCGTACTTGGTGCAGAGGAACGCGCTCTTGAGGTTGACATCCAGAATGCGGTCCCACGTCGCCTCGCTCAGATCAGTAACTCCACTATCATCAGCGGGCATAATGCCTGCATTATTATAGAGCACGTCAATGCGTCCGAAAGCATCGATACTTTCCCTGACCAGGTGTTGAACGTCATCTTCGTTGGCGACATTGGCCTGCACAAAGATGGCTTTGCCGCCGACCTTGCGTATATTCCGCGCGGTCTGTTCGCCTGCATCCGCGGCGATATCGGTAACGATAATGCTTGCACCTTCACGCGCGAATAACTCGGCGGCGGCCTGGCCCATCCCACCGGCAGAGCCGGTGATAAGCGCTACTTTGTCCTGTAATCTCATAGGGTTCCACTTCTCCTTTTTCCAGGGCGAGCGCTCCTTAGAATTTCCAGGGCGAGCACTCCTTTTTCCAGGGCGAGCGCTCCTTAGAATTTCCAGGGCGACCGCAAGGGTGCGCCCGTACCCTATACGAAGCGGGAAATCTGCTTGTATAGAGTGTGAGCTAGCCTAGAGTGTTTTGACAAGGTCAAGGTACCAGAACGGCACGCGTTTGCGCAGCAGGGGTTTACTGCGTACCACGTTGCCAGGAATGGTTTCGCGTATATCGTAGGCAAGTTCTCCGGTAAGCGAGCCTGCAACTTCGCCAGGCGCATACTTCATGCTGGTCGTCGAGCGGCGGCCCGTGCGCTGTTCGCGTGTGTCGATGGTCATCATTGTCAGCGAAGGCGCCGGTGGCGAAGCTGTCAGTGAAGATGCGCCTGGCTCCTCTTCCGCGAGAACTTCGGCCCAGGGATAGGTAGAAGTGGACGGCGAGAAAATGCCGCTATATCCGTTGGCGCGCAATCCGACGGCTGCTCCGCTCCAGTTTGCCAGCGCCAGGTAGACGTGATGCTCTGAGGCTCGCAAGCGCCAGATCAGAGAGTGTGTTGGATCATATTCTTCGGGCGCCACCGTTATTTTGTACTTGATAAGCGATGGGCCGAGGCCCACCGGGTCGGGAAAGTTCAGGAAGGTTGGCGCGCACACCAGGTCGGCCCCCTTGCCCGCGAGCACGCGCAGGGTTTCGGGAAAGAGCACATCGTAGCCTGTTGCCAGGCCGATACGACCGGCGGGTGCATCAAAGGTTGGCAACCCCAGATTGCCGGGACTGGCCCAGCGTCGATCACTAGTGGTCAGGTGCAGCTTGCGATACTTCCCGTAAATGCCCTCGGGATCAATCAGCAGCACCGTATTATAATACGCCTGGCTCGCATGGATGGCGCCCTCAACCCGTTCCGCCACGCCCAGTACCAGGGTGATCTGAAATTCCGTCGCCAGTGCAACCAGCGCGTCCGTTTCCGGCCCTGGAATCGTAATAGCCCCTGATTGTATGTAGTTCACCGCGTCGAAAGAGACATCCCCTTCGGGAAATGGCCCTGGCAGCATCAATTCAGGCAGGACCAGCACATCGGGTCGGGCAGGCTCGGAGTCATGTAATGTGCTTCTCACCAACCCGTCCAGCAATTCTAATGGTGATGCCTGCGACGTGGAGGTCTGCCCTTCTGAATGAAACGCCTGCAGATCGGTCTGAATGATGCCCACGCATGAGAGTTGCCCCGGCGGCAGCTCTCCCAGTTCGTAGAGTCCATGATATTTTAATGGCTCCCATAGATAGGTATTATTAACCAGTGTTGTATACTCCTCTGGCCGGCGATCAGCGATGCGATTCCCTACCGGCTCCACCTGGAATGCGCCATTGCTCTGCTGGACCAGAGGTCCCCAGCGTTTATCGCGCGTGCGCCGCAGATCAACTTCACCGTAGACAATGCCCTCACCGTCGTCAAGATAGGCCGAAATTGCACCATCCGGGTCAAGCACGCAGCTCCCGCCGCTAAACTGCACGCCTCGCTCGCAGCCATAGCGATTTGCTCCGATGAAGTAGACTCCATTTTCGAATGCGCGGGCCATCCAACGATTGCTGGGGCATTTCTCTTCCAGCCAGTTCGTGGGAAAAAGCAAAACGTCCGCACCATGCAGAGCAGGAATGCGCGATGCCTCGAAGAATTCCGTGTCCATGCAGATGATACCTGCCAACCGGCCGATGGGCGTATCCCATACAGGAAAGCCCAGGTCTCCATCGCGCGCCCAACGCGGCTCGGAGATGTACGAGTGAACCTTACGGTAGACGCCGATAAAACCAGATGGGCCAATCAAGGCCAGGCTGTTATAGTAAACATTGGTTGTGGGATCAACTTCAGGCAGGCTGGTAGCGATGTAACAATCGTGGCGTGCGGCGAGTTCTAAAAAGCGATCGGTCGAGGGACCGGGGATGGGTTCAACGAATGGAGCAATTTCTTCACGCGATACCCAGCAATAGCCAGTAGTGGCCATTTCTGGATGAACAATGAGCCGTGCACCATGCGAAGCGGCCTCTTCCGTCAGGCGGAGCAGGTCGGTGATGTTTTTCTCTTTCTCGCCCAGCGTCGGCTCATATTGAATCGCTGCAACCCGGTATTGCGCGAAAGAGGGTTCCGATGGACTCATGGTTATTCCTCTCGTAGTCAGTTATGTGAAATACTGCATGAGCTTGAGGATGGAATAACCATACCACTGAACTTAGCAAGCGTCAATAGGCAAAGTAACGGTAATCATGGATGCTGCATAGCTACTTTACCTATCGACTTCTAGCTCTGCTTGCTTAAATCATTGCTCTCCTCTCAGCGCGGCGAAGACACGCTCCGGCGTCATCGGAATCTGCCACATACGCACGCCAACTGCGTCCTTGATGGCGTTGGCGATGGCCGCGGCCACCGGCACCACGGGCGGCTCGCCCACCCCTTTGGCACCGAACGGGCCAAGCTCGGAGGGCACCTCTACCAGCAGCGGGGTAATGGTCGGCACATCCTGGCTGTGCGGCAGCGCGTAGTCCATCAGCGTCGAAGTCAGCAACTGCCCACTCTCGTCATACGTCATCCCCTCAAACAGCGCCCAACCGATGCCCTGCACTACCCCGCCGTGAATCTGTCCCTCCACCTCTGCCGGGTTAATGGCGCGACCAACATCCTGTGCCGCAATGTAGTCGAGCACGCGCACCTCGCCCGTCTCAGGATCAACGGCTACCTTTGCCAGGTGCGCGGCGAACATCGGCGAGGAGACACGATTGGCCGAGCGGCCACGACCAAAGACCGGCTCGTAGGGAGCGCCAAAGCGCATCGAGTTCGCGGCGATTTGCTGCAATGTAACAAACTTCTCAGGCACCCCTTTGACCATCACCTTTCCATCCCGCAACTCCATATCGTCGGCGGACGCCTCCAGCATTTCAGCCGCAATAGTGAAAGCCTGGGTACGCGCGTCACGTGCCGCCGCCAGTACCGCTGATCCCACCGTATAGGTTGTCTTGCTGCCAGCAGAGAGGCCGCTATAGGGCATCGAATCGGTGCTATCATGCGGCGTCTGAGCCGGAAAGATCGACACTGCCTACCACAACGGTAAACGTGCCGTCTTGCTCCAGTCGGCAGAGGGCTGCAGCTGGCTCCGTTCCACCTGGCCAGCCCCCGACTGCCACGCCTATCCCGATCTTCCAGCCTTTCAGTTCCTCTGGCACTTCCTGCCTGGCCAGCTCGCGCTGCATCCACAACGGATGCTGCTGGATCTGCTCAAGACATTCCAGCAGGCCGATACGGGGCCAGCGTCCGCGCATCATATTCGGGTCGCCCTCTCTGAGGGCATTGACCTGGCGGAATTGAAGCGGGTCCATCTCAAGCTGCTGGCAGAGTTCCTGCACGGTCGACTCCAGTGCGAAGTATGCCTGCGGACCAGCAGGGGCGCGATAGGCGCCGGTACCGGGCTTGTTGGTCTGCACCACGTCGCAACGGATATCCAGGTTGGGACAGCGATAGACGCCGGCGAAATGGAAGCCACTAAAGCCAGCAAGGGGATTGGGGTAGGCGCCCGCATCAAGAATCATCCTGGCCTGGATAGCGGTGAGCGTCCCGTCCCTCTTCGCGCCGAGTTTGATGGTGATCACCGTTTGCGGCGCGGGATTCCCGGCCAGCAGATCTTCCTGGCGCGTGTAGATCAACTGTACCGGCTTGCGCAGGCGGGATGCCACTGCTGCTGCCAGCGGCTCAAGCAGAGTCTCCTTCCCGCCAAATCCTCCACCGATCGGCACCGACTCGACACGAACCTGCCGCTCCGGCATCTGAAGCGCCCTGGCGACTGCCGAGCGCACATTGAACATCCCCTGCGTGCTGGGCCAGATCACCAGGTGATGGCCGGACGCACTGGGGGCTACCGTGACCGACTGTGGCTCCATATAAGACTGGTGGACCGGGTGGGTGCGATAGCTGCATTCAACCACCACCTCGGCCTCGCGCAGACCGGCATCGATATCACCCATCTTCAGAGGCGGTGTCTGGCTGACATTCTGCGAACGTTGCTCTTCCTCGACCGGTGCTGCATCTTGAGAGAAGGTAGTGTGGGGGCCTCCTCCGGCGACAGCTTCATTCTCACGGCGAGAGCGGACCAGGGGCGAATCTGGCCGGATAGCGGTCTCAGGATCAATGACCATCGGCAGCGGATCATAGTCGACTTCCACCGCGTCGGCTCCATCCCTGGCGCTAGCCTCCGTCTCGCCGACCACGATTGCAACAGGGTGCCCGCACCACAATGCTTCCTGCTCTGCCAGTGGAGATTGCGAGCGGGAGAGCGCATCCGCCTCGGCCATCCCCAGCATTTCGGAAGTGAAAACCGCCACGACTCCTGGCACGGACAGAGCAGCCGATGTATCGATGTTCAGGATAAGGGCATGGGCATATGGGCTTGTGACCAGGCGCGCATACAGCATGCCTGGCAACGTCTGATCTCCTGCATAGCGTGCACGCCCGGTCACTTTGTCAGGACCATCCTGGCGGGGGAGAGATGTGCCAACCAGAGCAGGTTGCGCTATTTGCATCATATCGAAGAATTCTCCTTCTCGTAGGAACTCACACTACCATTCGTTCATTTTTTTAGCTCAGAAATCTCCAGCTTCTTCTCCGGTGCGTTCAACCAGGGCATCATGGCGCGCACCTCGCGGCCCACCTGCTCGATCATATGGTTGGCGTTGGCCTGCCGCATGGCCTGAAAGCTGGGACGGCCCGCCATATTTTCCAGTATCCAGCGCGTCGCGAAGGTGCCATCCTGGATATCTTTGAGGACTTTGCGCATCTCATCGCGCACGTTCTGGTTGATCAGACGCGGCCCCGTGATATAGTCGCCCCATTCGGCAGTATCACTGATAGCCTTGTGCATAAACGCCATACCCCCCTGGTCCATCAGGTCTACGACCGCCTTGACCTCATACGCACACTCGATATAGGCTACTTCCGGTTGATAGCCCGCCTCGACTAATATCTCAAAGGCGCTGCGAATCAGGGCGGTGAGTCCGCCGCACAGCACCGACTGTTCACCGAACAAATCCGTCTCGGTCTCTTCGCCAACAGTCGTGCGCAACGCCCCCGCGCGTGTGCAGCCAATGGCGCGGGTATAGGATAGCACCAGCGCTTCTGTCTGGCCCGTTGCATCCTGGAAAACTGCCCAGAGCGCGGGCAGGCAGAGACCCTGAGTAAACAGGCTGCGCAGCATGCGGCCGGGTCCTTTAGGCGCCACCATCCCGACATCGATATCGTCCGGAGGGACAATTTGTCGGTAATGCAGGCTGAACCCATGCCCGGTAAGCAGCAGCTTGCCGGGAGCCAGCCCCGGTCGAATGTCGCGTTCGAATATCTCGCGGTGATCTTGATCAGGTGCCAGCAGCATAATCACGTCGGCCTTCTCGGCAGCCTCTGAGGGTGTCATGACCTGGAAGCCCTCGGCTATCGCCCGTTCGCGGTTCTTGCTTTTCAGTCGCGAGCCGATAAGAACGTTGCAGCCATTGTCTCGCAAATTCAACGCGTGCGCCTGCCCCTGGTTTCCATAGCCAATCACGGCAATCTTTTTCCCCTGCATCAATTCCAGGTTCGCATCGGTATCGTGATAGACGGTTGCCATTACTCTTATTCCTCGTTTCTGATGGAATCACGGAGTCTATGAGTAGTCTCTTCGTCCATGTGATAGGTCTCGGCTTCGGCGGGAAATGCGCCCGATTGTACATCCTCGAAAAAGCGCTGCAGCGCCTCGGTCGCCGTATCCGCCAGGTGCGCGTACTGGCGCACAAACTTGGCCATGCGGTCATTATGCATACCCAGCACATCGTGAAAGACCAATACCTGCCCATCGCAGTAGCGTCCCGCGCCGATACCGATAGTCGGGATGGGGATGGATTCCGTCACCATCTGCGCCAGTACATCCGGTACGCCCTCCAGTACCAGCGCGAAGATGCCTGCCTCAGTCAGCGCCCGCGCATCTTCCAGCAAGCCACGCGCCGCTTCGACTTGCTTGCCCTGCACACGGTAGCCGCCCATCGCGTGAATGGATTGAGGGGTCAGTCCCAGGTGTCCCATGACCGGAATTTCGGCTGCAATGATGGCCTCCACTGCTGGCAGGCGCTTGCGGCCGCCCTCTAATTTCACACATTCAGCGCGCCCTTCGCGTATTAAACGACCCGCGTTGCGCACGCTTTCCTCCACTGAGATGTGGTAGCTGAGCCAGGGCATATCGCCTACGATCAGCGCCCTGGGTTTCGTGCGCGCAACGGCAGCCGTATGATGAATCATCACATCCACTGTAGCCGGTAGGGTGTCCTCATAGCCTAAGACAACGTGTGCCAACGTATCACCGACCAGGATCATGTCTGCTCCGGCTCTATCGGCAATGCGTGCTGATGGAGCATCGTAGGCGGTGACCATCTTCAGTTTAGGTCCCCCTTTTCTCGCACGGATCGCTGGTACCGTCATTTTCTCCTGCATCGTAGGTTCCTTTCTTTCGTGGGGTCAGGAGCCAGAGGCTAGAATGCCTGTATCCCAACTGCCATCTGCGCGCACTAAAAAATTATCAATCAAACGCGCCGGGCCTACTTTTGCCGCGATAATCAGCAGCGCGGGAGCGCGGAGTGTTTCTAGCAGCAGAAAACTACCGGGATCGCGCACCTCCGCGTAGTCCAGCCGTGCGCGCGGCTCGGCCTCCACCGTCTCCCTCATGGCTCGCGTTACAAGCGATACCTGCGCGCCGGGATACGTTTCAAAGGCCTCGCGCCCGGCCTTTAAAGCTGAATACAGCACGCGCGCGGCAATGCGATCCTCTCCGACAAGATAGGCGTTGCGACTGCTCATCGCCAGTCCATCGGCTTCACGTACCGTCGGGAGAATGCGCAGCTGCACCGGCAGGTTGAAATCTGTCACCATGCGAGAAATGACCACAACCTGTTGCGCATCCTTCTGCCCAAAATAGGCCTGGTGGGGGCGAATAATCTGCAATAATTTCAGCACCACCGTAGCCACACCGCGAAAATGCCCCGAGCGGCTGACTCCTTCAGCCTCTTCCGTAAGTGGCCCGGTTGGATCAACATACGTCACAAAACCGGCGGGATATATCTCCTCGACTGTGGGAACAAAGACCATATCTACGCCCGCATCCTCGAGCATGCGTAGATCGCGCGGCAGGTCACGCGGATAAGTGCTCAGGTCTTCGCGCGGCCCAAATTGTGCCGGGTTGACGAAAATGCTCGCCACCAGCACATCGTTCTCGCGGCGCGCCTGGTGTACGAGCGAGAGATGTCCTTCATGGAGGTATCCCATGGTAGGCACCAACCCGATATTAAAAGGACTCGTCCATCCCTGGTATGCGTTTATCATCTCATGAATGGTGCTAATTATGCGCATCCTCTTTTTAATCCCTTTACGGCATTGATACCCCAAGCATTATTTAAAGACCAACATTGGCCCGCCTGAGACAACGAAGGCCAGGTTCAGTATAGTGGTTAATACTTCACAAAGTATACCATCGGGATGAAAGGCATCGCAATTGGATAGACGTTGTTATTTCGAGAGTATTTGTAGCCCACGTTCTCCGCCAATAATGGCGCGTTCTGTCATCTGTAAGAACAGCCCCGTTTCCACGGCTCCCACAATGCTGCGGATAGATGCTTCCAACCTTTCAGGATCCTCGATGCCTTGCGCAAAGAAGCAATCGAGAATGACGTTACAATTATCTGTCTGAAAGACATGCCCCTCTCGTTGTCGTAGCTGCACGATTGCCCCCATCGCTTCAAGTCGCCTGCGGACTGGCGTTACGCCGAACGACACCGTTTCGACCGGCAGCGCTGCCTCCTGTCCCAACCGTGAAACCAGCTTGGTGGTATCGCCAAGCACGATGAAGCGGCGGGAAGAGGCGGCAACAATTTTCTCACGCAGCAAAGCGCCGCCGCCGCCTTTAATCAGGCGCAATTGACCATCAATCTCATCAGCACCATCGATCGCCAGGTCGAGTTCCGGGTACGTATCCAGATCGGTCAGCGGTATCCCCAGGCTGCTGGCAAGCTGCTCCGTAGCCTGCGAGGTGGGCACAGCTCCAATAATCGTCAGCCCCTCATGTAAGCGCCGGGCCAGCGCCGTCATCATATAAGCAGCAGTCGACCCCGTCCCAATCCCAATCACCATCCCATTTTCAATATAGTCGACGGCTGCTTCACCGGCCATCCGTTTCCAGGTATCTTGCTCGGATTCATGCTGCATAACGCTTCTCCTTATATATAGAGGTGTGCAGAGTGCATTTTACATGGCTGGGGCAAGCCCAGCCACTACTATATACGCTTCGCCTGTAGATCCATTCGTGTATAGTAGTGGCTGGGCTTGCCCCAGCCATGCTACCCATATGTCTATTATCGCATGTCAAGGGTTACATACCCCAGGGGATACCTCTATTTGCGCCAGAAGCGAAGAAAATGTAACATGTTTCTGGGTACCACTCCACTTGTCATTCTCCTTCTATCATGTTACACTCTGCTGGTACAAAGAAAAAGCACTTCTATGTTATTTGCCGGTGGTAGTAGCATGTCTCAACAATTGCGTATTCTCGTAGTTGAAGATGACGAGCAGTTGAAACAAAGCATCGTCAACTCACTTCAGAAAGATGGGTATAGTGTTCAGGGTGTAGCAACTGGCGCAGAGGCCATACATATACTCTGGGCAGATGAACAGAATCTCGTGATCGGCGACAAACAATTGCCTGATGCCGACGGCTTTGATTTGCTACAATGGATTCGTACCTATTGCCCTCGTACCCGCATGATATTGCTGGCCGCAACAGGCTCTCCAGGCACTCGTACTCAGGCCTTAGAATATGGAGCGGCTGGTTACCTGGAAAAACCCATCGATCTGCACCTGCTCAAAGTCGAAGTGCGTCGCCTCCTCCAGCAAACAGGATTTACCGCCAGTCTCGCCTCCTTTGATTTGTTGGATGTCATCCAGATCGTCAATATGAGTCGCAAGAGCATCGCCTTGTTCATCCATACAGGACTCGAGGAGCAAGGCTTGCTGGGTTTTCGAGCAGGTGAATTGATCTGGGCCGAGTATGGCACGCTGCGGGGCGAAGAAGCATTTTTCGCGCTGGCTGCCCACAAAAATGGCACGGTGACACAACAGCCCTGGAACGATCAGATTGCACCCAATGTTAAGCAGCCACTCGCGCGCCTGATCATGCAGGCGCTCCAGTATCGTTCCAAATACGCGGGAGCACAGCAGCTGAGCGGCGAATACGAAGCAGTGAGTGCCGGATCAGCCCTACGCGAGAGCAATGCGCAGAATGCAAAGAATGCACAGTCTTCAATAGATAAGCTGCTGGTGGATATTCCCGAAGATGACCGTCCCTTTACCTATGTCGCCGAATCGCCGGTTAGCGCGGAACCGGTGACACCAGAAGCCAGCGAGTGGTGGCAGGAAGCCTCCAGGGTTCCCGGCCAGGAGAGGTCTGGCAAGGTGGGGGCTGTAACAGGGAATGCAGGATCTTCTCATTCAGGCATCCATAAGACGCCTGTCGCTGCCAATGGCTCCAGCATTACGCCATCAACGGTGCATAAGACGGCTGTTGGTCAACGCTCGGACCTGCCATCCTGGCTAATGGATCAACCAACGCAGTTTGAGATGCAGGCCCTGCGACCCTCGTCACTCACCGGCACAGGCCAGTTTCCCTCTGCAGCGGCTGCCCGGCCTACTCCTGCGGAATGGCAGCCTTCCCAGCCTGCCAAAACTGCGTCAGATCATACAGGCGATCCCCTTGTATCTCTCAGTAAGGGAGCAAGCGGAGTCGATTTGGGGAGGGAAGCCCCTGCGGAGTGGCGAACCCCGCTTCAGAATGGCGGTACGAATGAGGCTCCATTTGTAGATAGATCAGGCGCTTCGCTGCAAAGTCTTTCTACCCGCAGGCAAACCGATGACCTTTTCGCACATCATACACGCGAGTTCAGCGATTCACCATCCATACAGGGTGATGTTACCACGACGAATAACTCACCCGGTGAGCATACCGAATTCGCTACACACCAGGAACAGGCCAGGGGAGCCGTAAGCCAGCCGCGCCAATCAAAGCGCAATTATCCCGCCCTGGTTTCGGCATTGCAAACCCTGGGTTATTCCCTCCCAGGCTTTATCGCGTCAGCCGTTGTCAGCATCGATGGGCAACCGATCGCCCAGGTAGCCGTAGAGGACCTGGACATTTCGCCGCTGTGCAGCGAATTCAGCGCTCTATTACGGGGCGCGCTACTCACATTGAACCAGGGGAATTGGGGTCGACACGAGGATACCATCATTACCAGCACAACCCATCATATCGTGCTGCGTGTGCTTGGCAGTGCGTCACAGACCTTTCAGGTGTTAATCACCACCCGTGAATCCGATCCTGTCGAAAGCCTTGAAGTCATGGCAAACGTCGAAGGTGCCATCGTAGCTGCTTTGTAAAGAATCTACATACCCATGAGCGAAGAGAAACAACAACAACCCGGAGAAGTAAAGAGCGAGGAAGAAAAGAAAAACAATCGCTTTTCCTTTATCGTCGGCATCCTCATCGGACTGGCCATCATGATCGCCTTTGTCTTACTTTTCCATTAAACGCTTGATCTCCTCAAAATCAATCTGCCCGGCCGGAGAAGGTTCAGGGGTGTTTTGAGGCTGCTCTGCTTTCGCGCTAGCGCGTTTCTTTGACGGCTCGCTATTGTGCGGCCTGGGGTGAAGCAGTGGCGAAAGGTGCTCATTGCCCTCCTGAAGGAGCGGCGGTTCCTTCTTCCCCTGTTTCTTTGCCTTGAGTTCATTGAGCTGTTGTTCGACCACCTGTTCCTCAGAAAGCTG
>WNGP01019693.1_pt1 | contig 16478 bp, 13 predicted proteins | sample 5407671 | NCBI WGS metagenome assembly WNGP01 (sample SAMN13153381, study PRJNA577476) | soil metagenome | isolation source: 40 cm soil or saprolite under Garry oak tree replicate 2 | place: USA:California | collected 2016-06-15 | reverse complement strand
CAACTGCTGCTTTATCAGCAACTTCCTGAGTACGGGAGGTCGCCCGAAGCGCTCTTCGACTTCTTCGAGCAGCATATCCTGCCTCACGCCATGGGCAACCAGCATCCGCGCTTCGCGGCCTGGGTCAACCCGGCAGGCGCACCCATCGGTATGCTGGCAGACTTTCTCGCTGCGGTGATGAATCCGAGCGCAGCCGGGGGAGATCATGCGGCGATTTACCTGGAGCACTGTGTGGTGCGTTGGCTGATGGAACTGATCGACTTTCCCATCGAAGGCAGTGCGGGTATCCTTGTCGGTGGTGGTTCCGTTGCCTCGCTGTACTGCCTGGCGGTGGCTCGTCACTGGGCAGCGGCTCAGGGTGGCTGGAGTATGCGCACCGAAGGCTTGCAGGGCAACCATCCACCGCTGGTGTTGTATATTTCGGAAGAGGGGCATAGCTGTCTCAGGAAAGCGTCGCATTTGCTGGGGTTGGGAGAGCCACGTCTCATTCCGGTCGATGAACGATACAAAATAGATTTGCACGCTTTGCGTGAAGCAATCACGACCGACCGCAATGCAGGATTACGACCTTTTTGTGTGGTGGGTAGCGCCGGAACCGTCAATACAGGCGCGATGGATCCACTCGATGAGCTAGCTGACATCTGTACCGAAGAGAGTCTCTGGTTGCATGTGGATGGCGCCTATGGCGCGTTCGGCATCCTCGACCCCAACGTTTCGCACCTCTACTCAGGCCTCGAGCGAGCCGATTCGGTGGCGCTAGATCCACACAAATGGCTATCGACACCCATCGAGTGCAGTTGCGCTATCGTTCGACAAGAAAATCTCTTGCGTGAGACATTCAGCTTGGTGCCTCCCTATTTACGTACCGAACCGGACAAAGGCTTCGGCGGCATGCCCTGGTTTGCCGAGTACGGCTTTCAGCAGACGCGCCGCTTCAATGCGCTCAAGCTGCTGTGGGTGATACAGCAGGCAGGTCGTACCGGCTTAGTTGCTCATGTGGCACGGCACAATGTGCTGGCGCAGTATATGGCATCGCTAATTGACGATGCACCTGATCTGGAATTGATGGCTCCTGTAGAACTCTCGATTGTCTGTTTTCGCTACGTCCCGGACTCGCTTCGAGGGGATGAGGAACAGCTTGACGCCTTGAACAAGCGAATCATGGAGGAGGTACAGGCGGGTGGCAATGCATTTGTGAATGGGACGATCTTGCATGGTCACTTTGTCCTACGTTCCTGTGCGTTGCACTATGCCCTGACTGAGGACGATGTGGTAGCGATCACCGAGGAGGTGCGGCGGATCGGTGCGTTGTGCAACGCTTAAGTAAGTGAAGGTACCTTGCATGTTCTCTGGGGAAGAGGGCATGCAACACCTTTGTCTGATTCCAGTCATGTCGCAAAACTCAATGTTTCCATCGACTCTAACATTCATATTTTCCAGATATATCATTTTCATAAATGTGATATGGGTGTAATTTATAGCAACTAATTACTTAGTGGTCACCATTGTGTCTATGTCAAGATGTGTATGTCCAACTAATAGCATCTCCTAGTTGTTGGGTATATGCAGCTTGTTCATGTGTAGGCTGGTGTAGCACATGCGAAGGATGTGGAGCAAGAAGAAGCGTTGGCGATGCTAGAAGTTCCACAGACGAGCATGAATTATAGTTTGAGGACCCACCCAGCCGAGCAACCAGTCTCTAGAATGCAATTGACCATTCTATTTTATCGTTCAAATTTATCGTTCAAAATAGACTGCCCAACAATCCATGCCTCACCTTCATAGAGTTCAATATAAGCGAAAGGAAGATAACCATATCCTCCTTCCCCCCAATCTAATCCCCAGGAGTTTCGCAAAATGAGAAAACCTCCTCCTAATACAGAACCGTCTTCATAACCCACTACCAGAACAGCGTGTCCTTCAGTTAATTCCTCATCAGAAATGGGCATAAGTATAGTTCCCTGAAAGGGTGTGTAAAAACCTTGACATAGGATGATGCCAAGGGCTACGGTATATCCACGAGATAGCCAAGACTTTATTGATTGTATATTCGCGGATATCCTACGCATAGGAGCTTTAAAGCAGGTAGCGCCATCAAGAGCGTCCTCAGGAGGCCTGTAGGAAAGGTCCGTATCGTCACGATTACCATCGTAGGGCCACAGTTCCTCTCGTGGTTGTCCCCAATGCATTAATGCAGCGGAGGCTGATGAAAAGACACTACCTGGTTCTATATCCCCATCTACTTGCTTGCATCCCCAGTGAAGTACCTCTTCTGACAAGTCTTCGATAACTCCGCTGTGGTCATTCCTAATTACCTCATGTGCTGCAGTGACGGCAAATGCAAGACAAGTACTTCTTGCTCCTTGATCTCGTACAGTGGGTAAAGATGGACGTAAATCTACTCTATTTGGTAGATCATCATTCCTCAACAACCTCTGACTACCAATCCTATCTGTGCCTTGTTCCGCCATTACTACGCTCCTACTAGTAACAATGATTCCTGCTGTCTCTCTCTTAATCCCTGGATATTATTTGAAGAGATATCCAAAAAAACCTCAAACGTTTTGAGTCCTCTTGTATTGGCTTGCCAGGGTCGTCGATTGACTAACTGCAAAGTATGCTTTCCAGGTTTGAGCGATCGAAATACAAAGTGGCGTAGACCACCGGCGCCTAATCGTAATTCGCCTGGATGAGCGGCTGGCTGAAATTTTTCGTCTACCAGCGCCAAAAAAGCCCCATTTGCTGACTCGTCCTCTGCTGATGCATCTCCCCTCAAATCAACTATAGTTGTTTTATCGACTGTCCAGATATAGCCCGTTGAAGGAGCCTCTGGAAGAAGAATGTGTAGTTCATCATTAACACGAATATGAAATATTCTACCTGAGTCATGCTCATCTAGCGCCCGCACATCTGCATGAACATCTTGTGGTCTTGTGCCAAGTCCGATTTCAGCTTTGATAATTTTAGGTTCTTGTCCTCTCAGTTCATTCGCTACCTCCCAAGAGATTTTATTAAGCGTCGCGAGGTGATTTACCACCGCAGCGTAACTCGCTCCCAACTCAAGTGAGAAGTGGTAAGCCTCTGCGGGCATTAAGTTTTCTGGTTTAAGAGGCAATCCCATACTACGGAGGACCGTATTTACTAGTTGCATTGGCATTAAGAAATAGGCTGCATATGATTGCGCCGCTGCCTCCTGCAAGTTATGCTCAGATCTATGAGGTTGGATAGACTCTGCTTCGTCAAGGCTTACTTCATGACCTAATACAAAATGACCATATTCGTGTGAGGCAGTATAACGCTGCAGGTTCAATGGATGATTGGCATTAATCAGTATACCTGCGCTACCATCGATAGGTAAGTAGGAACCGTAAAGATTCCCAAGAGGCTGAAACATCAACCATAGATTATCTCGCTCAATAATGTCAAAAATATCAATGCGTTTGCTCAGGTCCGTGTTTAGGCGACGATGCCTCCGTTCCGCTTCTTGCACGGCTCGAGCACGAGCCATCTCTAAAGATGATCTATTTCGGCCAATCATGGTGGACCTCCTCTGAACATAATTGGCTGCTCATAGGATGCACCTACTTAGAGTCATTCAGGTTCTCCTTAGGTGCAGGCGCTTGACCAGCCTGGCGTAAAAACTGTGCAAAACGCAGGACTTGTTGACGATCCTGGTCACTCAGCGCTCGTGCCGTTCGGTATAAGGCGCTGAAAACTACATCCTGAGACTGCTCATCCCGAGCAAACTCATCCTCGCCTAAGAAGTATGACAGTGGCTGCTTGTAGATGCGAGCCAGTTGTTTTAGCTCCAAGCTACTCACTTTTCGCTTACCATTCTCCATAGCCGAGATCGAAGCCCTTGGAATGCCAAGGTGCTCGGCAACGAACTCTTGAGAAAGCCCAAGATACTCACGTGATTCGCGCAATCGATTGCCAAGTCGTTCTTGCTCCTCGTCCACGGGAAGCATCTGATCGTCCTGATTCATCATGTCGCTCATGTGCTTTTCCTTTCATGTTTGCCCCTATTCAATGTCATCTAATGCTAAGCCTAGATCTTGACAACAGTCTTATTCCTTTCATTTTAACTAGTGTCTTCTTCTAACACACTATTCTCATAGTTACGCTGAGAAAAGGTGATAAGTAGTGCATATGTTCTTGTTTGGGGCTAATGCCTCCTTTTCAGGTATTTTCACGAGTTGATATGACAAAGGCTATCGCAAATAATTGACTGTGAGAAATACTAATTTTCCAATCACGAAGATGTAGTCGCTCCGCTATCCTGGCGGCTCGCCCACTTAATAAGATAAAAGGGCGTCCGCGTTTGTTGGATACAACTTCAATATCATGCCAACTGATACGACGCATACCCGTACCGAGGGCTTTAGAAGCAGCTTCTTTTGCAGCGAAACGTGCCGCCAGTTGAGGAAGACGACCTCTGCAGAATGCGAGTTCCGCTGGAGTATAAACACGCTGAAGGAATCGTTCCCCACCAACCTTTATTGACCGCGCTATAGACTCAATCTCCACAATATCTACCCCACAAGCGATTGAACAAGGAGCATTCAAATCTGTTCCCATCAGTTGCTGAGACATTCGTATATTTCCTCCAAGATCAATATCTAATTCACACTCAGGTCAATGTCGGTACCATCTGAGAACGCTCTGCTGCTTCTCTGCAATCTTTAACAAGCTTTAAAATGTCTCGCTTTCCCAGATTGAACTCGGCATCCGCATGAGATGCTATGCAGACAAGTTCTCCAGCTTCACAGCCAGCCTCCTGACAGATAAATCTGAGAAGACGACTGAGTCCAAGGTAATTTCCATACGCCTTTCGTATAAAATGCTGGTTTCGATAGAGTGCAGTCATACTGAGATGACCTTTATCCAGTACGAGGCTAATATGGCTAAGGCAAGGAAAGCCCATTATGCCTGTATCGGTGCCTGGCAGGCGAATTTGAATGTCCGCTGTATCATCCTGAACAAAACACTCTTCTGATTCTCCTACACTCAGCTCATAGTTACTACTGAGAGGGTTATTCCGGGTTCGGTTGCTCTGCAGGCGGTCTATTATCCTCTCAAGCTGATTAACCGTTTTCCTGCCACTTGGCCAGTCGATCATACGATTAAAGTAAGTGCCATTCCTGTTCGCTGGACATCGCCGCCTAACCTTATCTCCCTGTCGATATCACTAAACCTATCTAAAAGACGGCGAATCTCAATATTTTCCTCATGAACATCGTCAATTACTACATGAATATTCGTAGCTTTGCCGCCACAATCAAGGAGGTATTCTAATGCGTCAAGCCACCCCAGAGAAAAATTTGAGACACTTATTACCTTCATTATGCACATCCCTTCTCGAAAGAAAGCTTTGTTACAAACCTTCTCTCAATTCTAATACCCTGTAAACTATCGAGATACCTCGGATAAACTGCGCTCGATAAGTGAAGACAATGCCCTAATAGAAACAGGCTGTCCCGGCTTGAGATTCTCAATACCCGGTAATCTACACCTTAAAACATTCTCTACGTTCGCAATCACAGGCACAGCCTCTTGTGTATCCATTTCGAGATCTCCGCCATTCTCTGAGATTTCTTTCTCGATTTCAGAAGTCTCAATGACCCTCATCTGAGCAACAGCTTCAATAAGTAATTTTTCGATATCAGCTTGTTTCAAGATCTTTGACGGCCTAGATGAAAGATCATCGTTCATAGCGTAATTTATCATTCCTTTAAACTAACTGACAGGAAATATGTCATCAACCAGTAATAATGTTTGATCTTCTGACATTATACCTTGAGATTGTCCAAAAGTCAAGCAAGAAAACCGAGCTGTGTCGTAAAATCCGACACAGCTCGTTTTTCTCTTCGTTTGCTCCTTTAAATGGAAGATTAAGTCATCAATGAAAACAGCTACTTGCTTTCAGCTACTTCTTGTTTTTCTCGACAGTATGTCTTCCATCCAGAGTCGCCAACTTGCCGACCAAAATGCGCCTGCATGATCTATCATTTTCTCTGCTTCGGCTAGATACCCTCTTCTGCGCAGAGCCTCTGCTGTAAGTAGCGCTAACCATTCGACATATACGGATGGCATGTGTGTCAAGTTACTGAACACTCCTAAAAGATCGTCGGCCTTTCGGTATCTCGTTAAGCGAATTGCACTATCCACCAATTCTGCCCATAGCTTTTCCCATTCAAAATAAGAGAGCACGTTTAAACGTGCTGAATTCGTGGGAACCTCGATGTTAGAGATCTCAAATGTCGCAAGATCCCGCCAATGTCGCTTATAGACATGCAAGGAATCACTGATGTGGCTATATGTACCTATCTCGACTCCAAGCCATCCCGCTATGATTTCCTGCATGGTTGTGAACTGTATAAAGTTATACGGTGTTCCCCAAATGAGATCATTTGAGCGCATTACTTGCAGCCATTCTAGTTTCCCTTGTCGAATCATGAGATGGCTCATCACATTGCAAGGTATATCTTTAGAGCGTGGCTCTGGATTAGGCATATCGAGCTTATCATCCCATATCTGGAGAATCACTTGACGGCTATTAGGTGTATGGAGCAGCGCTTCATACGCCGATTTGACTTGGTCCAACCTACTCTTGTTGATGCCATACTCATGACGTAGTTGTTGAGTAGCGTCTTTACTCAGCCTTGGCTGACAGCCCAAACGATAGCCATAAGCGCCATAAAGTGTATGTTGATAATTGTCCACAAAGCGAGACATGCGTGGATTCCAGAAGCTTAAGAAAGTACTATCATTAGCTCCGGCCATAATCCAAATTAGCTCAGCAACAGCAAAGGCTGGATTGATAGGTCGTCCGAACACGAGACGTTGTCGAGGATCAGTGATTGTGAATGCTACATGAAGTAGTTCACGAGTTGTCTGGTCGCGACCCTCTTGGAGAGAACCAGAGGTCCGTAGGCCCTCTACAGCCTGCCTCCAAACAGCATCCACACTTGATCCCTCGATATGGATCATAGTGAACTCCTTAAGTGCAGGGCTTAAGTGTAAGCAAACTGCGCCTGATCAGTAGAAACTAAAGGGATAAACTTACGGCGTCCCCTTCCGGTGCCTTCCGTAATTTTGACGTACTTATGAAATTCACACAAGCAGTTCTGTATGTTGGCTAGCGAAATCTCTATAATATTACCTTCATGATCTCTGAGGTATGAAAATTGAATGCCAAGACGATTGAACTCCACATTCTGGTTGATTCGCAACCAGCGCATCACATCCAAGTTTTCTGCCTCCACTTCTTCTTTAAGGAGCATAGAGATACCACGTTGCGCACCTGGCCCTGCACTGGCCCAGTCATCATGTGAGTATGGTAGCAGTGGAGTGTTATTGTATATGGGCAACGGGTAGAGTAAATCAACAAGTACTTGGTAAGCTAAGAAATTTCCAAATCCATGCGCAGAGCGTAGTATTTCGTAAACCTGAGCAGCACTATGACAAGAATTAATACGGCTGTAGAAAATGTGGAAGTCTTGATGCAACAAAGCAAATAGACGAACAACGTTCTCTATTTTGTCTTTAGATCCCATTAGTGTGTAAGCACTTACCATGTAAGCAGCTGTAAATATAGGTGTACTGCTTGTATCACGTATCCGTTTGAGTGAGTTCTCAAGGCAATCAGGATCGAAGGTAGCTAATTGCTGAAACCCGATGGCTGCATGAGTTTCGGATCGCCCGAGCAACGTGTGGTTTTCAGTCCAAGGAGGGGGAAGTTTGTGGACAAAACGTTTAGACCAAATGCTTTGCCGTTCGTTCACGAACCACCAAAACAGATTCAGCCTGTCATATCGGAAGTGTTCGTATGAAATTGAGATTAACATTAAATCACCTCTGCATCATAATAAGGTAGTTGTAATATACCTAAAAGTGTTTCCCAGGCGTTTTCTAATGAATCATTATTACTTAGCTCGTGAACACGGATTCCAGCATCTTTTTGCGCTGTCAGAACTTCTCTATAGTACGTACTAAGCCTGGCATGCTTGATTGGATCGAGTTCTCCAGGTTTTAAGCTGGCTTGTCGAGTGATGTAGATAATGATCGGTTGAGGCAATTTATCCCACAACATCCGCTCAAAACTCACTAACGACCAGGTCTCGTCAACAGTCAAATTATCTCGAGAGTAAGCATAAGTACTCCACCAATATCTATCCAGTATTATATATCCATCGACTGTCATTACCGGTGTTATACGAGTTAAAATGGCATCAACGTGCGCGGCCACGTGAAGGAGTTGTAGTGCAGGAGGGGCGATATTTTTGGGATGGAGTCCATCGGTAGTTTTTTTATGGTGGAAGCGATAAACCCATTCTCCTAGAGTATCTGGAAGGGAACCAGGAAAAGAATCCGCGAACAATGGTGTTTCTTTAATGAAAAACTTATAGTACTTTTCTAATCTTCTAAATAAGCTGGTCTTTCCTGAACCGTCTACACCCTCAAACACCACAAATCGCGGTAAAATGATATCCTGAGGTAAGTCCATTGTAAAGCTCCTTCTTTATCCTAAAGAGTAAAACTGTTTTTTGTTTAGATAAGTAATCCTTATTACTACCAATTCTTCTGATTCTTATCATGCTTGGACATATTGGCAGCATCCTCTTCTTAAAAGTAGCGATATCCTAAGCTCACGTATATGGATCGTTTTCTTCTCTGTAGGTACATTTTATTTCTGACTTTTTGTATTATTGTTCAACCCCTAGTTCGCAATGAATTATACTGACACTGTTATCATTTCTTGCGTATATCCGCGCTAGTAACCTGGTCGAGGGGTAATGAAAGCTGGCGCCGTGGTTTCGGCAGCACCCTCTCGTCGATACGCACAGCACCGCGTTTGGCTAACTCCTCAAACGCGGTGCGCACAGCACTGGGGCGCAGCCCCAAACGATCGCTGACTGCTTTGATGTCGGCGACCACTTCCTTGGGTTGATCAGATGAAGGTTCGTTCGCCATGTGCAATGCCTGGGTATAGACCAGGTCACAGGCTACCACTCGCTCGGTTGGACTCGCATTGGGAGTCGAGAGGATCCCCATGACGATCTGGAGCAAACCACGAGTTTCCAGGCAAGCCTGCAGCAGTTCAGCAGGAGATGACTGTGCGAGTTTGTCTGGCGTGAAATGGAGGTAGCGATACGAATTTTGAGCGTCGTCTGAAGTGTCATACTTGGCCATCGATGAGACCCTCCTTCTTCTATCATACCATTCTTTAATAGGACACATGATCCTGGTAACACGTCAAGAGGCGACACCATGTCAGTCTGGTTTTAACTTGGAAACAAAGTGTCCTTGGGATATAATATTAGCACTTTGTCATGACAGGTTTCGCGATGAAGTCACATGCTCACCTCATCGATTACTCTCTTCCCATTCACTTCTAGAGAACAAAACTGACACTAAGTGATCTCTCGTAAGGGGAATCAAAGAACACTCGGTCAATACCTACACTTTTTTATCGATATGCCCGGCAGTAGAAAGTATGGAGACATCTGATTTTGTAGTTGCTTGGCAGGTATCTTGACGAAATGTGAGGTCAGCACATGTCACAAAAAGAACAACATCCTACTTATCCATCTCGTGTACATATGTCAGGTGGCAATGCAAATACACAAGGAGATTCCTCGACAACCTTTGTAAAATCTCTTCATGATGGATCGTCGCAGCCTTTCACCCCATATTCATTCTCCCCAGAAACAGCTATTCCACCTCCGCCACCATACCTGTACCAACAGCTTCCACATCAGCCAAAAAGGAAAAAAGGGTATGTAATCGCGATAGCTCTTCTCGCATTGATGGTGGTGGGACTCGGCACCCTGGAAGTATTTCAAGTAGCGGGAGGGAAACTGCTGGCAAATAATCCCAATCGGTCCATAGGATCGAATCAATCATCTATGACATCGGCACTGCATACATCTGCATCTCAAAAGGCAACACTTGTACGCACACTTACTCCCGGGACGATCAAAGAAAACATTAAGCTGGGCTGCGGTGTCTGCAACGATCCCATCCCCACAACCATTAACACCATCACTATTGACACGACAAATTTGAGGCTGGTCTGGGTTGTCAAACTGAACAATGAGAGTGGTTCAGAACAGGTCGATAACTTTAATGATTTCAATTTGCAAGATCCCGATGGCAATATATATGAAGGGACTGGGAAACTCAATAACGTCTTCATTTTAAGCGCTGGGCAAATTGTGTTAGAAACTGAGATATTCTCGTTTCTTCCACGTCCCGGTGTCTCCTACACACTCATTGCTCGTCTTGGCGTTTCTGGAATAACCTATGATCCTGTCCAATTCACGTTTTAGGTGGAGCATTGGTTGATGTGTCCAAAGTCCTGATAGGTAATAATCCTAGCGTAGAATTAAAGCATTGAATGAACCGATTGTGCATAGCTGATAAGCAGCGCCATTTCATGTGCCACAAGTGCCTGTGGGGATGTGCGATAGGACCATCCTGGCCCATGAATAAGGTAGATGAGAATATAGGGCCATCGATTGAAGCGATATCCACACTTCAGCATAACTGCGATGATCACTGAGCGGTTAATCAGAGAAGAGCTTTGTTTTACTTAATTCCTGATTTATAATCTGCTCAGCTTGTAGTTTGATGGTTGCTCGCAGTGTCTTATATTGTTCATCGCCTATTTTCTCACGAAGAGAATTTATCCATCCAAGGGTTGCATGATAATTTGAATTCTGTATTTCATCGAAAATTTTCTCAGCAAGAAAAAAACTTGCAAGAGCAATCTCATACACACTTTGCTTAAAATAAAGCTTGCCTATATTGTATAATGTTACCCCTTCACCGCCACGATCCCCTATCTCTCTTCGTATCTTCAATGATAACTTATAGTAGTTATACGCTTTCTTATTCTCTCCAAGAGCCGAATAAACTAAACCTAAACCATTAAGCGTTCTCCCTTCTCCTCCACGATCCCCTATCTCTCTACGAATTTGCAATGCTTGTTGATAATACCCTAGCGCCTCTTCAGTTTGTCCAATATCAGCGGAAAGTAAGCCCAAGCCGCTCAATGTCTCAGCTTCTCCTGCCCGATGACCTACCTCTTTACGTATGCTCAGTGCCAGTAGGAAGTATTCTAGAGCTTCTTTCCTCTGCCCAAAACAACGACATATCCAAGCCAGACCATTTAGAGCGTTACCCTCCCATCGACGATCTCCTAACTCTCTATATATATCCAGCGCCATCCGATAATATTCGTATGCTTGTTCATTGTGCCCTAGATCAGTATAAATACTGGCTAAATTATTGAGCGCCCTCGCCTCTCCATTATGATCGCCCACTTCTTTACAAAAGCTCAATGCTTGATTACAGAATTCTACTGCTTGATTTATCCTCCCCAATATTCTATAGACTTCAGAAAGGTCATTATAAAAGCGAATTACTTTCAAACGTTCTGATTGCCATGCACCTGATGACAATAATAATTGGCTTAATTCCAGAAGAATAGCATATCCTCCCCATAATTTGAGGGCAGAGATTATCTCCTGTTCTATCATTACATCATAAGCCTCTTGCCATTTCTCAGCCTGGCATAACTGCCAGATAGCCTCAATTAGATCATGTACATCACTAATTTGCCGTCGCTTTCCCCTTGGTGGACACGTTGTAGCCGATCGTTCCATATAGGACTGCGCCGCTTTGGCATGTACTGCACTTAGAGCTTTCTCGTTAGCCTGCTCACTACTCTCCTCAAAGTGCCCTTGTGCATAATCCGTAATTATAGTATGCAGCTGGTAATGTCCCTCACCCACCGGCTCAAGGAGGTGCTGGGCCAGCAAAGCCTTCAAAGCAGATAGGGCCTGCCCTTTTGATGTAGGTATAATGATCGCCAGAGCAGCTTCTAAGGGCATTGGTTCTCGATATACAGAAAATGCAAGGAGCAATGCTTGTTGAACTTCGCTTAATCGCTGCATATAAATCTGATCAAGGAGATTGGTAGCAATGTCACCGCGCCAGAGTGATGTATCTTTCAAAAGTACAGAAAGAGTCAAATGGTGCTCAGATGCCATTGATGCCAGAAGAGTCAATGAAAAGGCATGTCCCGAACATCTTGTAACAGCGGTCTGTAACTCTACTTCGGTTCCCCGCACACCACGGTTATGCAGTAGTGCGATTCCTTCACTCACTTCCAATCCTCTAACGGAGTATTCGTTCAAATAAGTTGGTGGATACTCACGAGTGCCAACAGGTCGAAGATGGCTGGTCAGCAGAATACGACATGCACATTGTTGGCTATTGATCATATCAAGCCATTCACCTACCCCTGGGCGCTCAGTGAGCGCATGGCCGGTATCCCAGTCCAGTAGGTTCTCAAATTGGTCGATGATTATTAGACGCGGTTTATCAGTTGTATTTAAGGCGTTGAAAAGCGCTACGGCCTGATTTTGTGGTGCTAAATTGCTCAAATCGGGTAGAGGTTTGCCAAGTGCTTCAAAAAGGTTTCCAGCAAGGTCGGCAAAGGTGACGGCGGGATCAATAGTGAACCAGAGCGTTTCTGCTTGAAATAGACTGGTATGAGTCCGTCGTTGCTCCTCAACATAGCGATAAAGAAGGGCGGCAAGAGTGGATTTGCCAACGCCTCCAATACCTGTCAAGGCGATAGCGGTAATATCAGGTTGAATGAGTTTTGTATAGACTTCTCTGACAACGTGTTCACGTTGCTGAATGGTTCTGGGATCGGTTGGTGGGGGCAGGCCGACAATACCACGATACGAGGCTTTATCCGGGAGAGGTATTGGCTCAAGAAGAGGCTGTGTTGCGGGAACGTGTACAATAATTGGTGGTTCTTGAAGAGCATGTTGGTGAGCAGAAGGATGTTCTGATACACCAGAAGAAACTGGAAAAAGCCATTGGAAGAGGGCGATCAGCACACCCAGAACCGTAAAGATGACGAGAGGCAGGATGGCGGTGAAAGCATTTCGGCTAGTCAGGATCCAGATAATGATGCCTACCAATGTGAAAAGGAGTATGACGCTTGCAATCAGCCAGCGTGGCCAGGAAGATGTCGCTGCTCTTGCTGCGGTGTTGTCATGCTCCTATCCTTTGCCGGACAAAATCTTCTCAGCCATTGCTGTGATTATAGCACGATTTCAAGTTACGATCTTCTTTGCTTCAGCTTCGTTTCATCGATCATACTGCTACTAACAAATTCGTCTGGTAACGATTAAAGCCAACGTGCGCTAAGCAGGATATCCCTCCCCTTTGTCAACATAGAAAATCTGTGATAACCCAGGAAGATAACTATAATCAGTGGTCATTTCATATTTGTTGCACATTTGTCATTCGTTGAAGGAGGGCCTCCGCCTGCGTTTGCTCTTGTACCATCCCTAACCTCCGACTCCAATCGAAGGCCTCACGAGCATATTGTAGTGATGCTGCAGGATTACTTCGCTGCTCTTCAAGCGTTGCCAAACGTACTAATAAGGTAGCCATATTTCCTCTTCCGAAGAAATCCAGGGATTGGAGATACATTTGTTCGGCAGTGTCCAAACGTCCAAGCTGGTGCTCAATATAACCAAGATTACTCAATACACCCCAGGCTAGCTCTGTATTAAAAACAGGGTCAGCCTCATCATGTCGAAACACGTCTCGGGCTTCAATTAAGTAAGATTGAGCTTCTTGCCACTGACCAAGGTCACGATAGTATTTGCCCAACTCATATGCAATGGTAGCTTGCACATACATCTGCTGCTTGCCGATTAATTGAGCTGAGATATTAAGTGCTTGTTGAAAGTATTCAAAGGCCTTGCCAAAAGCGTTATGACGTCGCGATGCTTGTGAATAATTCACCAGTATTTCGCATTGCCATGCGTTATCTTCCATTTGCCTAGATGTATTGAGAGCCTCAGCAAGGTATTTCTCAGCTTCTTCATGATGCCCCTGTTGGCTCAATACCCAACTTAAATTATGTGTCTCTATAAAAACGATACTTTCAAGGTCACCTGTGAGTTGCACATACTCTAAAGCAATTTTTCCTACCATCAGCATATCAGTCCAATTGCCCATCATATCATAATAGAATCCCAAAGCAGGAAGAATTTTCAGCAAGACATCGAGACGTCCCACCTCCTGGCACCAGGTTGCGAGTGTCACGAAATGCATCCCTTCTTGCCGGACTCGAAGTAGTTCGTGCTGAAGCCAGTGCCAACCAGAATAAGGACGCGCAAACTCGATAAAATACACAATACATTGTTCGCGTAGCGCCCGCTCGAGCTCTGGATGACGTGCTAGTTCATCCAGCGCGAATGAGCGCGTCAGCGGTAACAACGTAAAGCGGTCCCCCTCCTGGTTGATGAGCGAAAGTTGGAGCAACTCTGCCAGAGCGTCGTCGCGCCCAATCTCATCTTCACCTAACCCTGCAATCTTCCCTAGCATCTCGCGATTCACACTCGACTCAAAAAAGGCCAATGTCAGCAGCAAACGGTAGGCGTCTCTTCCTTGAATATGAGCGATACTTTCGGCAAAACAGAAATGTGCAATGTCGCTATGACCACTCCCCAGTCGACGCAAAACCGACTCCACACCATAGCCCAAACTCATCAAAGCAATACTCCAGACAATTGCTAATGGGATGCCTCCGGTTCTCCGGTAGAGGTCTTCAGCAGCGTCCAACCGGATGGCATAGGCAATGTCAATACGATGACGCGTGGTCACAATTGCTTTTGTTGGATCAGGCAGTTCACGCAAGAAGGTGAGGACCTCCTCATCGTCCACTGTCTCCAGGTTATCTACAAGCAGCAGTGTGCGCTTGCTTGCTAATGTATGCTCGACTAACGCTCGACGTTGTTCTGGATCAACCTGCATGATCGAGGGGACTTCCAGCACAATGGCGATTTCATGATAGAGGTCGGTGAGCGTAGTAAAGGTTTGTTGACGCTGCTGAATGCCGCTTGCCGTGAGGAGAGTACGCTTTGCAGAGATCCAAACAATACCATCAAAACGCTCCTCGGGGGAAAGTGTGCTAGAACCATCGCGATAATAGTAGGCCAGTTCGAGAGCAAGTGCACTCTTACCTACCCCTCCAATACCATCTAATGTGACTAAAAAATGGCGGCTTCGTGGATACGGCAACATGAGCTGCATCAGTTTGTTTAATTCTGCCTCACGTCCAACAAAGTGTGTGTAGGGTCGCTGCGGCAAATTGTGCAAGGGTTTCGAATGCTCAGCAGGTTGCTCAGAGGGAGTGGGGAGAGCAGAAAGGTTTATAGCGGCTGGGAGTTGCTGAATATCGTCACGCAGGTCCCGCATACTTTCTACTAAAGCCGCGGTATTAGTAGCAATGGCGCTGCTACTTTCAGCGCTGATTTTCTGGAATGCCAAGGCGTAAAGGTGCTGTAGTTGCGGAATGTAGAGCACTTCCTGACCCAAATAGTGCAAGAAGGTAGTCACTGCTTGATCTACTCGTGTGCGATCTGTCCTCTCCGGGAGAACATCAAGAAATGAGCGCTGGAGTACCACTACAGTCTGAGCGGGATCATGAAAGGGGTGAGTCAGCATGTCCTTCAAGGCGATCTGAACACTTGGCACATCGGCGAAACGAGTCTGGGCGATCAATGCGTTAGTGAGCTCGGGGTCCAAAGCATGATAGTCGCGGGCGAAGGTTGTTTCAGCACGATTCACGGCATGAATGAGAGCACGATTCATGCTCTGCTCATCAAGCATCGATTTGATCGGCTGCTTGAGTACCTTGCCAAGCACTTCACTGAGAATGCCTCCCAGCGCGTTGGCTAAGATTTCCGCAATCATGGTGAACCTCAAGGGAATACCTTCTGCCACTTTCAGGGCTAAGCTTATTTCAGTTAGATTGTAACACAAGTAAACTTTTAAGAGTGTTGATTCAATAGATGAGAAGTAACTACTATGCAGAAACCTGATTCCTTGCAGCTGAATGAAGATAGGAAGTGCCTAACGCGGTAAGGAGTCTCGAATAGTCCTATGTTCTTAAAAGCTTTGTTCTACGAGAAAGTCTATTCTACGACTGAAAATTTTGAAGTTTTCAGTAAAAATCCAAGATAACGTACTGACCAGCCTGATATACCTGTGCTAACCACAACTAGAAAAAACACTCTTCAAGCAAGCGAAATGTGTCATACCATCAGTGCTGAGGTGAGAGGGTACAGCCCCATAAAATAGTGAACGTGCTTAAAGGGATTTTACGAGGCCGTCCTCGTGGACGCTTCGGCACGTTGTGATCAGGCAACGGCGTCGTATGGGAACGGCCTCGACGCTTCGGTTAAACCCAAGACGCCGGAGCAACCTTGTAGCTTAACAATTCAGATAGACTTCAGAGATGGGTCCCAACATGTTCAGATCTCAAAATCGGCTCTCTCTCACTCATATTACATTCTGCTCTCACACAACATTCTCAAAGAAGGCCAGTTGCGTTCTATTAACCGTCGGGATGAGAACCGACCTGTCCAAATATTTATTTC
>WNGP01002139.1_pt1 | contig 16482 bp, 14 predicted proteins | sample 5407671 | NCBI WGS metagenome assembly WNGP01 (sample SAMN13153381, study PRJNA577476) | soil metagenome | isolation source: 40 cm soil or saprolite under Garry oak tree replicate 2 | place: USA:California | collected 2016-06-15 | reverse complement strand
GGATGATGTGGTTGATCTCGCGGTTCCCCAATCCGATGGGGTTGAGGTCCTTCCGATCGCCGACGGAGGACCAAACGCGTACCAGCTTCGTCAGCTGCTCCCGGTGCTTCGCCGCTACTACGACCTCATCGTCCTCGACTTGAAAAAGGAAGACCATTGGCTCATTGACACGGCCCTGGAACTGGCTGATGTGATCCTCGTGACCTCGCTGCCGGCGCCAAGCTTGCAGGCGGCGATTGCCCAGTGGTCGAACCGAATCTGGGCGCTCGGGTTCGAGGGCAAATCGGTGTTGACCCTCAACCGTCGCTCCGCCAGCGACACCCCGATCCCACGCTATCGCTTCCAGTTCGTGCTGGAATTGCCGGATGATCCGGCGATCGCGCAGCCTGACGGGTTACGCGCGGCACCGATGGGATCGGCCTCGCCAGCGGCCCGGCGGCTGCAGGCGGCTGTCCACCTGCTTCTTCCCGATCTGTTTGCTACGGGAGGTCGTTGATGGCGCTCTGGCTCACGCTCCTGTCACTCTGGCTGCTCTTTGTCCTGTTAGTGCCGAAGCGCGGATTCGGGGCTATTTCCGAACGTCTCCGTCAGACCGTTCGGGGTGACCGGATCTATCTGTTCGGGCCACCTCCAAGGCCCGGGTCGGGGCATCTCGCCGCCGTTGGCGGCGAAACGGTGCGACTCATCGAAACCGGTCTCCCCCTCTACATCCTGGGGCTCCGAGCCGAAGCGCAAGGTCAACGCCAGCGCGCAACAGCGGTTGTTGTAAGCGAGCCTCCGCCGCCGGCGCCCAAGGCCCATCCGAGCCGGCCACGTCAATACGTGATGCCGCCGATGGCCTGGCGTCGCGAGTGGGAGGCAGTGCTACAACGCGAGGAGCACGAGACCAGCCTCGCGGAAGTTTCGACGATTCCCCTCCCGGTCGGCCCGCCGTCTACGTCGTCTCCGGTCCTGACGATCCGCACGCTGGGGACCTTCCAACTTCTCTACCAGGATGAGGACCTCGCACCGAAACTGCTGACCCGCCCGACGCTGTGCTTTATCTGGCTTTACCTCCTCTCACATTCGGCGCTGGAGCCGACCGCACCCGTCCATCGGCAGCTTCTTGCCGAGGAGCTCTCTCCTGGACTCAACGGCGAACAGCAGCGGATTCGCCTCCGCCATCGCCTCTATGCCTACCATCGGATCCTCCCACCTGCGATCGCCCAACGGATCCGGCTCGAAGGCGACATGGTGCGCCTTGAGCCGGCTGGGACATCGTTCGACGTGGCGTCGCTTCGGAGGACAGCCGATGAATGGGCAAGCGGCACCGGACTGCTGCCCCAGGATGTCGTCGCCGAGGTCGAGTCAGCGATCGCGATGTGCGACGGCGAGTACCTGCCCCTGTGGGACGAGCTCGAAGAGAAGTTGACAGAAAGCCGTGGGACCGCCGGCGGGCTCGTCCAGAGCGTACGGCAGCTTGTCCAGGATATCCACGTCAGGCTCCTGCTTCGACTGTCTCACCACCATCAGGCGAGGCGTGAGTTGCCACGCATCATTCCGCTCCTGGAAGAAGTCCTTCGCCGGCGGCCGGATCGGCAGGATGTGGTCAGTCGTCTGGTCGACGCCTACCGCCAAACCGGTCAGGTGAGTCGAGCGGAGCAGCTCGAAACCACCCACCGACCCGAGTTCACCCGAACGCGTGGAACGCGAGACAAGTAGCGGCGAATCTGCGGCAGTTGATAGGAGGAAGGAGGGTAAGACGATGGACAAGCGACGCGATGGCCAGGCGATGGTGGAGTATGCATTGATCTTGGTGCTGATCGCCGTGGTGGTGATCGCTGTTCTCTTGGTCCTGGGCGACGAAATGAAGGCCATCTTCAACAGCATCGCTGGGGCACTTCATTCGAGTTAGCCGTGCCATTGTGAACGTCGTTACGCCTGCAGTAGGCCTCGCCAGGATGCGAGAGCGCCCTGGGCTAACCCAGCTTGAGCTGGCTCAGCGCCTCGGCTTGGGCGAAGATCAGATCGGGGCGCTCGAACCAAGCAAAATCAGCGCTGGAAGTCATCTGCGCCCGATCCTAAGCAGGTACTTCGATAGCGAATCACATAGCCTTTTGAGGTTGTCTCGATCGAGGCGCCAGGCGGACATAAGCTATGAGGGAACGGTCCGGAACGACAGACAGTTGTCACGAACGACTGCTACCTTGATCGCGCTGTGAGACCTCTAGGACTACTGGCAGCGCTATGGCTCGGGTGCTTTCCGCAGGAGAGATGTGGCCACTGCGCTTAAGGCTCTGGCGGCCAATATCGCGGCACGGCGGGCTCGGCGTGCAGCCGCCTTCATCGCTGTTCAGGAGCTCCGCCGTCAGCCCGCCACCGCCGTGGGGCAAGCCATGGTCCGTTGGCTGCACGCAGCGTATGGATGGGAGGTAATGAAAGCCGGTTCACCGCGACCGCAGTACTGGCTCTTACGGCGTGACAAGCAAACGATGCTCGCACTCGCGATCGATGGCAGCAGACGCGCAACGTGGCGTGACGTAGATGAACTCCTCGCTGCCGGAACGACTCAGAAGGCTGACATGATGGCTATCGGCGCGCCGGCAGGGGTGCCCGACCGTGAAGAGATAACCGGAATGCAACACGAGCTGGTGCATCTATGGGGACCTCTCGAGCTGGAGCGACTATACGTTGAAATTGAGTACGAGCTTGATGGAGTCTCGCCATAGCGAATGATGATTAGGCTGATTACTTCACCACGATCCATCCTATAACGAGAACGGCAAACGCGCCGGCAAGCAGAATGCCCGTGTTGATCTTCGCCCTCGTAAGGTCATTGCGCGCTTGTTTGAGGCTTTCCATATCCTTGATCTGTCGAATGTCGTTATCGGTTAGCGCATCACCGCGTGCATCCAGATCCTTCACGTAGCTGTCGAGCGTATGGCCAGCCGCTGGGTACTCAAACGTGTAAGCACTGACTCCGGTAATGACTGCCAGAGCGGCAACAACGATGATGAGCCAGTGAGCAACGACCGCATTGATCAATGAGCCGTTGTTACTGAGAATAATTCCCACACCAGCAGCTACCTCAGCGAATACTCGATCGGAACTACTCCGCGCCGCTCCTCTGGCGGCTTCGCTACTCGCCCCAGCGGCATCGACAGCAGCCTGAATGGCTGCTCTTCGCGACGCCAGAGCCTCAGCCAGGGCACCGCTCTGCGCCAATTGAAGGAGCCTCTTTGCGGTGTTGAGTACCCGCCGCGCCGACCCTGTGATGGCGTCTGCACTACTGACCGCCACAGATATGGCTTGTTCAACGGCATCGCGGCGCATATGGTCGGGGCTTGCACTCGACCACTGCAATAGGGCGATCGCATCTTCTACTCCTGCACCGATGGGGAGTTGGGTGAAATCCTTTTCCAGGTAGGCACCAGCCTCGAACTTGATGACAAACCTCGCGGCTGATACCGTGCCTGATGTCGCCAGCCAAACCCAGCAGAGAGCATGGGCAGCACGGGCAAGGAAGTCGCCCACGGTGTTCAGGCCCTGATGCTCGAACGGATATATCGCTACCGGAGCTGGCAGCGTCCGACGATCGTCGGTGAGCCAAGTCTGACGATAGGCTTGCCAGGGACCAGCCTCGTAGCCCGAAGCTGCGTGAGCTCCCGCGCTAGGGCCGTAGATCGCGATGCCCCCCGCGGTCAGCCAGTCGGCACCAGCGTCGCCAACGACTAGGCGGGGAACTGCGGGAGAAGGAAAGAGCCCCTGCAGCGTATCCCACCAGCTACCTTGAGTTCCAGGCTCTGTGAACGAACTTGCGGTTCGAATCCAATTGAAGCTGTAAGTCTGGGGGTTTACTCGTAGCGTAATCTCGGCCGAGCATTGAAGGTCGCCGCACATGCGAAGGAAGTCCTCTCCACGCCGCTGGTCATACGCAGTTTCAATGCTGCTTAACGGTGCCCCTGAAAAGACATTGACCAACTCGCCGGATAGTATTTCCGCGGTAAACGCGCCTGGGGGGTCGATAGCAACGCGAGCTACAAACCCTGCACTGTTGACCGTGATCGCCGCTCGATGATCGTGTCTGACTAGTTTTTTTAGGCGATGGATTTCAAACTCCCTCGCCTGGCCGTTCATCACGACTTGAGACACATTCAGCCGGTCAACGTAGGCCCCGCCATGCCGTTGGCGCCATTCCTCGACTAACTCGAGCGACTCACGCAGCGACTTCAGGTCGGGGCTAGCCATTCATCGGCTACTGGTAAGTCTTACGCGGCTCCTCCGACACGTGGATCTCGATCACCCATTCGCCTTCGCGCCGCTCCCAATTGACGAGTCGATCAACGTCTGTAGCGGGTCCGGTGATCGATAAACCGCCCGCTCGAACGGTGGATCGGGGCGGCCCTTCAACAGGATTCATGATCCGTACAGGGCGTGGCTGTTCCTCTAGCGCCTGGAGGACCGCTGCGCGTTGCTCATCGGTAAGCACATCCGGATGTTCGTCAAACAGCTGTTGCGGAGTAACAGGGGCCTCGTATGCACTGATGACCTTGGCCACTTCCTGTACTCGATCCGGAGCCAGTGCGTTAACGACTCTAATCAGCGCGCTGGGACCTTGGCGCGGTGGGCTTATTTGCTGCACTTCCAGCGCCACCAAGAAGTATTCGGCAGTCTGCTCTATCGCTTTATCGCCAACGATTACATCGCTGTCTCGTCTCAGATCCGGGATCACGGCTCCCTTTTGGAGCTCTCCAGGAACATCAAGGAGATCCTTTATCGCTTCCAGTTCAAGCTCCGAGCCCACTTGTCGGACGACGGCAGCGTGTTCGTCATGGACGTCAAGCTTCAAAACGGCCGCGCGACGGTCGCCCTGGCCATTTCGGTCGCGTAGCGCGACGAGGAAGCCCGGCTTGCTGCGTGGATGCATCGCCGTGTGGAGGTTCGCTGTCAGGTCTTGGGCTGCGGCGAGAAACTGCGCTCGTGAACCGCTCCGAAGCTGTTCGAATCGCGTAAGTGCAGCGGGTCGCCGGAATCGAGCGGCAGGAATGCTGCCGCGCTCCACGCGCTTCAGGAGATCCTCAATGTGTTCAACCAGGTACGCGCCGACATCGGTAGACACAGTGTGAGGCTTGGATCGCGGCTGCGTGCCGCCTCGTTGCACAAAGGCATAGGCTACGTATTCGATGGGCATTACCGGCTTCGTTCCGCCTGCGGAACAGCTTCACCCCCTCAGCAAGGAAAACGCCCTTGTGCCGATAGTCTGGCGCCGGAGCCTGGTGCTTGTCAACCGGATAGCTCCAACGGCCTTTCCTGCTGTTTGTGCCATTCGCTGACCTGAGAATCGATCATGACCACAAGCCGCAGAATGATGGACACCGAATCGCGAGTGGGGACCCATCGTTCCCGATGCTGCGCATGTAAATGCACCAGGTTTCGGTAGGCCCGGATCACGTGAGAGAAATTCGCCACATCACCGCTGATGATCCCTAGTTCTGCGGCCGTCCCGATGACCTGATGCAGCTGCCAGCGGAGCATATCGGGCGCCGGCGCTTCACGGTATTTCCGCTGATATGCCTGAATGGCGTCAGCACCTTTTCTGGCCAGAGACTCCCGTAACAGTGCCTCAACAATCGCTCCAGCAAGTATCGCGGCAGACTTGTAGAGGTGACTCCCATAAGCGGTTCTTGCCTCCTTCCAGTCTGCGACCATAAGCCGACGAAGTCGCTCATCATCAACGCATTCAAACGCTAGTTCCGGCCACTCGACGCCCGCCTGCGTAGCCCTATGGTCGTTGGCCTTTGCAAGAGTGGTCTTTCATATCCAGGAAGCGTTGGCGATAGCGCTCCAGATCCTCGTCGATCTCCTCGAGTAGATCCTGTTCCTCAGCCAGATCGAAGACCTGCTCCCCATCGCGAATGTGCAGTTCTCGGATTGCGCTGTAGAGATCCTTGTAGGCCTTCCTGTCCTTGTCGACCCAACCGTCCGCGTCGTCTTCGAGAGTAAGCAGGTTGGCGAAGGGGCGCCAGTGGGCCTTTCTGATTTCCTCGAAACCGTCTTGCTTTAGAAGCCCGTCGATTTGATGGCACAGTCTTAAGTAATCGACATTTAGATCTGCATCGAGGATGATGACCTTGACCCTGTCCTTGCCAGCTTGAAGGGTGAATCCGAAGCAAAAGGCGTCGACGATATCAAGTAGCCTGGCGTAGTAGCGAACCAAGAGATAAAGGCTTCTAGAGAACGAGTCATTGCCACTACCCTTCCCGAAGCGACCCTCAATGACGGTTGTTGTAGTCATGACGTCTAGCTCGTCGGTCCCAAGCTCAAGCCACGCTCCAGATGTCTGCAAGGAGCTCTGCCTGTTGCAGCACGAGCTGCGTCGCGGAGTCCTGCTGGTCCGGCGGATACCTGTACTTGCGCAGAAGGCGTTTCACCTTCAGGCGGAGCTCCGCCCTTACCTGTTCTCTGACGGCCCAGTCCACCGTGACACTGTTCTGGAGAGTGGACGCCAGCTCACGTGCCATAGCGGCTAGCGTCGCATCCCCCATTAGCTCCTTGGCACTTCCGTTGTCGGCAAGGGCGTCATAGAAGGCAAGCTCCTCATCGCTTAGGTTCAACTTCTGACCACGCTGGGCCATAACCCGGAATTCCTTCGCCATCTGCACGAGCTCAGTGACAACTTGAGCAGCCTCGATTGCGCGGTTGTGGTATCTCCGCATGGTGGCGTCGAGCATCTCCGAGAACTTCTTCGCCTCGACGACGTTGCGTCTCCCAATGAGACGTATCTCGTCGCGAAGCAACTTCTCCAGTGCCGCAGCTGCCAGATTACGCTGTGGTAGCTCCCTTACCTCGCGGAGGAACTCGTCCGAGACTAGCGATATGTCAGGGCGGTCGAGACCCGCCTGTTTGAAGATGTCGATCACCCCGTCGGCCATCACGGCCCGCGAGAGTATCTGGCTCATGGCCAGGTCCAGGTCGTCGGTACTCCTCCGACCCTCGGGAGTGATCTTGGCGATTTGTCCGCGTAAGCTCAGGAAGTAGGCCACTTCATCTCGGCCTGCAAGTGCTTCAGGAGAGGCGCCTGCGAGCCGAAACGCCTTCAATAAGTCGCGTGACGCCGCGAGGAACCTTTCGCGGCGCTCCTCCGTCTCCAGTACATGATCCAAGCCACCAATCGATGCGGCTGTCTTAGCGCCTGCGTCCGTCGTAAACGCACCCGAGTAGTCGAACGGATGGAGAATGCCACGAACAACCTCGAGCTTCTCTTCGAGGGCCTGGACCGCAACCTCGAGGTCGATTGCCACCTCTCCGCGGCCCTGATTCGCAGTGTAATCAGCAATCGCCCGCTTCAGAGCCTGACCCAAGCCAAGATAGTCGACGACGAGACCACCCGGCTTATTCTCGGATACGCGATTGACCCGCGCTATTGCCTGCATTAGCCCGTGACCGCGCATTGGCTTATCGAGGTACATGGTGTGAAGGATCGGCGCATCGAAGCCGGTCAACCACATACTTTGGACGATAACCATCTTCAAGCTGTCGTCGATGTCTTTGAGTCGCTGCTTGATCGCCTCATTGCGGGCCGAGTTGCGAATATGTGGCTGCAGTTCCTCTGAGTCCGAAGCGCTACCGGTGAAGACAACCTTGATCGCACCATCGCCGTCACTTGCTGAATGCCAGTCCGGGCGCAGAGCGATGATCTCGTCGTAAAGGCGCGCGCAGATCCGCCGGCTCATGCAGACGACGAGAGCTTTACCGGGCATCGCCGCTGTGCGGTTCTCGAAATGTTCGATGAGGTCCTTGGCAATGGTACTCAGCCTCTTATCCGTGCCAACAATGGCTTCAATTCGCGCCCACCTAGAGTTAAGGCGCCGCCGCGCGCTATCCTCCTCCTGATCAGTAACCTCTTCGACTTCCTGGTCCAACGTTGCGCGCTCCTTCGGATCGAGCCCAAGCTCAACCAGGCGGCCCTCGTAGTAGATCGGCACAGTTGCGCCATCGTCCACCGCTTGCGCGATGTCATAAACATCGATGTAGTCGCCGAAGACCTGCCGAGTAACCCTGTCGCCCGTCTCGATCGGCGTTCCCGTGAAACCGATAAACGAAGCGTTGGGCAAAGCGTCACGGATGTGCCGCGCGAAGCCGTCGACAAAGTCGTACTGGCTGCGATGCGCCTCGTCGGTTATCACCACGATGTTTCGGCGCTTAGAAAGTGTTGGATAGGTGTCGCCCCGGTTTCCGATGCTGAACTTTTGAACCGTCGTGAAGATTACCCCGCCCGCTTCTACGTTGAGAAGCTTCTTGAGGTCCTCACTCGTCTCAGCCTGTCGTGGTGATGGGATGAGATCCTGGGCCGCCGCGAAAGCCGCCATGAGCTGGTTATCCAGGTCATTACGATCCGTCAGGACAACGAGGGTAGGATTGCGCATTCGGGGGTCGCGGATGAGCTGTCCCGCATAAAAGACCATCGAGAGACTCTTGCCGGACCCTTGCGTGTGCCATACGACGCCGACGCGACGATCACCCTCAGGTGACGAGGCCTCGATCGTTGCATCGATCGCCTTTCGAACAGCCCAGTATTGGTGATAGGCAGCGACCTTCTTGTTGACCCTCGACCCATCGACCTCGAACGCAACGAAAGCCCGCAGGATCTCCAATAGACGCCCCCGATCGAGAACGCCGCGGGCCAGCACCTCAAGCTGGTTGTAGCCTCCAACCTCGCGCGTGCCATCGACTGTTTTCCATGGCATGAATCGTTCGAAATCGGAGGTGACGGTCCCGAGCCTAGCTTGGGCGCCATCGGAGACTACCAACAGCTCATTCCAGCCGAATATCGTGGGAATCTCGCGTTTGTACGTCTGCAACTGATTGAAGGCGCCGCGAACGGTGGCGTTCTCGTCGCCGAACTTCTTCAGTTCAATGAGGATCAGTGGCAAACCGTTAACGAAAAGCACCAAGTCCGGCCGCCGATTATGGTTGGCTTCGATGATCGTGAACTGATTGACTACTAGCCAGTCATTGGCGGCTAGGTTGTCTGGGTCCACCAGTCGGACGATATCGCCCTGGATCCGTCCCTCCGAGTTGAGGTATTCGACCCGTACTCCGTCCGACAACATTCGATGAAAGGCGCGATTCTGTGTCTCAACTGTTCCGCCAGCCAGAGTGGAGACCCTGCGGTAGGCGTCCTCAACGCCCTCGTCAGGAACGGTCGGATTCAGACGTCGCAATGCAGCCTTTAGCCGCCGACGCAGGAGCACGTCACCGTAGGACTCACGCTCTGGGGCATCTCCATCCGGAGCCAGCCGTGGCCCGGATTCATACTCCCAGTCGAGCTGGCCTAACCACGCGATGAGCGCTTCCTCGAGGTCGGACTCCGCGAACGTCACGTCGCCACCTCAACAAGTTCCTCCGCGGGCCTGATACGAAGTTCTCCCGAGATCAGCCTGGGCAGCAGCGTGTCCCTAAGTGCGAGGAGCGTTTGGGACTGTCGACTGTTAGACCGCGACATGTCGTACAAGATTCGGATGAAGGTCTTAATTTCGGCAGAGCCTTGCGGCCATCGCACCGTCATGTCAAGCACGTCTTGGGGCTTGACCCGTTGGTGGCTGCCGGTGGTCCCCGTCGTGAGCGTTGCCAGGCGCATGGTGAACTCCTCCGATGAGACCAACGCGTGAAGAAGATCTGCAGCGCCGGCCTCCAGCGGACGGAGAATCACCCATTCGGTAGAAGCCACCGGGTTCTGAAGTGCTACATCATCCGGCCGCCACACCCGAGGGATATGTGGATTGAGCTTTGCAACGAGAACCGCACCATGAGGTACTCGCAACTTTTGGCTCTTGATCATTGTCCCTGTCTCTTTTACCGGCACCTGTCCGTCGTCAAAGGCCGGCAGGCTGAAGTGCTCGAACAGCACGTCAGGCGTCTCGCCAGGATTGACTATCGCCCTCTCCCACGCCGCCACTTCGGCCAATTTGCGTTCAGCCGAATCGCGCGCGGCCAGGGTCGCGATCGCCCGAACCAGGGCCATGATCGTCTCGTTCATTCGCCGGCTCAATTCGACCTTGTCGTCCAGCGCGCCAAGAAGGGCGGAAATGGCTTTCTGCTCCGCCGGGCGCGGAATATTCGCTAGATACCGATACAAGAAGTTGCGATTTAGCGACGCCTGCGCGCTCCCTGAATTGAAGCCCCGAAGATCGTTTGCCCTGAACCAGTAGTAGACAAATCGTGGATCATTTCCGCGGAAGTCGGTCACGTACAAGACCGTATTCAGCGGCCAATAGTCCAGCTCTGTATAGGTCGCCACGCCAATGGAAGCGCCGCTCCGCCCGATGCTGACGCCGGGCCCCGCTGCCTTCGCCTCATCGTGCCAGCCAGTAATTCCAAATGACCCAAGGATGGGGATAAGCCCGCGCCGCCGCTGCCCGTCCGGCAGATCGTGTCCACGCTGCAGAGTCACGAAGTCTCCTAGAGAGAAGGCGCTCCACCCATCCGGAAGCGTTGCCATCAGCCGAGCATCCCGCTCATATGGGATTCGATGTCGCGCTGAAGGCGACCGCTGTCATCAAACTGTTGGAGGAGCGTCTTTGCGAGCTTCGCAATCTGCTCCTCGAGCGGCTCATCATCTACCTTGCCTGCAGCCCTTCCGACGTAACGACCGGGCGTCAGGACGTAGTCCGCGGCACGCACGAGTTGCAGGGTCGCACTCTGACAGAACCCCGGAACATCCGCGTACCCTCCAGCTTGGGGCTCGCCTCGCCAGGCGTGGTACGTGCCGCTGATGCGGGCGACATCCTCATCCGACAGATCACGGTGTGTGCGATCCACCAAATGACCCATCTGCCGAGCATCAACAAACAACAATTCTCCGTGGCGCCCTCGAAGTCGGCCATCCCTTGCGGCTTTGTCACGGGCGACGAACCACAGGCAGACAGGGATCGGCGTCGAATAGAAGAGCTGTGGTGGCAGCGCCACAATACAGTCAACGAGATCAGCGTCTACGACGTTCTTACGGATCTCTGACTCCATGCCCTGGGATGACAACGAGCCGTTGGCCAGGACGAAGCCAGCTACTCCTCGAGGTGCCAAATGATGGATGAAGTGCTGAACCCATGCAAAGTTCGCGTTCCCCACCGGGGGAATCCCGTACCTCCAGCGAACGTCCTCGCGTAGGAGTTCACCATTCCAATGCGAGTCGTTGAAAGGCGGATTGGCCAGAATAAAATCCGCCTTTAGGTCAGGATGGAGGTCACGACGGAAGCTATCGGCATTTTCGGGACCCAAGTTTGCTTCTATTCCCCGGATCGCAAGGTTCATCTGACTTAGCCGCCAGGTCGTTGGATTCGACTCCTGGCCATAGATAGCAATATCGTTACGTCTACCGCCGTGCGCCTCGATGAATTTGATGGACTGGACGAACATTCCACCAGACCCGCAGCAGGGGTCGAACACGCGGCCATGGTAGGGCTCGATCATGTCGACCAGGAGCCGAACTACCGATCGAGGAGTGTAGAACTGACCCCCTTTCTTGCCCTCCGCGGACGCGAACTGTGCAAGAAAGTACTCATATGCCCGGCCGAGAATGTCGCGGCCCTGCGCTTCGTACCCACCCACGCCGACATTTGTAATGAGGTCTACGAGTTCGCCGAGCCGATGCCAGTCAAGCGTGGGTCGCGCGTAGTCTCTAGGGAGGACGCCTTTAAGCCGGGGGTTGTCGTGCTCGATCGCGACCATGGCGTCGTCGATAGTCTTGCCGATGGTTGGTTGCTTGGCCATGTCGCGCAGCAGCGACCACCGCGCCTCAGCTGGTACCCAGAAAACGCCCCTTGCGGTGTACTCGTCTCGGTCCTCGAGAACTAACGCTCGGTCTGCCGGGTCGTCAACGTAATACTCCGATCCCGGTTTCGAGGCTATCCTGCGAAGAATCTCCCGCTGCTCCTCGAAAGAGTCCGAGATGTACTTCAAGAAGATCAACCCTAGGACGATGTGCTTGTACTCCCCAGCGTCCATGTTGTTCCGCAGGGCGTCTGCCGCCTTCCAGAGTTGGGCCTCGAACCCGAGCGGCTGGATCTTCCCCGCTTGCGGTCGGTGACCTTGCAACCAAACAGCGACCTCCTCTCGCCTGAAGACGGGTCCGGCGGTCGGCTTCGCCGCAGGCTTCGGGAAGTCCTCGTATCGATCGCGCCAATTGCCCACGACCGTGCGCCCAACCCCCGCCAAGCGCGCAATGTCAGAAAGACTCAGGAGCTCGCTATCGTTCGCCATGCACTATTGTGGACATATCCATTTAGCTATGTCAAGAGGACAAACGCCACGCATACCGCTTTGAGGACAATGTCCACATTCAAACTGCTGCCCAAGGTCTGCGCTAAGTGACTCCGCCGGCGGCATCGGTACCGACGACGCGGAGCGCTGGAACGCCCGCTGCCTCGGATGCCTTCGAACGAGCGCCGGATACGTTTCGTAGCGGTCTCCATAACCCCGCTATACGTCCCGAGCCGGTCGCGGCATTTCGAAGCCGACTGCTCTGATTTTCGGAAATGCCGCGACCGTCAGGCGATCTTGCAGGTGGTGACCGCCACTATGGTGCCTGCATAAGCACGAAACCTGGTGCCTCAAAACCCGGCGGCTACCAGACGTAGTGGCGGAGCGGGCGAGATTCGAACTCGCGAACCGGGTACGCCGGTTACGGCATTTCCAGTGCCGCGCCCTCGACCAGACTAGGCGACCGCTCCGCAGCGAGTCGATTCTATCGGCCGTCGCTGCGGCCGGAACGCCGGCCCTTGCCAGAAGGTCGGCCTTCGAGATTGAGCGCCGCGTTGATCACCGAAAGATGGGTTAGAGCCTGCGGGAAGTTACCCAGTAGCTCGTTCGTCTCTGGATCGAATTCCTCGGCGAAGAGCCCGAGATCGTTTGCGGACTCGGTGACGCGGCTGAAAAGGGCTTCCGCTTCTTCACGCCGCCCCATCTGAGCCAGGACGTTGACGAGCCATAGCGTGCAAATGATGAAAACGCCCTCCGGTTGGTGGAACTCTGACTGGTCCGGGACGTACCGGTAGAGGAACCCCTTGTTGCTCAGCTTCTCCTGCAGAACCTTCACGGTCGAAACCACACGCGGATCGGTCGGCGGGAGCATCTCGTACATCGCAACCGCCAGGGCCGTCGCATCGAGGTCCTTGTGACCGAGCGCCTGCGTGAAGGCGCCGATCTCCGGGTCGTAGCCGAGCTCGAGCACCTCCCGCTTGATAGTGTCGCGAGTGCGTCTGACAGCGGCGCGGCGGACCTTGCCCATGCGCAGCGCCGGATCGAGCCGCAGCGCGCGGTCGAGCCCAACCCAGAGCATCACCTGCGAGTAGAGGTAGCGGCGCGGCCGGCGCCGCGATTCCCAGATTCCGGAGTCTTCCATCTGCCAGTGCTCGAGGATGTAATCCACGACGCTGAGCAAAATCGCCCGTCGCGGCTTGGGCAGACGTTTCCTCGATTGCCATGCCGTGTAGGCGGTCTGGATGAGCTCGCCGTAAATGTCGAGCTGGAGTTGCTCGACGGCGGCATTGCCGATCCGGACGGGCTTCGATCCGCGGTAGCCCTCCAGCTCGTCGAGCACAAACTCGGGCACGCGGTCCTCGGCGTCGATCGTGTACATGACTTGAAAGCGCTCCGGGTGACGATCATGCGCGGCACGGACCCAACGCAAGAAGCCATCCACCTCGTCCTCCAACCCGAGTTGATGGAGCGCGTTCACCAGGTCGGCGGTGTCGCGGATCCACGTATACCGGTAATCCCAGTTCAACGAGCCGCCCGGACTCTCGGGCAGCGACGTCGTCGGAGCCGCAACGAAGGCGCCGGTCGGCAGATACTGCATCAGCTTCAGTGCCAGCGCCGATCGGTGCAGCGGCTCGTCGAACCGGCCTCGATACGTCGATGACCGCAGCCAGCCCACCCAGTAGTCGTCCGTCTGATGAAGGTAGGCATGGGCCTCATCCATCGAGATCGGCGCCGGTCGCTTGCCGCCCCGCTTCGTGTAATGGAGCAGCACGGCGGCGCGGTGACCTGGCATCACGCGTCCGGTGACGCTGGCGACCCCGTCGTCCAGGCGCAACACCCCGCCGTCCGGATACTGGAGGAAGACGTCGCCATCCGTGCCCTTGGCCACGAGCATGCCGGGCCGGATGAGTGATAGGGCCGGTACCTGGCGGCCGTAATCGAAGCGGGGTTTGAACGTGAGTTGCCACGCCGTCGACCCGGCGACCGCTTGCACCATACGGATCAAGCGGAGCGACTCGGGTGGTTTCAGGCGCTTGCTCTTTGGCGCGATCGGCATCCAGTCGACCACGCGCACGCGCGCATGGCCGCTGCTCCAGACGGTTTGGATCACGTTCGAGTCGCGCCGGTACTGCCGGTAGTCCAGGGTACCGCCGATCGGGCGTAGCTCGAGGTAGCCGCCTTTGTCCCAATCGAGCAGCCGGCCGAAGATCCAGGGGCTGTCGAAGCGCGGCAGGCACATCCAGTCGATCGATCCCTGCTTGCTGAGCAGCGCTGCCGATCGCAGGTCGCCGAGCATGCCGTACTCGGCGATCGGTGGATAGCGGACGTCGCGATCGCTCATTCCGGCATGTCCCGCGTCGCCGGATCAGACTCGAGGCGGCTCGCGGAACACCGCGCGGCCAACGCCAAAGCCGATCAGGCCGAGCACCCCGATCACGACCAGCGGAAACCCCAGGTGGATGCCAACCAGCGTCAGGCTGATCAAGATTCCAAGCAGGGTGACGCAGCCGCTGCAGCCCAGGCCGAAGTTCATCAGGCTTCGCATCGCGACTACCTTACTTGGGCCGGCGTCGTACCTCGCGGCGACCCTTGACGTCTGGCGGCTGGCCCCGGAGCCAAACGTTCAGCAGGACCAGTGCCCACATGCGGTACGGGCGCCAGGCCTCGGCGCGCTGTAGAATTGCGGCCCGATTAGGACGCTCGCCAAGCGCATACAGCAGCTGGATCGCCCGGGGCGTGATGTCATCGTCGGTGACCGCGTCCACCAGCCCGGCGCCCCGCATCAAGATGCCCTGCGCAAAGAATTCACCGATGCCCGGCAGGGTTCGCAGCTGAGCCAGGGCGTCCACTTCGGGCAACGACCGGAGCCGCGCGCGATCCAGCGTCCCATCGAGGGCGGCCCGCGCGACCTGGTGCAGGCGCTCGATCTTCGCCGGCGCCACGCTCGGAAAACTCTCGATCCGAAGCAGCGCGTGGGGATCGGGAAAGGCGCGGAAGGCGGTACCGTCCACCTCGATCGTCGCGCCCGATAGTTCGGCCATCCGCTGCCGGATGCGGCGCGTTTGCAGGATCGAGATGCGGTGACCGATGACGAAGGCGCAGGCGGCCTCATAAGGCGAGTGAAAGAGCACCGGTCGAAGACTTCCGTAGTCGGCCTGGAGCCGGCCGATAACGGGATCGCGACGTCCGACCTCGGCAAAACCCCGGCCATCGACGTCGAGCGAGACGGTCGCCATGGCCTGCTGCCAGGCACGCTCAACATCGGTCGTACCGGTCATGTGAACGTCGCCGCTGATCGTCTCGCCGCGCTGGCGCATCAGCACCGCCGCCGAGCCCTGCCAGCCTTCCACTGGAAAGGGCATCACGACGGCGTCGCCGAGGCGGGGCCAGCCGCCGAAGTGGCCCGCTTCGACCTCAATGTCGAAGGGTCCCTGCGCAACAACCTCGAAATGCGCGAGCGGCGCGATGGCCATTGGCGTGCGTTTTCATCGTAGACCAGCATCTGACAGCAAGAGAACCTCGGTGCGTCAGCCCAGGCGACGCTGTAACAGGGTCCGCTCGGCCGGATTGGCCGTGAGCTCGAGCGCTCGGGCGAGTGCCGCTCGACTCTCGCCGTCGCGGCCGAGATCCCTGAGTAGCTCAGCGCGGGTCGCGTGGAAAAGGTAATAGTCGTCCAGCAGGTCTTGCAGAGGCTCAACCTCAGCCAGGGCCGAAGCTCCCCCATCGATGTAGCGGCGCGCAATCGCGCGGTTGAGTTGGACGACCGGCGAGGGCATCAGCTCGAGAAGCACGTCGTAGAGCGCGACGATTTGGTGCCAGTCCGTCTCTTCCCATGAGCTCGCTTCCGCGTGGCAGGCGGCGATCGCCGCCTGCAGCTGGTATGGCCCGGACCGCCGCAGCGCGGCGGCGCGTTGCAGAACCACCAGCGCCGACGCGATCCGTTCCCGGTCCCAGCGGCCCCGGTCCTGGTCCTGGAGCAGGACCAGGTTGCCATCCTGGTCGAAACGGATATCCGCGCGCGCCAGGTGCAGGCGCATCAGGGCAAGCAGGCCCAACGCTTCAGGCTCCTCCCGCATCAGCCGCACCATCAGCCCAGCCAGCCAGACGGCGTCCTCGGCGAGGTCCCGGCGCGATGCCCGCTCCCCTGCTGTCGCGAGGTAGCCCTCGTTGAACATCAAGTAGAGCACCGCGAGGACTTCCTCGAGACGCTCGCCCATGTCCCGCTGCGCGGGGACGCGATACGGA
>WNGP01002137.1_pt1 | contig 16484 bp, 13 predicted proteins | sample 5407671 | NCBI WGS metagenome assembly WNGP01 (sample SAMN13153381, study PRJNA577476) | soil metagenome | isolation source: 40 cm soil or saprolite under Garry oak tree replicate 2 | place: USA:California | collected 2016-06-15 | reverse complement strand
GTGATAGATTTCTAATAATTCCAGGTAGCCATAGACTTGTGTGAGCGGCGTGCGCAACTCGTGACTCACATTCAAGATGAATTGGTCTTTCATCTCATTCAGACGCCGCTGCTCTTCATAGGCCACCTCGAGCCGTGCCTGCGCCTCAAGCTGCATATTGGCCTGGCGAAGTGCCTCGTTTCTGACCAGCAAGTCCTGCTGTATCGTGTGCAGGAGGCGGTTCTGGCTGATCGTCTCCTGGATGAGGAGGACCTGCCGTACGACCATCAGTCCCAGCACAATGGTTACCCCGAGAGACACACCTGCTTGCAGGGCCATATTGGCTTCCTCATATTTCGTCCAGATCAGCAGCAAGACCACGGAGGAAACAAAGAGCAAGGGGATCAGGGCTCGCTCGAGCGAGGAGGGCGGTCCTATGCTTTCACCTTTCTCCTGGTAAGGAACCGGAGCGGGTGCAGAAGGTGCAAAAGGCCTTCTGGAGGTCAGGTGCAGCTGCATCCCGCGAGCGCTCAGACCGACTAGCATATAGCCCAGCGGCCACCCAACATCTAGCAGCCCTCCTGTGGCATAGAGATTGTGCAGTTCCTGGTAATCATAGATGCTATCTGTGATCACAATCGTGATGAGAGCAAGGGAGAGGAGAAGCACTATTGGTTGCATCTCACGGTCCTGGCTGCGAGCCGCCAGCAGCAGGAGACAGAAGATCAGGACCAGCGTCGCCAGGGGATAAGCCGTCCCAATGATCTGGCCGGCTACCGTTTCTGCTCCCTGGAGGATCGTCGGACCCAGAACAAAATACCAGCTAAATGTAACCACTCCCGCCATGATGATCAGACCGTCAAGCAGAATACGTACCCGCGTCTGGACGGGCAGCGGTCGACGGGGCAGCAACAAGATGGCCAGCAGCACAAAGGGATAGGATCCTAGAAAGCCCATGTCGGCCCAGGAGGGAAAGAGCACAGACAGGTGGGCGATATTCTCATTGTACGTCCAAATTCCCTGTCCTATGACGTAGCTCAGAATACCCAGGCTGAGGAGGAAAGGGACCCATCGCTGGCTGGGGTTCGTCACTGCTGCGTTTGGCAGCAATGAGCCATCAGATGGTCCCTTTCGCCTACCCCAAATGAACCAAAGCGGCAGCGCCAAGAACAAGCCTACCCCCTCGAGCAGCCCCTGCGAGAGGTTGTCAACCAGGGTTACTGCTTGAGGAGGTCCTGGTTTGACGAGCAGATAGACGACGAATATGCCTGTGAGCATGAGGATCAAGAGGGCGCTCTTCCAGAGCGAGTGCACGGATTGACCAGGCTCAGTGCCTGTGACCTGCTTCCAGCCTATGGTGTGGGGTATGCTCATGCTATCCTCCCTGGCTGATCGGTGTAGAAGTAACTCGCCTTCGGAAATGCAAATACTTAAACTGTGTAGGAACAGGCGCTTCTGGAAAATCCAAATATTGAGCTTGTGCAGCGGCAAGAGCTCCCTTTGGGGTATATAGAGGCTGGGATAGGGTATAAATTGGTGGCTCCGGGATATACAAAGGTTGGGGCGGCGCAGAGGCAGTTCTTTTTGGGAAGTGCAAATATTGGAATTGAACAGAAACGTTTTTCCCTTCCTTGCGCCATGTGTACAGAGATACATGCCTGAACACCTTCCAAAGGGTGGCATCATAGCAGATTTCGATCAAGCTTGCTAATAAGATAGGTAGACCGAGCACAAGCATAGCGCCACTGAGCATGAAGCCAGACACAAGAGGACTGGCAGAAACGGCTATACTGCGTGCAGTCGTCGTAAAAGAAGCAGCAGCGGTACGCTCTTCAGGAGACACCAGAGCCATAATGTAGGCCTGCCGTGCAGGAACATCCATTTTGGAAAGGGATTGACGCAGCAACAAAAATGCAGCGGCCAGGGGGAAAGCAGGCATAAATGGAACCAGGAGAAGAAATACATTTGAAACAAAATGCGGTATTATCATGGTCTTGAGGAGTCCAAAGCGCCTGGTCAACCAGGGGGCAACCAGGAATGAGAGCGCCGCCAGCATATTTACACCGAAAAAGAGCAGGCCAAGCGATTCGAGTGAGACGCCAAAACGCTGGCGAAACCAGATAGCTAACATTGTTTGTACGGCAAGCCCGCCGGCGAATGCATCGATGGCAAACAGGCTTGAGAGTTTAAAGATAATGCTTCGAACTTTCGGCTTTTGGCTTTTCTGCTGCGTTTTTTGTTTCGAGGCCAGACAGGTACCTGCAAGGAGTGCACCTTCTCTCCCTTTCGGTTTCTGTATCTCCGCGGCTGGCGAGAGTTGAATAAACAACAACGTTGTGCTTCCTGCTAACAAACCGTAGAAAGCAAAGAGGCCATGTATGCTGGTACTTGCATCGATTCCAAATTGAGATAAAGCATCAGGTAGACCTACAACCAGGCCGCCAACAGCACCGGCAAGCTGCGCTGCCAAATTATAGAAGGCGAACACATTGGTATGCCGTTCTTCGCTAGTGGATTGCGCCAGAATTGTTTGTTCAATACCACTAAAAGGCGTATTATCGTTTGTTGAAGGAGAAATGGTTCCACAAAAGGCGGCAATTAAGAGGAGTGGATAATACTGCGTGAAAGCAAAAACGAAGCCAGTCCCCATCATCAATATTGATGAGGCCACCAGCATGCGTTTTCGCCCCACGCGATCTGCATATATCCCCATTATAAGGCTGAAGGCAATCGAGCCGAGAGCTACAACTGCAAGGAGAATCCCGATTTGTATGGTTGGCACTCCCGTATCTGCCAGCATAACTCCCAGGAGTACACTCGTAAAGCCATAACCAAAGGTGCGAAGGGAACGGGCAAGGATCACAATTCGTCCATCGGGAGCGATTCTCCTCGACTTCGTTTCCTGATGTTCCACAGATCTGTAGCCTCCTTGCTATAAGGATAGGAACAAAGGGTAAAAAAATCCCCACTGCCTGAGTTGTATACCCTTTCTTTTCGTCAAAGAAAATCGGAAAGTATGCCTCGAGGTTGTTTTACCCTGTTAAAACAGTAACAAGCAGTATAATAAGACCAAAGATACGCGTGACATCCCCTATGTTGTCAAGCAGTGCTAAGAGGTGATTGCTGTATTTTGGGACATTGAGCATATAGCCAACGCTCAGCAAAATAAAAGCCATCCCCATCATCAAACTAAAGCGTGTCTCCTTTGTGAAAAAGGAGGTTACGTAGTAGAAGAAGATGATCAGACAAATCGCACTACGGGAGCTCCCCAGAAATATTTTTGCCGTAGAAGAAATTTCAGTGGGCGCAAGTGGTGTCAATAGAATTAAGAGCAGTACCGAAACGATGATATGCCAGATCATCAGGTTCTTTAAATACCGATCCGAACTGCGAACGAGGCTCAATAAAATAAACAGGAAACTGATGGTCTGGCTGGCGTACTTGAACCAGTTCAAATTGAGGGAAAAGCTTGGAACATTATCTCCAATGTAGCTAGCTATAGCAGTTAATGAAATGATGGTCATCGACAACCCCAGGATAAACAGGCGTTGACGACGAGACAGGAAGTAAAGATAGAACGCACGGAACGCTATGAAAAGCGAGATGGTAAAGAGTGTTAACGAAAGAACATTCGCGATCAGATTCTGATTCATATCATCTGGTCTCCTTTTGGGCGGCAAAAACGATGCATTAGTTAGTACTACTCCGTTAGCCGCTGTCCTGGTCCGTAGAGATGAATGAGTTGCTGATCCAATAGAAGCTGTAGAACTTTAGGGGCCTGCTTCACATCCAGGTGAATGACCATACACAGTTCTTCCACATTTTTCTGGCCATCTATAGCCGCATACAGGCGACGTGCCTGTTTATCTGAAATGACAACAGACCTGGACAACGGATTACTCGAACTCATTAAATTAGCGTCTTCACTACGGTGCGGTATCAGTTTATTCAGGGTTAGCGAAGGCTCCTCTCTAGGAGGACTTGGTGGATTTACTACGGCAATTCGTTGAGTCCAGGGAGGCCGAAAGCGCTCAGACAAAACTTCCTCGACAAGTTGTACAAGCGTCTCTTCTGAGAATGGTTTTGGCAAGTAACGATCTGCCCCCTGCCCCAGGCCCCAATTTTGATCTAGAGGTGTATCCTTGACGCTCACCATTATAATTGGGAGGCGACGCAATGGGTCTTTAGCTCGTAGTTGCCGGCACACATCAAAACCGCTGACTCCCGGTAGTACAACGTCAAGCACCAGGCAATCCGGCCTTTCCTGAAGTGCCTTCATCAATCCCTCGCGACCATCAGTGGCTATAATCACTTGATATCCTGCTTTTTCAAGGGCACTGGCCATGAAAAGACACACAGTAGCACTATCGTCAATAACGAGTACTTTAGGTGCAGGCGCTGAAGCACGCATGCTGTCTCTCCTTCTGCCTTACATAACTTACCTTGGTTGCTGCTATCTTAGTACTAAAGCAAATGCCTTGGCAAATACTTCCCCTAAATTTCCTATGAACTTTTTCTATGAACTTTTATTCAGAATATCTTTCTCCTCCTGAAGTACTTTCCCTCTTGCTACTTGGTCGCTATCATGTTACACTTCCTGAAAAGATTACAACTTTTTTAGACACTGCTCGTATGTATTCATAAAAGGCATTTGTTCCGTTCTCTCTTACTTATGAAAAAAGCAACTAAGAACGAGTGGTGATATAAAATGGAATCGACATTATCAGCTTCAAGTACGCTGGGAGCCATAGGCTCGTTGGCAAAACCAGCACGAAAAACGCGTCGCAGCCAGAATACTGGGACGTTGACAGGCTCGCAGGGTATTTCAAGTGCAGGGCAGTCTATTAGTAGCCGGACAACACCGGGGGCACACAGTACATCCAGAGGATATGCGCGAGAGGCTATCGTGGAGGCGATGAGCGATGCTGCGCTTGTCGAGCTAGTGCTTGCAGATGACCAAGACGCCTTCACGGTGCTCGTCGAGCGATATAAAGATGCTGTACAAAATCTGGCTTACCGCATGCTCAGCAATGCTGCGGAGGCAGAAGATGTGACACAGGAGACTTTTGTACGAGCTTATACACAGCTTGCTACCTATAAACCTGCTCACAAATTCAGTACCTGGCTGCTTTCAATTGCCTCGCACCTGGCAATTGACCAGTTGAGACGGCGGCGCTTCCTGGCACTACCACTTGAAGATGTACCGTTTTTAGACTGGATTGCTGATGTGGGAACCAGCCCGGAACAATCCGCACTAGAAGGCGAACAGCAAGACGAGGTACAAACCTATTTGCAACGCTTACCAGGCAAGTATCGTGCTGTCATTGTGTTACGCTACTGGTACGACTTCTCGTATGAAGAAATAGCCAGGACACTTGATTTGACACCGGCCCTGGTAAAGGCTCGTTTGCATCGTGCTCGTGAACTATTAGCTCGTTACATGAAACAAAATTCACTCAATGAGGAGGAGCAGACAGATGCCCTGCCGCGACGCTAAACTCTGGCTTGCCGCTCAGCGTGATGGGGACTTGACCGAGTCGGATGCCCTTGCGCTTGAGGAGCACCTGAAGCATTGTCCAGTCTGTCGCGCTTATGAGCAGCGTCTCCGAAGTCTAAACACTCTGCTTCTGACACCGGCTCCTCGCGTGTATTCCAGCATTTCCACTGAACGTATTATGCTGGCAGTACAGCAGCAGAAACGGATCTCCCAGCAGCTTGAGGACATTCGCACGCAACAACGGTCACGAATGGCACGCATGGGTGTTGTCGGTGCACCTCTGGCAGCAATAACCCTTTTTACCCTGGTAAGTTTCCCACTCCTGCTGCTCGCTCTGGCCATTCTTCTACCTGATCTATTGGGGCAAACGTTTCCACTACTGAGCGATATAGTTGGAGTGCTTATCCTACTTGTCCAGTACTTCCAGGCCGGGTTGACACTTATTACACGGGATGACCGGCTCTTGTTGGGCGTGGCTTTCGTCTTAGTGGTCATGATGGGGATGTGGCTTCGTTTAATGCGTCATCCACAAGGGGCGTAGTAGCGAAGGTCATGGTTATCAATTTGTTTGACCATGATAGGGAGTTCCAGTATGCACGATGTCAGAAAGAGACGATGGGGTCTACTCTCCCTTGTCGCGTTTTTATTGCCCCTGGCATTTTTCATAGCCGCAGGCGCAGAGCTCCTGGCAGGAATAACGGGTATAACGCCTACGGTAATGGCCGCGCAAAGTGGCCTGGCCGGTGCTAAAAGCGATTGTACTTATGAACATCGTGGGCCAACATTTGGCCTCGCTGTTGTCGTTGATGCCAATGAGACAGAGTGTGGCAATCTGACCACGTTTGGTGGGACTGTAGCAATTGATGGCGTGGTTAAGGGCAACATCGCTGCCTTCAATAGCAATGTAGTGATTACAGGAACCGTCGAGGGGAATATTGAGCTGTATGGTGGCAATCTCATTTTGCAGAGTGGTTCCCATGTGCATGGAGATATTAATCTCTACGGAGGGCACTGGACACAAGCTACAGGCACCCAAATCGATGGTGCGGTTATTGACCGTACCGAAGACATAGGCTCACTACTTCTTGGCAACGGTGGATTCAGATTTTCTGTCTGGTCCCTTTTGATATGGGTAGCACTGGGAATATTGTTTACCACTTTATTCCCGGAACACGTGATGTTTGTCCGTACAACAGTAGTAAGTAAGGCGCGGCGGAGTTTCATTATCGGCCTGCTCAGCATCCTACTCGCCCCACCTGTACTTGTTGTACTGATTGCGCTCGTTTTATCTATTCCGTTAGCAATTATAGTAGGATTAGGACTCATAGCAGCTTGGGCATTGGGAACGGTAGCTATAGGTGGGAACCTCGGCGATTATATTATGCGCAAGGTAGCACCACAGCAAAACACACGCCTTATGCAAATAGTGGTAGGACTGACAGTGCTGATACTGGCAGGGTCTCTGCCGTATATTGGCTGGCTCATAAGTATTGGTGCTGGATTGTTAGGGCTCGGGGCCGTTTTCTTAAGCCGTTTCGGAACACGGCTATACGATCAGCCCAGGCAACCACTTACTATGTGAAGCGCCCTATAGATAACTGCGAAGGATTTACATCGCATTCTCAATAAAAATAGTTGGAAAGATGGGACGGACACAAACGACGCCGCAGGCCGTCAGGTGGCCGCCGAGGTGAATATGAGCATTGACGTTGAGCTAACAGACCTTGCCTACGGAGGGGACGCTGTAGGACGCTACGAGGGAAGAGTACTTTTTGTGCCTGGAGGGATCCCAGGAGAACGAGTACGAGTAGATATTGTCGAGGAACGCCGGGGACATGCACGCGCTACCTTGTTAGAAATCCTGCGCCCTGCACCGGAGCGAGTCGAGCCCAGTTATCCATTACTCACGGACTGTGGCTGTCAGTGGCAACACATAGCCTATCCGGCGCAACTGACCTGGAAAGCTCATATCGTACGTCAACTCCTCGTACGTATTGGCAAGCAGCCCGATGCGATTGTTCACCCTACCATCGGTATGTCCAATGGTCTCTCTCCCTGGCATTATCGTAATATCGCCTTATTTTCCGTTGGCCCGGCAGGTGAAGTAGGCTTTAAACTTACGGAAAGCCACGATGTGCAAGACCTGGAAGATTGTGCACTACTCCATCCTGCCCTGGATATCGTTTACCAGCGGGTACGCACCAAGCTCATCAAATATTTTGGCGATTCCCTCAGTGAGATGATTCAAGGGTTCACTATTCGCGGCGCTATCGGTGCTGTGAGTGCACCTGGCACAAATGCGGTGAAAGCTGTTCCTACATTACTGAGTCTACATGCACGTCCAGGTTCAATGATAGAAGCACCCCAGCAGCTAGCACACGAGCTGATAACAATCGCCCCCGGCATCGTTGGTGTAATTGTTGAGCGTGTCGGTGGTCGCTATGGGCGCGTGGTTGCCGGGCAGGAATTCTTGACCGATACCGTCTTAGGACGCCGTTTCCGTGTCTCTGCCGACTCGTTCTTCCAGGTCAACCTCGTGCAGACAGGAGTTTTAATCGAACGTGCTATGCAGATGCTGGAACCTCAACGTACCGACGTTACCCTTGATGGGTATAGCGGCGTAGGGCTCTTTTCTACGTTCCTGGCTTCTCGCGCCTCGCGTGTAATTGCCATTGAGTCGCAGCCGAGCGCTGTGATGGACGCACGCGCAAATGCCACTCTGAACAACCAGAACAACATCACGACTCTAGAAGGGACGCTTGAGCGCATCCTTGGCCAGTTACACTACCGGCGTGAGCGTATTGATGTGGCCCTGGTTGATCCTCCTCGTGCTGGATGTCACCCTAAGGCTTTACAAGCGTTGCAAATACTTGCTCCACGCAATATCTGCTATGTTTCATGTGACCCCAGTACGCTGGCTCGCGATATTGCCACTCTCTGCTCGGGCGGACGTTACCGCCTGGTAGCGGCCCAGCCCGTAGATATGTTCCCGCAGACCTACCACATCGAATGCCTGGCATTGCTGACTCGCGTGGGAAATCACTAAATCCTGCATCATTCTGAACAGAAACAAAGCGAACAAAACCGCATGCTCGGTTTTGTTCGCTTTGTTTCTGTTGGAGATTGGCCCAGCCAGGTCTCCTAACTGGTTAACACTACCTGGATCTCGCCTCCAGGATTAATCACGGTCCCAGGAGGAGGGTTCTGGTAGATAACCACTCCAGGCGGCAACTGAGGGTGTGGTGGGTCTTCGCCCCAAACAACAACTTGAAAGCCTAACTCACCCGCCCGTTCCATTGCCTCGATAAAATTGAGATTCTGTAAGTTGGGAGCACCTTTAGTCTGAGGGATCTGTTCCAACTTTCCTATAACCTTACCGAACCAACGGTGAAGTTCTTCCTTACGCTCATTATCCTTTTTGGTCTCGTCCGACTTCTCTTTATGCTCCTTGAGTTCGTAAATTTTATCCTGAATGAAGAACGGATGAGATACGCTTTTGAAAACGATATCCGGCATACTGCCAGGCGTCTCGATATACACATCCCCCACATCTAAGAGGAAATTAAGGAAAGTGCGCATCTGCACTTTGATATCGCGCAGATTCTTATACTCGGCCTCTATGCGATCTTCGTACAGGAAAAGGTATTGACGCTCAATCTCAATGATGCGCTGGTTGGTCAGGATGTAGACGTCGTCTATGTAGTTGACGTAAGTGAAGAATATGGCGATCAATAGCCCGAGTATGGCCGCACTCATTATAAACCACCAGAACGACATGACCGGGGCTGGTATAAATCGTAATGAAGAGCCATAGATAGCCAAAGGCAACACAAACAAAAGAAGCAGAACGGGTACAACCAGCTTGCCCAGGAGAACAAGAATCGACTTCTGCAGATACATCACCGTATATTCGCCCCAGCTGTAGTGGATATCAAGAATAATACGCAATGGGCCCCCAAAGGTGCGCCTTGGACCAAGGCGCCTATCTGCATGAAGAGGTGGATGTTTATCATCAGGGCTTGGTAACTTCGTTATGGGCTTAGGTTTGCCAAGATCTTCGAGAAGCTGGTTTATCTCGGGATCAAGTACTTTAGGAGGCTTCTCTTTAGGAGGTTTCCTGGCTTTAAGTTCCTCGGTAGCCTCCCAGATAGCCTCTTTCACTTTCTTGGGAGCAGGTACCCTCTCTATGTTGATCGGTCCACCAATCAAATAGAGATGCAAGTCACCATAATTAAATATAAACTGCCAGGGAGACTTCTGTATAATAGCCACTTGCTGCACTTTTTCAAGTGGCGTTTCCTTTCGGCTGGGTTGTCTAATGCCACCGCGCCAGTTAATGATGCGCTTACTTGTGATGATATCAATATCCAATTCCCAGAGAATGAAAACCCGGTAGACAAACCAGCCTCCAGTAACAAAGCTGAGAACTACCAGAACTAGCTCAAGTATGGTCCATACAGAACCTGCACCTGGCGCAATGGCATATCCTAATGGTACTAAGAAAGCCCCTATCAGGGAGGCAATAAATGGCAAGGCAGGTCTCACCAGGAACAACCAGTGCCGGTGCACTACTTTTTTGACCGTTTCATCTGCCTCTTGACCTGGGAAGTGCAACTTTTTATCCTTCCCACGACGAATGCGCCGCCACCCCCAATGGTAGCGTCTCGGTTGCCAGGAATCAGGAGGGGGAGTTGTAGGAGAAACAGGACTTTGTTGCGGTGCTTGCTTGTTCATCAGGTCACCTCGGCTCATCTCTCTCAGAACTGATCACTATTTCGATTTTGCCCCACCACTCTTTTTAGCGCTTGATGCCACAAGGCCAATGATAAGGAGCACTACGAGCACAATAAAGATGAGTAAAAGGTAATTCCCAATCATATCCGAGCTCGGATTGGGGACAGCAAAGGTAAACGCTGGACCTTTGTTAAAGAGGTTGGTCAGACGACTAACCGTGGCATAGATGGCAATTCCTGCAAAAATAGCGGGAATTGCACCCCAGAAACGCTCTGCCGGTGTTGTCGGTTTAGGAAAGCTTCTATTCCCAATTAAGTACCCTAGTGCAATTAAAGCGACAAGGGTAACGGCAGTGACAATAATTACTTCTAGACTTGTTGGAGGCCCGGGGGGGCGCAGGTTATTTGGGTCCTGGAAGGCAAGTGGAAGACGTACAAAAACAGCCTCCGCTACTAAGGCGCCACCTCCAAGAGCTCCAATAAGTACGGCAGCTAAAGTAAATGCCAGGGAAACTATTTCACGACGCCAACCACGTATAAACCCTATTACAGCAAAGGCGAAAATGATGATAAAAAAGCATTGCCAGGCTTGAAGTAGCCACATACGTTCTTATCCCTCTATACGACATTAATATCCACACAGCACTACACTACATGACACACTCTGGTAGAGATAAACCAGGTTAGATTCACCGGAAAATCCCCTCTTGCTTCAATAATACCACAGGCTACCTCCAAAACCTAGAGGGCAAGCCCTCTCTAATTGAGAAAAATATGTTATCAAATAGTACTATGGTTCAGATGACAGAAAAGTATAAAACGGGGCGAGAAGGGCACCGAGAAATTTTTTTATGGCGTCTATAGGTAAAATGTGCTATAATAACAGAGGTAGGCTCAATAATTTTCTAAGACCCTCCACCTATAATTTTTTATACCTTCATCTGAAATCGCCTTGGGGAATGGCTTGCCACTGCCCCTACGATCTAACTGCTTTTGTGAGGACTCATTATGGAACTAGGCAATATTAAACCGGTCAGTATTGTTGAACAAATGACGGGCGCGTATCTCGACTACTCAATGAGTGTTATTGTTAGCCGCGCTCTCCCTGATGTACGTGATGGCCTGAAGCCGGTGCATCGTCGTGTCCTATATGCAATGGACCAGATGGGACTGCAGTCTACCAAGCAATTTCGTAAATGCGCAGGTACCGTGGGTGAAGTTTTGAAAAGCTATCACCCTCATGGTGATGTTGCCGTTTATGACTCGCTTGTACGTATGGCACAACCCTGGTCCATGCGCTATCCCCTGGTATTAGGGCAAGGGAATTTTGGCTCACAGGATGACGATCCGCCGGCCGCCATGCGCTATACCGAAGCAAAGATGGCTGCTATTGCCGATGAACTGCTGCGAGATATCGACAAAGATACCATTGACTTCAAACCCAACTATGACAATCAGACCAAAGAACCGACGGTCTTGCCTGCCCGCCTGCCCAATCTGCTTCTCAACGGCTCCACCGGTATCGCGGTCGGCATGGCCACCAATATTCCGCCGCATAATCTTCTAGAGGTCTGCAACGGCATTATCCATTTGATCGATAATCCCGACGCTACCACAGAAGCCCTTTCACGTATCGTGCGTGGGCCAGATTTTCCCACAGGCGGCATCATTCAAGGGCGTGAGGGCATTCGCAACACTTATGCCAGCGGACGTGGACGTGTCGTTGTACGCGCTCGCACCAACTTTGAAGAGGCCGAGCGGGGTCGTGTGAGCATCATTGTCACAGAACTTCCCTATCAGATCAACAAGGCCGACCTGGTCAAAAAGATTGCTGAGTTAGCCCGTGACAGGAAGATAGAAGGTATCTCTGAAATACGCGACGAATCTGATCGCAAGGGTATGCGCATAATGATCGAGCTCAAGCGCGATGCCAATCCCGACAGCGTTCTCAATTCGCTGTTCAAATACACTGCCATGCAGAGCGCCTTTAACACGAATATGCTGGCGCTGGTCGATCAACAGCCGCGCACACTGACGCTCAAGGCCTTCTTGCAATATTATATCAACCATCGTGAGATTGTCATCACGCGCCGCACTCGCTTTGAACTGGCGAAGGCGGAAGCGCGCAAGCACATCTTAGATGGCTTGAAGATCGCCCTCGATAACCTGGATGCCATTATTGCGATGATTCGCCAATCGCAGTCGTCAGAGGCGGAGCTTAACGTCAAGCTACAGCAGCAATTCAATTTTTCGGAAGTGCAAGCAAAAGCCATCCTGGATATGCGCCTGGCACGCCTTTCTGCCCTGGAACGCGCCAGGATTGAAGAAGAATTGAAAGATGTACTGAAGAACATCGATTACTATAAGATGTTACTGGCCGACATCAACGAGATTCGCAAACTTATCAAAGAAGACCTGCGGGAATTGCAAGAGAAATATGGGGATGCTCGCCGCACAGACATTGTGGAAGCCGAGGCTGGCGAGTTCAGAGACGAAGACCTTATCCCTAATGAAGAAGTGGTGGTTACGCTGACCGAGAAAGGCTATATCAAGCGGCTTCCTTCCAGCACTTATCGCGCGCAGCGCAGGGGGGGTAGAGGTATCACAGGTATGGCTACCCGCGAAGATGACACAGTTCGTCACTTGCTGGTTACTCATACTCATGACGGCCTGCTCTTCTTCACAGATCGTGGGCGGGTCTTCCAGCTCAAAGTCTACGATTTGCCTGAGGTGAGCCGCACTGCCAAGGGAGAACATCTCATCAACCTGATCTCTATCGAACAGCGCGAGCGTGTAACTGCGATCGTCTATGTTCCCAAAGGGGTCAGCCGTGACTTTATGATCGTTGCCACCAAAAAGGGTGAGGTGAAGAAGACGGCCATGGACGAATTTGAGGTTGTACGCCGCTCGGGCCTGATCGCTATGGACCTGGAAGAGGACGATGAACTGATTGGCGCAAAGCTTGCACGCGCCGACGACGACGTACTGATGATTACAGCCCAGGGCAAGGCGATACGCTTTACGGTGGAAGAACTGCGTTCTGCTTCACGTACCAGCGGCGGCGTGCGTGGTATTCGACTGTCCGGGGGGGATACCCTCGTTTCACTCAATCTCACGCCAAAGGACAGTGAACTACTGGTGGTCACGGAGCGAGGCTATGGTAAACGCACACCTATTGACGAATACCCCAGCCAGAGCCGCGGCGGCGGCGGCGTAATTACATTGAAGGTGACTGATAAGACTGGATCTGTTGCCTCAGCTCGTGTCATTAGCGACCACGATAACGACCTGATGATAATCTCGGCGGGTGGTGTTGTCATTCGCACCGATGTCAGCGCTATTGCCAGGTCTGGACGTGCCACGCAGGGTGTACGCTTGATGAATCTCGGCGAGGGTGATTCAGTCGTTGCGGTGGCAACGACGAATGGGAAAAAGTTGGATGAGCCAAACGGTAATGAGAATATGACCGAAGAGCCTTCCAATGGGAATGCCGAGGAAGAAGCTATATCAGATGAGAATAGTGTAGAAGAAGAGGCGTAAACCTGTTCTGATGAAAGGCTACACCCGGGTGTAGCCTTTCATCATTAGAACAAAATCTGCTGACTCAGGCTTTCCCCTTCGGACCATTCTTCCAGCAGCTTGCCATCTTTGACGTGAAAAATCTGGATCATGCTTCTTGTTACTTGCTTGCCGGTCGGCGCAATGCCTTCATATTCCCCCAGGTGAGTGCCGCGCCAGGTGGTGCGCACTACCACGCTCTCCTCCTCTGCGACCAGGTCTTCAATGGTGATGGAAATATCAGGAAAACCTGTACGTACCATGCTAATATAGTCTTTGACCCCCTCTGTACCCGGAGGCTGTTCGGGAGTGGAGCGATCAACAAAATTGGGGTGGAAGATCTCATCTACAACGGCCAGTTTACCGGAGTGGAAGCCTTCCTCAAAGAGGCGACGCATGAGCGCTTTGTTCGCTTCTGCTGGCACTACTGAAACTCCTTAGATGACACAAATCTTCTTTCTTCTTCAATTAACGTGCAGCATCTTGATTCCAGTGCTATCACGACGCACTCGCCGCCCTTGTCGCACTTGCTGGGCCGCCAGGCGATCTTTCTGCGCTTCTAGTTTGATAAGCGGAAAAGGCCGGTGAAACTGCTGATCAAACTGTTCTGCCTTTTCCTCCGAAATTTTTGCTCGCTGCTCAAATGAGACCGCCAGGATTTCACGTTTTTCATTCTCAGATAAATCGATTAATAGCAAATATGCCAGGGTAAAATCGGGTTTACCTTGCTCCGCGTAGGCCAGCGCACAGGTAAGTCCATCAGCTCCCTCTGCCAGATTTTCCAGGGCCTGGACAGTGAAAACATCGTTTTTAAGTAGTGATGCATAAAGTTCTGCAAACGTATTGGACATAACAGTTTATCCATCTCTTTTCAAGTAGATGACAAACGAGATAACCGTACAGTCAAACTTACAACTCGCAAGGACATTATACTCCAAAACTCGCTTTGCCATATCGACATCACGTCGTTCTAATATGTCGCATACAAACGCATAGTGACGGTGTGAGTTACGATCTGGGCAATAAAGTGGTAGTGAGTATCTAACCAGTGTTGGGCCGCTTGCGCTTGCGCCGCTGTGCTACTACTGGAGATGCGCCCGGTAATATAAAAGATGCGTGGATGGTGCGCGCCAAAGATTGCCAGGGCCCTTGGATCAACCGCGGGTTCAGCATTGCCCAGGTGATTTGTAAGATCGTAGTTCACCCAGGGAAAGGAACCGGGGGAATCGGCTGTAAAATGTGCAGCACTGGGATAAGCCGTCAGGTAGTACTCGACGCTGACCTGGCATCCCTGGGCATTATCATAGCAGACCAGGCCATCATTAGCCTGGTAGTGCTGCTCTAACCAGGAAACAGTCGTGTTCCAGTCTTCCACCTGGGGATTCTGGTAATAGAGAGGGACATAATGTAAGGTGAGCAAGAGCAGACAGAGTACCAGTGCCACCTGGACCACTCGCCAGCGTAAAACGACTATGCCCAGGCCGACAAGGAGGACGAATGCAGGTACAATCGTCACAAGATAACGGCTCGAAAATAGGCGCGTCGGTCCCTGGGAAATAGTATAGCTGAGCACAACAGGCACTATTATCCAGCAGAGCAGTGCAAAGCCTACAGGTAACAACTGTCGCAGCCCTGACAAGCGTTTGTCATCAGCACCATCAACAAGGGAAGCTTTGCTGAGCAGCCGCACACCCCACGACCGGTATGCGAACATCGCCGCACAAAGACCCAGGAGACACAACGCGAGCAGCAAATAGAGATAAATCCTGCTGTTGGCACAAAAGATGAGAAACAGGCGTATGATATCCCTGAGCTGGGGAATGGGAAGCCAGCCCGTTTTCGACCCATGCCGGCTCGCATATAAGAGAGGGATAATGAAGACAAAGATACCCAGCAGGCTAATGAGAAAACTGCGTAACTGCTGCCGAGCCTTACTACGCCACGGCCCGGGCAGAAGCGCCAAACCACCAAAGGTAACTACCTGCGCAGCAAGAATGAGTAAACTGAACAGGTGCGTGTAGATAGCCACTATAGTGACAATAGCATAACAGGTCCACCAGCGTTTCTGGCGAGATTCTGCGGTAAGTATAGCGAAAAAAGCATACCAGGTGATACAGATGAGCAAGAGTTGCAAAGCGTAGGAACGCGTTTCCTGCGCATAGACAAGCTCCAGGTCATTGAGCAAGTAGAGACCCGCACCAACGAGGCCTGCAGCCAACCCCAGGAAGCGGCGCCCCAGCAGAAAGATCATCACTGAACTCAGGGCGGCGAAAATTGCGGAGGGGAAGCGCACGACAAACTCCGTCGGATTCAATCCCAGCAGAGAGGTGAAACCCAGCCAGAAATGTAGAAATATATAATAAAAAGCCATGTTCGGCTGGGTAGCAAAGATGATCTGCCACAGCACAGGGAACGACTGACGTGCCCGCTCGACGGAAAGGACTTCATCGAACCACATACTTTTGCTTCCCAGCCGGAAAAGATTAAAGGCCAGGGCCACGCCGCCAATTAGAACGCAAAGTATCCAGTAGTGGGAGGCAAAGAACCGGGAAGCAGCGAGTAGCATACCCTGTAATCGAGTTAGCAGAGTTGCCTGTTCCCTGGTTTCAGTACATTCCTGGTCCTCCTCAACTTTCCGCAAATCACCGCTTGCCTGAGTCATGAAATACCTCCTGGGGTGCGATAAATCGGGTCATTTCGATCCTGTCTGTTGTATA
>WNGP01006831.1_pt1 | contig 16487 bp, 14 predicted proteins | sample 5407671 | NCBI WGS metagenome assembly WNGP01 (sample SAMN13153381, study PRJNA577476) | soil metagenome | isolation source: 40 cm soil or saprolite under Garry oak tree replicate 2 | place: USA:California | collected 2016-06-15 | reverse complement strand
GATCGCCTATCAACAGTTAAGCGGAAAAGCTGCCGCAACCATTTGGAAGCGCGTCCGCGCACTCTACCCGCGACGAAAATACCTCGATCCGAAACGAATCCTGGCAACGCCGGATGAAACGCTGCGTGGCGCGGGACTTTCCCGAAACAAAATTGCCGCCATCAAAGATTTGGCCGCAAAAACGATTGACGGGACCGTGCCGAGGGCACGGGCACTGGCGAAAATGAGCGACGAAGAAATCATCGGCCGATTGATCACAGTCCGCGGCATTGGACGTTGGACAGTCGAGATGCTGCTCCTTTTCGATCTGGGCCGGCCCGATGTTTGGCCGGTGGACGATTACGGCGTGCGCAAAGGATTCGCCAAAACGTTTGGTAAGAGAAAGCTTCCCAAACCGAAACAACTGATGAAGTTCGGTGAAAAATGGCGGCCGCATCGCTCGATCGCGGCCTGGTATTTCTGGCGCGCGCTCGATAACGACGGCCGCGCCCAACAAAGTTGACTTTGTTGGCAGCGCTCACTAAAACGCCGTTATGGCGATGATTCACGTTAATCGGGGCGCAACAAGTCTGGGCGCATTTCCAGAGGAACAAGTTCGCGAAGGAATTCGCGCCGGCCGCTTTCTTCTAAGCGATCTCGGTTGGCGCGAGGGGATGGCGAGCTGGCAGCCACTTTCGCAATTTACGGAGTTCGCCGATGACATCGCCCCCGCTCCGGCTCCGGGTGCGCCGCCTCCGCAAGCTCCAACGGCTCCAGCGATGATCGCGCCCACTGCAGGATCGACATCTGCGCCGCGAAGCGGGCTACCGTGGGACGAGCGCCACAGCAAAGGATTGTTTTCCGCATTCAGTGAAACATTGCAGATGGTCCTGAGTAAACCGGGCGCGGCTTTTACCGCGATGAAACGCGAAGGCGGTTTGGGTGAGCCGCTTCTTTACGGACTTATTGGCGGTAGCTTCGGCTTCATCGTCTATTTTATTTACAATCTTGCTTTTCAGTCGCTTGGTATGTTTGCGAACCGTAACAATCCGTTTACTCATCTCATCGGCGCCGGAATTGGGGAAATTTTCCTCATCGTTTGTGCTCCGCTATTCGTCTTGATCGGGATTTTTGTCGGCTCGGCCATTTTGCATGTCTGTCTCCTGCTTGTCGGCGGAGCCAGGCAATCATTCGAAACAACATTTCGGGTGGTCTGTTTTGCCGGAGGTTCGGTGAATCCGCTCCTGGTCATTCCTTTCTGTGGCGGATTAATCGTTGGCATTTGGAAGATCGTCCTCTATTGCATCGGCCTTGCCCGCGCTCACGAAACCGACACCGGTCGAGCGGTGTTGGCAGTATTTCTCCCGCTGATTGTTTGCTGTGGAGGATTGATTGTTTGCGCGATGTTGTTCGGCGGTATTGGGGCAATGATGCACAATTGGAACCTTTGATTCGTTGACAGTGCGCCTCTGCTATCGGCCTCTTAGACCGGGCGAACTTAATCACGAACTAATTTGGCTCGCCGTCTCGCTTGGATCGCTCGTGGTTGCAGCCGTCTGGTTCGCGCTCGGATTGCCATGGCCGCATTGCATCTTTTTGGCGGTCACCGGACATCCATGTCTCACTTGTGGAGCGACCCGTGCAGCCATCGCCTTTTTCCATCTGGATTTCTGGAGCGCGTGGAAATGGAACCCGCTCGTTTTTGCCGCTCTCTGCGGATTGTCGATCTTCGACGCCTACGCTTTCGCCGTTTCGGTTATTCGCGCGCCGCGATTGCGCATCGTACAATTCACTCCATCGGAAAAGAGCTTTCTCCGCCTGATCGCCGTTATCTTGTTGTTATCGAACTGGATTTACCTGCTGTCGCGCCCGCGCGGTTTGTTTTGAGTTCGTTTCAAACGCTCGAGCTCGGATTTTGATAAAACGCGCCATTGCCCGCGTGGCAAATCGCCTAGGCGCAGATTTCCAATCCGGACGCGGGCAAGCCGTTTCACTTCGTAACCGACCGCATAAAACATGCGCCGGATCTGCCGGTTAATTCCCTGGCAAAGGATAACGCGCAATCGCGTGGGTCCGATTGAATGGATCTGTGCCATTTGAGCGCGCTGACCATCCAGGAAAATTCCGCGCAAGAGTTTCGGTGCGAGCGTGCTGTCCCATTGTCGATCTAACGTGACCTCGTATTCCTTCTCCATCTTGAAGTGTGGATGAGTGAGGCGCTGTGCGAGGTCGCCATCGTTCGTCAGCAAGAGCAGTCCTTCGCTTTGCGCATCGAGCCGGCCGATATTGAAAAGACGGGGAAACTTTGGCGGCAGCAAATCGAAAATCGTGTCGCGCGCGTTAGGATCGCTCCGGGTCGACACAAAACCAGCCGGTTTGTGCAACGCGATCGTCATCGCACGCTCGAGATGAACGAGCTTGCCACCGACTTTCACATGGTCGCGCTCTTCCGGTTGCGCGCTGAAATTTGTGCAAACGCGACCGTTGATCGTCACGCGCCCGGCCGCGATCAGCTCGTCACATTTTCGCCGCGAACCGACGCCAGCTGCGGCCAGGAACCGATTTAAACGCATTGCAGAAGTTGAGAGGTCGAATCGTTGACAAGTTGAGCAGATCCAGCCGACCACTCAACATCTCAACAGTCGCTCAGGCGTCCGGCTTCGTTTTGGGAAGGCCCACAACTCTGCGGCCTTCTTTCCATTGGCCGCGTTTTTTGAGCAACTCGATCCGTTCGAAACGCTTCAGGACATTGCGTTTCGCGACGATGGTGCTGGCTCCTCTGAGGCTTCGATGTTGTGACATAGGTCGGAAATGAGCGCCAAAACTAGCGCGAACGAGGGAAATTTCAAATGCGCAGCTGCGGGTGGTTCAGAAGCGACTTGGCTACAGCTGATTACTCAGAACGACGTATCGACCAGCTGCCATCATCTGGTGATAAATATGGAAACGAGTCGTTAACAGCCGCTGCCAATACGGGACACGCTCTTGTTTGATAATCAGAAAAGTCCCCTGGGGATCTCCCCAGTGCCGCAGAATGGCGTCCTCGCTAACGGAAACGTTCATACTGCCAGCAATGTGCATCTCGTCGTCGACGGGCTCGTTCACCAGATAAAAGCGGCGATGCAAATAAAAAACGAGACTGCTCGCGTCATCCAGTTCGCCTTCGTAGACCACCGCATCTTCGTCAGTGAGTCGGCTCTCCAAAAAGCGGGCCGCATCGGCGAGTGAAAATTGTGGCGCCATCCGCGCCACGCTGTCCGCGAGCGAAAGGGTAATTGGCACCATCGCCGCGGCCAAAAGGCTCATGCAAATTCGCGGCCGGTTTTTAGTCGCCGCATAAACAGCGACGATTGACCCAACGATTAGAGAAACAGCGACGACGGCGATCATCGGACGCAAGATTCCCCACGCCGACGGTGGCAGCGTTTGTAATGCATCCCATGTGGTCCAACTTCCGTCTCCGTTATTGCCCCGATTTTCGCTCGCTTGGATCAAGTGAGGTTGGAACAGCGCCAGCAGGCCAGCAGCGACGCCCGTTAGACCGATCAGGCTAGCGCCGAGAAGATGCCATCGTTCCGATAATCTTTCCCACGTGGTCGCGGCAAAAATTGCGAACGCGCTCCACATACTCATGGAATAATAATCCTGACGTTGGCCGATTATAAGGAGCGGTAGAAAAACCACGGCCATCCAACACAACGGCAAAGCTTCGGCGAAATCCAATTCGTGGGGACGGATCACTTTTCGCCAGGCAAAGATCGCGCCCGGAATAACCGCGATCGACCACGGGAACAACCAAATAAGATGCATCCAAAGGAATGGGAGGCGTGGAACTCCGTTATCGCTTCCCGGAACGTTGGAAAAAGAGCGCAGGTGCCCCAACCATTCAATCCGCAACAGTTGCTGCAAAAATCCAGGAAAATGCAACTCGGTCGCGACGTACCAAGGCACAAACAGCACCACGAAGATCAACATATAGCTCCAGTGGAACAATCTGCGGAAACGCAGGCGCGCCTCGCGATACAATGCGCCCAGCACAAGGAAGACCACCAACGGATAGATTAAGCCGACCAAACTTTTCGTGAGGCAAGCCAGCACGCAACAAATCCAAACGCCGAGGAACCAGAAGTTACGCGCGCGGCGCCGTTGATAGCCGCACACCCCGCAAAAAATCGCGCCGGCAATAAACGCGCTGAATACAGGTTCGGGCATAATGACGCGCCCCAGCAGCGAGGTGCCGCAGCTGCAAAGATAAATCAGGCCGGCAAAAAATCCGCGCCAGTAACCTCCTAATTTTTCGCCGATTAGAAATGTCAGCGCGACGCCTGCGATCGTTGCCAATGCGATGGGCAAGCGCGCGGCCGCGGAATTGATCCCGAAAACCTTGAAAGAGCCGATGATGAGCCAGTAAAGAAGCGGCGGTTTCGGCAGCCGCGGCAAGCCATCGTTCGTCGGCCAGAGCCATTGATGCGTTTGAATCATTTCGCGGGCAGCGCCGGCGTACTGCCCTTCGGTGTGACCATAGAGATCGCCCCAGCCGATCGTCGTCAGATGAAGCAGCGCCGCGAGCGCGATCAGCGAAGCAAAAAGCGCGTGACGCAACGGAGGCAGAGCCAACGCCGGTGGATCAAGCAACGCATCCTCAATACTAAACGTGCGGGTGCCGGCAGTCATCACCCTAATCGTTAGGCCGAACTCGTGCGAGCGCGATATTTTTCCCAATCGGCCGGTAGCGGCAGCAATTTCGCAGCCGGCATTTCAATTAGGGCCAACGTTTGCCGACATTCGGCGATCAATGCGTCATCCGCTGGCCGTGTAATTCGGAAAGCGCACCAGAATCGCACGCGTTGCAGTTGATCAAGCCAACCATCGATCACGAGTCGGTCGCCCAGCTTAGCCGCCCGGCGATAATCGATCTCCGTCCGGACAACGACCGGATATCTTTGGGTTTTCGCCATCTCGGCGAGAGGAAGTCCCAGTTCTTCCACAAGCTGCGTCCGCGCGATTTCGATAAAACGGAGATACGCAATGTTCGAGACCACACCGCCGCAATCGGTGTCGAAGAACATCACCTGCACTTCGGTTCGGATGCGTGGCGCGTCGGAATTCATCGCAAGATAGACATCACGGCATCCACGACTTCTGGCACGGTCACTGTTTTCATGCACCGAAAATCAATCGGACATTCGCGCAAGAAACACGGACTGCATTCAACGTGATGCCGAATAATCACGTGGCCATTTCCGAGCGGGCCGGTCAGCGCCGGTTCGGTCGGGCCGAAGATGGCAGCGACCGGGACACCCAGCAACGTCGCCAGATGCATCGTTCCGGTGTCGTTCGTTAAGAGGGCGCGGCACCTGCGCAATTCTTCGATCAATTCGTCCAACGTCGTTTGGCCGATTCGATTCGAGCAATTGTCGCCCAGCGCCGCAGCTATTGTTTCGCCGATCGCTCTGTCTTTCTTCGTTCCGAACAAAATCCATTTGGTTTTGGCTTGCGCCGAAATCGCGGCTGCTGCCTCCGCAAAACGCTCGGGCAACCATCGCTTGGCTGGTCCGTATTCCGCTCCGGGACAAAGGCCGAGCGTTGCGCGTCGATCTTGTGGAGGGACATGCTTCTGCATGTCCAAGACGCGCGGAAGCGCGTCCCTCCGAGCAAGATCGACATCTCCCCCGCAATCGTCCGCGATTCGCAGGAAACGAGTCGCGTGATGTTCCGGTGGACCTGGCTGACGCGGTTCGCGGACGATTTGATTTAGCAGCCAGCTCCGGGCGTGTCCGCGATAGCCGACTTTTCTCTGAATTCGCCACGCTTCCAGCGCTACCCGCAGCGAATTCGGAAACAAGACTGCCGCGTCAAATCTTGCTTGTCGCGCGATCAAGCGAGCGGCGCTGAAAAGAGATTTGTTAGGTAAGGACAAAATTTCGTCCACTTCCAAAATCAGTTTCCACATCGGCGCGATTTTTTCTGGCGCAAGAATCGTAACGTGCGCGTCCGGCCGACCTTTTTTTATTGCGCGCACCGCCGGCACGCTCATGACCGCGTCGCCCAGCCAATTGCTGCTCCGAATGAGAATCCGGAACGGCTTCAATTGTTGCGACGGCAAATCTTTCGGGAGAAAGACGCCGCGCTTGTAGCACGCGAGAAGGAAATTCGGGCGCGGCGTTTTCCAACGATTGTGCAGCCAAAAGCCGTCTTCCGGTGCGCGTCGGGTTTGGGTTGCGATCAGATCGTTCGCTTTGGCGGTGAGCGCTTGGACCGAATCGCCCGAAGTATCGATTCGATCGGTAAACGACATTCGCCAGCGGCCCGGCGCGTCGGTGTAAATGGCGGTGCCAAGCACCGCGGCGCCGGTGCGTTTTGCCAGTAGCGCCGGCAAGGATGTGGTTGATGCGAGTTTTCCAAAAAATGGGACCCACAGACCCTGATCGCCCGCGTGTTGATCGCTCAGAATTCCGATGGCGCCGCCGCCACGCAACAGTTCAATCGCTTTCTGAAAACCTTCGTTGCGATCGAAAAGTTCGACGCCAGCGCGGCCGCGTAACGTGCGAACGTGTTTGTCGATGTAACGATTTTTCAGCGGCTGATAAATTGTGCTGTTTCGCACGTAGCCGATCGCAGCCGGAAACATTTGTGCTTGCAGCTCCCAGTTTCCGATGTGGCTCAAAATAAAAACAATCGGCCGCCCACTGCGTAACTCGCGATCGGCGGCATCCGCATTTTCGATTCGAACATGCGCGCGCACTTTGTCGAGCGGCATCGCCGCCAGTTTCAATCCAGAAAGAAGATTTGCGCCCAGTCGCTGAAAATGATGGCGCACGAGACGGCGCATTTCGCGGGGCGATTTTTCCGCGCCGAAGGCGATCTCGACGTTTTGAAATCCGAGACGCCGATATTTCCCAAGAACGAGCCAGGCGCAGAAGCCCAACGCGTTTCCAAGTGCAAACGCAGCCCGTAATGGCAAAAGACCAATCAGGGCAAAACCTGCGCGGTAAATAAGATAAACGAAATACTCGAGCATCGATCTCGGCCAGCGCGCTCTCCGAAGCCGTCCAGCGTAAATTTGCCTGGGCGTCGCTGCAATGAATATAATGTCGCGATTGGCCCGGAGCTTCGTTAGGTATGTAAGCGGCTCTGCCAAACAACGATGAACAAGAAAGATTTGTGGGTCGGCCTGAATGAGCGCGCAAGAAAAGGGCTCACACCGCGCAACTACAAAAGCGGCACCCTCGGCCAACGAATCGCTGAATCAGGTGTCGATGCGGGCGAGCTGACCGCCAGTCGCAGCAAAACAGAGTTGAAAAAAGTTTGGATTCCAGGTGTTGAAATTTTTTCCAGGGAGACTCATCCGCAACGCCATCGCGGCAGTTTTGGCGAGCTGGCGCGCCAGTCGGAGGGAATTCTCGGCAAGATCAAGCTTTGGCCACGGCAATGGTCAGCCGCGCGGATGTTCGCCAACAGCGCCAAAGGATTTCATATCCATCCGCCGAGCATTCCGGCGGATACGACGGCGGAAAAATGGTTGCGACGTCTGTTTGTCGCTCAACCGCAAAACTATTCGTTGCGACCGTACGACCGCGAGCAATGGGACATCATGTTTTTTCTACAGGGCTGCGCGGAAGTTTTCCTGCGTGATGTGCGCGCAGGTCTTCCCGCGCGCAGCATGCGTTTTTTTGCGGACGGCGACAATCATCGGAGCAGGAACAACGTCGGCGTCGTGATTCCTCCAGGAGTGGCGCATGCGATTCGGGCCGAAGGTTCGGAAGACGTGGTCATGGTTTATGGCACGAGCACGACGTTCCAGCCAGAATTCGAGGGCCGCATCGCCAGCGAAATTGAAACCGCCAAGTTGCCGGAATCCTGGCGGAAATTTCTTTCTTCGTAGCGGCGCTCTGTGAGTGTCGGACGAATTAATGCGACCGTCGCGGACCGCCGCTACAGTTTCGCTCAATGAAGCGGCGCTTTAATCCTGCCGAGCTTGAGTTGATGGATCGGCCTCAGCCGGTCTCAGCCGAGCTGGAGCGCGATCTCGAAAACATTCGCCAACTCAATCGCTGGTTCGGCAGTTACGCCCTGATCTCGATCTTTCTAAGCCGTTGGATCAAACCGGGTGCCCGCTTGCGAATTGTCGATCTTGCAACCGGCTCGGGCGATATTCCTCGGCTGATCGCGGAATACGGACGCAAGGTTGGCGGCGAATTACGAATTGACGCGCTGGATCGACAATCCGCGACTCTTGAGATCGCGAAGAAGCTAAGCGTGCATTATCCAGAAATTAGTTTTATCGAAACTGATGTGTTCAGTTGGCAACCCAGCACGACTTATGATGTCGTTTTCTGCACTTTGGCGCTTCATCACTTTAGCGACGGCGACGCGGTGCGCCTCCTCCAACGTTGCCGACAGTTATCGCCCAAGTTCGTGCTCGTGTCCGATCTGCGCCGCGGCTGGTTGGCCACAATAGGCGTGCATCTTTTGACCACGACCATGTTTCGCGAGCCAATGACCAAACACGACGCTCGCCTTTCGATCGCGCGGGCATTTTCATTTTCTGAAATGAATCAATTAGCGCAGCGAGCTTGCTGGACAAATTTTGGTCACAAAACTTTTCCCTTCGCCCGACAGGCGATCTGGCTGGAACCAGCGTAACGCTGCAGCCATTTGTCATTCCGAGCCAAGTCGAGGAATCTCTCGATATTCGATTCGGTTAACACACGATGAAGGTTGTGACGACAATCGCCGAAGCGCAGAATCACGCGAAGAAAGGACGGCGTGTCCTGTTTCCGACTATGGGGGCGTTGCATAAGGCGCACGGTGAATTGATTCGGGTTGCGCGCGCGAAGGGGGGCAAAGATGGCGAAGTGGTTGTCAGTATTTTCGTCAATCCACTCCAGTTCGAACCAGGAAGCGATTACGAACGATATCCGCGACCCGAGAAAGAAGACGAAGAATTCTGCCGAAAGTCGGATGTCGATCTTCTGTTCAGGCCAAATGCAGCTGAGATGTATGCCGATGGTCGTTCCGTATTCGTCGATGAAAATTCACTGTCGAATGTGCTCGAGGGCAAATCGCGACTGGGGCATTTCCGAGGCGTTTGCACGGTCGTCGCGAAGCTCTTCAACATTTTGAAACCGGAAGCGGCGGTGTTTGGTGAGAAAGATTTCCAGCAACTTGCAATCATTCGCCGAATGGTGCGCGATTTGAATTACAAGATCGACATCGTGGCGGTGCCGACGGTGCGCGAAGCAGATGGACTGGCATACAGCTCACGGAACGCGTATTTGAATGCCGAGGAACGCAAGCAGGCTGCGGTGTTGCGCAAGGCCTTGCTGGCCGCGAAAGATTCGGAAAAAAAAACCGTGAATGAGATTCTCGGCTTTACGCAGAAGATAATTGGCGCAGCGCCGCTTGCGCGGATTGATTATGTTGAGCTTGTTGATGCGGAAACTTTGCAGCCGATCGAATTCGTTCAGCCAAATTCGCTCCGACAATATTCTGTTGGAATGAAGGAATACGATTTCGTCGTGATCGGGAGCGGGATCGCCGGACTGAGCTTTGCGCTGAAAGCGGCGAAGCACGGGTCGGTGGCGGTCATCACCAAGCGCAAAGGACCGGACACGAACACGGCGTGGGCGCAGGGCGGGATCGCTTGTGTGACGAGCGATGAAGATTCGTTCGAGCTTCACGTGCGCGACACGCTCGAAGCGGGTGCGGGATTATGCGACGAAAACGTGGTCCGCACGATTGTAACCGAAGCTCCGGCGCGAATTCAGGATTTAGTCGAGCTCGGCGTGCAGTTTGATGAACGTGAAGTTTCCGGTCATCGCGAATTCGACCTTGGGCGCGAAGGCGGGCATTCCAAGCGGCGAGTCCTTCATGTGCAAGATGTGACGGGGAGAGAAATCGAGAACGCATTGCTGCGCGAACTCGGCCGACAATCGCATGTCGATCTTTTGGAAAACCACATGGCTGTCGATTTAATCACGGCCGCCAAGATCGGTTACGCGGCGGAGGACCGTTGCCTCGGCATTTACATCCTTGATGAAAATAGCGGCCAGGTGGAGACAGTCCGTTCGGACCGGATCGTGCTCGCGACCGGTGGTTGCGGAAAAGTTTATCTCTACACAACGAATCCAGATATCGCGACCGGTGACGGCGTGGCGATGGCCTGGCGCGCCGGAGTGACGATTGCGAACATGGAGTTTGTTCAATTTCATCCGACCTGTTTGTTTAATCCCAAAGCGAAATCGTTTTTGATTTCGGAAGCGGTGAGAGGCGAAGGCGGCAGCTTGCGGAACAATCGCGGCGAAGACTTCATGAAACGCTACGATCTGCGTGGTTCGCTGGCGCCGCGGGACATTGTTGCCCGTGCGATTGACGCTGAGATCAAACGCTCCGGCGCGCAATATGTGTTTCTCGACATCACCGACAAGTCGGTGGAATTTTTGCGCGAGCGGTTCCCAAATATTTACGAGACCTGTTTGCATTTTGGGATCGACATGACAAAGCAGCCGATTCCAGTGGTGCCGGCGGCGCATTATCAATGCGGCGGGATTAAGACCGACGTCGACGGCGCGACCAGTCTGCGCGGTTTGTATGCAATTGGCGAAGTTGGTTGCACCCGATTGCATGGCGCGAATCGTTTGGCGAGCAATTCGCTGCTCGAAGGTTTAGTCGTGGCGCACCGCGCCTGCGAAGCGATGATGCGGGAACGCCGGTCACCGCGTGCGACGCCGCCAATCTCACTGCCGGAGTGGCAATCGGGCGACGTGCAAGACGTCGATGAACTCGTCGTGATCTATCATAATTGGGACGAAATCCGGCGGCTGATGTGGGATTACGTCGGCATTGTGCGGACGGACAAGCGGCTGCACCGCGCAAGCGCGCGTTTGCGCAATCTTCAGCGTGAGATCCGGGAATTTTATTGGAACTTCAAAGTGTCAGTGGACCTTTTGGAATTGCGCAATCTGGCCACAGTGGCGGCGTTGATCGTTGATTCGGCCCTGAGTCGCAAAGAGAGCCGCGGTTTGCACTACACACTGAACTATCCGCAGACGGAAGATCGACAATTCAGACGCGACACGCTGCTGAGCCGTGGCTAAGGATGGAATGGATAGTGCTTTACGAATTGTAACCGCCACCGGCGTTGGTTTTTCCATAATGAAAAAGCCTTGCGTGGGGCGGAAAAATCGAATACAAACAGGCCACCTTTCGGCGATGAGACGAACCCTTGCCCTCTTAGTCCTGACCGGCGCCATTGGTGCGCTGCGGGCTGAGGAGCAATCGAGTTCGCCCTATGCGACCGCGGCCGACTTTGCCAAATACGCGATGAAGCTGCGCGAGCAGGCGCTGCTTAAAGTCGAACCGCAGGTGTTTGTTCCAACGAGTTCTCGCCCGGCGGTCCAGCGTTACGCATGGAAAACGAACATCGTGACGACGGTATTCTGGGTTGGCGAACAGGCTGGAGGGAACAATCCGGTGCCGAATTTTCGTAGCTCGTGGGATTTAAATTGGCAGGCGAATTATGGTGGATTCGATAACCCGGAGAAATCGGACCGGCGAAATTACATCCCGATCTCCTTCGTTCCCCGGCAGAACCCGTTTTATTGCGCGTTGCCGTACAACGACGTAACGCACGGCCAATTTAAACCGGAAGCGCCGCTGGTGATTCCGTGGTTCAAACAGGCCTACATGGGACAGGGGCAATCAGTTTGCTGGCATCGTTGGATCGCTATCCGCAAAGGCAATCGCACCTGCTACGCGCAATGGGAAGATTGCGGTCCGTTTCGCACTGATCACTTTCAGTACGTCTTTGGCAACGAGCGACCGAAGCCGAACCTCAATCATGGCGCTGGCCTGGATGTTTCGCCCGCCGTGCGCGATTACCTTGGGCTGCAACCGACCGACGTGACCGATTGGCAATTTGTTAACACGCAGGATGTACTGCCCGGACCGTGGCGCAGTTACGGCGAGAACAACAATTTTGTCCTCGCCCGGCGCCAAATGGAACAAAAACTGGTGCAACAAGGCAGTTCCGGAAACGCGAAGAAATAACGACGGCTTCCGCCCGCCTGATCTCAGCCGAGCCGCGATTTCAACTCCGCAAACTTCGGTTCCAAATCGTCTGCGCGTCGCGACCACGGCTGGTAGCGTCGCAGTCGTGTCTGGCAAATTTCGCCCAGGCTGCGGAACTTTTTAGCCATTTCGGCGCAGAACGAGTCAATCGCTTTGGCGAATTGTTTCTCGAGCGTTTGAGTAAACTCGGTGCGTTTTGGAGACAATTGCCGTTCGTAGTCGCGCAGGACTTTTCGACTATGATTGAAGGCCAAGAAAATCGCAGTGATACCGCCAATTCCTGCGATGACGAGCGCCGACGCGGCCACCACGCTTTGCGTTTTGGTGAAAACAGCAACCGTTCCCGCAATTATGATTATGGCGACAATAATCCGCAATGAAATTGAAGTCTGCGAGTAAGATCGAGCCAGTCGTTCCTGAAGCGCTTTGCCCGCAAGAATGTCGATGAACGCGGTTTGAATCGATTCGGAAAACTCGCGTCGTTGGCCAGCGAAATCCGGCACGCTTTGCCGGGCTTCCTTTTGCAGATCGGCGGACAATTGATTTTCGAGAAGATCTTGCATTTGCGGCCAGAGACCGCGCAAATCCGCTTCCAGCGTTCTAATCGATTTTTCCATTTGCGGTTGCATTAACTGTCGCAGTTGCGCCTCGAGTTTTGAGTGCAACTCCTGCTGCCCGGCAGTCCGGCGCCAGATCAAGCTAAAGCTGCGCCACCAACTTTGGCTCTGCTGAAGAAGTTGCGCACGTTCCTTGGTCGTCTCGTCATAGGCGCGCTCAACTTCGCGCACGAGAGTTGTCGTTTGCCGAAGCATTTGCTCACGGCGGGTCGCGAGTATTCCATCGAGGCGATCCAGGACGGCCGTGTCCGCTGAAATTTTGTCCAGGAATCCGCGAATTTCCCGATTCAAATCGTCCAGAGCGACCCGCGCAGTCTGAAACGTTGAGCGCAGTTTCAACATTCGCGGGCTTGATTGAGTGACGATGAAATCGATCTGTTCTTCCAATGGCGCGAACGCGCTCTCCTCCCAGAGTTTCTCCTTGTCCAGGCCACTTGTCCGCGCGAGCAAAGCTTTGCGCGCCGACACAGCAAAGATCGGCGGGACGAAGCCGAGTCGGCGCATCGCCGTGTCCTGAAGGTGGCGGTGGATGACATCGATTTCCGTTGGCTCGCGCAAGTCGATTTGCTGGAGCACGAAGATGAGATTCTTGAGCCAGGTTTTTTGCAGGAAGTCTAAAAATTCCCAGTTGGATTGTGTCCATGGATTAGCCACGGAGAAAACAAAAAGAACAATGTCGGCGCGGGGCATAAAATCTTCCGCTGCCATTTGGTGCTCTTTCACCATCGTGTTCGTGCCGGGTGTATCGACGACATTGAAATCGCGCAGGAACGGAATTGGGAGATAACGCTCGGTTAGTTTCGATGAGACCTCGGTCGATTTCTCTTCCGATGCGTAACGAAAAATGTAAACGCGATCGGTCGCCGGCAATACGTCGACTTTGGCAAACTCATCGCCGAAAAGAGCATTCAGCAGCGAAGACTTTCCGGATTTCACCTCGCCGGCCACGACAAAGAGCAATGGTTCGCTAATATCGCGCAGAAGCGCTTGTAGCGTATCAAGCTGTTCAGCCGGCCGCTGCATCTCCGAGCCGAGCTTGATTAATCCGGCGAGTCCGCTTTCGAGCTCGCCCTTGAGCTGCAAATATCGGTCGGCGATCATGCCGGCAAAATCAGTTAGGTGGTGTTGGGGAGGGAGATGTCGATCTTGCGGCGTTCGACTTCGGCGATGGCGAAGGTTTGGACGGAAGGGGCGTTTCCATCGCGATCAGCTCAGAGACGGTCACGAACTTGAATCCTTTTGCTTCAAGTTGGTTCAGCACGCATGGCATCGCCTCGATTGTGCCCGGATGAATGTCGTGCGCCAAAACGATGGACCCGGCGCGCGTATTTTTGACGATGCGATTACAGACGACATTCGGTCCTGGCCTTTTCCAGTCCAATGGATCGACATCCCACATCACGATTTTGTAACCAAACTCCCGGTTGATCCATTTTTTTTGACGGGCGCTGATTGAACCGTAAGGCGGGCGCAGCAAAGTGGGCCGATTGCCAATTGCGCTCCGAATTGCATCCTCAGTTTTGCGCAGCTGACCGCGAATCCCGTCGTCCGACATCTTAGCGAGGTTCGGATGCGACCAAGTGTGATTCCCGATTTCATGTCCTTCGCGCACCTCTCGCGCCACGATTTCAGGGTGCTCGGCCACGTTTTCACCGATCAGGAAAAATGTGGCTTTGATGTGATGGGCCGCGAGCAAATCAAGTAGCTTCGGCGTCAATTTCGCGCTCGGGCCGTCATCAAACGTCATCGCGATGTACGGGCCGTCAACGTGGACCCAATCGAAAGTGATTCCGGCCTCGGCCGTCGGTGCAGGCTTTGGTTTTTCGCCGGTCTGCGGCACGACTGCGTCATTGGCATAAACGGCGGCAACTCCGACCAAACTAACGAGGTAAAAAATAAGAAAACGAAAGATGAGCATGAATTTTGCGGCTGCGCGAAACTTTTGCTGTATCTAGCAGAGGCCGAATGTAACGCAAGGCGCTGCTCGATTGCTGGACGATGTCGATCTCATCTAGGGAAAAAACTGATTATCATTCTTTCGGGTAATAACGGTATTCCTTGGCAGCCATCCTGCTCCGACATTCTTCAGGAACCGGGCATGCTCGCGCGTGACCTGGTCGCGTGGGTTTTGGGGACTTTCGTAATTCCAGAAATGAGAATATTGCTCGTTGAAGATCATCCGGAAGGTCGCCGGACTTTGCAGCGGTTGATCGAAGGCCGTGGCCACGAAGTTGTTGCGGTCGGTAGTGCCGAAGAAGCCGAAGTTGAGCTGAAAAAGCAACCGTTTTCATTTTTGATTTTGGATTGGATGTTACCCGGTAAAAGCGGAGTCGAGTTGTGCCAGGAATTGCGGGCGGCGCCGAATAGCGATGAGTTTTTCATTCTTCTGGTCACGGCCCGCAACGACACGCAGGACTTGGAGCAGGCGCTTGAAGCCGGCGCAAATGATTACCTGATCAAGCCACTCGACCCGGCGCAATTAAATATTCGGCTCTCGGTCGCGGAGCGGCGCATCCGTGCGCTAATCGAGCGCAATCAGGCGCGGGCAGAATTGCAGGAGACGGTCAGAAAGATGACCGACATTCTGGAAAACACGAGTGACGGATTCTTCGCCCTGGACCAGGATTGGAAATTCACGCTCGTTAATCGCCAGGCGGAAAAACTACTCGACCGGCGCCGCCAGGACCTGATCGGCAAGGATTTCTGGATGGAGTTTCCAGAGTTCACCCGCAACGCCTCTGAAGACAATTATCGGCGCGCCATGTCCGAACAAGTGGCGGTCGAATTCGAAGCGAGTCACAGGGGCGGCCAAGTCTGGTTTGAATTACTTGCCTATCCGAGCGGCGGCGGTGTTTCGGTTTTCTTGAGAGATGTGACCGATCGCAAGCGCGTTGAACAAGAGCGGTTGACCACGAGCAAATTGGACTCGCTCGGGACACTCGCGGGAGGAATCGCCCACGATCTAAATAACATCCTGACTGTTATTTCCGGTAACATCGGTCTGGCCTAAATCGAAGCCCCGGGCGATTCTGCGAATCTGCTCTCGGTCCTGTGTCGCGCAGGCGAGGCCGCACAACACGCCGCGCAGCTTTCGAATCAATTGCTGACGTTCTCCAAAGGCGGTGCGCCCCTGAAACGGGTCGCATCTATATTCGATCTGGTTATACAGGCGACCGAATTTTCGCTTCATGGGTCTAATCTGCGCGCGGAGCTGGACGTCCCACCAGATCTTTGGAGATCAGCTGTCGATCCGGGGCAGATCGAGCAAGTGATTAATGCGCTGATCATCAATGCGCGTGAGGCAATGCCGCACGGCGGCACGGTCCGAGTTTCGGCAAACAATATCGAGATTGATGCAAATTCCGGCCTTCCGATTCGGGGCGGTTGCTATGTCAAAGTGCAAGTCGCAGACACCGGCGGCGGCATCGACGCGAGATCAGTGACGAAGATTTTCGATCCTTACTTTACAGCGAAGCCATCGGCGAGCGGACTTGGGCTATCAATCAGTTATTCTGTTGTGAAGAAACACGGGGGATTCCTGCAGCTCGAAAACACTTCACCGGATGGATCGACTTTCGCCTTTTATTTGCCCGCCACCGATGCCGAACCGCAGTCAGCCGGCGCTCGCCAATGAGATTTTCAATTTCAATCACCAGCGGGTTCTGGTGATGGACGATGAAGCGGCTATTCGCGAGCTGACTTCGGAACTGCTTGGAACTCTTGGCTACCAAGTGACGGCAGTGCCGGACGGCGAGGAAGCGCTAAAAACGTATGAAGACGCGATGCGGACCGGCGAACAGTTTCAAGCTGTCATTTTGG
>WNGP01014409.1_pt1 | contig 16491 bp, 14 predicted proteins | sample 5407671 | NCBI WGS metagenome assembly WNGP01 (sample SAMN13153381, study PRJNA577476) | soil metagenome | isolation source: 40 cm soil or saprolite under Garry oak tree replicate 2 | place: USA:California | collected 2016-06-15 | reverse complement strand
TCAAAGACTCCTCAGGGACCTTCCCCACAGACTGGGGAGCACTCTTCGACTCCAGCGGAGTCACACAGCCGCTGCCTCCCGGAGCACTGGACGCCCACTGGGTTAATGACGGGCCTCATGCTACGACCGACCTCACCACTTTCACGACCGGTAGCAAGGATACTCTGGACATTGCTAATGCGGGATGGCAGTGTACGCCTTCCGGAAACCTTACTCCCAAAGACGACATACTGCACGCTTACAGCCTCGCCATAGTACCCCAGTCTGGCCCCAGAATGGGCCACTTACTGGTCTATGGAGGATTCGAACGCTTTACGAACAACGGTGCAGGCGATTTAGGCCTCTGGCTGTTACAGGACCCGGCTGTTGCCTGTTCCAGCACCAAAGGTGCCGTGAGCTTTACCGGTGCACACGTAGTAGGTGACGTACTGTTTGTCGGAGAGTTCTCTACCGGCGGAACCGTTACCACCCTCAATGCGTTCAAATGGGTAGGTGGCAGTAGCCCGCTTGCGAACGTCACAGCTACCGGAGGTGCTGACTGTCGTACGGCTATCATAACAGCCAATTTCTGTTCGAGATCGAACACCGTCTCCATCTCAACCCCATGGTCCACTCAAGACAAAACCTCGGATCCAAACACCCTAGCCACTGCAGAATTCTTTGAAGTAGGAATAGATCTCACCGGTCTGTTCGGGTCAAACGCGCCTTGCATCAACAGGTTCATCTTTGACACGAGGACCTCCCCTTCAGTCACTGCTACTCTGAAGGACTACGCCGAAGGTGCGCTCGCAACCTGCCCAACAGCAGCGATATCGACAAACGTTTCACCCCCAATCATAGCCTTCGGTGGTTCCGCGACTGACACTGCGACTGTGACATTGACTACAGCTTCGACTGTGAATGGCACTGTCGACTTCAAAGTTTACGGTCCCGTCGCGACTAATACTCCCACATGCACCAGTCTGGCTCAATCCTTCCTCGGCGTTCCGATTGGTCCGGGTCCGTCTCCGCAGTCTGCCACCTCCGGTCCCTTCACTCCGTCGGCTACAGGCTTCTATTTCTGGACCGCAACCTACAATCCATTCACCCCGAGGAACGGTAACACTGTCTCCACCACCTGCGGCGACGCTAACGAGACTCTAACCGTCTTGAGCATTCCCAAGATAACAGCGTTCGACTTCACGAATACACCGGACAACAATGATCCCACGCTCGGCAGCGGGACGGTCATGTACACATTCAGAATACACAACTACGGGGCTGCTGTGACACTCAGCGGCTCGCTAGCAGTCGCAGGAACAGCTTCGGTCACATGCACCGGTGGCAACAGTCTGACATTGTCGGGTTCCTTGGCAGGAGGCGATGACGCAACATTCAGCCTGACCTGCACGTACAGCGGCACCTCTGGACAAACTGTGTCAGCCACCATCAACGCGATGTTCACCGACATAAACGCCGCCACGCATCCAGTCTCGGGAAGCCCAACAACATACACCTTCACCATACAGACAATCTAGAACAGGCGTGCATTACACGCCTCCCCTCCCTTTTTTCTCGTTTCTCTTTGTTACCAGTCTCTCTTGGACCGTATCCCGCTGCAAGTTGAGCTCCATCTCCCCTCTTTTCGATATGGCGATAATGAGACATTTTTTTGAAATCAAACTTTTGGGTTTCCAACCCTATCTCGAACCGAATCCGATTCCTGCATTTCCTTGCAGTCGTTTGCAAGGTGTTTTTAGAACATTGAGGCCGCATCCCACTTTCCCCTTGCATCCTTATGTAACGTTGTCAGTTTTCACAGGCTCGTCTGCCCGCAGCAGGACGTACCCCCTCGACGAACGCAGTTGCAGAGCAGCCGTTTACAGCTATGCCCGCAGGTCATCGGCTTATCACAAAAGTGTAGTTGAGCGCTGGGGTAGGTGCCGCCTCTGGATATAAAAATAAAGAAGATCGTGGCCGTTCGGTGGGTTTTTATTCGCCTTCTTCCTGAAGCCTCACTCGATCTCTCCCAAGTCTGCTTGAGCCCAACACCTTGAGCCAGATTCTCGTCCGTCCCAAGAGAAGAACCGAGACCGTATCACTTCGAATGGCAAGTAGCCTACGAGCCTTACTAGAGGACGAGGCCAAGAAGACTGGAGGAAATTTCAACGCGCTCATCACCCAGATACTGACCAGATATGTAACCACGGGCCGTCATCTAGGAAAACTGAAACTCCTGCCGGTGAGCAAGGACGCCTTGAGGGAGGTGTTTCAGAGAATGAGCAAGGAGGCGGTTGAGGACGCTGCGAAGACTCTCGGGAAGAACTCGGCTCGAGAGCATATTCTATTCCTCTTTCGCCAGGCTAACTTAGCAACCGTCATTAGATTCCTGGATTTTTGGGGAGGTCATTTCGAGGCCTGGGACCACCACTACGACGGCAGGAGGCACTTTTTCACTATGCATCACGACGTGAACCTCAACTATTCTGTTTTCGTCAAAGAGTACGTGTTATCAATGTTGGAAAGTGTGGCACCTAGACCGGCTGAATTCGACATTTCCCCGAACTCGGTCAGTTTCAGCTTTGAAGGCTAATGTCACGATAACTGCGGATATCCAATTCTACTCAGCGAATTACCGAGTAAGAAAGTACGTACTTTTGTAACTCTTTCACACAAATCTCTGGAATTCCTGCATTGTATTGCTACATGCTTTATGCAGTTTGGCAGCTTAAGCCCGAAGCGCCTTGATCACCCGCTTTCAAAGCCGAAACTACATTCCCGTCTCGGCAAGACGAACGTGGGTTGTCTGGCAGTTGGTTTAGAGCGCCGAGGAGGGGCGCCATGACAAGAAAATACCCAAAATTAAGGAGGATAAACAATGAGCAAAATATGGTTGATTTCCCTCGCATCAATACTGACAATTGCTAGCGTTATCACTCCAGCCTTCGCGGCGAGCGTTCACTTCAAAGGCGACCATTCCCTTCCCTCGTTCACTGATAACACGGGAACCCCCAACCCTCTGACGCTGACCGCCTCCGGTGCGATTTCAGGTCTAGGGTTCGGCGACGTGAACATTACAATCACTGCAACGGCGCAGCCGACAGCTACATGTGGCAACCCGGGCTCGAAGCAAACCCAAGCTCCTGGACAAAACCCTGCTGTAGTCTCCGTATCAGGCAGCCAAGCCATTCCGGCCAGTGAGGTTAAGAATGGGAACGTTGCGTTCAGCGTCGCAACCTCGCCACCGACCAATCCTATTCCTGGTGCACCGGGGTGCCCGAACACTAGTTGGACGGAGACCATTACGGACCTAGCGTTCTTGACTGCAACAGTGACAGTCCAGCAGCCACCGGGTACAGTCGTGCTGACCGCGTCATGCAGCTTCAGCCCACCCACCACCGGCGGTCCCGTGCCTTCAGGAAACGTCAGTTGCACCGTAAGCCCTTAGTGATCCAGCAAGAGCAAGCGTTAATCCGGGTTTAGAGGCGGCTTCTCACCGTCACGACCCGGTCCAACGCTTCGCTGGCCATTGCCAGCAACGAACCGCGAACCTCGAAAACATCGGGCAGTAAAAACGATGACCCCCCTTTCTTCAAAATATTTTTCTACGATTACAATTTGAGACTGTTGTTCAAGGGTTCAAACGATGATTGTTCGCGATATCTAGAGTAGGCGGTAGGTAGAAGCATAATACCAGCGGAAGACTTTTCTACTATCTACCTGTGTAGCATATTTCGAAGATTTCTATGCAACGTGACATGATCAAGGCACTTCCCCTCGCACTTGCTCTCGTACTCCTAACGGTCTCAGGTATCTTACCCGCATCAGCCCTTACTGTCGGCGCGAACGTGAACGTGATACAGCCTGGAAGCCTGAACAGTGGCGACCAGAATCATCTGCAACAGAACGAGCCTTGGATAACGATAGATCCCGCGAACACCAATATCTTGGTCGCCGGCGCGAACGATTACCGTCGCTCCCGGTTCCTCCCAGCCGGAGTTCCGACAAGCGTCTGGATGGGATACTACCGGTCAACCAACGGAGGAGGAGCCTGGACGAACGATCTGGTGCCGGGTTTCCCTGGCGACAATACTCCCCAGGGCCTCGCCTCACCAGCACATGGGCTAGCCGGTGCCTCGGACCCGATCATGGCCTTCGACCTTAACGGCAACCTCTACTACTCGTTCATAGCCTTCAACTCAGGTGGCTTCCCAGACACTCCCGGACCATTACAAGAGAATGGGGTGTTCGTGGCGAAGTACACCTCCAACGGAGCGACGTACAGTTTCACGGCAACCGTCGACTTCAACGGAAACTCTCTCGGAGTCTTTGACGACAAGAACTTCGTCGCCGTCGACACTTCACCCGGCTCGCCTTTCGCAGGCCGAGTCTACACTTGCTGGACCGGGTTCATTGGCTCAGCCCCACCACCGACGAGCCTCTTCGGCGGCGATAGGATAATGTTCTCCTTCTCCTCAGATGGCGGACAGTCGTTCTCCTCGCCCCACATCGTCTCTGATCGCGGCCAGCAGGGCAGCATCCTCAACCAGGACTGCGGCATCGCAACCGCTCCTGACGGAACAGTCTACGTAACTTGGGTCACATTCGCAAGCGGCGGCCAATTCCAACCCACGACCACCGGAGTCTCCCTGGTCAAGTCGACCGACGGTGGCATACACTTCAGCAAAGCTGTCCAAGTGGCAAGCTTCAGCGCCGTCCCCAGAAACAATGGTCAAAGAGACTGTTGCGGAGTCTTCGGCTTCAGAACAGCCCGGACACAACAGCCAGCCGTTGACACATCAGGAAACGTCTATGTTACCTATTTCGCGGACACCAACCCTGCTCCGAACTTCGACAGCTCCGACGATGTCATACTGGCGAACATCGACTCACGGCCAACAACGTCCAGAATGGGCAGGACCACGACGAGGTCTTCCCGGCAATTGCCGCAGTGGCAGGCCGAATTGACGTGGCGTATTACACGGATGTCAATGATCCCAACCAGGCAGACAATAACCAGCCCTCCCTAGCCCTCAACGCTGGAGGCCCAGGCCCACAATCAATTATCGACGTATACTACAGCTTCTCTACAAACGGTGGAATAAGCTGGACCGCGGTCAAGGTGACTGACACCCCAAGCAACGGAAACTGGCCAATGTTCGTGAGCGGAACGCTACCTTTCCACGGCGACTATATCGGAATAGCCTCAGCGGGCAATACTGTTCACATCGTCTGGACCGACAACAGGAACGTGATCTTCACAGACCCCAATCTTAGCACTCCGGGCGTCGAGGCCAACAATACCGGCAACAGAGACCAGGACATCTACACCGCCACAATAACCCAATAGTCCAACCAACCCTCCTTCCCTCATCCCCTTCTTTTTCTCATCCTTTCCCAGTGGACACTCTATAGCTAGAGAATGGAGAGGAACAGTCAAAGCATGAGCACTCTTGGCAATGAGCGGGGAGCCTGAACCTGTACTTGCACCCACGCCGGAGGTCATCACCACCCGCTGGTTCCTCCTCTCGACATGGCGAGACAGTGTTGCGCATATAGCAGAAAGACCGGCAATTGTTCCTTGGTGGGTATTCAGGTCTCTGGAGGTTTGGGTTGGAGAAAAAAGGGTGGCGAGGGGAAAGCCTTGGCTTGCCCTCTCTACCTGTTGGGTATTTGCACTACTTGGTACTGAAACGCGACGCCTGGGGCACTGAACCCTAGAATTTCAGAAGTAGAGTAGTGGCCTGGAACCGCGGGGAAGCCGGTGTCGAAGGGGGCTGGAAAGACAGCGCCGAGCGGTACAGTCATCGGCGAGCCGCCTGTATGTCCCACGATTGTTACTTCCCCGTCGCCCAGAAAGAATGTCATTGGGCCTGCGCTCCCTGGTGCAACGTACCAGTTTTCGATCTCGATAAGAAATGACTGCGCCCCGCTAAGTGGTGGCGTGTCGGAGAAGAGATGGCTACATTCGGCTACCGTGGCGTCGCCCACTCCGCCTTGGTCGAATTCGACCCAGCCCCAGAACCCGCCGAGTCCGAAAGGCGGACCGCAGAGGTGTGGGTTATCACAGTTTCCCGAGAAACCGATTTGCCAGATGGCTGTGTTGCCATAGGCATGACCGGCCGGAACCATTGGAATGAATGACAGCGCAGCAAGAATTGCGGTGAGGGTTGCGAGTTTCAGAATGGTGATGCGTCGTTCCAATTTTCTTCGAAGCACTCCACTTTGGACTGTCTATTTACCATTCGTGGAATCCGGAGCATGCCAGAGATATAGAAAGAATACTAGAGTCTCGCGTCATCCTAGGAACGGCCTATGTTGACGCTAGTACCGAGCGTATCAATTGGCCATTGGTGGGCCGACTTGGTAAACCTGAGTGCCAGAGACATGCGTGTCGAAGGATCTAGCGCATTCCAGCTTCATCGCCGGTGGGCATCCTAGCGCCTCGGGACTGACCGGACACTAAGCTATGATCTTCGAATCGGTTCTGGTTGCAGAAATGATACACTGACGACTGCTACAGTTTGCCCGACTTGATATAGCATGGGGTCTTTTGCCAAATGGTGCGCTAACATAATCAGAAGTAGTTACTTTGGTTCAGGCCGACTTTATGCTTCGAAGCTGAAGGTAACCGCGTTCGGACCCACTTCTTCGAATCGCACTGTTCGGGGGATCGTGTTCTGGATCAGGGCTGTAACGTATTCCTTGATGAACTGGGAGTAGTTGGAGTTCACATCGTGATGAAGCGTGTAGAAATGCATCCGGCCATTGTACCGGTGCTCATAGGCATCAAAGTGGTTTCCCCAGATCTCGATAAACTCCATCACACTAGACAGATCTATGTGTTGAAACAGGAAGAGTATGTGTTCGCGGCCCGCGGTCTCCGCCAGGCTCTTTGCAATCTCATGTATCTTCTCCTTGGTCATTGCGTGGTAGACCTCCCTTAGATGGTCCTTGCTCATCGGAATGAGCTTCAGCATCCGGGCGTACCGGCCCCAGCCCGTGTGATAAGTGAGGATCTGGGAGACCAGTGTGTTCAGGCTGACCCCGCTCTTCTTGGCTTCCTCTTCAAGGCTTAGACGAAGCCCGCTCCCTATCCTGAAGGAGACGGTGTCGGTTCTTTGCCTGAGTTTCTGAGACAGCATACGCTTCCGGCAGTCAACTCCTTGCTAGACTAGGGCGAGATTGTAGCGGGGGAGACATGACTGAAGGAGAGGCCAATGACAACCCCATTCTTGGTTTGACCCAAACATGGTAAAAAGGATTGCGGGATGATATTGCTAGCCAAAGCGTCCGCTGGATAGATTTTGATGCGGGTAGCTCAATCTCTCCAATGGGAGACTCTGACAGATCGGGCGAGACGCAATACTTGCAGTGAATGCCTGTGAGCATCTCTCAAATATGCCAAACCGTAGGGACAGTAATATTGAGAAATAAGGCCAGTCAGGTGAGCAGAAGCTTCAGCGATGAACGCATTTCACTTTATTTAACCCCGTTACCTCAAAATAGTCGGTCCGTCCTGCGAATCGCGTTACACGTCTATGCACGGTGTCGGATTCAGCTGATCTGTTTACTGGAGGAGGTCGTCCCACGGGTTCTAGTCGGTTTTCTTACTGCCTTGTAGTACCTCGAAGAGGAACCACTTCCGGCGTTCAGTTGCGTCGAGGATCTCTTGGAGGTTGTTGCTTGTGGGTGAGTCGCGGTTCGTGTCGCATACCGCGATCGCGTTCCGTATCATTTTGGCGATATGCGCGTTATCCTCCATTAGCCGTCTTACCATCTCTCCCGCCGGCACCAGATCCTCATCGTCGTCTTGGATCGTCTGCAACTGTCCAACGTGACCGATACTCCTGATAGTAGTTCCGCCCACGCGGCGCACGCGTTCTGCCATGACATCGATCGATTCAAGAATCGCCTCGGCGTGCTCGTCAAACAGCAAGTGATAGTCCCGGAAGTGGGACCCGTAGAGATGCCAGTGAAAGTTTTTCGTCTTGACATAGAGAGCGAAAGCATCCGCGATCAGAGGGTTGACCGCTTCTGTAACGGCACGCGCCTCCTGCGGTGATAGGTCGGTAACTGTTGCCAGCACACTCGCCGGAGTAGACAGCTTAACGAGAGGTTTCGTTTCTAAGGTCGTAGCCATAAGAACCACAACTGGTATGAGAGTAATTGATCTTAAGGCCTTCGGTCACACACAGCGAGAGTGATTCGTACCTAGTCCTAGTCCTCCGGGTTACAGGACTCTTTTGTTAGCTACACTCCAAACGAGACATTGGACAGTAGGGATGCTCAACCGGGAGCAGGGCTAGAGACCTGAGTTGCCGCGTCAAGGGGCAAGGATGGCTCTTCTCATCATATTATGCTCCATATTCCTAGCTACAATCAGCCCGGTTGTCTGGGCCCCTCCTGGAGAGAGCTATGCCCTCACCATTTCGCCAAGCCGCGTCCAGGAGAGCATCAGCAACCAGATCGTATTATCCCTCAGAGTGACGAACGCTAGCGCCTTTACGAATTATGGATTCACCTGGACGGTGGTTGATCCGTCCGGATTCAGCCATACCGCCAACAATAGTACCAATAGTGGTTTCAGTACCTCATTCACGTTGAGCACCAACTATCCCAAGAGCTTCACGCCAGGCACCAGTCTGAGGTATGTGGGAAACTACACTGTTCGGGTGGATCAGACAAATCCAACTAACAAGTTGAACATTGTCGGTGGGCAGTTCCAGGTTGGGCTCACGAACGCGGGGACGTACCATCGGACAGATACAACTTCAATCCAGGGGGTAGGATACAGGGCCGGGGAAAACGTGAGCATAAGCCTGTCTTACGGCTCGAATCCTGTCCCAGGGTTCCCGACGTCGGGCTCCGCGGACCCCAACGGAGTGCTATCCTATCTTTGGCAATCCCCTCCAGGGGCTACAATCGGAGTCTACAACGTAACCCTGCAAGGCTCAACTACAGTTAAGACCCCGGCCGACACGCAAGTCTTCACACTCTTCCCGACGAACGTTACCATACCACAGTTGATGGTGGCTCGAACCTCTCTGGAGAGAACGGAGACTCAGGACTTCACATTCAACCCGATCTATCTGAGCGCAGTAGCAGTCCAGTCCGGATCAGTAACGATAACGGTGGTGGAACCGGACTCTGTCACAACACATTCCGTGAGCGCAGCCTACAACCCAGGCATGGGCATATTCCAGGCCAGCTATCGCATACCGCTGACGAGCCAGGTAGGCACGTGGGCATCAAGCATCCGAGCGGCTAGCTTCAACGATGGATACGGAAACACCGGTCCGCTTGTAGGGGTTACTAGCGGTTTCAACGTGCAGCCCGCTCAACTCTCCATCTCTGTCAGCGTCCAGAACAAAACCTACAGTCCAGGCGACGTCATGGCCATCTACGCGAATGTGCGCAGCCCTGACGGCAGTCAGTTCTCGTCCGGCACGCTGACCGCTTTTCTCTCCCCATTGAACTCGGGCACCCAGATAGGCTCGGGAGTCACACTTGTGTACGTATCAAGCCAGGCCAGATGGGTTGGAAGCACAGTCGTCAACTCTACAGATCCCGCCGGAGTCTGGCTGCTCAACGTTAACGCCTCGGACGCCTATGGTAACATCGGCCAAGGCTCCAGTGTTGCCGTAGTAAACAATAGTCTTGCCCAGCCGCCTAGCCAGCCCCTCAACCTATTCTATTTCATCGTCGTCGCTGGAATAGTCGGCGGCGGTCTTACCAGCGCCCTACTATTCAGGAGATTCAACTCGGCAGACGGACCCTTCGAAGAACTGTATAGCATTACTGGCGGCGAGTTCCAACCGCCTACTACCTTAATGGTCCGCGGAGAATCCGGCTCGGGGACAAGTACACTCGGATTACAGCTGGTTTACGAGGGCCTTCGGTCGGGAAGGTCTGCAGTCATACTGACCTACGACTCGTTCCCGGCAGAGATTCAGCGGCAGATGAAGGGCATGGGCTGGGATGTCCAGCGATACATCGACAACGGGAACCTCCAATTCATCGACTGCTACTCCTCGCTGGTCGGAGGCGAAACGTCGATCAAAGACCCGATAGACTTCACCGAGGTGAGTATCCAAGTGAGCAGCAAGGTCGGTGAGGCCAAGGGTCCAGTCACGGTGCTCCTTGACTCGTTCACGCCCATCTTCAACAGCGCCCAGGTCCGTCACGCGATTAACTTCCTCCGCGTCCTAGGCGCGAAGGTCAAGAACGATGGAGGATTCTTCATTCTCACCGGGACACGAGGCTCCTTACCCGAAGCTGTAGAGTCCAACCTGGAATCCGTTGTTGATGGGGTCATTGACCTTCATATTATCCGGAGAGGGCATCGACTGGTCAGATTCTTGACAGTGAAGAAGATCTCAGGCCACCAGATAGGCTTCGTGGAGAAAGAGTTCAGAATAGCTCAGGGAAAGGGAATACTCTTCCGCATACCCCGTGTTGACCTCGGCTTCTTACAGCGACCACAGAAAGAGTAACGGACAGGCTGCTGCCCGCGACGATTTCTAATACCTTGGGTTCGGTTGAAAGCCTGGAGACTCTTCTCCGAGAATGGGAACAGATCTAGCCCTGTCATCGAGGGCTGCTGAGCGGCGTCTCTGGATCGTCCTAAGCATCTCCCTTCTAATCGTAATCGTAGAACTTTTCGGAGGACTGCTAGGCCAGAGTCTAGCTTTACTGAGCGACTCGGCTCACGTGCTGACTGACGTTCTCACCATCGGGATCGCGATACTGACGCTGAGACTGGGCCGGAGACGTCACACACCAAAGCGGACCTTCGGCTATCATAGAGCAGAGATATTCGCCGCGCTAGTCAACGGCTCAACACTGATCGCGGTCGCACTTGTGATAATCTACCAGGCCTATCTCCGGCTTCTGCAACCACCAAGAGTCCAGGCACCACTGGTTCTGACAATAGCCTCTCTCGGGCTGGTAGGAAACCTAGCTATGGCTGGATTACTGGCCCAAGGTCGCAAGACCAGCCTCAACGTCAGAGGCGCATTCCTCCACGTTGTTGGAGTCATAATACTAGCAGGATACAATGAGATAGATCCCTTGGTAGCGGCTCTGATCGGAGTCCTCATCATCCGAAGCGCCTATGGACTCGTGAGAGACTCTACGAACATATTACTAGAAGCTACTCCAAAACAGTTCAGACTCGAGAAGGTCGCGGAGACGATTCGGAGTGTCGACGGGGTCAAGGGTGTCCACGATCTCCATGTCTGGACCATAACCTCGGGCCTCTACGCGCTCAGCGGACACATCACAGTGAACTCCGACACGATAGGGGAGGGATCTGCGATTGTCGACAAGGTAGCAGCCAAGTTGAAGGAATCATTCGGTATAGACCATGTAACTCTACAGATGGAGAGGGAGACCCTTGAGAAGATCCAGTCCGAAGACCCTAGGCTTTGACAAGGTCCAGATCAACTCTCTTTACAGCGTCGGCACTTGGAGCTTTCGGGAACAATTCAGGATGTATAATGTGAGCTAGCAGTTCTAGGCCGTCAACGATCCGAGGTCCGGGCCTGCTGAAGTAGGCGCACGCGTTCACAGCATAGATATTGCGAGACATGTAAGCAGGAATATTCTCCCATCCTGTATAGGATGCTAACTCGTGGAGTTGGCCTATGACTCCGTTCAAGTCGAAGCCGCAAGGCGAAACGATGATCATCTCAGGTTGATAGTTGAGAACCTCGGTCCACTCGACTCTATGGGAAGGCTTTCCCAGTCTGCCTAGACCTTCAAAGCCGCCAGCGTAATCGACCATTTGGGGTATCCAGTGTCCTCCCGCCCATGGAGGCCGAAGCCACTCCATGAAGAAGACCCGCGGTCTAGACCCTACGTCACGAGTCTTATTCTTCACAGCGTTGACTCTAGTCATTAGCTGAGATGCTAGCTCTTGAGCTGGGCCCAGCCTGTTGGTGATCTTTCCCACCAGCAGAATGTTATCAACAATATCCTCAAGACTGCTCGGTTCAAGCGAGACAATCTTCGTGTCCGCGTCGAGGACCCGGGCCGCTTCCTTTACCCTGGTGTAGGATACGGCACAGACAGCGCATAGCTCCTGGGTGAGAATTAGATCAGGCTGAAGCCTCTCCAGTTGCTTCTCATCGATCTCATAGATGTCACCACCCCGTTGTTCGACTTCGCGGTCAATGTCGATACTTTTGTGGATCTTATGATGGAGGGCGGACTTTGTTAGAGCTGGCCGTTTCGAGGCTTCCGGCGGATAATCACACTCGTGGGACACGGCAACGACTTGGTCGCCGAGGCCAAGTGAGAAGAGAATCTCTGTCGCGCTGGGAAGCAGCGAGGCAATCCTCATTGATCATTTCAACCCATTCTCAGATCGGATACGCTCCGCACATTCGACAGAACGTTGCGTCTTCAGGCACTTCATACTGGCACTGTGGACAGGTTCTACCCTGCGTCGTCGGCCTCTCTCCGAAAGTCTCTCGGAAGATCTCGTAATATGCAAGTTGCTCCTTGTCTCTGAGAGCGACACCGTCGACCTCCTTGATGAGACGTTGCTTCTCGTGGAACTCGCTATCGCGAATTCTCAGGTCAAAGATCTGAGGCAACGTTGTTGTCCCGCAACCATACTCTATAGGAGTCTTCACTCGCCATGTGATCTCCGCCGGAAGCAAGTTTTCAAACGCTTTTCGAACAATCCATTTCCCCCACTTCCGTCCATCCTGTTCCACGACTAGAAACGAAGGATCGATTTCGCTGGCCAAGCGTCGCACCTCGGGATCGAGGAACGGGATCTTCGCAGTCATTCCAAGCGATCGGCCCATGGGGATCGCAGAGAAGCTCATCACCCTCCAGAGCTTCTCCAGGGAAGACTTCAGAGCCTTAGCGTCTAAGTTGAAGAGGAAGCTGTATCCAGCAAACAGCTCGTCACAGGCATCCCCGGTCAGAAATGTTGATCCTTTATCCTGTTTTACCTGCTTCATTCCGATGTAGACGGCAACACTGTTTCTGATCTCCATTGGATCGAAGACATGTAGGGTCCCGATAACTTCGGGCAGAGTCCTCATCAGTTCGTCCATATCGAAAACGTGCAGCTTATGGTTCAGCTTGAGGCGGTTTGCCATCAGACGAGCATATTCGTTGTCTGGGGATGGAGCGTCTTCAAGCGCAACTGTGTAGGCTTTGAGAGGGCCCTGTCGAGAAGCTATCGAGGCGACTATGCTAGTGTCTAGCCCTCCAGATAAGAGGACTGCACCGGCAACGTTTCTCTCGATCGCGGCCTCGATTGCGTTCCGGACGCGATGCATCAGCTCGACGGAATACTGAGGCACCTGGGCGCTAATAGTCAAAACGAGGCTGGAGGGGAGCGAATTCTATATAAGCATGCGGGTAACTTTGCCCGCCTCAGGCTTTGGCTCAACCGACCATATTCAAGCAGCCATTCTCCAACCCGCCTATGAAAGTGGCATTGATAGCCGTGTTCACGGCTTTGTCCTTGGGAACCAACTATGCGATGATCGACATACCGAACGTCAAGCTAATGGATGCTCTAGTATTCATCGCAGCATTCCTATTTGGCCTGCAAGTAGGATTGGGCTCAGCCGTTTCGACTTGGGCGATCTACGGATTTCTCAACCCCTACGGTCAGGCCGACCTGACCACGTTCTTTTTTGTCACTCTGGGGGAGTGTTTGTACGCTGTATGTGGCGGGCTCCTGAGCCGAGCATCAGTAGCAAGAGACATTATCAACGAAGGGCTACGGTACAGACGCGTTAGCCTACTCTTCGGACTCATCGGGTTTCAAGCAACATTCGCATATGATCTTCTGACAAACTTTGGAACTTGGCTGTTCCGAACCAGTTCCTTGTATCAGGCGTTCATTATCGGGATGATTACCGGTGTGCCTTTCGCGATTCTTCACGAAGCAAGCAACCTAGTCTTCTTCGCAACCGTTGTGCCTTTGGCAATAGCCGCCTCGAAACGTCTGGGTCTCGCTCTTGCAGAGACGCCAACGTGAACAATAATGCAGACCCATCGACTCTTCTATCTGATCCTCGGTGTGGCGACTCTAGCGATAGCTTCAGCCCAAGTAGGTGCCTACTACTATGTGGAGACATCCAACAACGGCGTAACTTCCGACTCGTCTGCTCTCTGCAACTATCTGACGACAGGCTCAAGCGGAGCGAGCGAGGTTGTCGTGAACACTCTGATCAATTACGGCAACAGCACTATCAAATGGTACAATCAAACGACGGTCCCTTCTAGCTGGAACGCGTACGCACTAACAATGTACGTGACAAAATGCGATGTTCAGACACGGTATTATGGACCCCCGCTGGACGAACATTTCATTACAGGAATCAACGGAGTCAACGAACACGGCAGTCTATCTTGGAGCATCTGGACATTCTGCCCAGACCAGCACGCCTGGAGCTACTCACAAGTGGGTGTTGATCTGATTCACCTGACAAACGGCCAGACGTTGGCATGGATATACGAATCCTCTTCGCCCTCTGGCACGTCTCTCCCACCAGTGTCAGGCGCGAAAACAGTCGCCGCTTGCACGTAGTCTCGTTCGACATTCGCGTTTGCTAACGCTTATATCGACGATCCCGAACAAGCGGGTAACTTTGCCCGCTTCAAAATTGCTTCTCTCCATGTTGTTTCTCATGATTCTGGCAACATCACCGGGTGTTCTTCCGAGTCCAGCCAGCATTGTAAGAAACCCGTCGACCCCGAGTTTTCCGCCTACGCTATCATCAGGGCTCGGTAGTGCGCTCCACTGGTTGGCCTCAAATCAATCCTCTTCCGGTTCCTACGGGGATTACCGGGAACACTGGGCCGCGGCCGCCGCGTATGCACTCTGGTTGAACGACTCGAAATCGGCTAACGCCGCGCTATCCTATTCCTATCTTGCAAAGCAGATGAGCGACCCGTCATCGTGGTTCTGGGGGGCGTATGGGGAGGCAGATGTCCCCGGATTCGTGCTGTACAGTATTGCATCAAGCTCGAACCTGGGTCTCGTCAATCCTAGGGGTGTTGCAGCTGAGTTGTTGCACTTCCAGAAGTTTAGTGGCGGGTTCGCAGGATACTACGACCTCGATCAAGGTCAGACGGTCACCAGCAGTGTAGACACAGACATGGCGCTCTTGGGACTGCTAAGCTCGAATCTATGTTGTCGTCATGGCGGGCATCATCAGCTTGTGCCGGTACAACTGATTCCAGCACAAAACCGGACTAGGGCAATACAGTATCTCCTCACTCTTCAGAATCCGGACGGGAGCTTCAACCTGACGAGCACAAGACACTATGACCCGATCTTCTCGCTGGGACCCGACCCCGTCAGCATCACTGCACTGACACTTCTCGCCCTGAAGAACTACGGATTCACGATAGATCAGGCTCCTATTTCGAACGGGCTAAAATTTCTCAGCGAAGTCGTCCTCGCGAATTCCTGCAGAAACGGACAAGTGTACTCAACCGCCGTGTCAACGCTCGTCTTCAAGGCCTTCGGCCAACCATACGAGTCAGCTGCCTCGACGGTCTACATACTCTCCCAACAAAATAGTGACGGGGGATTCAGTGATTCCAGCCGCTCCTCATACCCGCAATCCGACGCGCTAGATACTGGCTGGGCAGCCATCGCTCTCGAACCCCAATCAACAGGAGAGGCGAGGATTCCCAGCCCTACCAACTGTCCCCCGGTAGCTGCATTCTCTTTCAGCCCTCAGCCATCCACGGTGGGTGTCGCCGTTCAATTCAACGCGAGCAAATCCTATGACCTTGACACAGACCAACTGTCTTTCATCTGGACGTTCGGCGACGGATCTAGTGGGGAGGGCGTGAATCCAAGTCACACGTACACGGAGGCCGGCAATTTCACATTAACCCTAACAGTCATCGATTCTGGAACAAACCCGGGACCTCTTTCCGGTACAAAGTCAGAAACCATAACCATACAAGGATCAACCGTTCAAAAGTCTCCAAGCCTACCGATTAGCACTGCAACTCTCTGGATAATATTAGCCGCTATAGGGCTGGTTGCTGTTATAGCGGTGGCATTCGATGTGGGGAGAAGGAGCTCTCGACGGCCCCTTGCCCATAGTGCTTAGGCGGATGGGATTCCCCTAAAAAAACGAGGATTAGATACCGGGTGCGCGTGCGTCTTCCTACGACTCAGTAGTTTTGGCTTTGACTCTTCTTTGTCGTGCCAGGGCCTTCGAGGGCGTGGACCATGTTGACAACGACCTTGATGGTCGGGATCAGTGCGATGAGCAGGAACATTAGCGGAAACGCCCACGGCTCTGCGCTAAAGTATGGCTGAGCGATGTCTTTGGTGACTGCGTAGAGTATTCCGATTGCTACGATCTGGAAGAAGTATGCGAGCAGCGGTGTCCAGGTTCTATAGCTCTTGTACGCGTCGGATACGGTGGTGGCGAGCTGGGTGCCGAATTTGAGTATGACGAAGCAGACGATGAGCCCGATCATGAAGACCACGATGTTCGCGACTGAAATGGT
>WNGP01005721.1_pt1 | contig 16492 bp, 15 predicted proteins | sample 5407671 | NCBI WGS metagenome assembly WNGP01 (sample SAMN13153381, study PRJNA577476) | soil metagenome | isolation source: 40 cm soil or saprolite under Garry oak tree replicate 2 | place: USA:California | collected 2016-06-15 | reverse complement strand
GACTATGTTGACTGATCATTTAGACACGTCCAAGACAGATGAAGACGATCAAACAAGACGAGTCTATCTCCCGGAGCAGATTCGTCGACTGTCCAGTCTGCAAGAATCATACTATGAAGCTGAAGCGGACGGTGCAGGTCGGCCGGTGTAAGACATGCAGCGAGTCATACAAGATCATCGTCGTATACGTTAAGACAGGCGCTAGGAGGACAAAGTCTCCAGCCGCGACTAGCGCTCAGAACGAGTCGAAGCCGGAGTCCACTCCAGAATCATCCTTGCCATCTTGGCAATTACCATCCGACACTTCCCTGTTCAGCACGTCAACTGGGAACTCGTCAGAGTTTTCCGATATAGGTTTCGAGTATAGTCAGCCTGAGAATATGGGCGAGTCTGAGCCGACTAGCGGACAGTAGATCAACTCCTAGATCGGGGAGGAATGGCTACCGATCCCGAAGGGGACGCGGAGCTAAGGGGCCAATCTATTTCGTGTCCTTCTTCTTGAAGTCTAGCGATAGCGAGTTTACGCAGTAGCGCATTCCCGTCGGCTGGGGCCCATCGTCAAAGACATGGCCCAGGTGGCTGCCGCAGTTTTTGCATAGAATCTCGACCCGTTCCGTTCCGAGTGTCCGGTCCGGCACCTCTACGATATTGTCCTTGGCGAGTGCGGTCCAGAAGCTGGGCCAGCCGGAGCCTGAATCGTACTTTGTGTCTGACGAGAACAGCTCGGCTCCGCAAGCCGCGCAGACGTATACTCCCTTGTCCTTGTTGTGAAGATACTTTCCTGTGAAGGCCGGCTCAGTCGCTTTCTTCCGCAAGACTCTGTACTGTTGAGGGTCCAGCTGCTTCTTCCACTCCTCATCCGTCTTATTCATGACCATAAGATCATGATCGCTCTGCCGGTATTTGAACGCCTCACGTGGTCACGATGGTTGAACCTGTCCAAGGCTTAGGTTGAAGGGCTGGCTGGAACAGCTGTCTCGCGTCACAAGAAAATATTGTCTACCCCCTTTTTCGGAGGGTGGCCCCGCCGGTTGAAACAGATCTAGGCGAGTCTTCCGATTCACGGCTTAGAATAGGCTGGTCGACTGTTTTTCCAGAGTGGAGATCAAGCGTATGGCTCTTCGTGAAAAAGTCGCGATCTAGAATCGCTTACCCCGATTTCTAGTCCAGGCTTGTTCTGCGCCTGTCAGGTTTGATGAAGAACATTCTGCGGTTTTCTTCTGTTTCGAGGATCGGGTGAGGAATGGATTACTCTTTGTTAGTGCCCTCTCGGAGTCGGGTTTTCTGTCGCGGGCAGCTACTACTTTTGACATTTTTCGACGAGGGGTCCAGCCAGTTGAAGCTGTTCCGGCCGAGCCAGGCGTTTCAGGGCGCAGAATCAGCCGGTCGACGGTTTTCGACATCGTGTAGCTCAGCGTGCAGGTCAACGTGAAAAGTCCGCGACCTCAAATCGCCTGCCCCGATTCCGGATCAGGGGCTGATTCTGAACGATTTCCCGCTCCAGATATTTCTTCGGGGCTATTTTGCCTTCCAGGTAAACACCTTCACCGGCTGGAATTCCGCGAGCGAGTCTGTGACCCAGCCGTATTTCTTCTTCTGAGCCTCCAAGACTCTTTTGGCTGTTCCGCTCTTCATGTCGAGGAACGTGGCGTTTCCTTCGAGTATTGCCTGGCGCTTCATGCCATCGGCTAGCATTATTGTCACAGCAGGATTCTCTTTGAGGTTCCGATATCGAGCCGTCGCCTCATCCACTCCGAGATAGAAAACTCCGTCAAGAGCCACGAAGTCCGTAGGGGAGAGGTGAGGTCGGCCGTCCGGTCTCACTGTAGCTGCAAGAGTCAGGACCCGACTGTTCGCCATCCCGATCCCTCGCTCGCTGTAAGGGGATTCTGACTGTACACTTCTTTGGTGTGCACGCTGGCTTTGCCTAGAGAGTTCTTGATAATCGAGTCCAAGCTGGACAATGATGCTTCGGTTTCGAGAAACACCGTCGTGACAGATAAGATGATTACCCTATCTGCAACTTTGCAGCCTTTCCTACAAACGGATTCGCCAGCTTCTCGTCACCAATCGTGGTCTCAGGTCCATGGCCGGGATAGACAATTGTCTCATCATCCAGCTTGAAGAGCCGCTCCCTGATCGAGTGAATAAGGGTCTCAAGGTCTCCCCCAGGAAGATCGGTTCGACCGATGCTCTGGTTGAACAGGGCATCGCCAGTCAAGACGTAACCGTCACTGGACAAGCTGATGCTGCCCGGCGAGTGACCGGGAGTATGAAGAACCCGTATCGTCTCGTCTCCAAGGTTTAGGGATTCTCCGTCTTTGAGATAGCCGTCAACCTTGGGGGGTGGCGGAACCTCCAAGCCCATGAACTGGCGTACGCGCGACTGCATGGATTCTAGCATTGGCAGGTCGTCTTTATGGATCAGGAACTGGGTCTTGGTCTCCTTTCGGACTCTGTCGACGCCGAGAACGTGATCAAAGTGGGTGTGTGTCGCGATTATCTGGGTTGGTGTGACTTTGAGATCTTTGATGAACCTCAAGATTCTTTCCGGCTCGTCGCCGGGATCTACTACTAGCGCTTGACCCTGGGACTCGATGACATAGCAGTTCGTCTGTAACTGCCCCACTACCAAGGCGTGTATTTTTGACAAATCAGGGAGACCCGACGATGAGGAGATAGAATTTGAGAGGATAAGAAATGTGGCGATTGTAGTGACTGATGATCTAGGTGGGACCACCTTGGTGGGAGTGGAAGGTCGTATTGGCTGAATTTTCGAGACTAGGCTTGTTTACCGGTTTAAGGCGTAGAACATGCTCGAAAGGTACGTTTTGCCGAGGTCGAGAACGATCAGGTGCCCCGGGAAACGAGCAGTTTGGAGTAAGCTGGGGCTAGGGATTTCAGCTCAGAGGTATCCGTGTCTATCTTCGAGAAGCCAAGAACTTATATTGATAGTAGGCTTCAAGGCCTGACCATGAAGAAAATACTGGTTATTACAGCAATAGCACTGTTTTCAGTAATGGCATTTTCACCAGTTGCCTTTGCCAGTTCGCATTCGAGCTCCACTGGTTCTACTTCTACTGACTATACCGTTTATCCTATGAGCTATGCAGTCCAAGTGTCGCCTGACACAGTCATCCCTGCTGCGGTTCCATTGTGTAAGACGTCGGGAGGACTTTACCTTGTCTGCTACACTCCTACGTTCATCAGAACAGCCTACAACTACCCGACGAATCTCGACGGCACAGGCCAAACTATCGTCATTGTGGACGCCTTCGGAAGCCCCACAATTCAGAACGACCTTGCCAGCTTCGACTCACTCTTTGGCATACCTGCTCCTCCCTCGTTCACCATACTGTGTCCCACCGGAGGCTGCCCAGCCTTCAGTCCTAACAACTCCCACGGCCCAGTGGGTTGGGCTTTCGAGACTAGCCTCGACGTCGAATACGCCCATGCGATGGCTCCGGGCGCAAACATAGTTCTCGCAGTAGCTTCAACGAACTCGGGTAATGCGATCAACACCATCGAGGCTCAAGCAATTAGCCTCTATCCAGGAAGCATCATGTCCCAGAGCTTTGGAACACCTGAGTTCCTCATCAACGGAAATAGCGCACAGTTAGCACAGGCCCAGAGCAATTATGCAACTGCACAAGCAGAAGGGATCACTGTCTTCGCCTCTGCAGGCGACTGGGGAGCTACGAACTGTTTCTCCGCCAGCGCAAGCTGTGTATCGTTCGCCAACGCCGCCTTTCCGGCCTCAAGCCCCCTGAACACTGCAGTCGGAGGCACGCAAGGCTACCCCTACCTGGACCCGACTACTCCTGCAAGCTGTCCCAAGAACAAAGTCTGCAACATCGGTCTCGCGAAAGTCCATGGCCCATGCACTTCTAGCAGACCCGCCCTCGGCACACCACAGTGCACCCCCGTTGGATACGGCGGTGAGCAAGTCTGGAACGAACCGTTCTTCGGCTTCGGTGCCTGCACCGGAGGTGCCCCCAGTCTCATTTTCGGAGCCCCATCATACCAGCAAGGACTAAGCTACACGGACACATCGGGCACAATCTCCACAGTTACGATGAGAACGACTGCTGACGTGTCATACAACGCTGCAATCAACGGAGGAGTACTGGTCTTCACATCGTTCCTAGGAGCGAACATAATCTTCATCGTCGGAGGAACAAGCGCAGGCTCACCACAATGGGCAGCTATCGGTGCACTCGCAAATCAGGCTGCAGGCCACTCCCTCGGTTTCCTCAACAACGCCATCTACAAGATAGCACGCGGACCAAACTATTCGAAAGACTTCCACGACATCACTATCGGCAACGACCAAGAAACCGGGACACCTGTAGGCTTCAATGCGGTTACCGGATGGGACCCAGCTTCGGGTTGGGGCACCCCGAATGTAGCCAACCTCATACCAGACCTGGTAGCCAACGCATAGGAATAGATAGATGGGGCTCAAACCTCCTCGAAACCCCTTTTTTTGTTCGCCTTCTCAACTGAATGAATAGAAGTCTGACTTGTCTCGGAATCTAATTCGTATGAAACTTACTTCATCCGAGGAGTTCAACGCTTCAAGGCAATGCCCTTTTCCCTGGCCTTACGAAAAGGTTGAGCCTAATGCGGCCCGCACAAAGACCTCGATTCTACTGTTTCCGCTATCAACCACGTAAATATTGCCTGACGTGTCCACCGATACCTCCTGTAGGACTGTTGAACGGACCTTTACCTGCCTGACATCCTCAAAGACGTGACGAAGTACCATTGTCGAGGAATTTCTGTAGTCTATTACTTCCATGATCATCGACATAGACGTTCCCCGAAGAGTCTGTTGTAATTCCTTGGGGAATCTGGAACTGGCCCCATTCATGTTTCCTTGCGTCCCACAAAGAGACGAAGACACCGGTTTGAAACGTGATCGGCTCTTACAACAGCCTTACAACATGAGATAGAACGATGTCTTATCCCAGCGTAGTCGATCAAGAACCGAGCCTGCTCATCAATCTTTAAGCTGGAACTCCCTAGCAACTCACCGCTTTCGATTGACTACTTTCCATCGGGTTGTCTTCGCCGACTGCAGGTCTATGAAGGAGATCCCTGATGGCTCGATCCACCTCATGGTTACAAGCCCACCATACTACAATGCGCCTTTCGACTATCCCGACCTCTTCAAGGACTACGCGGAGTTCCTGCAACTCGTGCAGGATCTCTGCAAGGATCTGTATCGCGTGATGGCCCCCGGGCGAGTAGCCTGCTTCGTCACCGACGATATGCTGGTGAAGGGTCAAAAGTACCCTGTTGTCGCCGATGTTACGAGGCTGATGCTCGACGCAGGTTTTCGATATCGGGACAGGATCGTGTGGGTTAAACCAAAGGGCTACGTCAGAATAAGTCGTCGTAGTGGGGTCGTAATCCAGCATCCCTATCCAATGTACTACTATCCTGACAATATTCAGGAGAGCATTCTGATCTTCCAGAAGGGCAGGTTTGACTATTCATACGTCCGAGAACTGCCTTTGAAGACACGGGAGAAATCCAGGATTCCTCTACACGATTACAACGATCACGAGTGGCACCTGACAGTATGGAACATCACAAATGTCCTGCCTCTAGGAGTCCGGCTGGAGAAGGGTATTGCCGCATTCCCAGAGGAGATTCCGAAACGTCTGATCAAACTCTTCAGCTTTCACGGTGAGACCGTTTTGGATCCCTTCTTGGGATCGGGCACGACTATGAAAGTTGCGCAAGAATTGGAGCGAAACAGTTGGGGATATGAGATTGACCGAGGACTGAAAAAAGTCATCGAGCAAAAGTTGGAGAATAACCATCAATCAGACTCGACGGTCGAATTCCAGTTTAGACAAGAATCGAAGAAGTCTCGCCGACCCACTTCACGGAAGCAAGTCGCTCGGTCAGTTGTCGTGACGTAGTATGACAGATAATCCTCAGTTATTCCAGTAGGGCCTGGTCGTTATGAATTGTAGCTTGGCCTCTAGGAGATCCTTGTAGAACTCATCATCGCTCTCATGCATCTTGGCTAGAACACGACTGGCCGTCTGAGGCCCAATTCCATAAACAGACTGTGCAACCACAGCCCTCCTCCCATAAGCGATAACCAAGTCGGCTGAACGCCGCGCTCTCGTCAAAGCCTTCTGCTCAATCTCGTCCAGTGACTGCTTGGTCCGCTTCTTTCGAAGAACGCTCGCCACATATCCGGTTGACCAAAAGAGGGGAGCCAAGAGAGCAGAGCCACAATTCTGACAAGAAGGATGTTCCGGAAGACTCGCGACAGTGATTTCTGTTGTGAGGTTGGCACAGTCGAAGCAGAGTAGGTCGATGGCTCGGCCTTCGATCGAAATACGTAACCTGGCCATATTGTCGGCTGCAACATTCTCTGGAGCGATAAGCTCTGGAATGTCCACGTGACGATACAGGAGATGGTAGGCCAGTGGTGTAGGCTTGTCTTTGGATCGGAAGAATCTAACCTCCATATTTCGTTCTTTGATCCGCTTGAAGATCTTCTTGACCCCTTCAAAATCTGCCCGTTCGACCTGAGCCTCTCGAATCGTCTCGTCGTAGATCGGAGTTAGCCGGAACCGGACCTGTAGCTCTTTCATTGCGCCGCCATACATGAGACGGCCGCGGCTCAGCGCCCCAAACCTCTCAGCGATCTGTTTCATCTGCAACTCCCAAGGAAAGTGTCGGTGCAGAACTCCGTGACAAGCCCCTCCTAGTACCGGCTCGTCGACCCCGAAGACTTGTTTGAGGAAGAGATCCTCGAGATCCAGGTCGGCGGTGTCCGCCGTCATCTCATAGAGTATCCGATAGGAGTCCCACCACCACATTCGCACGAGTCCTTGGCGTCGGAAGAGCTCCTCGATCACCTCGCCCAAGGTGAAATTGAGAACGTCTCCGAAGTGAGTGTGAATTATGATGTAACGATCAAACCCTTCGATGAGAACCCTGTCATTGGTCGGGACAGGCGCGCCAGTCGCCCTGTGAGTCTCTATCTCTTCGACGACCCTTCGTACTCCGTACGGGTCCGCTGGCCACATTCGTGAGAACTTCTCGACGACCGGGTCGCGAGTCTTGAGCTCGTCCAGTAATTTATCGACCTGTTTCCGGTACTCTCCCACTCGCACAGCGAGCTCACCAGGAACCGGAAGTATCTGTCCGTCCCATCCTGGAATAGCCGCGGTAGGATCGTTGACGGGGAGAACGTACACCTTCCCGTCATCGGTGATCTGTTTCATCTGCCAAACCCGTCCTTTGACGATAAAGTTCAAACCGACATGGGCCATGGTGAGCATGAACTCTTCGCCGAGAATTCCAACAGACTGCTGGTTCGTCAGATCAACCACCTGATACCGTCGCTCGTCCGGAATCATGCTCAAGTTCTCGTAGTAGTACATCCTAGTCCGAGATGTCCGGTAGAGCGTCTGATCGTCTCGTTTGAGATGCCCCATTTTCCCCATGAACTCGACAACCTTCTCCAGCTCAGCCTCCTCAAGCTCAGAATAGGGAAACGCTCTCTTCAGAACTTGTTTGACGTGGCCGAAAGAGACGCTGCCTTCTGAGTCCATCAATATGCCGGCGATCTGATGTGCCAGGACATCCAGAGCTCTATGGTGAATGATTGTTGGTTCAAGCCGGCCCTCCTTGGCGAGTTCAATGACTCCTATCGACTCCAATAGATCCTCCGTTGAAACAGACACTAGAACTCCTTGAGAGGTTCTGGTCAGACTATGCCCGGACCGTCCTACACGCTGAACAAGACTGTTGACCCGACGCGGGGACATGTATTGAACCACAAGATCTACAGATCCGATATCGATGCCCAACTCCAAGGTGCTTGTGCAGACGAGTCCCTTAACCTGGCGGGCCTTGAATGCTTCTTCAGCTCGGACCCGTTCTTCTTTGGGAAGCGACCCGTGGTGGACCATTATGTTCTGGTCCATCAAGTTGAACTTCGAACCCAACATCTCCGCGTTGACCCGGCTGTTGACAAAGATCAGAGTCGAATCGTGTGCATCGACAAGATCAGACACCAGCGCTAGTCGTGCGGCCGCTTCTGGGGCGGTATACAGGCGTCGTGCGAGTTCTTGATCCTCCTCGGCTGGAGTAGGATACTCAATCTTGTACCTAGTATCCTTGCTTAATGGAATCTGGACAATTCCGACAGGTTCAGAGCCACCGAGAAATCGCGAAATCTCCTCGGGATTCCCAACCGTCGCTGAGAGTCCTATCCGTTGGAACCCTTCGGGCCGAACTTCCTTCAGTCTTTCTAGCCCAACTGTCAGCTGGACCCCCCGACGATTTCCCGCTAGTTCGTGAACCTCATCCACTACTACGGCTTTGACGTGTCGAAGATGCTGTCTCATTTTCTTTCCAGGAAGTACCGCCTGCAAGGTTTCTGGAGTAGTTATCAGAAGGTCAGGAGGTCGCCCTGCCATCCTCCTGCGGTCAGCCGCAGGAGTATCACCATGTCTGACCTCAACGGTGAAGCCTAGTTGGACCGACCAGATTTGGAGTCGTTTGAGTAGGTCTCGGTTTAGCGCTCTGAGAGGAGTGATGTAGAGCAGCGAGATTCCTCGTCGATTCTCGTCTTGGACCATCTTGTCTATCAGTGGTAAGAGAGCGGCCTCTGTCTTCCCTGACCCTGTGGGAGCAATGACCAAGACGTTCTCACCTCGCATGATGAAGGGAATCGCTTCTGCTTGAGGCGGAGTGGGGGTACGGATTCCGGTCTCTTGCAGTAGACCCTTCAGGGGCGGTGAGAGGAGGGTGAATGCTTCTTGCACTACTCGATTCCCGACAGTGAGGAGCAATCAGACTAGGCTTCTGAGAGATAAACCTCCTAGGTGAGGAAAAGTGTCTCCAAACTAGGGAAGCCATGAGCGGTAGAATCTAAAGACAGACCAGCCGGCATATGCTCCACGATGGAGCTATTTTTCCTCGGTAATCGTTTTGACGAAGTCCCGGTAGGCTTCGGGCTTCATCAGTGAGGGGAGGTCCTTCTTTAGGTCGTCTGGCCGGATCATCGTAATCCACCCCTTCTCGTACGGGCTCTTGTTAACCAGCTCAGGGGCATCAGAAAGTTCGCTGTTGACCTGAACCACGACACCTGAAACTGGGGAGAACACGTCCGCGACAGCCTTCACAGATTCCACCGTGCCAAGACTCTGCATCTGCGCCACCTTTGCTCCCACCTTCGGAAGGTCGACGTACACGATTTCGTGTAGCGAGTTTTGTGCATAGTCAGTGACGCCTATTCGACAATCAGCGCCTTCAACGTGGACCCATTCGTGCTCTTTTGTATAGTAGAATTCTGCAGGAATCTGGAAGTCGCCTTTCAAAGTCTCTACCCGGAATTTCTAGGAAAGTAAGCGTCCCGTATAATAGTCTGGTCTCTCCCAAATCTCTCAGTCTAACTCTTACTCGCCTGAACCCTCTTCAAGAGTGCAGGCACTTGCCGCCAGCTCTTAGCCTTCAGAACTTTCGGCATGTTTCCCACGCTCCGGTTCCACGGCCTCTCATACAGCACTCCCCATGCGGTTGGGGTGCGTGAGATGAGGGGCATGAGGTCAGGAGCATCATCAATGTAGACATCATAATCTAGTAGAATCTTGTCTCTCCAGCCCAAGACCCTGACGAAACGGCGGTATCGAACTTTCTGGCTGTCGACCCAGCTTCTAGCTGCCTCTACCGTCCTCTTGCTCCTGCCAGTTACAATGTCAAGATCACCAAACTTCTCGATCGGTGCAACCTTTTCAGCAATCTCCGGCTCTGTTGGAGGAATCTTCTGCCACTCGTCCCATGATTCATCCAGTATTCGATAGAAATCATCCTTAGAGATTGAAAACTTGTTCCACGACGACCAGCTGTCAAGATCCTCCATCTTCAAACGTTTGCCGAACTCTCTGTTGACTCGTGCACACCAGGCAAACATCGACTCCGCTAAGACCCCGTCCAAGTCAACAGCAATCTTCAGCTTCGCAGGAGACACTTTCGGCAACTGCTTTCCATCTCTAGATCAGAAATGAGGCTTTAACGTTGAGAGAAACAAACGCGCAGAACTGCCATGGATGGGCGAAGAAACTCTAAAGACATGCGCTTTCAAAGCGAGCTTGAAGGAAGCGAAGTTGCCATTCTCTCTCTTGCCACGATAAAACAACTGGGCAGGAATAACATCCTATTCGGAGTCATCGCTGGAGGACTAGGCTCCATCGTCACCTTCCTAGTCGTATGGCGGGTCTTCCTCTTGCTCCCCGCAATTGTTATTGATTTCGCAACTGCGATAGTGCTGTTCTACTTCTCAAGCCGATTTCTGCGTGGATTCATCAAGTACGCGATCAGGCACAAGTCCTTCAGAGAAAAAATGGCCCGAATGGAAAAAGAGGTGATTGAGAAAGATCTAAAGCGGGAAGGTGCAATCGACTCAACCCAACCAATCCCCTTCTCGGTCCCCAACTCCCTTCCCGTCCTAACAATTACTCTCACCGAAGGGTTTGAAGCGAGCCTCGTCTTGGCGGCGGCTGGGGCGTTCAATATTCAGTGGACACTGATTGGCGCAGCCGTCAGCCTCATCGTCCTAATCGCTGTCTCAGCAGTCTCCTACGACTATCTGATGAGAGTACCCAGATGGCTGCTGGATCTGATAGCGGGAATAGTTCTTCTCTCCTTTGGACTCATCTTCTTCGCCAGCGGAGTTCTTTCTGCTCTGACCGGCTCAGTCTGACAGCTAGACCCTTCACGATCGCGTTCGCTGATTATCTCTTCGTTCCATAGACTGCACAGACAATTCCGGCTGTCAAGGGAACAGACACTGCGTCAACGAGACCCTCCTCCCTCAGTAGATTCGCAATCTGTTCTCCGGTTCTTGCTCTCAAGATGGATCGGCCCAAGTAGGACAATGTTCTGCCCCAGGCTTCTGAAACCATTCGGCCGAAGAATGGGAAGAGACCGAGGAGATAGTCATAGTAGAAGACTTGGAAGAGGCGGTTGTGTGGACGAGCGAAGTCCAGTGATATAACGACCCCGCCCGGGACCGTGGCGCGTGACATTTCTCGAAAAGTCATCTGGGCACTGGAGACATTTCTGAGAGCAAGGCTGATGGAGGCAGATCCGAAACAATCATCACGGAACGGCAGATTCTCAGCTCGCGCCAAGACCCAGTCAACCCTCTCTCCAACGTTCCTAGCTTGCAACCTCCACCTGGCGGTCTTCAGCATGGAAAGGGTAAGGTCGACACCGACGACAAACCCACTGCGGGAAACGGTCCTGGCGAAATCAGCCGCTAAAAGCCCTGTCCCGGTAGCCACGTCAAGTATCCGTTCATTGCGCTTCTGTCGGGTGTGGTTTACAACAAAGGCTCGCCAACGCCTGTCCTGTGCGAAGGAAAGCAGGCTCAAGAGAATATCGTATTCTAACGGGACCTTTGAGAAGAGGCTCCGGACATACCGCGCCTTAGGGTCAAACACGAACCGGTCATCAGAGCACCCCAGCCTACCACCATTATCCTGGGCGGAGCATACGAGTTCGCTGGAGGAAAAACAAATGCTTCAACGATCATCCACGCTCCGAAGAACGTAAAGACCAAGGGAAAGACTGCGAAAATGTTTAGCCCGGTGAGGAGTGATGCCAGGATGAGCCCCCCGAGAATTATTAGGAAAACGCTGCCGTTGAGAGGCGCCCAGGGAACACGATTCATTGCAGATTCTACAAACCTCAGACTATCCCTTGTTTATAGTACTATTGTAGTTGGACTGGTAAGCGGAGGCGAAACCCCGGTCAGACATGATTGTAGATGTTTGACTCTTGAAAAGTTCCTGTGTTCATTTCTTCTTCAATCTCTCGTAACATGAGAATCCGCTTGTAGGTGGGCGGGTGGGTCATGAAGAGTTGAGCCGCCTTTCGCCAGTTCGATTTGGCCTCAGCCTCCATCGCGTTCTCCAACTCACGCTCACTCAGAACACCATCATGGTCCAAGTCGTACTTCGACTTCTGATCCATTATCTGTGCCACATCCTGTTTCGCCTGTGCCGGGTCTTCAATGAAGAAGGCTCTAGCACCATGCGGCTCGCCAGGAGCTAAAGACAATCCGTAAGCTATCTTGGTCAGAGCACTCTCGAGTTCTCTAGGCTGTTTGGTCAGATAGGCGGAGTAGGCATCGGCGTAGCTCTCCCGCAGACGCGTCAGCCTCAAAGCCAGCAATGTTGTCAGGATGTAGACAACGTAAGCGACGACGGCGATGATTATCAGCGCCCCAGCGCTGTTATTCCGGTTAGATCCCCGACCACTATATCCGCTGACGTAGCCTCCCCAGAGGACAGACCGTGCGATTAGATACGCGACCAACGGTATGGCTGAGATCATTGTAACAACGATAAAGTCACGATGTTTGACATGACCAAGCTCGTGGGCAATAACACCCTCTATCTCGTCCTCATCCAGGCGCTGGAGCAATCCCTGATGAACTGCCAGCGTAGCGCTCTTCTGGGTCCGGCCGAACACAAACGCGTTCGGCGTAGGGTCTGGCGAAATGGCTAATCGTGGCATTGGAATGCCAGATGTTGATGCCATCTGGGAAACCTTCGTCTCCAGCCATCGGTTCTCACCCGGAGCGAGATAGTGGAGCCGGCTAGTAGCTTTGACTATGACAGGACCGATCAGATATTGTAGCAGAATTATGAAGAAGGCGCCTGTCAGACCCAGAGCCAGTGTTGTGACGGGGTCTGAGATGAAGAAGACCGAGATCAGAGTGATAAGTCCCAGAAATATGGCGAATACTAGGATGATCGTGAAGCCCATCGTACGCTTCAAGGCCCCAAGTCCCGCCATGATCCATCTCCGATCCTAGAGAAGTTAATCCGGCCCTTCTTTAATTCTATCCCAGAAGAAGAGGAAAATCCTGGCCATGTCTCAGATTGTTTCAGAGATCAAATGTCCGAACTGCGGAGCCCAGCTCAACCTATCTCCGGGAGAGTTAGTAGCTACTTGTAGATATTGCGGCTACACATCTGTTGTGGGCGCGAACTCTCCATTTCAGCTCCAGCACAGCCTCATAGTCAACAACCTCAACAACACAAGAGTCACTCAGGATCTACAAGACTGGATGAGGTCCGGATTCATGAAGCCAAGAGACCTCGCCAAGAAAAGCAAGATCACAATGCTAGAACTCAGATACCTTCCCTTCTGGCTGGTGCCCCTCACTGCCACCAGCACGTACGAAGGAATGCTTGAGAGAATCTCACCGGCAACAACACGAAAAGGAACGATTCAGAACGAGTACGACTGGCTAGTCCTAGGAAGAAAGGCTGCGGAATTCCCAACCCGGGACTACAGAGTCCCGACTGAAGGAAAGATACCCTTCGACTTCACCAAGATAGAGGGACAGGCAAAATTTCTGAACAGCGAACTAGACAGCGATGAAGCTGTTATTCGAGCGAAAGATGAAGTTGAGGAGAACCAGCGATTCCTCTTGAAACAAGAAGTGGACCAAGTAACACAGTTCGACACCAGTTTCACTGTTGAGAAACCTACCTATTTGCACGCGCCACTCTGGTTCGTGCAGTATGAGTACAAGGGAAAGAGTTACAGCGCCATCATCGACGGCTGCACGGGAAGCATGATCCGCGCAGACATCCCCCAGGTCGACTTCAAGGTGATCTAGAACGGAGGCGGCAGCTAGGCGTGGAAAATAGGGTCCTTGTCTACAAACCATTCAACTAGAGGGTCGGACTGTTTTGTCCAATACTGCACATCCTCAACTTTGAGGAAGCTCGTTCTCTTCGAACAGGACTCTCCACCAGTCCGCAAAGTAGCATCCGCTAAAGAACAGAACCCGAGAATTCTGATAGTAAGTGTCACGAAATTGCTTGCTTCCGTAGATGTTCAATACGAATAGTCTACTGCACTCACAATTGATGCTATCGCATTATCGTGACGACATCCTTGTCAACGGGAACATGGTCTAGGCTTACTCTCTGACCCTCGAATTTTACGCTGGACCCTGTGACGAACGCGTATTTGGCGCCCTCAACAAATCTGGGATGAATCTTCTTACAGACATCTCGCAGGGTGGAGCCTGCGGGGAGAATGAGAGGCTTCTCGAAATCAGGTTCTCCATCTGGACGCTTCAAATAGATTCGTATGAAATCCAGTGTCTCCCAGATCCGTTCAGTCAGTAGTGCTACGTTCAGGCCTTTCTCTGCAGATATGGGCACGAAATCAGTTCCAACTTGTTTCTTCACAACGGCGAGATACTGCTCGTTGACTAGATCCACCTTGTTGAGGATGACGAGTGCCCGGGCGTATCTTCTGTTCCCCGTTAAGACATCGATGAGCTGGTCGTCCGTGATGTCCTCACGGATCAGAATGCTGCCATTGGTTAGCCCGTATGCTTCAGCTATCCCTTTGACCGTCGCCTGAGAGAGCTTGGTGAGTTTGACGCTGGTTGTGAGGGCCAACCCTCCTTTGCTGGACTTTGTTATCACCACATCGGGTGGCTTCTGGTTAATTCGAATACCCATCTCGTGAAGCTCACGTTTCAACAGTTCTACCTGACCTGGCTGAAAAACGTCCAGGACCAACAGAACAAGGTCAGCGTTACGAGCCACAGAGAGGACTCTGCGCCCCCTCCCTCTCCCAGAGGAGGCACCGCTGATGATCCCGGGAAGGTCGAGAATCTGAATGTCAGCGCCGTTGTATCGCAATATTCCCGGGACTACAGTTAGCGTAGTAAACGCGTAAGCAGCAACCTTCGACTTCGCATTCGTCAGACGATTAAGGATAGTAGACTTACCAACGCTGGGGAGACCGATGAGGACAACAGTGGCATCCCCGCCTTTGCGAATCTCGAAAGATGGACCCCCACCCTTCGAAGTGGAAGCCTCGAGCTCAGCCCGCACTCTGGCAAGCTTCGCCTTCAAGAGACCGATATGATGCTCGGTGTGCTTATTGATCTGGGTCTTCTTCATCTCCTCCTCAATCTGCTTAATCTTCTCAGGAAGACCCATGTTTTCCACGCCTCATCCACGCTGGTCTGCCCGGTTCGTTTTATTCTCTATCCCGCGGCTTTGCTAAACGTTCCAAGGCTCGACATCGATATTTCCTCCAAGCTATCTTTACCCTACGCATCGACTACCACAGACAGTCTGCCAAGAATCACCGACCGGACCAGGCGAAAAGCCGCGGTGGTCAAATGCAGACTATTTCAATGCTTATCCACGATATTCTATCATGGGCGAGAGCTGGACGGAAGAACGCGACAAGGCAGTGCAAAACACAGTCTACTACTGCGAGACATGCAACACTATCCTAGAACCCGGAGACATGGACGTCTCAATCCACAAGAAAGACTTGCCCCATCACAAGATGCGAAAAGTAATGATCCTAAGATGTAGCCGTTGCGGAGACGTAGTAACAGACTCCAATGCCCAGTACAGCTTAGAAAAAAACCAGTTCTGGTGCAAGAACTGCATCTCAGAAATTGGCGCCAAAGCCTTCCACTCCACCTAGCACTCCCTTTATACTCCAAACGCAAAAACTTCTGATATCGCGAGGAGCTGCTCTCCGTTGAATATTGACCTTGTAAGAAAGGAAATCCCGGTAACGTCCCGACGTGCATATTTCGACAACGCCGGGACGGGTCCGCCCTCCATCAACGTCCTCAACGCTATCCATCAGTATCTAGCGGACTGGCGCGACTATGGCGAGAACTGGGAGGAATGGCTGCCTCTCATCATCGATTCCCGCCGGCTCTTTGGGAAGATGATCGGAGCAGAGCTAGACGAAGTAGCGAGTGTCCCGAACGTCAGCTCAGCACTCACCGCATTGGCGAGCAGTGTCAAGTACAAGCCTAGTGGGAACATTGTCATCAGCGAACTGAACTTTCCCACAAACATCTACCTCTGGCATCTCCAGAAGAAACACGGACGCGCAAACGACGTTCGACTACTACGAAAAGATCAGAGTGGCGTCGTTCCGTTAGACGCGTGGGAGAAGGCGATTGATGATGAGACTTCGATCGTCTCAGTCGACTATGTCTCTTGGGCGAACGGCTGCCGTGAAAAGATCCGAGAGATCACAAAGATCGCACATGAGCACAACGCGTTCGTCATCGCAGACTCCTTCCACGGACTAGGAGTCTTCCCGATCAACGCGAAGCAGGACGGAGTCGATGCCTTAGCTTGCGGCATGTACAAGTGGATGCAGGGACTCCACGGCGCAGCCTACCTATACACAGACCGTGAAAGGCTAAGCGAACTCGACCCCAACTACATCGGCTGGCACGGAGTCGAAGACTCAGTCGTCAGGAGACTCACCAAACAAGAAGACTTGTTCGGAAAGCCCTTCAACATAAACGATGCAGAGCCTGCCTTGGACGCGACCCGTTTCGAGGGAGGAAGCTGGGGAGTAGTCTCGATCGTCGGAGCCAAAGCCGCTCTCGAATATGCCCTCAAGCATGATCTCCAAGAAAGATACCATC
>WNGP01002424.1_pt1 | contig 16492 bp, 11 predicted proteins | sample 5407671 | NCBI WGS metagenome assembly WNGP01 (sample SAMN13153381, study PRJNA577476) | soil metagenome | isolation source: 40 cm soil or saprolite under Garry oak tree replicate 2 | place: USA:California | collected 2016-06-15 | reverse complement strand
GCTACGACCTGGGCACCTGGCACATCATCGCGCTCAACAGCGAGCTCGACGTGTCGGCGGGCTCCGCGGAGGTGCAGTGGCTGCGCGCCGATCTCGCCGCCCATCCGGCGCGTTGCACCCTCGCGTATTGGCACGAGCCTAGATTCGTCTCCGGGACCGTCATCGCCAGCGACCCAACGTATCAGACGTTGTGGGACACCCTCTACAAGTATGGCGCCGACGTCGTGGTGAACGGTCACAGGCACAGCTACGAACGCTTCGCACCGCAGTCGCCGGCTGCCGTCGCCGACCCGACGTACGGGATCCGCGAGCTCGTGGTGGGCACCGGCGGCGGGTCCCTCGACGGCGACAGCCCCACAGCGATCGCGAACAGCGAAGTGCAGAACGGGAACACGTGGGGTGTGATAAAGCTCACGCTGAATGATGGCTCGTATACCTGGCAGTTCGTGCCCGTGGCGGGCCAGACCTTCAGCGACGCGGGCAGCGGCTCGTGCCATGACGCCCCGCCGTCAAGCGTGAATCACCCTCCCACCGCCGCGCCGGGCGGCCCCTACAGCGGTACGGAGGGCGCACCCGTCGGCTTCGACGGGAGCGGCTCCTCCGATCCGGACGGGGACCCGTTGGGCTACGCCTGGAGCTTCGGCGACGGCAGCAGCGCCACCGGAGTCGCGCCGAGTCACACGTACGTCAGCGCGGGCAGCTACACCGTCACGCTCACGGTCACCGACACGCATGGAGCGTCCAGCTCGGCGACCACCACAGCGACGATTGCAAACGTATCGCCCGTGGTGAACGCGGGCCCCAATCAGGTCGTCGCCGCGGGTAGCCCCGCGACGCTCAACGCCACCTTCAGCGACGGTGCCAACGATGGGCCTTGGTCGTACGCCGTCGACTGGGGGGACGGCTCGCCCCAGACCACCGGGACGTCCCGCGTCTCAACTGGTCACTCTCGTTGGCGCGGGCAACATTTCGCGCTGCGGCCGCACCGGCGACGACGCCACGGCCGCGGTCCTCGACACGATCGCGGGCACCGTGTTCGCCGCCGGCAGCGGCGAATTCGAGGGATCGCTGACCGACTACCAGACCTGCTACGGCCCGACCTGGGGGCGACACAAGGCGCGTACCTACCCCGTGCCGGGGAAACACGACTACGACTCGAGCGCGACGGCGGCCGGTTACTTCGGCTACTATGGGACCGTGGCCGGCGATCCCACCCAGGGCTATTACAGCTTCGACCTGGGGGCGTGGCACATCATCATGCTGAACAGCAACAACGCGTTCGTTTCGACGGCCGTGGGCTCACCGCAGGAAACCTGGCTCCGGAACGACCTCACCGCCACGACGCGGCAGTGCGTGCTGGCGATCTGGCACCACCCGCGGTTCTACTCGACCACCTCGAGCACGGTCTCGCCGAACGGGACGGTGAAGCCGTTCTGGGACGACCTGTATGCGGCGCACACCGAGCTGATCGTCAACGCGCAAATGCGCGACTACGAACGCTTCGCGCCGCAAACCTCCACCGGCGTCGCCGATTCGACCAACGGGATCCGCGAGTTCATCGTCGGCACGGGAGGCGAGGGACTCGACAGTCCCAACACACTCTTCGCGCCGAACAGCGCCGTGAACATCAGCCAGGCCTTCGGCGTGCTCAAGCTGACCCTGGGGGACGGGTCGTACTCGTGGCAGTTCATCCCGGCGGCGGGGTCGACCGGCACGGACTCGGGCACCGGCTCGTGCCATTGAGGAGGCGCAACGTAGCGACCACGTAGCTGTAAGGAGGCTGCAACACCGCGACCGAGCCCCCTACCGCTGGCATCACCAACCAGCTGTGCCACAATAGCTTACGCGCGCCTCCCCGGGCACGCCTTCTGCCTCTCCCCACCCTGATGCCGAGCGCCGAACCCCCGCGCGGACCTCCCGATGCTTGATACGCACGCCCCTGAGCTCGCCGCCGACCGCCGCGAGCGGCAGGCGCGGTCGCTCGTGGTCGAGCTGGGGGAGGCGCTGGAGCGGCGCGGTGTGGTGTACTGCTGCCAGTGGAAGGGGAGCTGGAAGAAGCATCGCTGGATGATGGGGGAAGGCGACATCGACCTCCTGGTGGAGCGCGCCACGGAGCCCCAGTTCACCGCGGTGCTCGAAGAGCTCGGTTTCCGCCGCGCGACTCCTCCCGCGGGGTCTCGGGTGGCGGGCATGGAGAGCTGCTTCGGGCTCGATCGGGCCACGGGGCGGCTGATTCACGTGCACGTGCACTATCAGCTGCTCACCGGCGGGTTCTGGACGACGATCTACCGTCTCCCGTTCGAGCGGGCGCTGCTCGACTCCACGGTTCACCGCAACGTGTTCCGCACACCGGCGCCGGAGTTCGAGCTGCTCGTGTTCGCGATCCGCATGGTCCAGCGGTTTCGGCCGCGCGACGTGCTGGGCGGGCAGCCGGGATGGCTCAAGAAGATCCAAGGAGAGCTGGATGCGCTGCTCAAGCAAGCGGAATTGCACCGCCTGGGGGACGTCCTGGCACAACACCTCCCGACGATGGATCTCGCCTTCGTGGACGAATGCCTCGCCTCGCTGCGACCGGGCTACTCCCGCTGGCGTCGCTTCGCGCTGCGACGGGAGCTGCACGAGCGCCTGCGGGCCCACGCCAAGACACCGCCCTTGACCATGAAGCTGTCGCGTCTCGCCTGGTCCATTCTCACGCTGCGCGGCCGGCTCGACTGGCGCCGCCCGCCCAAGAAGCGGCTGTCCCACGGAGGCACCGTGATCGCGCTGGTCGGGGGCGACGGCGCCGGAAAATCCACTTGCGTCCAGGAGCTCGCCCGCTGGCTCGGGACCGACCTCGACGTGATCACGGCGCACCTGGGACGCCCGCCCCGGTCGCTCTTCACGCTCGCCGTCGGCGCCTTGTTGAAGGTGCGGCGACGCATCTTCGGCGAGCCGGGCGGCGCCGACGGCGCGCAGTTTCCGGGCTACGTGCACTGTCTGCGGGACGTCTGCACGGCCCGCGACCGCTACCTGCTCTACCTCAAGGCGCGCCGCTTCGCGCTCGCCGGTGGTCTCGCGCTGTGCGAGCGGTACCCCGTTCCCCAGAATTACGAGCTCGCGGGGCCGCGCCTCGATCCGGTCGCGCCGCGGCTGTCGCGCAATGTGCTGGGCCGCCTGATGCTCGCGGCGGAGCGCCGCTATTACCAGCACATCCTCGCTCCCGACGTCCTGATCGTGCTCGCGGTCGATCCCGAGACCGCCGTACAGCGTAAGACCACGGAACCCGCGGACTACGTGCGCCACCGCAACCGGGTGGTCCGAAACGTCGACTGGATCGGCAGCGGCGCGCACTTCGTGGAAGCCGGGCGGCCGCTGGCCCAGGTCGTCGAGGATCTCAAGGCCCTCATCTGGGCGGAGCTCTAACCGGCATGGCCCTGGTCGTGGAGCTGGTCGGCCCCGCCGGCGCCGGCAAGAGCGCGCTGAGTGAGCACCTGGCGCGCCGCCCGGGCGTGGTGCGGGCCAGTATCTGGAATCTTCCCCGTGGCGCGTGGCTCCTGAACGCCGTACGGTCGTTGCCGACCCTCGTGGCCGTGGGTGTCCGGACGCGCCCCTTCCCCTGGGAGGAAATGCGGCACCTCGTCCGACTGCGCACGCTGCGTCAGGTGCTCGCGCGCCACCGGGCGCAGCAGGTGCCGTTGGTCGTGCTCGATGAAGGCCCCGTGTACGCACTCGCCTGGCTGCGCCTGTTCGGGCACCAGCGCCGCCGGGGCGACGCGCTGGCGCCGTGGCGGCAGCGGGCGCTCGAGCAATGGGCCGGGGCGCTGGACCTGGTGGTGCTCCTGAACGCCCCGGACGCGGTGCTCATGGAACGGATCCGCGCGCGCGACAAGTCCCATCGCGTCAAGCACCGAACCGACGAAGAGATCGGTGCCTTCCTCGCCGCTTACCGCGGGGCCTTCGACGAGGTGATCGCGGCGCTCACGGCCAAGCACGCCGTGCAGGTGGTGACGCTCGACAGCGACGCCGCAGCGATCGATCGCACCGCCGAGCGCCTGCTGGAGTTGCTGGAGGGACGGGTCCATGTCGCGTGACGTGGCGATCCCGGACCAGGCTCCCGCCCGCGCCCGGCCGCGACCCGCCGCGAACCTGACGCAGCGCGCCTCGCTCAACGTCGTCGCGTCGCTGCTCGACTACGGCGCGAAGATCGCCGTCAACTTCCTCGTCATCCCGATTCTCGTCACAGGCCTGGGGCGGTCCCTCTACGGCATGTGGGAGATGCTCGGGCGGCTGGTGGGGTACCTCACGGCCGGAGACGGGCGCCCCACCCAGGCGTTGCGCCTCGTGGTCGCGACCATGCAAGCCAGCGACGACGACGCCGCCAAGCGCCGCTACGTGGGCGCGGCCTTCGTGGTCTGGATCCTGTTCCTGCCGGTCATCCTCGCGGCCGGGGCCGTCCTGGTATGGGCCGCGCCCACGATCACCAAGGCGCCGCCCGAGCTGCGGGCCGCCGTGCGGCTCGGGGTCGCCCTGCTCGTCGGCGGGCTGCTGTTCGCCAACCTCGCCTCGCTCCCCGAATCCGTGCTGCGCGGCATGAACCTCGGGTACAAGCGCATGGGCCTCCAGGCCGCGCTCGAGATCGTGGGCGGCGCGCTGACGGCGGGCGCGATTGCGGCAGGACTCGGGATCGCGGGTGCCGCGGGTTCCCAGATCGTGTTCGCGGCGCTGCTCGGCGCCACGTTCTGGATCGTGGTGAAAAAGTATGTGCCCTGGTTCGGGGTCCAGCGCCCCACCCGGGCCGATGTCCGCTCGCTGCTCCGCCTCTCCGCCTGGTACTCGGCCGGCGAGGCCATCGCCAAGGTCTTGTTGGCGAGCGACGTCATTATCCTGGGCATTCTCGTCTCTCCCACCGCCGTCGCGTCGTACGTGCTCACCGGCTACGCGGCGCGCCTGGCGGTGAACATCCACGTGCTCGCGGCGGGTGGCGCCATTCCGGGGATCGGGGGCGTGATCGGCCGGCGGCAATACGACAAGGCCGCCGGGTTGCGCTACGAGCTGCTCGCGGTGACGTGGCTGTTCGCGACCGCGGTGGGTGGGACCATCCTGCTCTGGAATCGCTCGTTCCTTGGCCTGTGGGTGGGAAGTGAGAACTACGCCGGTCCCGTCATCGACTTGCTGATCGTCCTGGTGATGACGCAAACGACGCTCATCCGGAGCGACGCCTTCGTGATCGACTCCACGCTGCAACCGCGAGCGCGGGTCTTCGTTGCGGGGGCAACCGTCGCCATCACGATCGCGCTCGCCACGCTCCTTACGTGGAAGTTCGGGATGCTGGGTCTCTGCATCGGGGTCTTCATTGGACGCCTGACCCAGAGCATCGCCTACCCGGCGCTCGCGCACACCTGCCTCGGGGGTCAACCCGCTCCGCCGCTCGCGACCTTCGTGCGGCCCCTGGCCGTGATGACGGTGCTGTTCGCCGCCTGCGCCTATCTGAGCCGGTTGGTGCTGGTCCAGCATTGGGTGTTCTGGGTGATCGGGGCCGCGTTCACCTTCGCGCTCATCCTCGGCACCGCCATCGTCGCCGGACTGCCGCCGGACTTCCGCCGGGCCGTGTTCGCGCGGGTGCGCGAGGCGCGTCGCAGCCTGCCGAGCTTGCGCCGATGATCGCGCGCACCGAGGCCGCACCCGCGCTCCCGCCCAGCCGGATCATCCTGGGCGCGTTCTACCTGTTCGTCTGCTCCATCCCGTTCGAGTTCTCCGATCGGGACGCGCAGACCCTGCCGATCGAGATTCCCACGGCCGTGGGCGCCCTGTTCCTGCTCACGACCATCCTGCAGCCCCGGGGCAGCTTCGGGCGGCCGGCGCGGCCGGTGTGGTGGTTCATCCTCTACCTGTATGCGTTTTTCCTGGCGGCGGCCGTCAACGGACGGGACCACCTCGCGACCCTCCTGAACGGCGCGGACTACTGGCAGCAGGTCTTGAAGATGGGCTTCTCGCTCATCCAGCTGATCTTGATCTTCTGGGTCGGGCGCAACCTGATGCGGCGGCCCGGGGTCACGGAGCGTGCGCTGATCGCGCTCGCGCTCGCGTGCGTGGTGCGGGCCGCCATGCCGTTCCTCGGGATCGCCACGACCGTGCACTCCGTTCACACCGGCGGGCAGCGGCTCTCGGCCATGGGACAGAACTCGAACCATGCCGCGATGATCCTGGGTGCCGGGCTGATCGCGCTGGTCGGGCTCACGTACGGTCGCTACAACCGAGGACGGTGGCGCCGGCTCGCGGGCGCCCCGCTCCTGATACTGCTCGCCGTCGCCGTCGCCGACACGGGATCCCGCGGCGGCATCCTCGCACTGGCCCTGGGGACGATGGCGTTCATGTTCCAGGGCGGGACCCTGGGCCAGCGCATCCGCAATATGGCGCTGACGTTGCTCATCATCGCGGCCATCGGAGTCGCCGCGTTCCAGTCGGAGGTGATGCGCAATCGGTTCATGGACACGCTCGAGACCGGGACGCTGACGGGCCGCGAGCTGATCTATCCCGCGGTGGTGGGGATGATCCGCGACCGCCCGTTGTTCGGGTGGGGTCCCGCGAACAACAAGTACGAGCTGGGGCTGCGACTCGACGAACGAGTGCGCCGGCGCCGCGGGACGCACAACTCTGTCCTCGAGGTGTTGAGCGCGACCGGCGTCTTCGCCGCGATCCCCTTCCTGATCGGGATGTGGCTGTGTTTCAGAGCCGCCTGGCGGGCGCGCGAAGGACCCGACGGGAGCCTGCCGCTCGCACTCATCGTCACCGTGATGGCGTCGAACATGAGCGGGGACTGGTTCATGACACCGCTGTACTGGTTCGCCCTCGCCTACGCCGTGGCGAGCGAAGGGCACACGCTGCAAGCGGCCGCGTCGCACGCCCCGGCACGGCCCGCCTCGCACCCGCCGCCGCTTCGGTCCGGCCGTATCGCGACGTCCGCGCAGCTGTAACGCAGCTGCCACAGGGGGGGTGATGTCCCCCTATGCGACACGACCTAAATACATATGTGGCATTTGATTACCACCGACGACCCGCCCGCACGCGTCCTGCTCGGCATTGGGCCGTCGCACCAGCGAGGAACGCCGCGGAGCATGCTGATCACCTTTTCGGGCCTGGATGGTGCCGGGAAATCGACGCTGATCGAGTGGTTGCGAACCGCGCTGGAGGAGCGGCAGCAACCCGTGGTCGTGTTGCACCTCGAGCATGACCTCGGAGTGTACGCGTCCGCGCGCTGGCTGCGCGACGGCCTGGAGCACCTCGTGCGAGGAGGGCGCTCCAATGGAGCCGGCGGACAGGAAGCGGCGTCGGTCGCCGGGCCGCCGGGACGCATAGTGACGCTGGCGCGCAGGATCCGGCACGCCGTCGTGTGGAGCAAGATCATTCGGCGACTGATCTACCCGGTGGATGTGCTCGTGTTTCTGTGCTACCGCGCGTACATCGAGGGCATTCAGCGGCGGATCCTGATCATGGATCGGTACTTCTACGACATCCTCGTGGATGTCTCGAGCGGGCGCCGGTGGGGATGGATTCGTCTGTTGCAGCTGATCACCCCCACCCCGACGCTGCCGGTGTTGCTCGAGACCAGTCCCGAGGAAGCATTCGCGCGAAAGGGCGAGTACTCGGTGGAATACCTGAGAAACCGCTGGGCGGCATACCGCCAGGTGTTCCCCTGGGTCCGCGCCGGCTTCCGGCTGCGGAACGACGATCCCGGCGCCGCGCGGGCCGCCCTGCGCCAGGCGGTGCACGATCGCTTAGGGGCGACGGGGAAACGCTGATGACCACAGGCTCCGCCATTCGGGTGTTGATGATCACGAGCGAATGGCCCGTCCCCGACGGCCGTCCGCGCACGACGTTCTTCATCAAGCGTCAGGCGGAGTTCCTGCAGGCGGCGGGAGTGGACGTGGACGTCTTCCACTTCAAAGGCGGCGGCAATCCGTGGAATTACGTCAAGGCCTGGGTCCGCGCGCGGCGCCGCCTCGCGAGCGGGCGCTACGATCTCGTACATGCCCAGTTCGGTCAGAGCGGCGTGCTCGCGCTTCCCAAACGGCTGCCGCTCGTCGTGACGTTCCGGGGCGATGATATCCAGGGCATTGAAGATGCCGACGGACACCTCACGCTGGGCGGCCGGTTGCTGAAGCTCGCGTCCCAGGCAGTCGCTCGCCAGGCCGACGCGTGCATCGTCGTGTCGGCGCACATGCGGGACTTCGTCCCTCCGTCGGTCCGCGTGCAGGTGATCCCCTCGGGCCTGGACCTGAGTCTGTTCCGCCTCATCCCCCAGGACGAGGCGCGGCGTCATCTCGGCGCGTCGCCCGAGGCGCGCATGGTCCTGTTCGCCGGAGAGCCCGCCCTGCCACGAAAGCGATACGGCCTGGCGCGAGCCGCCGTAGACATCCTCAATCGCTCGCTCCCCACCGAGCTGATCGTCGCCTGGGGCGCACCCCACACCGAGATTCCGTACTTCATGAACGCGTGCGATGCCCTCGTCCTCACGTCGATGCAGGAGGGTTCGCCCAACGTCGTCAAGGAGGCGCTCGCCTGCAATCTCCCGGTGGTATCGGTTCCGGTCGGCGACGTCGCCCTGCGTCTGCGGGGCGTCGAAGGCTGTGAGCTCTGCGCCGATGACCGGCCCGAAACCATCGCGGCGGCGCTCGAGCGTGTGCTGCGCCGCGGCCAGCGGAGCGCCGGCCGCGAGGCGGTGCAAGACCTGGACGAACGGACGCTGACGCAGGAGGTGCTCGCCATCTACCGCTCGGTCGTGACGCAGCGCGACCCGTCCCCGCAAGTCGTGCAGGCGCCCAATGCCGTCTCCTGACCGCGTCCTCGTGCTGGACGGGCACACTAACCAGGCGCTCGCCTGCGTGCGAGCCCTCGGGCGGGCAGGTGTGCGGGTCTTGGTGGCGAGCCCCCAGCGCTGGCCGCTGGCGGCGTGGTCCCGCCACTGCCACGCCCGGTTCCATCAGGCGGGAGAGACCGTCGCCGCGTTCGCGGCGCTGCGCGAATGGGCGCGGGCGCGTGGGGTGCAGGTCGTGCTCCCACTGAGAGAGCGTTCCTGCTTGCTGTGCAACGCGGAGCGGGACGCATGGGAGACCCTGGGCATGGCGGTGGGCTGCGGCCCGACCGACATGCTGCTACGGGCCTTCGACAAGGCGCGTACGCTGCAGCTGGCCCAGTCGTGCGATGTGCGGATTCCCCCCACCCACTACCCGTCGTCGCTCGCCGAGTGTCACGCGGCCGCGGCGGCGGTGGGGTTCCCCTGTATCGTCAAGCCCCGCTCGAGCGACTTCTGGGACGGCAGCCGGTTTCTCGCCGAGCACGGAGCGCAATACGTGCAGGACGCCGCCGGGCTCGAGGAGAGTGCGCTCGCCGGGCGCCAGGGCGATAGCTGGCCGGTCATCCAGGGCATCGTCCCGGGACGGGGTAAGGGCGTGTTTGCGCTGTACGACCACGGCGCGCCGGTGGTGTGGTTCGCCCACGAGCGTCTCCGCGACGTGCGACCGTCGGGATCTGGCAGCAGCCTGCGGCGCTCGATCCCCGTCGATCCGCGGCTGCAACAGCCCGCCAGCCGGTTGCTCTCGGCGATGGCCTGGCATGGGCCGGCGATGGTCGAGTTCCGAGACGACGGCACGGGTGCGCCCTGCCTCATGGAGGTCAACGGGCGGTTCTGGGGCTCGCTCGAGCTGGCCGTCCGGTCCGGCGTCGATTTCCCGAATCTGTGGGCGGGGCTCTTGCGCGGCGAGCGAGTCGAAGCGCCCGCGGATTACCAGACCGGAGTGACGCTCCGCTGGCTGTGGGGCGACGTCAAGCGGCTGCTCTACATCCTGGCCGGGCCGCCTCCGGGCTGCCCCGAGCCGTATCCCGGCCTGCTCGAGGGCCTGCGAGAAGTGCTCGGACGACAGCCGGCCGGCACGGCCAGCGAGACGTGGAGCGCGGACGACCCGTGGCCCGCCGCCGGCGAATGGGTTCAGGGCATCGCCGAGCTGGCGGGCGTCGTCCGATCGCGCGGGGCACGCCGGGTCTCGGAAGCCCGAGCGGCGGGTCCGTCGGGCAATCCCGGGGCTCGAGCGTCCCGGCCGGCGGAGGCGGTGCGCTGATGACACGGCCCGCCGGGCGCGTCGCCAAGGTCTCGGTGATCGTGCCGTGCCGGAACGAGGAGCGCTACATTGCGCGCTGCCTCGATTCGATCATGGCCACCGACTACCCCAGGGATCGTCTGGAGGTGCTGGTGGTGGACGGTCAGAGCGAGGACCGCACGCGGGCGATTCTCAATGAGTACGTGGCCCGCTATCCCATCATCCGGGTGCTGGACAATCCCGGTCGCATTCAGCCGATCGCGCTGAACGTCGGGATTCGCGCCGCCGCGGGCGAGATCGTCATGAGAATGGACGCCCACGCGCTGTATCCGAAGAACTACATCACCGATCTCGTGACCGCCCTCGAGACATCGGGCGCGGACAACGTCGGCGGCGTGTTGATCACGGCACCCGCTCGCGAAACGCCCATCGGGCGGGCGATCGCGATCGCGCTGTCGCAGCCGTTTGGGGTCGGCAACGCCTACTTCCGTATCGGCGTCCGGCAACCGCGCTGGGTCGATACAGTCGCGTTTTTCTGCTGCCGCCGAGAGACGTTCGAGCGCGTCGGGCTGTTCGACGAGCGACAGCGCGATGAGGACAGCGAGTTCAATGCCCGCCTCATCCAGCACGGCGGACGGGTCCTGCTCGTCCCCAACGTCGTGACGCAGTACTATGCCCGCGAGACGGTGGGCCAGCTGGCGCGGATGTACCACCAGTACGGCTATTCCAAGCCGCTCGTGGTTCGGAAGCTGGGCCGGGTAATGACGGTCCGGCAGCTCGTCCCACCCACCTTCCTGCTCGCCCTGGCGGTCTCCGCCATCCTGGGTCCCTGGGTGCACGCGCTGGCCGTGACCTTCGTCGCCACGGCCGCGACCTACGTGCTCGCCGTTTTGGGGTTCTCCGTCATCGCCGGGCGCAAGTCGGGCCCGCCCACCATGGCCGCGCTCGCGGTCGTATTCCCCGTGGTGCACTTCAGCTACGGAGTCGGGTTCCTCAGGTGCGTGGCGGACTTGACATTCCGGTCCCGCCGTAAGCCCTGGCAAGCCGGCCTGCCGCTGTCGCGCTGAGCACCATGCCTGAGCGCGCCGTCGCGGCGTTCGCCTATCACGACGTCACGGACGGTCCGCCGGACTCCGGGTTCCGGGGCCCGGGTGCGTTGCCGTTCAAGCTCGGCTGGTCGGCCTTCCGGCAGCACCTCGACGCGATGGCTGGGGCGTCAATCGCCCCGCAGCTCGTGACCACCGTCGATCTGACCGCACCGGGGCGGAGTCTACTCCTGACGTTCGACGACGGCGGTACCAGTGCGCTGCCGGTAGGTGATGAGCTGTGTCGTCGCGGCTGGTTGGGTCACTTCTTCATCGTCACCGACCGCATCGGCCAACGCGGCTTCCTCGATACCGCCGGGATCCGCTACCTGCGGGCGTGCGGGCACGTCGTCGGCAGCCACTCGCACACCCACCCGAACATCTTCCGCGAGCAGACCGCGGACGAGATGGCGGTGGAGTGGCGCACCAGCCGCGATCGACTCGCCGACCTGCTGGGCGAGCCGTGCACCGTCGCGGCGGTCCCGGGAGGTGACATTTCGCCGCTGGTGCTCCAGTCCGCCGGCGCGGCCGGGCTCCGCTATCTGTTCACCTGCGAGCCCACGCTCGGTCCGCTGCTGGTCGAGGGGTGCTGGGTGCTGGGCCGATTCTCCGCGAAGGTCACCACGTCCGCCTCGCGGGTGCGCGAGCTCGCGGGCTTCCACGGCTGGGCTCGCGCGCTGCTGGCGCGGCGGTTCAAGAACCTGGTGCGCGCCATGCTTCCGGGGCCCTACCGGTACTACGTGCGCCGCCAAACCCGGACCTCGAGCGCCTAGGACGACGTGATGGGAGAGCGCAAAAAGCCCATCCCCGGGTTGGCAGGGATGGGCTTTTCGCTACTCCAACCGGGCGTCAGTTGCTGACCGTCACCGTGACGCCCGCAGAGGTGGTCGAGTGGCCGGCCGCGTCTCGCGCGGTCGCGGTCAGGGTATACGTCCCGTTCGCCACACCGTGCGAATCCCACGTCAGCGCATAGTGCGTGGGCCCGAACATGTCGTCGCCGCTCGCGCCGTCCTGCGTCACCTCGGCACCGATGTTCTGGCCGTTCAATTTCAGCTGTACGCCCATCACCGCCCGATCATCCACCGCGGTCGCCACCATGGTAACCGTGCCGGTCAGCGTCGTGCTGCCGGAGATCCCCGGCGAGAACAGCGACACGATCGGCGGCGCCACGTCGGGCAACGGGTCGGGGTGCAGTGCCTGCCACTGCGCCACCGCGTTGTTCCAGTACTGCAGGCCGGCCGCACCCGTCATGATCGTGAAGCACGGCTGGCCATTAAAGGTCGTGGGGAGGGTTTCCGGGTACGATCCGGAGCCGAGCCAGACCATGACGTTGTTCCTGCAGTCGGCCAGCTTCCCGGGCGGCGGCGCCATCCACATCTGCGCGCCGTTCCCCTCCCGTGAGGGTCCGTCGGTCCGGAACACGTTGTTGTAGAGCGCCAGGCTCGGGCCGATCGTGCTCCACTTCCAGAACGCGTTGTGATTCGGCACCGCGCCCCCGTACACCGCATCCATCGACTGCAACCGCAGCAGCGAGTTGCTGATGGTGACGATGTTGTTGTTCCCGTTGGGGCTGCCGGAGTATTCCTGCGCGCTCACGGCGTCATAGCACCCGTCGAGGAACGTCGAGTCGATCGTCCCGGCGTTGAGGAAGTCGTTCTCGATGCAGTCGTCGCGGCTGTACTTCACGTGGACGTTGCGGATGATCCAGTTGGCGTCGTCCTGGACGTCGAAGCTGATCCCATCCCCGTAGGAGAAAATGGTGACGTTCTGGATCTGGATCCCGTTCGCGCTGCTGCCGCTGCCCGGAATCATGCCGTACTTGTCGTGCATCGTGCTCCAGTCCGTCGAGGGCGGGAACTGACCGAGCACCTCGCCCCCCGACCAGCAGATGCCGTTGCCGCCGCCCACGCGCACCGGGACGTTGGTCCCCTGATCGACCAGGAACTGCGCCGTGGTCGCGTCGACCTTGGCGGTGCCCGCGAGACTGCCCGTCTCATACGTCGAGCTGCGCAGCCCGCTCAACGTGACGAGCGGACCGGCCTGCGTGAGGCACGAGCCCGCCGGAGGCGGCGGAGGCGTGGTGACCGTGATGGTCGACGCGCCGTTCTTGCCCTCACTGGTCGCCGTGATCGTCGCCGATCCGACCGCGACGCCCGCCACGAGCCCGCTCCCGTTCACGCCCGCGATCGACGACGGGCTGCTCGCCCACGTGATCGTGCGGCCGGTGAGCGTGTTTCCGTTCACGTCCTTGGGCGTGGCGGTGAGCTGGGTGGTCTGCCCCACGAACACCGAGGCCGTGGCCGGGCTCACCGTCACCGACGCCACCGGCACCGGCGCCGCCGTCACCGTGACGGCCGACGTGCCGCTCTTCCCTTCGGACGTCGCCGTGATCGTCGTCGAGCCGGCCACGACGCCCGTCACCAGGCCGCTCCCGTTCACCGTCCCGACGGAGGTGTTGCTGCTCGCCCACGTGATCGTGCGGCCCGTGAGTGTGTTGCCGTTCGCGTCCTTCGGCGTGGCGGTGAGCTGGACCGTCTGCCCGGCCTGCACCGAGGCGGGCGCCGGGCTCACGGTCACCGATGCGACCGGTACCAGCGTGACCGTAACCACCGACGTACCACTCTGTCCTTCGGACGTCGCGGTGATCGTCGTCGAGCCGACCACGACTCCCGTCACCAGGCCGCTCGCGTTCACCGTGCCCGCGGAGGTATTGCTGCTCGTCCACGTGACCGTCCGGCCCGTCAACGGATTACCGCTCGCGTCCTTCGGCGTGGCGGTCAGCTGGACCGCCTGCCCGACCGGCACCGATGCGGACGCCGGGCTCACCGTCACCGACGCCACCGGCAGCGGCCCCGCGGTGACCGTGACGGCCGAGCTACCGCTCTGCCCTTCGGAGGTCGCCGTGATCGTCGTGGAGCCCGCTACCACGCCCGTCACGAGCCCGCTCCCGTTGACCGTCCCGACCGCGCCATTGCTGCTCGCCCAGGTGACCGTGCGGCCACTCAGGGCATTACCATTCGCGTCCTTCGGCGTGGCGGTGAGCTGGACCGTCTGCCCGGCCTGCACCGATGCGGACGCCGGGCTCACCGTCACCGACGCCACCGGCACCGTCACCGCAGTGACCGTCAGGGTCGCCGTGCCGCTGTGCCCTTCGGACGTCGCCGCGATCGTGGTCGAGCCCGTCGCCGCCGCCGTCGCGACACCGCTCGTGTTCACGTTCGCCACCGCCTGATTGCTGCTCGCCCACACGATGATCCGGCCGCCCAGCGCCGTACCCGTCGAATCCAGCGGGACCGCGACGAACTGCACCGTGCCACTCACGGGCGCGCTAGCGGCGGTAGGCAGCACGACCACGGTGGCCACGGGCACCGCCGTGGCCGTCACCACGGCCGTCGCCGAATCGGACATGCCGGTCGCCGGGTCCTGGGCACGCACCTTGTACTGACCGGTCTGTGCGCCCGCCTTGAAGTGCCCGTAATGCATGCCTTTGGTGGTGACCGAATCCGTGATGTTGCCACCCGTGACGCTCCAGTTGACCGCGACGGGCATCGTGTCGCTGGCCGTGGACACGCCGAAGGCCACGAAGTCGGTGGACTGATTCTGCACCAGATTGACCGTTTTGGGGAGGACGACCACTTCGGCGAGCGTGGTGCCCGTGTCTGTCGTGCGCGCCGGAAGCTCGCAGCTCGCGACTACGGCGGCAGCCAGGGTGGCCGCCACGTACAGGACGCGGCGATCCTTCAGCATCGCCAGGCGGCGCGACAGCTTGTGTTTGAACGTCATGGTCGTCCTCTCCCTTTCAATTTCAATCGCGCCTTACGGGTTGAAGAACTCGCTCATGTCGGGCGCGGTGGCCGCGTCCCCGGGGAACGTGTTGATGCCCAGTCCCTTAAGGATCAAGCGCACCGTGCTCTGATGTTGATACGTGGTCGTCGACTGGTAGCCCCGCTTCGCCTTGGGGCTGATCGCCGCCCAGTACACCCGACCACCGCCCAGCGTGTTGTCACCGCCCGATTCGTCGAACACGACGATCAACAGACCGTCCTGCTGGAACACCGGGCTCGCGAGCAGCGGCCCGATGTTCGTCTGGAGCCAGCTGTCGGCCGTACTCAACGAGCAATCGTGCGCGTCGTTGCACAGATTGGGCACGATGTTCGAGAACGTCGGCAGCGTGCCGTTCGCCAGGTCCGTCGCGAACTGGGTGAACGGCACGTTGTTGCACGCCTGCCCGGTCGGATCGTTCGCCACGTCCGACAGCAGCGCAAACACGTTGTGCTTACGGGCGTAGTTCCCGGTATCGCCCCCGAGGTAGCACGCGTTCGGGATGCTCTCGGCGTAGGACTTCCATGTCTTGCCCGCCGCGACCAGGCTGCGCACGATGTTCGGCACGTTCTCGATGGTGGACGAGCCGTCGTCGTTGGTGAGGATCTGACCTGTCGCCAGCTCGAAGTAGTTGCCGATCGACGGGTGGGTGTTGGCGTAGTACTGCGTCGCCAGCCCGTACTGCGCCGCCAGGCCGGTGAGGTACGGCATCGACGAGCTCGTGACGTCCACGTAGTCCGTGTTCTCTTCCGTCACGATGAACACGTGCCCGAACTGCTGCGTGCCCGGAGGCGTCACCGTGATGGCCGAGGCGCCGCTCTGCCCTTCGCTCGTCGCCGTGATCGTCGCCGAGCCGGCGGCCACGCCGCTCACGAGCCCGCTGCCGTTGACCGTCGCGGCCGATGTGTTGCCGCTCTGCCAGGTCACGGTCCGGCCCACCAGCGGATTGCCGTTCGCGTCCTTGGGCGTGGCAGTGAGCTGTAGGCTGCTCCCCGCCGGTACCGTCCCCGACGCCGGCGTCACCGTCACCGACGCGACGGGCATGTGCACGACCGTGATGGCCGAGGTCCCGCTCTTCCCCTCGCTCGTGGCCGTGATCGTGGCCGACCCGGCCGTCACTCCCGTCACGAACCCGGTCCCATTCACGCTCGCTGCCGAGGTGTTGCTACTCGACCAGGTGATCGACCGCCCGGTGAGGATGTTGCCGTTCGCGTCCTTCAACGTGGCCGCCAGCTGCAGGGTCTGGCCCTCGTTCACCGTGGCCGACCCCGGCGTCAGCGTCACCGTCGCCACGGGCGCCGGGGGTTGACTGCCGGTGATGGCGAAGTTGCAAACGGTGTGGGTGCCGGTGATCGCGGTCAGCGCCCAGCTGTCGAGCGCCGTCACGCCGCTCTGCTCCGTCCGGAACGCGAAGCCGGTCCCGATGGTCTGCTCGGCGCCACCCGCCGGCGTCACATACGCCGAGTACGTGTGGCTCGAAACGTCGACCACCACGCGGAAGTGGTAGCTCGT
>WNGP01002131.1_pt1 | contig 16495 bp, 16 predicted proteins | sample 5407671 | NCBI WGS metagenome assembly WNGP01 (sample SAMN13153381, study PRJNA577476) | soil metagenome | isolation source: 40 cm soil or saprolite under Garry oak tree replicate 2 | place: USA:California | collected 2016-06-15 | reverse complement strand
CAGGCCGGTTCCCGCTCGCCCGCAACCGGACCCCGGCCGCCCTCGCGGTCGATCTCGCGGCAGACAACCAGCGGCTTAGGGCCAAGATCGCCGCCTTGGAGGAGCAGACACGCAAACTCCATGAGCAGGAAGCCAATGACGACCGGCGGCTGGAACTGCTCGCCAGATCCTCGGCGAGTGAGGACGAACTGGCGAGCGCCGACCGGCAGGCCGGGAAAACTGTCAGGTCGATCGCAGCCACCGCAGCCGAGCGGGAACGGCTCGCCGCCGAGCTCACCGATGCCGGGACCCCGCCTTCCCCGGTCCCCGAGACCCCGCTGATCCTGCACGGAATCCTGACCGGAGAACCCGAAGATGCCGCCAAGCTGGTGGAACTGGCCGCCCGGCGTCCGATCACCGAGGTGGCCGAGCTCGCATCGGCTCTGCGCAAGACGGGAAAGGCCGCTCCGGCATCCTCACTCGCTCAGCAGGCAGTCCGACTGCATCCGCCAGCGGACGTCGCCGAACTCGTCCGTCGGATAAGCTCGGCACCGCATTTCAGGGGCTACGGGGCTGAGATCAGAACTGCCGCGATACGCGAGGCTGCCGCCCTCCCGGTCGCGGATGTCCGTGACCTGGTGACCCAGCTGGACTATTACGCTGCCCGCACGCTGATGGAAGAGGTGGGTCGGTCATCCTCCGTTTCGGACATCGGATGGCTGGCCGGAGAGCTGCGGCGCGCCGGCGCTGACTTCCGCTCAGACCAGCTGTTGTCCGCGGCCAGCACGCGGACCACGGATTTGCCCGAATTGATTGCGGACCTCGCCGGGCGAGGCGACCACGCCGGCATCCTCAAGGTACTGAAGACAGAACGGGCCTGGAACAAGACAACGCGGCAGGCGGTTGCCGGGAAACTGCGCGAGACCGGCCTGAGCCCCTGGGCATGGCGCTCACTCCTGCGCGGGCACGCCTGGTACTTGCCGCACACGGAGTTCGGGCGCAACTGGCTCGCGGTCGGCGCGGCAGTTTGCGTCCTTATCGGCGCCAGCATCCTTTCCGACAAATTGGTCAAACTCTCATCTGGGTACCGCCTGACTGGGCAGGCGGCCTTGGTCACTGTGTTGTTCAGCTCGGGCCTCGTGGGGGTGCTGCGCGCCCGTGTCCGGTTGCGGCACACCGGCGAACTCAGCTGGCGGGAACCCGCCATTAGCGGCGGGCTGGTCGGACTAGCGCTCAGCTTTATCCCGATAGGCTGGATTTACCGGGCCGTGGGCACCGTCGTGCTTGTTGCCTTTTCCGTGCTCGTGGTCAATCCCAGCAGAGCCCGGGAGGGCATCGCCTGGATCCAGGCCCGCCTGCCTGGCCGGACCCGCAGGAGCCGATCAGACCGCCACGCCGCCGGTACGCCATAACAACCCGACGGCAAACCTTTCAGCCGGACGCTTATGTTTGCCAGTAGCTGTCAGCTCGGTCAACGCGGCACCTGGCTAAGACCCACGGCCGCCATTCGGGTCCTACGCTCGGCCCGGACGCTAGCCAATGTCCCGGCCGTGCGTGTTCGATGCAAGCGAGCTGGTTGAGTCAGCCTGGAGCGCGGTTTGGTGATTGCTCCTGGCCCGTTTCTGCGGTCCACTCGTCCAATCAGCGAAAGTCGGCGGTCATTCTCAGGCGGCCATCCGATGACCGCGGCACCGAACGACCCTTCTCGGACTGCTCCGCGGGACTGAGGAGATCAGGCCACAGTCACGCCGAACGAGCCGTGTGCGCGTGCATCGAACCTTGGCTCGCCGGCTACGGGCTGTTACCGAGACCCAGGCTCGTCGGCAGGGCCCGTCTGCGCCGGATCGCCGAATATTTGCGTTCCTTCGCGATGCCGAGAACTGGTCCAATCGTCGCGCCGATTGTCCGGTTCTGGACTTATTAGACACCGATAGCAGGCGCTGCTTCGGATGGCGCTGACCCCACCTGGGGTGCCATCGCGGATACATCAGTCTAGGACCATCGCCGAGTTCAGGGCAGCAGTTGTAGGTTCTCTCCGTGGATCGGCCGCCGCGTGGTCACCTCCGCGTAAGTTTCTTGAGCCTCGCGGTCCTAAGCCGGCCAGCTGACCAGTAACGCGCCGCCACGCCGGAAGCTACCTCGTCCGCGACGACGAGACCGGCATCACCTGCTCCTTCGGCCACGCGGACATCGTCACCGGAGGCTTCCGCGCCATGCGCGCCGGCAAACGGCGCAGGTTCCTGACCGGCCCGCCGGCGAACGTCAAGCCCACCAGCCAGGCGGCCGACCCCAGGGTCGCCGAGGCACTGGAGTGGCCGGGGCGGCTGGCGCTCGGCCATGGCTGGGACTACGAGGTCTGGACTGGCGCCGACCCGGGCTACCTGGGGAACGTCCGGTTCCTGGCCGGCTGCCGACGCTCGTGGCTGGTGCCTGCCGCCTGCGGTGATGCGGTGCTGGCCTTGTGGCGGCCAGGCGACACCTTCAGCAGTCTCGCCTGCCGGGCCGTCCGGGCCTGCCCGCCGGGCGGTGCCGGGCCGGCGGTGCTGAGGCTGCTGTGGGAGCAGCGGCTGGCCGCTGATCTTCACCGCCCGCTGGGCGGTGACGGCGGGCTGGAGGTTCCGGTGGATGATCTTGCGCGGTTCCCGCTGCACGCGGGGGCCAGCGTCGTCTACGACGGGCAGACGTGGGACGTCGCCGAGCTGGCGCCGCCGGGCCTCCTGCTGGAAAGGCCCGGCGAGCTCCGCCGGGTGAGCATCAGCCACCTACTGTCCGCCCCCGGCATGCGCCTGGGAGATGCCGGAGAGAGCTCGGCGGGAGGCGGGCTGCTGGCCGGCCTGGACAGCGGGGGGCTCGCCGAAGTCCGCGACCGGGCCGCGCACGTGCGCGAGGCATGCACGGGCTATCGCAGCGGCAGCCCTGAGCTTGCCCTTCCCGGCGAGCCGCGCCCGGAGTACGGGCCGGGCACCAGCCTGGTCCAGCGGTACTGCGCGAAAGCCGCGGAGCTAGGCGTCGGCGAGCGCACCATCCGCCCCTGGGCAGCGGAGCTGGAGGCTTCCGGGCCGGAATGGCTGGTCGACGCGCGGCGGCTGCGGCGCCGGGCACCCGAGGGCGGCGCCGATGCCCGGCGGCGGGAGACGGCCCGCGCGGTCCTGGCCGAGCATGCGGAGGAGAGCACGCCCACCCGCGGTCTCGTCCTGGCCAGGATCACGGCCCGGCTGGAAGCCGAGCACGGGCCCGGCGCAGTCCCGGTGCCGGGCCGGACCAGCGCACTGGCACTGCTGCGGGAGATCAGCAGGGGCACCAGCGCCTTCGGCGGGGCCAAGGCCAGGCGGGAGATCGCCGGCCGCCCGCCGGCTCCCTACGGGCGGCTGCCTGCAACCAGGCCCGGGGAGTACCTGCTGCTGGACACCACCCGGCTGGACGTGCTCGCCATGGACCCGGTGACGCTGCGCTGGGTGCAGGCCGAGCTCACTTCGCGATGGACCTGTATGACCGGTGCATCACCGGACTGCGGCTGACCCCGGTGTCGACCGAGGCGATCGACGCGGCCGCGGTGCTGTTCGAGTCGGTGCGCCCGCTGCCCGACCCCGCCGCCGGGTGGGCCGACGTCCGGCCTCCCTACCACGGCCTGCCCGGCCAGGTGGTCATCAGCCCCGGCAAGCTCGCCGATGCCGGCGGAACGCCGCTGCTGCCGTCGGTCGCAGCCCGGTATTCATCGCCTCCGGCGCGGCACCCGGCTGCCATCCCCGCGACCTGCCCGAACCACTGCGTCACGCCTTGACCGGCCGCAGCGCGCGGCCACGCCTCCACCGCCCGCTCGTGATCACCGAGCACGACAGCATCCACCAGGCCGCCCGGGCACTCGGCCTGTGGCCAAGCATCCTCTACACCCAGCTCGAACACGCGTGCGGCGGACCCCTCATCCACCGCAGCCCCCGCGCCCAGAGCACGGCAACCCTGACCCCGCTCGGCCAGCAGCTACTCCGCCAGGCCCGCGACTACCTCGGCCTCCAGCCAGTGAGCAGCCATCGGGATCTGCCCGGCGGATGTCACGCAGCCCGGCCCCCCTGGCCATCGCAGAGGATGAGCAGTCTCCTGCCTAAGTGGTCGGCTCCCCGGAAGTCCTTCGGGGGTTGCCGAAGGACGACCGTTGTGCTGGTGGGTGCCAGATGCCCGAGCAGGGGCGGTTCGGGACCTGCAACTCGAGGGCGTGGCTAGACCGATGAGGTGCTGCGTCCGGCGGTGCGGCGGTCGCCGGGTCGCAGCAGAAGGTCAGCCAACTCCTCCAGCAGTTCGGTGGCTCGGCGTGGCCTGAGTGGGGTCGTCGATAGTGTGACTGATGACCTGGTTGATGTCGCGGGCTGCGCGGCGGGTGATCGCCTGCAACGCTGCGTCGGCGATGCGGACCCGGGTGCGGCGGCCGTCGTTCGGGTCGGTTGCGGCTTCCACCAGCCCGCGCGCCTTGAGGCGCGACACCGCGCGGCGTGATGACTACGATCACCGCGCGGGGAGCGGACTCCAGGGGTGTAATTCGTCCGGAAGACCCTCATGCCGACGCCTGCTGCGGCCGTCACCATGACCGCCGCCGAGCGCACTACGCTGAAGAAATGCGCGTCAGCCCGCCGTCCACGGCCGGAGCTTGCCGGGGTTGCGGACTCCCCAGATGCGGCTGATCCGGTCGCCGGCGAAGTCGAACGCGACCACCGTCACGATGACGCCGTCCAGCTGGGCCACCAGGCCGGGCTGGCCGTTGACCGTGCGCTCCAGGATCGTCAGGCCGGGTACCCGGCCGGCGAGATCGAGGGCATAGCGCGCGATCTGCTCGGCGCCCTCGATAGGGCGGACCGCGGCGCTGATCAGGCCACCGCCGTCGGTGATCGCGGTTGCGCTGGGGTCGAGCAGGCCGATGAGGGCGCCGATGTCCCCGGCTTCCCAGGCCTGCTTGAAGGCCCTGACGATGCCGGCGCGCTGGGCTATGGGGGTCGCGGGAGGCTGGGATGCGCGGACGCGGCGGCGGGCCGAGGAGGCCAGCTTGCGGGATGCCTCCGGCGTCCGGCCGACGATGCCGGCCACGTCCGCGAAGGAGTAGCCGAAGACGTCGTGGAGGATGAACGCGACCCGCTCGGCCGGGGTCATCGAGTCGAGCACGACCAGGAAGGCCATGCTGACCGACTCGTCCAGCGTGACCCGGTCGGCCGGGTCGCCGCTGCCCCCGCCTGGCCGACCGCTGATCCACTCCGTTTGTTCGGGTAGCGGCTCGGGCAGCCATTGACCAACGTAGCGTTCTCGCCGGGCCCGTGCCGAGCGAAGCAGGTCCAGGCAGATGCGGCTGGCGACCGTGGTCAGCCAGGCGCCGGGGTTTGCGATGGCTTGCTGCTGCTGCCGGGGCATGGCGTACCAGCGGGCGTAGGTCTCCTGGACGGCGTCCTCGGCCTCGGTCAGGGAGCCCAGCAGCCGGTAGGCGAGACCGGTCAGCTGGCTCCGCTCGCTGATGATCGCGTTCAGGGCCGGGTCGGGTCGGCCGCCTCCGGGCTCGGAATGGGTGCTCATGATGCCCCAGCTTCCTTGGTTGCATCTGCCATCACTAGATCGACGAGACATCGCACCGGATTGTGAGGCCGACACGCCGCCTCACATTCTGCGGGGTTGCGTCGTCGTACTGCTGAGACGAACACAGACGAGGGAGGGACCCGATGAGCGCCCTTCAGGCCATCGCCGACCGGGTCGAGATCGAGGCGCTGCGCGGCGAGGCCGCCGACGCGGCGATGATGCTCGACTACGACCGCGGCGCGTCGCAGTTCACCGGGGACGGCACGGTGCGGATCCCCTACATCGGCGCCGAGCTCACCGGCCGGGAAGAGATCCGCGCCGGGGGCGAGCGGCTGCAGGGCCTCCTGGACTACTTCGCGCAGACCACACACCCGGGCACGATCCAGCTCGACGGCGACACCGCGTTCGGCCGCGCCTACATCTGCGAGCTCATCCGCTTCCGCGACGGCCGCTCGGAGCTGAACTACGCCATCTACCACGACCGCTACCGGCGCACCGTTGACCGCTGGAGGTTCACCGAGCGGGTCTGCGAGGTCAGGTACCTCGACCACAGTCCGCTGGCGGGCTCAGCACCTCCCACGGCGGGGAACGCCGGTAACCCGCCGACCGGGAACAAGTCTTCGGCGGAAAGGTGAGACGCATGTCCGGACTCAGCGGAGCGCGCCCCGCGATGGCTGCCGCACCCCAGCCCGGCCGACGCCGGTGGCTGATCCTGGCCGTCGTCGGGATCGCGCAGTTGATGGTCGTGCTGGATATCACGGTGGTGAACATCGCGCTGCCGTCGGCGCAGCGGTCGCTGCACTTTTCCGCGGTCGACCGGCAGTGGGTGGTCACCGCCTACGCGCTGACGTTCGGCAGCCTGCTGCTGCTCGGCGGCAGGCTCGCCGACCTGCTGGGCCGCAAGGTCACCTTCATGACCGGCCTGGCCGGCTTCGCCGCCGCGTCCGCCGTCGGCGGGACGGCGGGCAGCTTCGGCATGCTGGTGACCGCGCGGGCCTGCCAGGGCGCCTTCGCCGCGGTGATGGCGCCGGCGGCGCTGTCCATCCTCACCGTCACGTTCAGCGACCCGAAGGACCGGGGCAAAGCGTTCGGCGTGTTCGGCGCAATCGTCGGCACCGGCGGCGCGGTCGGGCTGCTGCTCGGCGGCGCACTGACCGAGTACCTGTCCTGGCGGTGGACCCTGTATGTGAACCTGGTCTTCGCCGCCCTGGCGCTGGCGGGGGCCGCGGCGCTGCTGCGCCGCAGCCCGGCGGGGCGCCGTCCGCGGCTGGACGTCCCTGGCGTGCTGTCCGTGTCCGGCGCGATGTTCTGCCTGGTCTACGGGTTCGCCAACGCCGCCACGCATGGCTGGCGTGCCCCGTCGACCTGGGAGTTCCTGGCGGCCGGGGTGGTGCTGCTGGCCGCGTTCGCGGCCTGGCAGGCGCGCGCGGCCGGGCCGCTGCTGCCGCCCCGGGTGGTGCTGAACCGCAACCGGGGCGGCGCCTACCTGGCGATGCTCATCGCCGGCGCCGGGATGTTCGGGATCTTCCTGTTCCTCACCTACTACCTGCAGACCACCCTCGGCTACTCGCCGGTGGTCACCGGCTTCGCGTTCCTGCCGATGGTCGCGGCACTGATGGCGTCGGCCATCGTCGGCCAGATCGTGCTGATGCCGCGGGTCGGGCCCAGGCCGCTGGTCGGGCTCGGCATGCTGCTCGCCGCCGTCGGCATGGCGTGGCTGACCAGGCTGGGGGTGCAATCCGGCTACGGCTCGGCGGTTCTCGGGCCGATGCTGGTCACCGCCGTCGGCCTGGGCCTGGTATTCGCGCCGTCGGAGAACGCCGGCACCTTCGGCATGGCGCAATCGGACGCCGGCGTCGCCTCCGCGGTCATCAACGTCGGCCAGCAGCTCGGCGGCTCCATCGGCACCGCACTGCTGAACACGATGGTGGCCAGCGCCACCGCCGGCTACCTGACCGCGCACCTGGGCCCGGCCACCCTGGTCCGCGGGCATCCCAGCCCGGCGCTCGTCCAGCAGTCCGCGGTGCACGGCTACACCGTCGGGTTCTGGTGGGCCGCCGGCATCTTCGCCGCGGGCGCGCTCATCTGCGGCGTACTGCTGCGCAGCGGCCCGCTGGCACGCCAGCCGGCCCCGAGCCAGGAAGACACGGTGGCCGAGGGCCGGGCAGACCGCCAGCCGCTTCGCCAGGCGTGACCGCGAGGATCGCGGGGAGCTACCCGGCTCCAGCCCGTGCTCCCGGTCACCGGCCGGGCCTCGTCCGCCGGGGTTCGACCGGGCGGCCCTCGAACGCTGTGGACCGCACGACGTAGGAGTCCATCTCGCCGTGCTCGCCGAGGCGGTCGATCAGCCCCTCCAGGTGCCGCACGGACGCCACCCGGACCTTGAGCATCGTGCCTCACCTGCCGCCGAGCTTGTGGATCTCGGTCATCTCGGGCAGCGACCGGCGGGATGCGGTCCGCCTGGCGCTGACGCACCGGGCGGGGCTGCTGACGCCGATCCGGGTCCCCTCCCCGGCCGAGGAGGCGGTCCGGGACCTGGTGCGCGCCCGGGGGGATCTGCTCGATGACCGCAAGCGGATGCAGCAGCCGACCTGCGGATCCGACCCGCGAATATGAGCCTGGCAGTGGCGACAGCCACGACCCCGCCCCGGTACACCCCCCACCCGAAAGCTGCTGCGGCCGGCCTTGACCCCGGAGACCTCTGCGGCCGCGGCGAGAGTCGGCTCGCTCAAAACATTCACGGGGATCATTTCCCCAGCTAGCCCTTGCCTTCCCGGGCGCCGCCGGCGCCCGGCCACAAGCTGGCGGTGTACCGGGACGCACGCCGCGGCAGCTGATCTCGCTGCACGGCCACCTGTGCGACGGCGGGGAACTGGATCGGCTGGATGAGGTGTTCACTGCCGGCGTCGTCTACGACCTCACGGACTTCGGGCAGGAGCCGCTGGAAGGGGTGGGGGCATTGGCCGCCCGGATCGCGGTCATCGACCACGGCCGGGTCGTCGCCGAGGGTACCCCGACCGAGCTCAAGGCGTCCGTCGGCGCCGGGACCCTGCGGATCCGGCTCATAGACCCGGCGCAGCCGGCCGAGGCCGGGCGGATGCTCTCCGGCCTGCTGGGCGTTCCGGGTCTTGCCCGGGCCCGACCCGGCACTGCTGACCACGCGGGTCCCGGCCGGCGTGCAGCTCATCGGGGAAGACCGTGCGCGCGATCCGCCACCCCCACTGGAGGGGCAGGGGCAAGAGGCTCTCCATCTCCTCGTGCCCCGGGTCCACCACGACCAGGCCCGCAGCCAGGTCCGGCCGGCGGAAGGCCCGCAGCTGGACCAGGACCCCGCCCCAGCTGTGCCCGGCCAGCACGCAGGGCCCTGCCCCCAGCCCGGTAATCACCGATGCCAGGTCGCCGATCTGGCGGTCGATGGTCACCAGGCCTGGCGCAGGGTCGCTGCCGCCTATCCCCGCCCGGTCGTAGGCGGCAACGCGCACATGCGGGGCCAGCAACGGCATGACCCGCTGCCAGGACGCGGCCCCGTTGTTCATCCCCGCCTCGAGCACGACGGGGGGCTCGCCGGCGCCGGCCTCCACCCGTCGCACGGCCCTGCCTTCGGGACCCGTGTCAGCCCCCCGCACGCGCGTCCCCCATCACGTCCTGAAAGATCCGGGGATCGGCGAAGTCGCGGAAGAGCACGATATGACCTTCCTGAATCCGGAGGACCTGGATGGACGTTGCCGTGATCGACCGGCCCGTCGCGGTGACGGTCGCCTCAGCCCGCATCTCCACGATTATCACCGCCGGGTCCTGGGTCTGGTAAAGCTCCGCCACCTCGTAGTCCTCGATCCGCAGCGGCGACGCCATGACCTGCCGGGAGTACTCGCGGATCGCCTCCCGGCCCGCTAGGCGCACGGGCTCGCCGCCCGGCGGCCCATGGAAGCAGAACTCCATCACCGCATCGGGCGTGAACAGGTCAGCGAAGCCGTCGGCATCGCCGTTCAGCATCAGCTGGCGGCGGCGGGACAGGACGTCGGCGGGCGTGGCGGGTGGCATGTGGCGGTTCCCTTCACCTGGCAGTTCGTTCAACAGGCGTTCATTTAACAAGCGTAGAACCATATGAGTTCCCGGTCAACACCCGTAGAATGAAACAATGACTACTCCCCGGCCCGGTTCACGCGCCGAGCAGCGCCGCCGCACCGAAGCGCGCATCCTCGACGCCGCGACCGAGGTCTTCTTCAGCGCCGGGTACGACCGGACCACCATCCGGGCCGTGGCGTCGGCCGCAGGAGTGGACGCGGGCCTGGTCATGCACTACTTCGGGTCCAAGCAGGAGCTTTACCGGCGGGTGATCGACGCCGCCCCGGTCCCTGAGATCAGCGGCACGTCGACGGAGGCAGCCGAGCAGGTCCTCGCCGGGCTCGCCAGCCGGCTGGCGAGCGAGCCCGTGGCGTCGCTGGCCCTCCTGCGCTCGATGCTTACCAATCCCGAGGCCGCCAGCGCCGCCAGCGCCGGCATCGCCCGCTACCAGGCGCAGATCGCCCAGGCCATCCCCGCCGCCGACGCGGGCCTGCGGGCCGCGATCATCAGCGCCATCACCCTCGGCATCACGGTCTCACGGCACCTCATCCAATCCGACGAGCTCGCCACCGCCGACCCGGCGCAGATCGTCCAGCTGCTGCGTCCCTGCGTGCTTTCGCTGGCGGCCTGCCCCGACCACAGCGGGCCGCCCTAACTGAGACCCGCCCGCTGATGGGCCGGAATCAGGACGGTCCTGCTCCTGGCGGTCGACCGCATCGCGAAGGACTTCCCGGTGGTGGGAACTGCCTGCATTACGACGCACGACTCATCGCCCGGTGCGACGGCGTGCTCGACCAGAAGATCCGCGTCATCGACCCAAGTCACCCGTTCGCAGCACACGCCCAGACCCGCTGCTGGCATCGGCGGCATTTGCCGGGGAGAACCTGGTCACCGGCGGGACGGACCCGCAACGGCATAACATCACTAACCCGCTGGCCCGGTCGCTGGCGGGCGGCACCGGGCTGCCCCGGCTGGACACCAGCCGGCTGCGGGCAACCTGGCTGGCCGACTGCGCCCAGATGCTCGGGCTGGCCACGTTCCTGCACGCGGCCGGGATCAGCTGCAGCCAGCGGCTCGGCGACATCATCGCCGGCCTGCAGCCCGGCGATGAGGCCGAGGCGGTGGCGCTGCTCGGCCGGGGCAGCCGGTGACCGGCCCGGCCACGCTCACCAGGATCGAGGACATCATCGACGGCTCCGGCGTGGCGCCGCGGATCGAGGCGCTCCTGCCAACAGGCGTGCGCCACCGGCAGCTGACCGCCCGCACCCTGCTGACCGGGATGATGCTCACCCTGGCCGATGACCGGCCCGCGCACCTCACCAGGGTGCACGCGACGCTGACCGCGCTGCCCGTGCCCGAGCAGATCCGGCCTAGCGTCGTGGAAGACTGGAAGGTCGGCCCGCACCAGCTCACCTGCCGGCAGGCCGAATACACCTTCAACCTCAAGCGGCGGCCCCGGCTTCGATCACGGCGGCGGCAGCCCGGCCGGTCATCCTGGCCACCCCCGGCGACATGGTGTCCCCAGCCACCCCCAGCCCGGCATCGCGGGGCGCGAAGCCGTGCCCGCAGGCAGCGCAGTGACGCGGCCGCCGACGCGGCCAGCCGGCCTACCTCCGCGGACGCCTCCTGCGCGAGCTGATCGCAGAGCCCCTCATTTGCCCCTCCGGGTCAGGGGCCTGGCCGGCGGCCGCGCACGTTGACGACCGCGGATCCCGCCGTGCAGCGCGCGGAGCTGGCGGTCGGCGAAGCGTCCAGCACACCACCAGATGATCGACCACCGGGACAGCCGCGCTAACACCGCGCCGCACCGATCGACCCGTTCGGTGGCCTGCCGAGAGCCTGATGGCGCACCGGACGGCCGTCCATAACGAGCCATACGCGCGCGCTGATCGCCGAGACTGATCACGGTGAGTAGCGGCCTTCGCCACCGGTGCGGCTGGCATCAGGCTGCGATTCCTACTGCGCCAAGCCGCCTGGTTGCGTCGAGAGGCGCTCGGCCCGGGTATCGCCTCGTGCTTGCCGGGATCTGGGCAGGCCCATCGCGCGGCCAGACAAGTCGCGCGCGGGAGCCAATCGCGGGAGCCAACGGACTGCCGTGCTGGCCGACGCCGGGGCGACGTCCGTTCCGGCAGGTCAGCGGCCCGTGGGCCGGTCAGCGATATCGGGAGATGACCGGGTTTCACCTGAAGCGGAAGATCGGCGGTTCGAACCGCATCAACCAGCAGCGGGTCACCGCGGTGCTGATGCGCCATGGCCGGATCTGGCGGGGCACGTCTTGGACGGCCGCGCACGAGCGGTGGATCGCCGGCAGTCTTAGCTGTTGCAGCAAGCCCAGCTTGGCCGCGCTCGTCGTCGTCGCCGTCACCTGGTGGCCACGGGCCACCAGCTGCGGCACCAGCCGCCGCCCGATGACGCCCGTACCGCCTGCCACGAACACCCGCACAGCCATCACTTTCCTGATTTCCAGGAATAGTCCCAGGCGCGATGTCGCCATCCAACCCAGAGAGCTTCTGCCGCCATACAGCGAAGGAGAACACCGCCGCCGCATGCGCGACGTAGACGCCACAAGAGGGGCGCCACCCCTGCCCACCTGAACCGCTGGGGAGATCTCACGTCCGCCCGCCTGGCAAACCACCGCCACAGGCGGGGATCTCCGGACCGCCAGCGGGGAGATCGTCACGACCGTTGACAAACATCCCCCGTAATTCGCCGGTGAGTGGATCCATCACGGGACATCAGTCGTGGGCGGACCCGCCCGATCGGCGCGCAGAACGACGCGCTACGTGGCCACCAAGGCAGCCGGATCCACGCGCGCGATTCGGCGCTCGGCATCGCTCCGCGGGGTTCGGCTCGTTCACGCTGGGTGATCGGCCCTGAACTTGGGCTGAGCGCGCATCCCCGCCGTTCGGTGCGGCTCAGTGGGGTGCGAGAGCGTTGCGGCGACGACCGCAGAGCGGACTATCTGTGCGCGGGGTGAGGCCGGCCAGAGTCCTTTGGGAACGGCGCCGTTGACCCGGCCGCACCCCGATGCAATACTGCGTATGCATACTAGGTATGGGGTTGCTTGTGTCGGTTCGTCACAGCCTTCTGGCGCTGCTGTCCGCCGGGCCCATGCACGGCTACGGGCTGAAGACCGAGTTCGAGGCCGCGACCGGGGATGTCTGGCCGCTCAACGTCGGGCAGGTGTACACCACGTTGGGGCGGCTGGAGCGGGACGGGCTGGTTACTGCCGGGGCCGATGCCGACGGCCAGAAGGTATACGAGATCACCGAGGCCGGGCGCGGCGAGCTGGGGCGGTGGTTCGTGACGCCGGTGCCGCGCGAGGTGATTCCGCGCCAGGAACTGGCGATCAAGCTGGTGTTCGCGATGCGGTCGGGCGTGGCGGATGTCGCCGCGGTCGTGCAGCGGCAGCGGGTGGCGACGGTGCGCGCGCTGCAGGACGTTACCCGGCTGAAGGCCGCCGCCGAATCCCGCGGGGACATGGCCTGGCTGCTGATGCTCGACGCGCTGGTCTTCCAGGCCGAGGCCGAGGCGCGCTGGCTCGATATGTGCGAGGCGCGGCTCGCGAGGGAGAACATCGCCGCAGGCGTGGCCCGGCGCCGTCCGAATATCCCGGCCGAACGAGCGGCGGAACGGAGCAGCTGATGACTGTCCTCGACATCGACCAGGCGAGACGGGTCTTCGGATCCGGGCACCTGCGGGTGGTCGCGCTGGACAACGTGTCACTGCGGGTCAGCGCCGGCGAGTTCGTGGCCGTCATGGGACCCAGCGGTTCGGGCAAGTCGACCCTGCTGCGGCTGGCGGGCGGGCTGGACCGGCCGACTTCCGGCCGGGTCCTGCTGGCGGGCCGTGACCTGGCGGGCCTGGACGAGGCCGGGCTCGCGGAGGCGCGGCGGCGGGAGGTCGGCTTCGTCTTCCAGGAGGCCAACCTGCTCCCGTCACTGACCGCCGCCGAGAACATCGCGCTCGCGCTGGAACTGGACGAGGTCAAGCCAAAGGCGGCGATGGCCAGCGCCCGCGGGCTCCTCGACTCCCTCGGCCTGGCAGCGGTCGGGAGCCGGTTTCCCGCCCAGCTGTCCGGCGGTGAGCAGCAGCGGGTGGCGATCGTCCGGGCGGTCGCGGGGGGCCGGTCGCTGCTGCTGGCCGACGAGCCGACCGGCGCCCTCGACGCGATCACTGGCGAGTCGGTGATGGGATTGCTGTGCCAGCGGCGCGCGGCGGGCAGCGCGGTCGTGCTCGTCACCCACAACGTCCGCCACGCTGCCTGGGCCGACCGGGTGGTGTTCCTGAATGACGGACGGCTCGCCGGCGAGGCGGGTCCGGCGGCCGGTCCCGAGTGCCTGCTGGGAACCGGGCAGGTCCGGTGACCGGCACCGGGGTCGCGCCGGCCATCATCGAGCTGGCCCGCGTGCAGAAGACCTACCGCAGCGGGCGGGTCGGGTTCCTCGCGCTGCGCGGCGTGGACCTGATCATCGCCGCGGGCGAGATGGTGGCGATCACCGGCCCGTCGGGCAGCGGCAAGACCACCATCATCAACCTGATCGCCGGCATCGACCGGCCCACGGCCGGCACGGTGACGGTCAACGGCAGCCGCCTGGACCAGATGACCGAGGACCAGCTGGCGGTCTGGCGCGGCCGCGCCATCGGCATCGTCTTCCAGTTTTTCCAGCTGATGCCCACGCTCACCGCGACGGAAAACGCCATGCTCCCGCTGGACCTCGCCCATCTCGGCCCGTCCCGCGAGCGCAAGGCAGTGGCGAGCCGTCACCTCGCCACGGTCGGGCTCGGCGATCGCGGCGACCGGCTTCCGCTGGAGCTGTCCGGCGGGGAGCAGCAGCGCGTCGCGATCGCCCGGGCGATCGCGTGCGAGCCGCCGATCCTGCTCGGCGACGAGCCCACCGGCAACCTCGACACCGGGATGACCCAGGATATGTTCGAGCTCTTCAAGGGCCTGAACGAGAACGGGACCACGATCGTCTACGTCACCCACGACCTGGCTCTCGCCGGGCTCGCCGGGCGGATCGTGTCCGTTCGCGATGGGCTGATTACCGGCGATACCGGGGGACGGGCGTGAGCACGCTGAACCGCAAGGCATGGGGTGACTTGACCCGACACCGCGCCCGCACGCTGCTGGCCGTGTTCACGCTGAGCATCGCCGTCGCAAGCCTGGGCTTCCTCGCCGTGCCAGCGCTGCTGAACGCGGCGATGAGCCGCCAGGTCCAGCAGAGTCACCTGTACGACGTCGGGATATCCACCAGCGTCATTGACCTGACCCCCGCCCAGCTCCGTGCGCTCGGCCACCTGCCTGGCGTCGCCGCCGTCAGCCCAGCCGTGGGCTACGCCACCACGGTGAGATCCGCAGCCGGCACCCAGAACGTCGAGCTCGGCGGCACTGACCTGGCGGGCGCTCCGGTCAACACGGTCCCGCTGCTGTCCGGCCGGATGCCAGGGCCGGGTGAGGTCCTGGCCGACGCGGGCAACGGCCGGGCCACTGACTTCAGCGTCCCCAACGGCGGCACGATAGACGTGCGGGCCGCCACCGGCAGGCTGGTGCGGCTGCGGGTCACCGGCACCGGGCTGAACCTGTACGCGACCCCCGGCGCGAACGGCTCGACCACGCCGGTCTTCTACGCCTCCGCGGCCACCGTGGAGTCGCTCCGCGGCGCCCGCGGCTACAACTACCTCGGGTTCCGGCTCGCCGGCGACAGTGCAGCCGCGCAGTCCCGGGTGGTCGCCGAGGTACGCGCATACCTGACCGCGCAGACCGGAACGGACCCGATCACGGCTCTGCCCGTCGTCCGGGCCCCCGGCCAGTGGCCAGGCCAGTCCGGGTTCGGCCACATCATGGCACTGCTGTACATCATCACGGTCCTCGCGTTCGCCTCCGCCCTGTTCCTCATCTCCGCCACGATGAACACCCTCATCGCCGAGCAGGCCGGCGAGATCGCCATCCTCAAGACGCTCGGCGGCCGGCGGCGGCAGATTGCCGGCATCATCCTGCGCACCGCGGCGATGCTCGGCGCGGCAGGCGCGGTCGTAGGCACGATTATCGGCATCGCCATCGCCTACCTGCTGGCCAGCTACTTCGCCGTGAAGTTCATCGACGTGTCCTTCGGCTTCGGGATCGCCACCGGTGTCGTCGTGGCCAGCCTCGTGCTCGGCCCGGCACTCGCCGTCGCCGCGTCGCTGCCCGCCCTGCGGCGCGCGCTGCGCAGGCCCGTGGTCGAGACCCTCGCCGGCAAGGGCACCAGCGGATACGGCTACGGTCGGCTCGACCGCCTGATCGCGCGTAGCGGGCTGCTGTCCGGAAGCAGGATTCCGGGCAGCGTGCGAATGGGAGTACGCAACGCGTTGCGGCAAAAGCGCCGCAGTGCGGCCGCGATCGCGCAGGTCGCTGTGGCGGCCGGGCTTGCGATCTCTTTCCTCGCTCTCGGCCAGTCGATAACCGCCGTCATCAGCCAGACCATCGGCCAGCTGCACTTTAGCTTCGGCGCCGGGGAGGCAGCGGCCAGTGGCGCGCGGCCGTTTACCAGCCAGGCGCTCGCCGTCGCGACCGCGGCACCCGGCGTCACGGGAGCCCAGCCTGTCGAGACGAGTTCGGTGCAGTACATCGGACAGACCTACGTGGCGTGGGGCCTGGGTACGCGCCCCCTCTACTCGTACCGGCTGAGCGCGGGTCACTGGTTCACCAGCGCTGATACTGCGGGGGACGCCCGCATGGCTATCCCGCCGGTGGTGCTCGGGCCCGTCGTCGCGCGTGCCGCCCGTGCCAGGGTCGGGCAGATCCTCACCCTGAACCTGGCCGCGGGACCCACCAGGGTCCGCGTCATCGGGATAGACACCGGCCAGAACGAGGCGGGCGCGATCGTCTACTTCCCGCTGCGGGTGCTGGAACGCCTGG
>WNGP01003434.1_pt1 | contig 16505 bp, 23 predicted proteins | sample 5407671 | NCBI WGS metagenome assembly WNGP01 (sample SAMN13153381, study PRJNA577476) | soil metagenome | isolation source: 40 cm soil or saprolite under Garry oak tree replicate 2 | place: USA:California | collected 2016-06-15 | reverse complement strand
GCCGCGCTGGCCAGGCTGGAGCTGCGCTGGCCCATCCCGGACGCCACCCTGCCCCGCCCCCACCGGCCGGCCAGGGCGGGCTACCCGAACCTTCGGGATGCGAAGGCGTCGGTGCGTGCGCTGGTCGAGGGGATCAACCAGACCGCGGGGCCGGTGCTGGCCAAGCTGGACGGCGGTGACCAGCGGTGAGCGCCCAGCTCGTCCCGCTGACCTCAAGCTTGCGCGTCCACGTCGACCCGCGCCGCTGCAACGTCGACCGCCTCGGCGACGTCGACCTGGAGCTGGGCCGCCGGGTCCGTGACGGGTTGGTCGCCGAGAACCTGGCCGCCTTCCTGCCCGACCCATCCCCGCCGGCCCCGATCGCGGCCCGCACCTGCAGCGCGGTCGCGGTCGCGGCCCGGGCCACCACGGCGCGGCGGCTGGCTGAGCTCCGGGCCGCCTGGTCCCCAAGCGGCGAGGCGGCCCGGTGACCGCCCAGCCGGCCCGGCCGACCGTGCCGGCCAGCCGCGAGCACGCGGCCGCGCTGCACATCCTGGCCGCCCCCAGCATCCGAGACCGCGCCGACCGGTTCGTCAGCGACGCCGGTGAGGTTGACTGGCTGCGGCTGGAGCAGGCCGCCCGGGCTGTGGTCCTGGGACCAGTGGCTGCTGGTGGCCGCCGCCCAGGACCTGTGCACCGGCCGTGCGCCGGCCGGGCTCAAGCGGCTGTGCGGCACGTTGGACGCCGGCAACCTTCGACGGGTGCTGGAGGCCGTGCTCATCCTGCGCCCCGACGCCGCCCCGGCGCGGGAGCAGTCCTGGTGACCGCCGCGGTGGCGCTGCCCACGGTCACGCCAGCCAGCGCGGCCGAGAATCGCGCGGTCGGCCGGGTGGTGGAGCTGGCCTCTGGGCTGCTGATGCTGCTGGACGAGCACGGCATCACCGGCCGGCTGCCCTTGGACGCCCGCGCGCAGGCCAGCCGGCTCCGTCACGCCGTCAAGCTCGCCGTCCAGACGGCGGCCGCCAGGTCCTCAGGGTCGCCGCCGCGGCCACCAGCGCCGGCGAGCCCGGATCCCGCCGGCCAGCTGCGCGAATGGATCGCAGCGCAGCCGTGGGCGACCGACTGGGGCCCGGTGGGGTGGGTGTACCTGCTGTGCTTCCGCGACCCTGGGACCGGCCAGCACCGCCCGCTCAGGGGCAACGGCACTGGTGGCCAGTACGCGGGCCACTATTGGGGGAAGCCGGCGAGTTCGGGATTACTGAAGGCCCTTTGGGGCATCCGTGGCGGTGAGTTCGCCCAACTCGCCCTGCCGATGGGCTGGCGTCACGCCTGCGGCGTGGCAGCTTTACGGCCACCCCAGCGGCCAGGAAGGCTGGCCAGAGCGTGCTGGGGGCCATGGCCCACACCGGTGAGACCGGCCGCACGCTGGATCCCAAGGTCATGGCAGCTGGGCTGCGGCCGCCGGCCGCTGGTGCGCCACCAACCCCGCCTCACGGCCTGCGGGTGGTCGCGGTGGGCGAGCTGGGCGTGGTGGTGGCTGCAGCCGTGGTGCTGGGGACGGTCCCCGTCGGCACGGTCGTTGTCGCAGCAGCGACTGGCGCGGTCGTTGTGGAAGCGGCAACCGGCGCCGTCGTGGTTGGTACGGACCCCGACGGCGAGGTGGCCGACGTCGCCGGCGCCCGGGTCGCCGGCGAGGCCGACCTGGCTGCTCCGGCGACCACCACCCCGACGGAGGTGCTGGCTCCCTGCTGTGGCCGGCTCCCAACCAAGCTGGCAAGCGGCTGCTGGGCGACCGCCTCCACGCCCGTGATCACGCCGATCGCGATCCCAAACGCCGCCACCGCCGCGACCGCGACCCGCCGCCAGCGCAGCGGCCGCGGATGCGCCGTGCCGGCAGCGTCCTCGCCGTCCCCCGCCCGCTGGTCCACGCGGCGCAGCAGCGAACGCCGCGCCAGGGTGTGGGCGGACGCCAGCGAGCGGGTGTACAGGGACTCGCCCAACGCCACCAGGACGCTGCCTAGCGCCGCGCCGATGAGGGTCCCGTCGACCCCGAAAAATGACGCGACGACGGCCCCGGTGACCGCCGCGAGCCCGCCCGCGAGCAACTTGGGAACACGGAGCTGTTCCATACCACACCTGCGGGTTGGGGTTGGGGGACGGCGACGCTGCCGAGAGGGACCACAGGCCCGGCCGGATGGGGGCCCAGCCGCACCTACAAGAGCCCGCATCCTACCGACCGGGGCCGCCTGGTGCCAGCTGGCCCCAGGCCAAGCAGGCGACCGCGCAGCCTGGGATCGCTGCAGTGCGGGCGACCAGCGCTTCATCGCTGAGCTGCTGCAGCGGGCTGAGCCCAAGGCCGCTCAAGGACCGGAGGGACCAAAGGTCGCCTACGACCCCGAGCACGTCGGCCCTCGCCGAGTTCACGAATCCCAAAGAGGTTGCACTCTTTCTGACAGACGTGCGGAAATCCTGCTCGGCGACCAGGAATCCTGCAGCAGCATGCGAGCCTGTCGTGCCCGCTGGCTGAGCAGCGACAACGCTCAAGCAGCCCTCTCCAGCGCTCTAACGAACTCTCGGCAGATCCAACACTGGACCGACGATCTGGTCCGCCGGATCGTGCGCGAGCACCACAACCCCAGGTGGGCCGGTCCGGGCCGGCTGGTCCAGGTCGCCTTGGCCGCGGGCCTGACCTTCGAGCTCGCCTGGGTCGAGTACCCGGCCACCAGAGGCCGCGAGCGGCGCCTGAAGAACCAGGGCGGCGCCGCCCGGCGCTGCCCGCTGTGCCGTGGCACCGCCGGGCCGCTCGACCCCGTCCAAGCCGCCGCCGCCGCCAGCGACCCGACGACGGGCAGGCGACGGTGAAGCGCTTGGGGTTCCGCGCGGTGCTGTTCGTGGTGGCGTTCCTGCTGGTCGCCTCGATCGTCGACGGCTACGCCGCCGGCTGGGCCGACCGCCTGGTCAACCCCTTCCCCACCCCACCCACCACCCCGACCTCGAAGGAGGTGACCCCCCCGTGACCCTGGCCATCGCGCTGGTGCTGTTCGCCGGCTTCGTGGCCGTGTTGCTGGTCGACCGGCGCCGCAAGCACCGCCAAGCCGCCGCCCCGATCCAGCGGATCGACCTCGACCCGCCGGCCGACCCCACCCCCGCCCCGGACACCGAGCCCGCTCCCTGGCCCCCGACCCGCTGACCCCCGCCAGCGGGGGCGCCAACCCGGCCCGGCTCCCCGGACGCGCCCGCCCGCCAGCACGACGCCGACCACGCCGCCGCCGAGGCCCGCTACGTCGACACCCCTTGGGGCATCCCCACCCACGAGCTGCCGCCCACCCGCCGCGCGCGGCCGCTGCGCCGCCTGGCCATCGCCGTGGTGGTCCTGGCGCTGACCGCGCTCGCCCTGCCCGCTGTGCTCGGTCCGTTGACCGGCCACGCCGCCCCAGCGCCGCCGGCACCGGCCACCGCGGTGGTGTCCACCACCGCGCCCGGACCGGCGCCCGAGGGGTACGTGCCCACTCCGGCCGGCCCGCCGGCCACCAATGCCAACGGCCAGTGGATCCCCGAGCCCGACCAGCCGCCGGCGCCGAGGACCTCGGACGCGGGTGGTGGGCGCTGATGCTCCGCACGCTGCTTGACCGCCACCCCCAGCAGCTCATGCTGCCGCCCGGATGGGGCGAGCCGCCTGGCCTCACGCGCAGGCCGGCGCGGCGGCCTCGGCTCCTGGCCCTGGTCGCCGTGTTCCTGGTCGTGGCCGCCTGGCTGACCGGCCAGCTCACCTCCAGCCGCGGGTGGGTCATGGTCGCCCTGGCCTGGCTGCTGGTGCTGGCGCTCACCGGCCACCGCGACGCCGGCGCCGGTCGTCTGCTCCGGATGCTCGGCGAATACGCCGCCGTCGCCGCCCTGGCGGTCCTGCTGGTCACCGGCCCGGCCGCAGGCGCCCCGCACCAGCCTGCCCACCCAGGGCGCGCCACCGCCGGCGCTGCCGGGCCGCTCTGCCCCGACGCCATCCGCGGCATCGCTTCCAGCGCCTGCGACCTGATCGGCCGGACGTGGCGCGCGGCCAAGGAAGCCAAGGAGCGCGCCTCCACCCCGCCCACCACTACGACCAGAAGGGACAGCCGATGAGCTGGTCCGAGCTCCCGACCAACCTGCGCACCGTGCTCGGCGCGGCGCTGCTGCTGGTGATCGGCGTCGCGGTGGCGTCGTTCACCCTGTCGTTCATCGCGCTGCGCGAGGTCGCCTCCGCCCCGGTCACCGGCTGGGGCCGCAACGCCTGGATCTTCCCGCTGTGCGTCGACGCCGCCCTGCTCGCCAGCGAGGTGGTCCTGGTCGGCGTGTCGATGATCAAGGGCGTCAACCGCGCCGTGCCGTTCACTTTCATGGTGCTGTTTGGCGCGCTGACGGTGTGGTTCAACGTCGCCCGGGTGCCCGCCGACTGGCGGCTGGTGACCGCGGTCCCCCCCGTCGCCGGGATCTTCATGACGCTGCTGCTCTCGTTCCTGCTGAAGGTGCTGGCGCTGGCGACCGGCAAGACGATGGTCTACGAGGCGCCGCCGCCGCAGGCCGGCTCGCTGATGGCCCCGCAGACCACGGTCGTTCAACTTCCGGACGGCTCCTACGGCGTGCCGGGAAGTCCGTTTCCGGGCTACAGGGCGGGGACGTTCCCTCCGCAGGGTGCGTTTGGGCAGATGCCCAGCCCACCTCAACAAGGAAACCCCCAAAACGGACATGGCGAGCTGAGCGAATCGACCAAGCGCGCGGCGGTCGAAATGCACCTTTCCCGGCTCAGCGCGGAGCAGCTCGGCGTGGCCACCGGAAGTTCGATCGTGGTCGCCCTGGCGGGGCAGGGGATGCCGATCGAGGAGTCCTACGCGGGCCGCATCCTGGGGGAGTGGCGCGCCTCCCACAAGTCCAGCAACGGCGCCCGCACGACCGTCAGGCGTAAGCGGTGACCGCGGTGCATGAGCCGACCGAGCTGACCGGGCGGGGGAGTGCCGCTTGGTCGCGTCCCGTGCCCCACAACGGCGGGCGGCCGTCCAACAGCGAGCCGGTCCCGTGGCGCAACGCGCACACCCAGCCCGCCGGGCCGTGGCGTTCCGGGCGCGAGTGGATGGCGGCTGGCGCATGCACCGCTCCCGAGGTCGACCCGACCTGGTTCACGGTGGAGGAGACGCTCCCCAGCGCTGGCGAGCTGATCGCCAAGGCGAAGGCGGTGTGTTGCGGCTGCCCCGTCCGGCTGCTGTGCCGCATCCACGGTGATGAGACGGGGGAGTACGGCGTCTATGACGCCGAGACCTACTCGGAGCGGATCCGCCGGCTGCGCCGCTGGCGCCGGCTGGAGGTGTCCGCGTGAGGCCCCCAGCCGGCCGGGCGCAGCGGGTCAACAGCCGCGTGTGGCTGGTGGCGATCGTGCTGCTGCTGTTCCACCAGCCCGTGACCGACTTCCTCGGCCGGGTCGCTGAAGCTGGCGACCTGCACGCCACCATCGGCAGCATCGGCGCCCCCCCAGCGCACACGCCACCGCGGCGGGGGAGCGCCCGGCCCACGGTTAACGCCAGCGCGGCGACGGCCGCCCGGCTCGCGCGCGCCCAGATCGGCAAGCCGTACGTGTGGGGCAACCAAGGCCCCGGCCGGTTCGACTGCTCCGGGCTTGCCTGGTACGCCTGGTCGCACGCCGGGCTGCGCTGGGAGCGGATGACCGCCCAGGACGAGTACCAGTGGCTCGCCGCCCGCAGCGCCGGGCTCCCACGCGGCGCGACGCTCCGCCCGGGCGACCTGGTGTTCTACAACACCGACCGGGCGTTCGGGCATGTGGCGATCATCAGCGCGCCGGGGCGCATGGTCGAGGCGTACACCCACAGCCGCCCGATCCGGCAGACCCCTGTCCGCCGTGACTACATCGCCGCGGCCAGGCCGGGGGACCTCCGATGATCCTCGCCGGCTACCCGCAGGTCAGCGCGCGGCGGAAGGTCCAGCTTCTGCCCTGGTTCATCATCGGCGTGATCGTCCTGTCCGGGCTCGGCATGCTCCCCGGGCAGGGCGAGGAGAGCGCCGGGCCGGGCCGGGGCCGCATGGCCCGCCAGCCCAACCCGACCGCCGCCGCCCGCGCCGACATCCCCGGCGGCTACCTGCGGCTGTACCGGGCGGCCGTGAAGCAGCAGTGCCCCGGGCTGCCGTGGGCGATCCTCGCCGGGATCGGGAAGGTCGAGTCCAACCACGGCCGCGCGCAGCTCCCGGGCGTGCGCTCCGGGCTGAACAGCGCCGGCTGCTGCGCCGGCCCCATGCAGTTCAACCTCACCGATGGCCCGCCGTCGACCTGGGCCACCTACGGCCGGGGGAGCCCCTACGACCCCGCCGCCGCGATCCCCGCCGCCGCCCGCAAGCTCTGCGCCGACGGTGCCGCCCACCCCGGCGGCCTGGTCCCGGCGATCGCCGGCTACTACGGCGGCACCACCGCCAACCCACCCACCGCCGCCTACGTCACCCACGTCCGCTGTGCGGCCCGCGCCTACGGCGGCGGGACCGTCCGTGACCTCACCCGCTGTTTCACCTAGCCCCGAAAGGAGGGGACCTCCATGCGCGCCATCCTCGCCGCCCACCAGGCAGCCCACCCCACCACCACACACCCCGCCAGCAACGCCGCGCAGCAGGCCGCCCAGGCAGCCAAGGATCTCCACCTGCCGGTCGACAACGAGCTGTTCCTGCTGCTGGCGGTCGCCATCGGCTGGGGGATCGCTGCGGTCCTGCGCGGCAGGTTCGGCCGATGAGCACGCCCGAACCGACCACGGCCGCCAGGACCGTCCGCGAGCTGATCGAGGCCCTCACCAAGCTCGCCGGCGAGTTGCCTGGCGGCCTGGACACGCCGGTGGAGGTCGGGCTGATCGTGGACGCCGGCACGTTCGACGCCAGCGCCGCGTTCAGCGTCGAACCGGTGACCGCCACCTGGCCCCACTTCCGCCCGGACGGCGCCGAGTGCAGGCACACCACCCTCTGCCTCATCGGTGACCCCGGCCACCCCGACGCCGACCGCTACACCCGCCATGAGCCCGGGCCCACCGGGCACCCCGACTGGGAGGATCCGCAACCGACCGACCCGCACGGCATCAGCGAGCGGCGCGCCGAGCCGGGTGAGCGGTGCACCTGCGGCCGCCAGGCCATCGTCGTGTACCTCGGCGGGGCGTTCGGGCCGACGGGTGACTGCGGGATCAGCGACGGCGGCGACCGGACCGGCCCATGCCCGTTCTGCGGCGGGCCACGGCACTCGGAGCTTGAGGGCCGCTGCCCGCGCTACCGGCTACGCCTCGACGCCGAACGGGAGGAGTAGCCATGCCCGTCCGGATCGTCCCCGAGCCGCCCCAACCCGACCGCGACCCCGAGCACCTGGCGGAGGAGCGCGAGCTGGCGCGGAGCGCCCACCTCGCCGGCCTGGCCGTGCAGCGCGCCGCCGACCTCGGCCGCCTGCTCGGCGGGCAGAAGCCCGACGGCTACACCCTCGACCAGCTCGACCACCTCGCCAGCACCCTCAAAGGCTGGGGGATCCGCATGGCCTTCGGGACTGGCGACACCGACCTGATCGCCGAGCTGACCGGCCGCCAGTGGACCGCCATCGAGAGCCTGGACGACGTGATGCGTCTCTGGCGCCAGCAGCACCCCGACACCCCGGAGGAGGAGTGAGCACGTGACCACCACCGCCGCGCCGACGCCCTGGCCGACCAGAGACCAGGTGATCGCCGCGCTGGGCACCATGCAGGACCGCGACGACCTGCACCCCAACTGGCAAAGCGTCCTCGGCCGGCTGCGCCAGGACGCCGAACGGCACACCGCCCTGCGCGCCGCCGGGGAGCTGCTGGAGCGCGAGCGCCAGACCCTCGCCGGCGAGGCCGGTGGCGACCCGGTCGACGCCCGTCCGTCCGCGGCCATGGCGGTCTTCGACGCGATCGCCAAGGTTGGCGAGCTGGAGACCGTGGCGCTGTGCCGCTATGCCTGCTGCGCCCAGGCCGCCCTGGAGCTGGCCGCCACCGGCGGCGCCCCGGCGTCCTGGTCCGAGCCGCTGCCCGGCGAGCGGCCCCGGGTCGACGGCGACGAACAGCCGCTGCTGCCGGAGCCGGGAGGCATGCCCGGAGACCTGCGCGTGCCCGAGACCCTTGCGGACGCGCCCGGCGTCGACCTGCTCCATGTGGCGCTGCGGCAGTTCGCCGCGCTGGAGGCCGCCCGCCAGGAGTGGGAGGACGCCTTTGGCTGCAACGAGTACTGCGACGAGCTCGAGGACGGCTGCCACGGCGGCCCGCACATCCCCGAGCACCTGATCGACGACGCCAACGAGACCGAGCGGGAGATGGACCGCAGGCCTGAGTACCTGGCCGACTACGCCGACGCGGCCGCCTGGACGCTCACCCACGGCCTACGGGACCGGCTCCACGCCCCGGCCAGCGCCGAAGGGCGACGGGGAGGCGGCTCCTGATGTCCTGGTTGCGACTCACCGTCGGCGCCCGCGAGCAGATGGAGCCGGCCATCGTCAAGGCGACCCCGCTCGGCCTGCTCGGTACCGAGGCGGTCGTGCGCATCGGCGCGGCCGAGATCAACGGAAGCGCGAAGGCGCTGCGCAGTCTGGCCGAGGTCGCCAGCGAGGCCGCCGACCTGGCCGACGCCTTCGACCGCGAGCGGGAGGGAGCCTGACCGTGCCCCGGCCGGTCCCCACCGCAGCATCCGTCGAGCCCGGGCGGTTGGAGCCTGGCGTGCTGCTGGCCACGTTTGGCGAGGACCCCACCCCGGCCCGGGCGGCGGAGGTGTACGCCGCCCTCGGCTACCCGGTGCTGCCGTGCTTCGAGCCCGCCTCGGGCGGCGGCTGCACCTGCCGGGCCGCCGCCGGGTGTCATCGGCCGGGCAAGCACCCGCGGCTGAAGGCCCGCCGCCCGGGCCGGGGTGGGGTGCATGAGGCCAGCACGGACCCGGCGACCGTGCGGGGCTGGTGGCGGCGCTGGCCTCGGGCGAACGTGGCGCTCCGCACCGGCGACCGGTTCGACGTCGCCGACGTGGACGGCCCGCAAGGTGTGGAGGCGCTTCGCGCCATCCTGCACAACGCCCCGGGAGCACTAGGTGCTGGGCCGTTGGCGCGCAGTGGCGGGGGAGGGTGGCATCTGCTGTTCGCCCCGACCGGGGCGGGCAGCCCCGGGGCGGTCCTGCCTGGGGTGGACTGGCGCGGCCAGGGCGGCTACGTGCTGGTGGCACCGTCCCGCCACGTCTCCGGCAGCCGGTACCGGTGGGTCCGGCCGCTCGGGCTGGCGCTGCCCGGGGTGCCGGCGGCGCTGCGGGCGCTGCTGGCCTCACCGGCCCGACCGGGCACGCCGCGCGGCGGCGGCGGGGTGCGGGTGGTCGGTGGCGGCTACGGGCGGGCGGCGCTGCGGTCCGAATGCGGCCGCCTGGCCGCGACCGCGCCGGGCGAGCGCGGGCGCAAGGGCCGCAACCACGCGCTGTACCTGGCCGCGTTCCGGATGGGGCGGCTGGCCGCCGCCGGTCCCCTCGACCCCGCCGAGATCACCGAGGCGCTGACCGAGGTGGCCCGCCAGGTGGACCTGGGGGAGCGGGAGATCGGCCCCACGATCGCCTCGGGTCTGCGCAACGGCGGCGCCCATCCCCGCCCCGACGTGCCCGCACCGGCTCGGGGTGGGCGGTGACCAGCGAGCGGGTCGGCCCGGACGTGGACCGCGACGGCGTGCCCTGGCCCGACGCGCCGATGGACCAACCCGCCGCCGGCGGGAACGTCCGCCACCTCCCGCGGCGGCCCGGACCCCAAGGCGAGCCCGCCGCGGCGGGCGGGGTGGGGGAGCGCGGGTTGGTGATCGAGGACCTGGCCGACGTCGCCGCCCGCGTCGATGCGGCCGGCCCGCCCGCCTGGCTGATCGAAGGGCTGTGGCCCGCCGACGCCTACGGGGTGCTGGCCGCCGAGGACAAGGCCGGCAAGACCTGGGCCGCCCTGGACCTGGCCGTCAGCGTCGCGGCTGGGCACCCGTGGTTCGGGCACCACCCCTGCCCCGCCCCCGGGCGGGTGCTGGTGTTCCTAGGGGAGGGTGGGGAGCGGTCGATCGTGCGGCGGCTCCGCGGGATCGCCGCCCACAAGGGCGTGGATCTCGCCCAGGTCAGCGCGGCGCCCGGGCTGCGGCTGTGCTTCCGCGTGCCGATGCTGCGCGCCGGCACCGACCTGCTCACAGTCGAACGCGAGCTTGCCACCCGGCCCGCGCGGCTGGTCATCCTCGACCCGCTGTACCTGGCCGCGGCCGGGCAGGCCACCGGCGGGAACCTGTACGAGATGGGCGCGGTCCTCACGCCCATCCAAGCCATCTGCCAGCAGGCCGGCGCGGCGCTGGTGGTGGTCACCCACTGGAACAAGACCGGGGAGGGCACCGACCACCGGCGCATCTCCGGCGCCGGCCCCGCCGCCTGGGGCCGGGTGTTGGCCTCAGCGGCGGTCGCCTACCGTGGGCAAACCCCCGAGGGTGCCAGCCAGGTGGTCCTGGCGTTCCAGTTGGTCGGTGGGGAGATCCCCGACACCCGCTTTCGGGTGCGCCGCACCGTCCGCGCGCTCGACCCCGCCGACCTCGCCAGCCCGTTGGAGTACGCCGCCGAGATCCTGCCCGACGACGACCCCGCCAGCGACGACGCGGCGGCGCCGTGCGGCGTAGACGGGCAGCCGCTCAAGACCTCACGCCGCTGGGTGCTGGCGGCGCTGGCGGCGGGTGGGGGAATGCAGACCGTCAAGCACCTCGGTGACCACGTCGCTGCCCAAGGCCACCCGCTCAGGGAACGCACCATCCAGGATGCGCTGGCCGATCTGGAAGCCGCCGGGCTTGCCGAGGGCACCGAGGCGATCCCGGGCATGGCGCGCTACTGGTCACCAGCTACCCCACCCGCTGCCGACGCGCTCGACTCCAAGGCGCAGCCATGACCCGCCCGGCTGTGACGGCGGGTAGCACCCCGCGAGCGGCGCGAGCGGCGCGCCGCGCGGTGCTACCCACCGTCACACCAACCGGCGGTGCACGCCCAGCCCGACCGGTGGTTACCGCGGCGCGCCGCGGCGCGTGCATGGCCAACCACCCTGACCCGGCACCCCCAGATGCTCGCTCCGGAGAACCCACGGGCGTGTAAAGCGGAAACTGGCCAATGGACGCCCGCTGACGGCCGCGACCCCAGGGGGAGGTTGTCGGCTCTGCGTCGCCGTGTCCCCACGCCTGCCGAGCCGCTCTTCGCGCCGGCAACGCCCCGTCCCGCCTCGGCCTCGTCCCGCCCGTTCACACACCGTTGCCGCTGCGGTGGCCTGCTCAGCTCAGGGAGGCCGTCATGGCGTCGGTGAACTGGAAGAGGCGCGGGAGGCGTTACCTGGTCTACTGGCGGGCTGACGACGGTTCGCAGGGCGGCCGAACAGTTCGCACTGAAGACCAAGCGCGGCTTCTCCAGGCGCAGATGCTGGTGGAACTGACGAGCGGCACCTGGACGGCACGGCAGCGCGCAAAGCTGCCGCTGGCCCATTGGGATGCCGAGTGGTGGCAGCTCTGGTCCGCCGCACCCCGCAGGAGCCCCACCACGCTGGCGGGCACCGAAAGCCGAAGACGGCTTCATGTGCTGCCACAGCTTGGACGTCGACCGGTTGACGCGATCACGCCCAAGGTGCTGCGCCAGTGGCAAAACCAGCTCGCCGGCAGGGTCGGCTACGAGACGGTGATGGCCTGCCGGTCGATCGTGTTTCGCATCCTGAAGTTCGCCGAGGACGAGAACGCGATCCCCACCAACCCGATGCGGAAGGTCCCGGCGCCGGACCCCCCGGTCGACCCTGACGAAATCTTCGGCGATGGCCGCCGCCGCGCCTACATCCCAGAGGAGGCCGGGCGGCTCCTGGCTTGCTTCCCCGCCTTCTGGTGGGATCACGTCATCACCCTGCTCGGCACCGGCATGCGCTTCGGGGAGTTCGCTGGCCTCCACAAGCGCCGTGTCCTCCTCGACCGTGCCGCCCCGGTCGTGCAGGTGGTCGACACGCGGTACCAGGCGGGCAGGTTCGGAAGCGGCTTCAAGCCACGGCCGAAGAGCCGCGCGAGCGTGCGGGAGATTCCGCTCGCCCGCCAGGTGGTCGAGGCGATCGGCCGGCAGCTCCCGCCGTCGGCTAGCCCCGACACGCTGGTCTTCGCGGGGCCGGGCGGCGGCAACGGCGTCCAGGCCGGCACCCGCACGGTGTTGTCACGTGACAACTTCCGGCGCATCTACCACGCGGCGCTCGCCAAGCTCGCCGACCCGGCCGCCATTGACCTACGGCCCACCGCAAGACGAGTGCTCGCCGTGCTTCGCGCTGACGGCCCCGCAACCGCCGAGGACTTGACCAAACGCCTCGGCGGCCGGGGCCGCAGGCTGAAGCTCGCGACCGTTCAGGTCGCCGTGCGCGAGCTGGAGGCCGCGGGGCTGGCCATCGCGGATGGGGGAGAGGGGGCTCGCTGGAAGGCCCAACCGCCACCGGGCAACGACATGCTTGACGAGCTGGAGTTGCACGGCCCGCACGACTTCCGGCACACCCTCTCAACCTGGCTCGAAGAGGCCGGCATTCCTGCTCGCGTGATCGACGAGATCATGGGTCACCAGAGCGGCCAGACCACTCGCCGCACCCCGCGCGATAGCGGTAGCCGGATTGGTAGCCGTTACCGACATACCACCCCCGAGATGGCGGAACGGGTAGTCGCCGCGATCGAGGAGCGCTTGGAACTCGTGATCGATGCGGCACAAAGTGGCTCTGTCGGCGTTGAGAAGCGAGATCTGTCACACATTCCGTGAACGGCTGTCACTCGCGCTGACGGCCCCGCCCAGGCTCATGTGGCAGTTCAGCGCCCACCCTCAACCCGCGAGGTGCAGAAGCTGGAGCCACACCAAAGCGACCAGCAGAGGCATCACCAGCAGCGGCAGGAACGCGAGTCCGAGCCTACGCAGGTAGGTGGGCGATCGAACGGATGCGAGAACCGACGCCGGGGCGACTGTCAGCCCGATGATGAACAGCAAAGCCTGGAGCAGGGTGATCTGAGCCCTGCATCCCTTGATCAACCTTCCCCAGAGACCGAGCACAGGATACGGAGGGGTCGGCCGTCAAGGAGGTAAACCCCACGAAGAGAACGCCGAGCGCTGCGACGACGCTCAATGCATAGCCAATGACGAGCACGATGCTCCTCACCCGGTCGGGGGTGCTCGTGCCCTTGACGACCGCGCGTTGCATGCCTGGTTCAGGATCAGCCATGGCCATGGTGGCGCTCCCGCAGGTCGGTTCTTCCCGTTGGCGTGGTCATCGTGCACGCTTGCCGGAACGGCTGCCTCCTGCCGCTGCTGCACAAACGGGTCCTGCTCACCGCCGCAGCACGATGACCACGGGCCAGCAGCGGGTGGCGTGCGGGTTCAGGGCATGGCCGGTGGCTGCTGGCCGGCCTGATCCGCAGCGCCCTGGATAGCCGAGGGTGTCCCAGACCCGGCCCTTGACGGTGCGCCGCTGGTCGTGGTCTGGTGCGCGTCGATAGCCGGCGCGTTCGGCGACCAGGCGAGAGGCCAGGTTGTCGGCGTGCGTCCACAGCCGAATCTCGGACAGCCCAAGCGCGGCAAACGCCCATTCGGAGAGCAGCCGCAGCGCGCGGGTCGCCACGCCACGGCCCCGTGCGGACGCGGCCACCCAGTAGCTGACCTCACCGACGGTGGCGTCGAAGCGCAACACGATGTTGCCCAGCCGCTGGCCGGTGGTGGCGTCGCAGATGACCCTCCCGACCGTGTCGGTCTGGTCGGCCAGGGCGACGATCGCGGCCCGGACCTCGGCCGCGGTCAGCATTGGCGACTCGGTGGTGTAGCGCTGGATCTCGGGGTCCTGGGCGGCATCGGCATACCAGTCGGCGTCGGTGGGGCGCCACTGGCGCAGCAGCACAGCACCGTCGGTGAGACCTGGGTCAGCCATGTCATCAGGCTGCCCGAGTCGTCGCCGTCGGCGTCCGCGCCCTGCGGATTGTCCAGGAGCTGCGCTGGGGTCGCCAGATCCGGTCGGCGCTCCGGCTGAAGCTGCGCCCCCAACACACAGACTCCACCACAGCGCGGGATACTCGGGCCGGCCTGTCGCGGGACGGCGAGATCACCGACGGGGGCGGTCGAGATGGATGAGCAGCCGGGGTTCGTGGTCGAGGGCGAGCGGGTGGCACTGGGGCCGCTGCGATTGGACCTCGTCTCGACCTACCAGCGCTGGGAGAACGATCTGGAGGTGGCCAACGGCAACGGCAGGGTCATGCCCTTCACGCTGGAGGCAGAGCGCGACCGCGTCGCCGGCCGCAGCGGCAGGCCCGACTGCCTGGACTTCACCGTCTACGACCGCGCCGACCAGACCCCGATCGGGTGGAGCACGCTGGCTGGCATCGACCACCGCAACGGCACCGCCGAGTTTGGGATCCACCTCGGCGAGCGGCGCGGCCAGGGGCTTGGCACCGAGGCGACCCTGCTCACGCTGGACTGGGGCTTCACCATGCTGGGCCTGCACAACATCATGCTGGCGACCGCGGCGTGGAACCAGCGGGCCATCCGGGTCTATACCAAGGTCGGCTTCCGCGAGTTGGGTCGCCGTCGTGGCGCCGGGATGACCATGGGTCGCCGCTACGACGCGGTGTTCATGGACCTGCTGGCATCGGAGTTCCGGCAGCGCGGCTGGTCGGTGCTTGCCGGCCGCGCTCCCCAGGGCGGGAGCGCCAACCCGTAGCGCCGGCGGAGCGTGGCCCTGGGACGGACCGCTGTCCACACGGGCGATCCCCAAGGCAGCATCAACGGGACGCCCGCGTGGACCACAGCAGCTCCGCTCTGACAGGGCAACAAGGTCGATGGGCCGTTTCCATCACGAAATGTGAGCCAGAACCCGCTACTCACCTACAAAGCCACACAGAGGCTTCCGGTCAGAGGACGCGGTTAAGGTCCACCTTAAGCCCCGCTGCTCGCATCTCCTGGCTAGTTCCACCTTCCAGGCTCCGCCTGGATCAATCCGGGTGTACAGGACCCCGCTCGCATCCGAGGGCAGCTCGACGCCTTCTTCATACAGGACTGCCACTCGGGTCCGTCCGAGCCTTCCAACGAAGAACCCGAGTTCGAACACAACATTCTGTCGCGCACGGCGGTGCCGCTCACCAGACCCCGACAACCCTCCCTCATCGTCTCCGGTGAGCAACACTATGGCGAAGGCGGCAGTATCGGCATTGTCCTCGAACTTCTCAATTATGGTCCGACCGCTGTTAGGTTGTTCGTGAAGAATGACCGGTCCAAGATTGCTGACCTGCTGGATGAATCGAGCGACGGACTGTTTCGGACCTTCGTCTCGACCGTGAACGACAAAGATGGTCGTTCCGGCAGTCGCCGCCGATCGGGAGGACGAGGAATGCGGAGCTATGGCCCTCTCCTCGTACAGCTCAAGTCGGTCCTTGATTGAGGAGAGGCGTCGGACCCGCCGTCGAACGTCTTCGTGGAAGTCTTCGATCCTCTCTGTCAAGGGCGGCGGTCCTCCACCGATGGCGAAGACCCCGGCGGCAGGCTGCCGCTTGTACCCGTCAGCAAGCTCGGAGGTTGAGAACGAGCGGCGCAGAAGCGTCTCGTTGTACTCGCTCCACGTGTAGAAGGCGCCTCGGGCGGCGCGAAGATCCTCAGTACTTGGGATCGGACGAGCGAGAAACTCGTCGCCCTGAGCTATGCGCTCCTCCAGCCGTCGATCCAGCTCTGCCCGAGGGATGGTCAGGTAAGGGGGAGACGGCGGTTGTGAGTTCGTCGTGCGGCGGGCCACCCCGAGGCTCCTGACGGTGCGTCTGCTGACAATGTGCTGACAACCGGCGTGGGGAACCACCGGAGCAATAGCGTTTGCGCTGGTGGGCGCGACAGGTATCGAACCTGTGACCTCTGCCGTGTGAATTCCGCGACGGGCTCTTTCGCCGCGATTCGCGACCGTGAAGGCGGGTGGAGGATCATGGGAAGCGCGCAGGTAGATGCCGCCGTCGAGGCCGGATCGGACTCAGGATCCGTCACGATCCCCCCGCGTCCCTTCTGATCCCTCCGAGCGGCAGTTGCTGCCCGTCTGCTGCCGCTGTCGTCCTGACCCTGGCCGTCTCCCCAGAGGTGCGCGGAGCTCCTCGGAACCGATCTGGCCGCTTTGAAGTAAACTCCAGCCCGTTGGTGCCGCCGCAGGTGTTCCATGCCTCACCAGCTTCTAACAAGGAATGATGGCCATGGCCGACCCACGTGCCTTCGTCAGCTTCGACTTCGATCATGACGAGACGTCCCGCAATCTCTTCGCTGGCCAGGCGAAGAAGGACTCTCCGACGCCTTTTGTCGTGCAGGACTGGTCCTCACGCAGGACCCTGCCCCAGGCGACCTGGGAGGCCAAGGTGAAGAAGCGGATCGCGGCGACCAACATGTGCATCGTCCTGGTCGGCAGATACATGGCGACTGCGACTGGCGTGGCCAAGGAGATCGCCATGGCCAAGGAGCAGGACGTTCCCGTCTTC
>WNGP01002128.1_pt1 | contig 16515 bp, 19 predicted proteins | sample 5407671 | NCBI WGS metagenome assembly WNGP01 (sample SAMN13153381, study PRJNA577476) | soil metagenome | isolation source: 40 cm soil or saprolite under Garry oak tree replicate 2 | place: USA:California | collected 2016-06-15 | reverse complement strand
GGGTTCAACCTCTCTTGTAGCCGTACCCAGACACAAACGCTCCAAAACCGGTTAATGTAAACCAAATCAGCGGATTACCGCCTTTCGCAATACGGAACTTCGGACTAAAGAAGGCAGAAGCATTCACTCCACCTCAACCAGCATCACCATGCGGAGTTTCCCAAAGATGGTCGACTCCAGCCGCAACTCTTCCTTAGCCTCGGGACGGAACTCGAAGTCGTAGGTCTCCCCCGGCCACATCTCCACTTTCGCCGGCTGTAGCTCGGATTCTGACGCAGCCACCGGTGCGGCGTCTTTCGCCACTGGTGTCCAGGAAGCAATTCCTGAATTACTGGTGAGGGAGATCTGAACACTGGGAGCCGGTAAGATCTGCACGAATCTCAAGCGATAGGTTTTTCCTACCTTCAGCTGCAGCGGCGGGGGCTGGGCCTTCCCGTTGAGCACGAAAGGATCACTTTCGTCATCGGCTCCATCTCGACCAAAAGTGAGAATCTTGTCCGTCTCCGGATTGAACTTCTCCCCGGGTTCCAGAACAAGCAGAGGCCCATACAAACCAGTACTCATCTGAATGTAATCCTGCAGGTGCGTGTGATAAATGAAGGTACCGGCACGTGGTGGAGTCATGCGCACAACAAACGAACGACCCGGCTCAATCGCCGACATGAGGTTTTGCCCTTCACCGCTCCAACCCACCACGCCATCGTAATAGCTCTTCAGTTCGATTCCGTGCCAATGCACCGCAGTCGGTTGTTTCAGCCGGTTTACCACCGAGATCTCCACTGGTTGTCCGCGTGTAAGGATGATCGGTGCCCCGGGCGAAGTAAATCCCGTGTCCGAAATCTTCGGGTTCTCCCCTTCCAACACTTGGTACCCGAGCCCGGGATACGGGCCTCCAAAAATGGCTGACGCGGCATAGCGCCTTCCGGTCTCTCCCACCACTAGCATCAACTTCCTGGGAATAGTCGTAACTGTTTTGAGCGGTGCACTTCCCTCCGCTGATAACACATGGATACCGAGTGCCAGCCCTGCCATGTGGTGCTGCGCATGGGTAGCCGCATGATACAAATCTACAGGTGGAAATAGCGGCGGCGCGCTCAGGCCTGCTTCTGGCATAATGTGAAATTGGATATGGCAATGAAAGAGCCAGTTACCGGGACGCTCCGCTTTCCATGCCATCATCATCGTGTGTCCCGAATCAATAGGCTGGGTAACCACCCAACTTCGTTCGTCGTCCCCGAGCTGGTAGTCCATCTCGTTGTCACCCATCGCATCCACGCGAAAATGAAACCCGTGCATATGCATCGGATGGGTCTCATCGCTGGCATTGATCCAGCGCCAATTAATGCTGGCGCCCGTTTTGTAAGTTAGCTGCTCAGTGTGCGGCCATGACCGCCCGTTAATGACGAAGCTGTCGAGGTCAGCTCGGGGAGGATTCGCTTTGAGATCGCCATCCACATGGTAGTGGCTCAATACGAAAATACGGTCAGCGGCTTTGTGATCTGGAGTATCGGCGACGAACGCACCGTGCAGTTGACTGTCCATCGCGGCCCGCTCGTCCAATGCTTTGTTCGCAAGGGTGCCCCAATAGAAATACGTTCCAGCTGCCCCGGTCGTGAAGTGTGCTTCCCGGGTTGCGCCGCTGGGCACCTCAATCAATTCTTCCCTTTTGCCCGGCCGCTCGTGCAACCCGTAAACGCGTAGAGTCTTCCCCGGCACTGAATTTCGCAGTGAAACATGGATCTCGGTTCCCTGAGGTACACGAATCACCGGTCCAGGATTTTGCAAAGGCCCATTCTCCACCCCAAACGCCGCGACTTCGACGCCACGTACCGCGAGTCCCTCAGGGTGCCATGTGCCCATTCGCGTTTCCAATCGCACGTGCAGCACACGGTCGCGCAATTCCCCTGCGGGATGCTGATTGTCGTTCACTTGAATTTCAGGGAGTGCCGCAGCAGACGGCTGATCCTCACCGTAGGATAAAAGTCCTGCCAACCCAAGCACGCCAGCCCCGAGGATAGAGAGTGCTCTTCTCATATGCTCCCCGTCACCGCCAAGCATTCTTTTGTAAGCCACTATATGCCCAAAATTGGATCTCTTCCGCAGCAAGCTGCCGAGTCGCTGCTAACATTCCGTTGGGGAGACACCGAGGATGAAGCTCACGGCGGCCCTGCTGCTCTTGTGGTTGACGACAGTTGATTGTCGTGCCCAGCAGCAGCTAGCTAACCTGACCGCGACGCCCAACCGTCCTACGGTCACCAACACAGCGGAGACAACGCAGTTTGGAGTGCTCGAGATCGAATTCGGCATTAGCTCTGCCGCCCGGCAGCAGTCGCTTCAGGGTCTGCTCAAGTTCGGGTTATTACGCGAGGTGGAATTGGACTGGGCCGGTAATCCCTGGCAACACGACGCTTCCGTGCATTACGTCGGTGTGAGCGACAATTACGCCGGATTTCGTTGGCGCTTCCTTCGTCAGGCGAAGCGCCAGCCGACACTCACCGTGGAATATTCGGCCAAGTTCCCCACAGCCGGGCCGGTCGAAGGCTCCGGCGAGGCGGACCACATTGTCACTCTGCTCGTCTCCAAGGACCTTCCAAAGCGCTTCCATGTCGATGCCAACCTTGGCTACGCGTGGCTCGGACACCCGGGCGGCGGCTTCAACCACAACTGGCTGCCCACCAGCACGCTCGCCTATTCGCTGACCCAAAAGTGGCAACTCGCGATGGAGTTCTCGGCAGCGACGCGTGCGAACGCCACCACGCCTGCGGTCACGCAGAACCTCTGGGCGGTGAGTTACACTCTCAGGCCACGGCTGGTGCTGGACAGCGCAGTACAGTTTCGCGTGACCGGCAACGTCCCTCGGGTCGTTTACCTGGCCGGCTTCACCTACTCCATAGCTGACCTCTACCACCGCAGGCGTTGACTTTGGGCAATGACTGGCGAAATCTTAGTGCCCTATCGCAAATGCGCCGGCGCCGTGCAGCCGCGTGAGTCCACAAGTGTGTCCCGCCGGGGCATTTGCGATAGGGGGATTTGGAGGAAGCCGCTGGCGCGGCGGACGCGGGGCAGCTATGGGTTTTGCTTGGGCGATTCGAAGATCCTTCGCCTCTGGGAATGCGAAAGTAGAGTAGTAAGTAAAGATAGGTTGGGCCTTGGCCAGCAGCAAAGGGTATGGGGACGAGGTTTGGAGACAGATGTAGGTGGTTGGTGCAGGGCAATGAGAGGGGATAAAGACACGAAGGCGATCGGAGTCGATGCTTCCGTGAGGGAGAGCGGTATTGGAGGCAGCTTAGGAGGAGTCAAGTCGGATCCTTTGGTGCAGGAGTTGGGCAGCGTCCCAGGCAGAAAGAGATTCCAGGCGCAGCATGGGCGTGGCACGTTGCGGACAACGGAAGCATGCTGGGGGACGGGGAGTGTTGTTGGCTGGGGTAGTGGCCGGCCGGGGATGATCCAACAATAAGCGTTGACAGAGCGATAAGAGGGTGGCGCGGTGACGGTTGGCCAGGAAGCCAAAGGAACGGATGCGGACGAAGCCGCGGGGCAGTACATGCAGCAGGAAACGGCGCAAGAACTCTGGCGCCTCGACCGTCATCATTCTCTTGCGATTTCCGTGGGCATAATCTCTCCAGCGGAAGGTCACTTGGTGGTTGGTGAAGTCGACCAGGCGATGGTTGGAGATGGCGACACGATGAGTATAGCGGCGAGATAGCCGAGGACATGATGGGGACCGCCGAACGGAGGTTTGGCATAGACGATCCAGTTCTGACGGAACAAGGGACGCAAGAAAGCGCGGAAGGCTCTCTCGTTTTGTAGAGGTCGAAGAGAGCCGGGAAAGATCAGTTGGTGTTGTTGGAATCGTCGTTGGAGAGGGTCGACGAACTTGCCGCGAAAGACCCGACGGAGTACGCCCACCGGCAGGAAGAAGGGATAGCGGGGATGGATCCAGCGGGTGTGGTCGGGGGAAAGACCTCCGGCCGGAATCAGACAATGGAGATGAGGATGGAACAACAAGTTCTGACCCCAACTGTGCAGCACAGCCAAGAAACCGATCTGTGCGCCGAGATGTTCGGGGTCGGCCGCGACCTCGAGCAAGGTCTCGGCAGTGGCGTGGAACAACAGGTCGTAGAAGACCTTCTTGTTGACCAGCGCCAGATGCGCGAGATGATGCGGCACCGTGAAGACGACGTGGATATAAGGGACCGGTAGCAGCTCGCTCTGCCGGGCAGCAATCCAACGGTCGCGTGCCCCACTTTGACACCACCTCCAGCGGTGGCCGAATCATTTTTTCTGCAGCCTCCGCGAAGGTTGGATATCGTCCACAGGGGAAAGCTGCAGGCTATCGAGGGGGTTGGGAACCGCCTGCAAGTGTCTGTGGGACAGATGCAGGTAGATCAGAGTGTGTTCCAGGCGGGAGTGTCCGAGCAGGACCTGGATGGTGCGCAGGTCGGCTCCGGCGTCCAGCAGATGGGTGGCGCAACTGTGACGGCTATGTCTCTGGGTACATAGCCGTCACTATCTACCCCGCCTGACTATATCGACTGATGTGAAGGGGTCTTGGCGATTGTTCAACAATGACGGTTCGCAAGGCAAATTAAGTCGATCAATCACCCGACATAGTTTTCTCCGTTTTTTCTGCACTACAGACTGTTGAGGAATCCAAGCAGTTGGTCTCCAGGTTGATAGCGCCCCGGTCTGCCGTGTGGTGGTAATGCTTTCGCAAGGGCCCGCTCCTTCATTGCGAGTGTGGCTTCGAGATAGATCTGTGTAGTCTCCACCGACTCATGTCCAAGCCACAATGCAATTACAGAACGATCCACGCCCGCTTGTAGAAGATCCATCGCCATCGTGTGCCTCAAGCGGTGAACGGTGACCCGCTTTTCCTTCAACGAGGGACAGACTTTGCATGCCGCCATGCGATGCTTGGTCAACAGGTACTGCACGCCGTGGACGCTGAGACGTTCCCCCTTGGCGCTGGGAAAGAGCACATCGCCGTTACCGCGTTGCGGTTCTCGAAGCCAGGCTTTCAACACGGCGAGTGTGGACTGGGCAAGAGGTGTGCAGCGTTCTTTGCGACCCTTGCCAACCACGCGCAGGTGAGCGCCAGCCCCAACGATAAGATCCTCGCGTTTGAGTCCGGTCATTTCCGATAAGCGCAGGCCCGTCTGCACCGCCACGAGAAGAAAGGCGTGATCGCGCCGACCAGACCAGGTGAACTGATCCGGAGCGGCGAGCAAGGCATCGACTTCGGGACGGATGAGGAACTGGACCAAGGTACGGGTAAAGCGCTTGCTGGGGATGGCGAGCACGCGCTGGATCTGTGCAGAATGGGCTGGTGCCTCGAAAGCCGCGTATCGAAAGAAGGAGTGAATCGCCGTGAGGCGCAGATTACGACTGCGAACGCTTACGCCTTGGTGTTTCTCCAGTTCATCTAAGAAAGCCACGATCAAGGGAGCATCAATTTCCTCGAAGCTCAGGCGTGACGGCGGCTTGCGCAGCCGCTGCTGAACGAACTTCAGGAATTGACGGAAGGAGTCGCGATAGGAACTGATGGTGTGTGGACTTGCCTGGCGCTGCTGCATCAAAAAGCGCTGCAAAAGCGGAGCCAAGGTGGTTGGGGTGATCATGGCCGATCCTCCCAGCGATGCTCGAGCCGGCGCATGGCTTCTCGCATCAGCTCTGGAGAGCTGCTTAAATACCACTGCGTGTCCGCGACGTGGACATGACCGAGGTAGGCGGACAAGATCGGCAGGAGGCGTTCTGGATCTAGGTTGGACCGATACCACCTTACCAGCGTGTTGGTTGCAAATCGGTGTCTCATGTCATGCAGACGTGGCCCGTGATGGTCGGATATGCTGCGCAGACCGATCTGCCGGGACAACGCATAGAAAGTTCGATGAATCTCTCCGCCATCCAAACGATTGCCCCAGTTGGAAACGAACAGATAGGAGGAGACCTCTCGTCCCGCCCAATGACGTTTGCGTCGCGCGATGTAGTCGGCAAGTACTTTGCACGTCGAGGCGTGCAAAGGCACGAGTCGAGACTTGCCAAACTTGGCGCTGCGGATGGTCAACACCGCCGCCTTAAGATCCAAGTCCTGAAGCTCGAGACTTCGCGCCTCGCCGAGACGGAGGCCGGAGACACTCAGTAGTCCGAACAGACCATGGTAAGTCCAAGGTCGCAGTTTGCTGGCTTCACAACGACAGGGCAAGTCGAGAGTAGCGCGCAGTAAGCTTCGGATTTCATCCTCCGAGTACAGGTACGGCCGCGCCCGCCTCGGTCGAAATGGCAACAAGCCCTGGGCAGGAATCTGCGTTCGTGAATCGGTAGCACTACGATGGCGCGCGAATCCGCGAACGAAACTCAGTCGTTTCGCCCACTGCGCGGATTGGACGTTCACCGGTTGTTGAGCCCAAGCGAGTGCTAATGCCTGGGTGATGTAGGAAGTGCGGTGGCGCTCCATGAAGGTGACGAAATCAAGCAATACCTTGCCTGCATCGTGCAGGTTGAACCCCAAACTGCGGCGCAGACTCAGGTAATCTTGAACGGCCTGTCGAAGCGTGTTCATCGCACACCTCCCGGCCACGGCAAAGCCAGCGTACGCAATGCCTTGATGTCGACCTTGGTATAGATCTTCGTGGTCTGGGGATGGCGGTGCCCCAGCAAGTCGCCAATCTCGCTCAGCGAAGCGCCCTGGCGCAACATCTCGGTGGCCAATCCATGGCGAAACTGGTGAGCCCCTGAGGTAGTAGCCTTGATCCCGGCGCGCTCGAGCGAGTGCCGCACCATAGAGCCAATCCCACTCGTCCCGCGAAAGGCGCAGATCGGGGCTCTGGCGCGTAAAAATACGCGACGACTGGTGCTCTCCGGTCGCCCCCGGCGCAGGTAGGCAGCGATGGCTTTGCCGACCTCTGTGGGTAAGGGCAGTCGGTTGCGCTGACCACTCTTGCCGCACACATTTACTTGTCCCAGGTTCCAGTCAATGTCATCGAGTTCGAGAGATACTACTTCCCCTGAACGCAACCCCAATCGCGCCAGCAAGAGCAAGATGGCATAGTCTCGAAGCCCGACCGCAGTGCGACGATCGATACTGGCCAGGAGTTGGCGTACGTGCTCCGCGGAAATTGCCCGGGGAATCGACGTCATCGACCAGTTGGCGACGATGGGAACGGCGGCGGCCAGATCGAGCGTAACCTCCCCGAGATATCGCGCATACTGCAGGAAGGAGCGCAATGCGGTGGTCATGAGCTTCGCCGTCTTCTTGTGCAGTCGTGGCGTTTGGCGCTGTACGAACCTCACAACATCGCTTGCACACAGACGCGAGAGCGTGACTCGCGCGGAGCCGAAACGGTCTTGGAGAAAACTGCGAATGAACGGAACGTAGTTGATGATGGTCGGGCGGGCCAGCGCGCGCACTTCCAGCAAATACTGCCCGAATGCTTGGGCACAATGCTCAACCGGAGTCGATTGGCATGCTAACTTCTTTTCGTCGGGGATCACGCCCTCACGGCGCAAAAAGCCGATGAGATGCCTGAGGGCAGCAGCATCCCCCCGGCCAGGGCGTACGCGTCGAGCGCGATATCGTAGATACCGTACCGGATGATCGGAGCAGATGCTGCGCCCGCCGACCCCGTTCTGTCATGACTTGTACTTCGAGCCGAAGTACGAGGAGTTCCGGCCGCGAACCATCTGGAGTCTTTCCAATGCGTTCACCTCGGCATTCAAAGAACTGGATCCCATCCCACAGTTCAAGGCTACGGCCAAGCTGGCCGAATTCCGCTTCGCGTTAGACCACCCATGCGGGCGAGCCTCGCCCGCATGGGGTGAAAAGCAATATCCAAATTCTAATTTGGCGGTCTATTGCCAGATTCACCCAAAACCATGGTTCGATACATCCGCTGCATCAAGTCTTTCTGTGCCGGCGTCAATGGGCCATCTTCTTTCAAACCCATCGCCTTGAGGGAACGCCTGTACACTTCTTCACGCTGCTGAAGTGTCAGTTCCTTGGCTTGCTTTTGATCCGTCATCTTGAGTGCGTTTCGCTGGACTCGCGCATCCTCGGCCGCCTTCTCTCTTGCTTCCTGCTCCAACCGCGTCTGCTCTGCCTCACCCAGCGAGTGAATTTCGGAGCGCATCTCAGACGCTCTCTGCCGTGTCTCCGGCGTGCAGACAGCAAAGTCCTCGATCAGACGCATAACGTCCTCGGCATCGAGGAAAGGCATCTTGTGTCGCACTACAGCTTCGCGAACAGGAATGATCGCCGCCTCGCACTGTGAGGCCAACGCAAACTGTACTCCGACGTGGAGATCTTTGTCCGCCACAAGGCTAATCAACGTTGGAACATCGGCGGGAGTGAGTTTCTGAAAAAGCGTGTTCTGTGACTGAAGGTTGTAGCCCATTCCGTGCGCACCTAGATGCTGGCTGCGGAGGATAATGCGCCGAACCTGTTCGACAGACTTCGAGTCTCCCGCTGGCGATTGGGCATTTGCCGCCAGGCAGAGACTGGCTAGTACAACAATGGCGACGGCCTGTGAGTTCACAAGCACCATTTTAGCCTCGTACTATCGCGGAATACAGAGAATCCGGCAATACGTGCTTCCTCGCGCAGATGCGGCCCGGGTTTCTCGTTTCCAAGGACATCGCGGCCCGCGTCTTCGTAGAGCCTGCGCGCATTTGCCCGGTCCTTTCCGCAGTACAGGGACCAGACCGTAAGTTCCAGCAGATTTCGGGCAGGCCAAGCAAGGAGAAATGAGTCTCTCTCGCGTTCATCACCGTACGCGCGTTTTAAAAGGAGGTACTCGGAAAACAGCCGCGAACACAAACAGCCCAAAAGCTGCACATGCCAAGCGCCATCGGGTCCCGGACTTGCCGCCAGGTTCTTGATTCTTTCATTGACGGCGTCCCACCGGCCAGTCGCGGCGACCTTGCCACGGCATCGACAAGTCTCTGAAATTCCGGGTCCATAAGTTCCTGCTCAGACTTTAGCTGATCCGCCCTGCTGCGCGACGCGCAGGTCCTCATGCTCGAAGGCCGATGCCATGCGGTCCATTTCGGCTTTGTTCAGGCCGTGCCGCGCGGCTTCATCGCGCCACTTCGAGACAGCCTTGCCGACCTGTTTTGCTATGTCGCGCGCTTTGCCGTCGTCCAAATCGAAATACCCCGCCACCTCCACTGCCAGCGCGAGCGAGGCCGTGTTGTCGTCTTCGTTGATCCCGGTGCTGAGAATGCGCGGCTTGATGTCGGTCGGCACCGGGTTGAGGTCGTAAGCGGGCGACAGGCGCCAGCCCGCCTGGCCTTCGTACAGAAAGCCGTGATTGCGCAGGTGGTGGTCGGTGTTGGAGATCAGTATGTTGAAAACCAGCCGCCGCCACAGCGCTTCCATGTCGGCTTGCGGCGCGGCGCCGTGCTGGCGCAGCGCGTCAACAATTTCCAGATAGCTTCGGGTTTCATTGTCTTTCGATCCGAGCATGCTCATCGCGGAGAGGAACGGGATACGCCGTTCGCCGTCGCGGTCGAATCGTCGCAGGAGGAGCACAGGCTTGCCGGCGATGTTTTCGACACGCGATTGGGGAACGGGGATGCCAGATTTCTGCGCGAGGGACAGTGCGACCGCCTCCCAGACCCACCGTGTTGATTTCATCGTCCTTGCGTGGGAATTTCGCGATGGCGAGATGGCCGTCCTTTTCCCTGACGGAAGCCTTGGGCCTCGCGCCGCCAAGAGAGGAGCCGGGCGCGAACAGCATGCGCAGTTCCTCCTCGGTGTCTTTCTCTTCCATCACATGTTCGGCCGCAGAGAGCAGTTTCGGGAGCTCGATCAGCGGGGGGATGCGCTTGACGCCCTCCTCCCGCAGGAAGGGTCCGCCTTCTTTTTCCGCAAAGCGCAGCGCGCCCTGACGGGCCTCGTCGTCCACCTGCAGCAGGAAGTCGATTTCCTGGAGCGTGCGTGGCGCCCCGCCCTCGCGCTCCGCGCGCCTGCGTTCCATGCGGCGCATGAGCGCCCGCCCCCAACGGTCGGGCGCGGAGTCGCCGATGGCGCTGAACATGGGCGTGTCTGCAGGCGTGTGAAACGGACCGGGACCAACCTGCAGGGCTGGCTCTAGAGAGAATCGCGCAGGATTTTCCAGCCATGTCTTGTCGTATTCGAAGGTGGCGCTTTCCTTGTTCTTCTTGCGCGTACGGACCCACAGACGCCCCATCAGGTGCGGGACGCCGTCGAGATCCACGTATACGAGAGCCTCTCTGTCCATCACTTGTCTTTCGTGCGTTTCGGGCCGCGCGCCACGCGAATGCGCTGCGGCAGGTTTTCTTCTTCGAGCTGCAGGCCCACGGGATCGTTTTTTGGGGCGGCGAGATCGCCCAGCCGGTCCGCCATACCCAGCACAAAAAGGACCGTGGCGTATATCCCGATCGCGACGCCGGGATCGCCCTTTTCAATCTTGACGAGGGTCGTGCGACTGATCGAGGCACGCTGCGCCGCGATGGCCGCCGGGATGCGCCGCCGCCGCCGGGCGTCACGGATGTCGCGGCCGAGCCTGCGCAGGGCATGTCTTACCGGGAGTGGCATTACGACGGATGATCGGCTGGTCCTCATATTTAACGTCCATAATAATGGTCGCTAACAGGTTTAACGTACATTATTATGAACGTTATGTCAACCTTGGAGATACGAGCGGTTCATCTTGGAACACGTGCAGAACACGCTTGCTGCACGTATCGAGGATGTGCCGTGAGCCGGACTCGAAAAGACTCGAAACACGGTTCTCGAAGTAGTCAAGAAGAATGACGGAACTTTTGACCTCTTCTCAAACCGCGAGCTCGATCGCAATAACTCCCGGAAACCTGGCTGCCGGAGCAGCTTTGTGTGCGCTTCGGATTCTGCGGTGAGGAGTACGACTCGATTCTGCGGGAAGTCAATCAAAACGGCGGGACAACGATTGTTTTCTGATAACTGATTGAGAAAATCGCGCCCACACCTGCAATTCTCACTGAGTACAATGGCCTGATCAGTTATTACTGCTCTCGCACCGCCAGCAACAAGAGGGCACGAACCGTTAGCCGGCTTGAAGTGAGAGTTGCCGACCCTTCACCCATTCCTTCAGTATGCGCTCGCCCACTTCCTTGAAGTCGGGATGTTCCTTGATGTATGACCGAACGTCGATTTCTGTTTGCGAAAGGGCGTCCGAGATACGCTCAAGGATCGCGCGAATTTTTGCGGGTGTTCCCGTCATTCGAGTTTCGCCGAGCCGACGGAGAGCTTTGCTGTCGGGCCACTGGGTTGTTCCGTTGAGCGTAAGCGCCAGACTGTCCTTCGGCAGATAGATGGAAGTGGTTACGAGATCGTAGACCGGCGCGAGTCGAGCTTCACCGAGCACGTCGTCATAGACGATGCCGAAATTCTTGAGGTGAGCATCGCCGTTGCGCAACGCACAATTCAGCACGATTAGCGTGAATAGTTTTTCAGCATCCGCGAGTACGGCGGGTGAGTTTGCGAACTGCTGAAATCGCTTCATCACTGACGTTTCATAGCTGCCGCGATACTTCTCATCCGTTCGTCTCGCGTTCAGGACGCAAAAATCTTCAAAGCCCCGGTAAGTACCATCAGCGCGCAAGTCGAAACGGTCAACGACAAGGGCCATCCCGTCTTCGGCCAGCCGATACCGAGGTACGTCCAGCCCGCAACGCTCGGCGGCTTTCAAGCAGAAGTACTCGTTCGCAGCGAGCTGAAGAAATTCGTTCGGCTCCCAAAACTTCACGATGTGAGTTGCACCCCTGTAGCTCGGCGAAAGACGGGGCTCCGTGTTCGCCAGAGCGGTAGATGCGTTCTCATCTCGTACGAGGATCTTGGGCTGGACGCCACTGATACCGGAAAAGGCTGCAAACTTCTCAATGAGGTAGCGAAACAAATCCCCGTCGCGACGACTCGCCAAAATCTCGTCTACCGATTGAAAAGGAACATCCTCGTTGAGCCGCTCCTTGTCGCCGGTGTACCGTATGCGGCCTACTTGTGAGCGGCCAACAATGGCGAGCAGGTCAAAATCATCGAATGTTCCAGTCGCTTTCGCAAAGGCCAGGCGCAGCCGTTCCCGCAACGCGCCTTCCGGGAGGTTCATCTCGAAGATCGGAGGAAGGCCAAAGGGCACGTCCCAGGAGGGAAGTCGCACAGGCATGGTAACGGAGACGGCACGCTGTGGGGCTGTTTCTGGCAAATACGCAAAAGCGCTTCCGCGATCCCGTTGCCTGTCTAGCAATCCTGCCTCAGCGGCGTCTGTCCAGACCTTTATCATCACGATCCTCTTCTAAGAGCTCGTCCAGAGTGGGCCGTTGCAGGTTTACCTCTTGTAGTTTCAACTCTAGGCCGAGAGCCGACAGAATGTTGGCCACCTTGGAAAAGCCAAGTTCACCTGATCGGCCATTCTCCAGCGCATCGAGCGTTGCCCGACTCACACCGGCCTTGTCAGCCAACGCGGATTGGCTAAACCCGAGAGCCTTCCGCCTAGACCTGATCTGAGAGCCAATGGAATGCAGCTTCATCATAAGTATGCCTAATATACTATGCATAGTTTCATGATTCAGTATATATGCCCAATATACTAGTCACAAGACGAAAAACGTGCTCATTTGGATGACTGGATAGAGTTGTCTCACGACCAAGCGCCCCGCAGCCAGTCAGTCGCTGCGGAGACGACCGCACCTAAGAGACGGAGCCTTTGGGCGCGACAACTAACGGGTCCGCAAAACTGTGAGATTATTTCTGATCGGGTCACAGATGGTAGACGGCGACAATGGCTTCACGTGAACGAATCTAATCCCAAGCTCCTGGATCTGCAGTCCGCTCTTGCAGAGATGCAGCGCTTGCGTGAAGAAAATGTTCGTCTACGGTGTCTTTTGCAACAGCACAGCATACAGATTCCCGCGGCGCAGTCCACTACCGGGATTCCCGTCACAACGAACGCACTGCCAAGTGCTCCTATTCCTGGCTTGAAAGCTGAACAACGAATCGCCTTGTTCCGGAGCCTCTTCCACGGGCGCGAAGATGTTTATGCAGTTCGTTGGGAGAACACCGACGGGCGATCCGGGTACATGCCCAAGGCAGATCGTGACTGGAAGGCCTATCTTCACGCCAAAGACGGAGACCGCAAGAAGGTTGATCGCCGGACTCGGAAGTTCAGACCGCTGACTGACGAGGTAGTACGTGGGCACCTCGTCGGAGATCACACCATCGGCGTTTATCCGCTGCTGCGGGATGAGACCTGCTGGTTTCTCGCGGTCGATTTCGACAAGAAAACATGGCAAAAGGATGCCACTGCGTTTCTGGCCGTATGCTGCGAACTGAACGTGCCAGCGGCACTAGAGCGTTCACGCTCAGGAAACGGTGGCCACGTGTGGATCTTCTTCGACCGAGCGATCCCCGCAACCACCGCGCGAAAACTTGGTTGTGCAATCCTGACTCGTGCTATGGAGTCCCGTCACCAACTTGGACTGGATTCGTACGACCGCTTTTTCCCCAACCAAGACACCATGCCAAAGGGAGGGCTTGGCAACTTAATCGCTCTGCCTCTGCAAAAACTTCCTCGCGCAGACGGAAACAGCGTCTTCATAGATGCGGAGTTTCGTCCGTACGGTGACCAATGGGCTTTTCTTGCGAGCATGGAACGGATGCCCATTTCTGCTGCCGAGGCCGTGGTTCTGGAAGCCCAACGAAGTGGAGATCTTGTCGGAGTGAGAATCAGCTCTGCGGAAGATGAGGGACAAGATCCTTGGACGTTACCACCATCCCGAAAGCGAGCAGAGCGTCCAATGCCCGGCCCCTTTCCGGTGCAGGTCCAAGTTGTTCGCGGCAACCTCTTGTATATCGAAAAGAAGGATCTTCCTTCCGCGATGCTGAACCGGTTGCTTCGCCTTGGGGCATTTCAGAACCCCGAATTCTACAAGGCGCAAGCAATGCGGCTTCCCACTTTCAACAAGCCGCGAGTCATCGCCTGTGGCGAGGAACTTGCCAACCACATTGCCCTGCCACGTGGTTGTCTGGCAGAGGTCATCGAGCTATTGAAATCGCACCGCATCAAGCCCATCGTTAGGGACGAACGGTTCATTGGTCGTCCGATCGAAGTAGAGTTCTCCGGCCGACTGCGCCCGTTACAGCAGGATGCCGCTGATGGTCTTGCGCAGCACGATGAGGGGATTCTCTGTGCTCCCACTGCTTTTGGCAAGACGGCTGTCGCAGCATGGCTGATTGCGTCACGGAAGGTGAACACATTGATCTTGGTGCATCGTCAACAGTTGCTGGACCAGTGGCATGCAAGATTGGCAATGTTTCTCGGTCTTCCCGCAAAGTCAATCGGCCAAATCGGGGGAGGGGCAGCCAAACGGAGTGGCTGTGTGGATATTGCCATCCTTCAAAGCGCCCACGACAAGGAAGGCGTGAAAGACTTCGTGGCAGAGTATGGTCAAGTGATTGTTGACGAATGTCACCATTTGTCGGCGTTTACTTTTGAGCAGGTGATGAGGCAGGCGAAAGCGAAGTACGTCGTCGGATTGACAGCAACTCCAGAGCGGAAAGACGGGCATCATCCCATCATCTATATGCAGTGCGGCCCGATTCGATTCACGCTCAGCGCCCGCTCAATGACGGCAGCTACGCCGTTCGAGCATGAAGTAGTTCCACGGTTGACGGACTTTTCCTTGCCGCTTGAACAAACCGATATGACGATTCAGGAAGTGTACGCCGCAATCGTAGATGATCGCGTCCGCAATGAACTGATCCTTACCGATCTCATCCAGGCAACTACAGATGGGCGCTCACCGCTGCTGCTTACCGGCAGAACTGAGCACTTGAAATACTTCGAAACGGAGCTTGCTGGCAAGGTGAACAATGTGTTTACGCTGAAGGGTGGCATGGGCAAGAAACAACGACGATCGATAGCAGAGGCAATCGCGGCTGTGCCAGAGTGCGACCCCAGAATCATTCTGGCGACCGGCAGTTACATCGGTGAAGGGTTCGACGACGCTCGCTTGGATACGCTCTTTCTGGCGATGCCCATTTCCTGGAAGGGAACGCTACAGCAATACGTAGGGCGTCTCCACCGACTTCATGACGCCAAGCGTGTTGTGCGAGTCTACGATTACGTGGATTCCAACGTCCTTATGCTGGGGCGAATGTACGCGCGTCGCCTGAAAGGTTACAACCTGATCGGCTACACGATCCGGGACGCCAGCAACGGAACGTCGTTCTTTTAGCCGGTTGAAAATACACCTTCCAAAGAGCCTTTGATCAACGGAGAAACATGACGCAACGGGCAGTCGCCCGGCGGTCGGGGACCGCGATTCCGAATCCCGGAGGAGCAGAGAAGTGGCGCGCGGCGACTCTGTTGGGAATTGAGCAGATACTGCGCTAGGACGCGCAGATGATTCAACTCTTTCTCCGTTTTGTAATGTCATTTGGGAGCTTTTATGACCAGGCAATGAATTCGCAAAAGGGGCAGCAAGTCTGACGATTGGTACAACATTGCGAAATGAGAGTTTTGGCACCGGTTCCGGACAAGAGTCTGAAACAGAATCGTTACCGCCGATAGTAGCCGGTGTTCGACTCCCGCAGTCGAGCATCGTGAAAACCGCGACTCAGCTAAGCCGGGCGGTCTCGCCGTCATACCTTTTCAATCACGCGATCAGAACGTTTCTTTTCGGCTCTTTGATCGGGCGGGCACAGGGACAGAAAGTCGACGAAGAAGTTCTGTACCTTGCGTGTATTTTGCATGACTTGGGCTTAACCGAACGCTTCGGAGGGGATCTCCCCTTCGAGATTCAGGGAGCGGAAGCAGCAAAAGAGTTCCTCGAACACCACGGATATGCCAACGACAAGGCGGGAATCGTGTGGGACGGGATCGCCATGCACGCGTCTCCTATTGGACATTACAAGCAGCCCGAGATCAGGCTAGTCGGAGAAGCGGCTGGGGCTGACGTCATCGGACCAGATTCTTCACAGATAAAAAAGGCGGAGGTCGATGAGATCATGAGAGTGTTCCCCCGGATGGAATTCAAGAACTCATTTCTGAAGACGTGCGCAAACGTGGTCCGGAAGCACCCCGGAGGAGCGAGTCGCTCTTTTATGCAAGACATCGGCGAGCGCTACGTAGCAGAATTTCATCCACGGAATTTCTGCGATCTTGTTCTTCAGGCGCCCTTCTCCGAATAGAGTTGCCGCTCCACCGATCTAGTAAGCGTCCCCGGGGGCCGACCATCATCCCGAACCAACTGGATCGGGATTAAATTGACAGCGCAGACGAGATTGCGGAGCGAGGCAATCTCGCGGAGCTAATCTGTCTCTGGACGGAATGCTCGTGATACTCATTGGTGATCTGTTTCCAGTCGTGGAGAAGTACTCCGGGTGCGTTGCGCGTACGCGATTATTGGCTAAAAGCCCACACGTTGCAGCATGTCTCGGAAAGTGACGTCCGAATGGAGATCGTCGAACGCAGGCTCAACATTCAGAAAATTCATATTAGGATCGCCTTCCTCATAAGC
>WNGP01002127.1_pt1 | contig 16515 bp, 17 predicted proteins | sample 5407671 | NCBI WGS metagenome assembly WNGP01 (sample SAMN13153381, study PRJNA577476) | soil metagenome | isolation source: 40 cm soil or saprolite under Garry oak tree replicate 2 | place: USA:California | collected 2016-06-15 | reverse complement strand
GCAAACTCCTCTTCGATACCGAGCGTGTAGGTGTGCTCCTTCTTCATCCAAGCGGAAGGAAAACATCCGCAGATTTTGCAGATTTACACAGATTATTTCAGAACAGAGCGAGACCTCCTTTGATCTGCGAAAATCTGCGCAATCTGTGGACACACTTCAGTCGAGTTCGCCCAGCGAACGCTTCGTCACGGCAGCTTGGAGAAATTTGCCCCAGCTTAAATTGTCGCGACCGGGCACGTGTTCGCGCGCTTTGCGGATCGCCATTTCCGATACTGCTTCAACCACCCACTCAAAATTCGCCTGGCCGACATTGGCGGCTTCGGCATCCGGAGCCGGGTTGCAAAAGTCGATCGCGACCGGAACGCCGTCGCGAATTGCGAACTCAACCGTGTTCAAATCGTAACCGAGATATTCGTTTAACCGCAGCACGCCTTGTTCGACTTTTTCGAGGATCTTGCGCGGCGTGTTCCATTCCGTTTGATAACGCAAGTGATACGGATGCCGCGGCTCATACGGCATGATGCGGACATGGCGCTGATCGATCGAGTAACAGCGGAAGTACATGTCGAACTTCACTTCCTCCTGGAGCATCATCACGAGCTGACCGGTCTCGTTGTAGGCCCGGTAAAATTCTTCCGGGTTGTGCAGTCGATAAACATTTTTCCAACCGCCGCCCGCGAACGGTTTAAAAAACGCCGGCCAGCCGACGTAGTTAAAAATTCCTTCCCAATCGAGCGGATATTCCAGATTGCGAAACGATTTCTCGTTTGTGTCCGGCGGTGGCTGGTTCGATGGGAGCAATACCGTCCGCGGAACGGCGACGCCGATTTTCGTCGCGAGCGCGTTGTTGAAGAATTTTTCGTCCGCGCTCCACCAAAACGGATTGTTCATCACCGCGGTGCCGGTCAGGGCGGCGTTTTTCAGCCACGCCCGATAGAACGGTACGTCCTGCGAAATCCGATCGATCACCACGTCGTAGCCACACGGTTCGCCTTGAATCACTTTGTCGATCTTGACGAACTCCGCCACGATGTCGCGCCCGCCCGTCTTCTGGTTTACCCGCTCGATAAACGCCGGCGGGAAGCTGTGTTCCTGGCCAAATAGGATTCCGATTTTTTTCATGCCAACTAAGACTTGTCATTTCGAGCGAAGCCGAAGGCGAAGTCGAGAAATCTCTGAATATTTCAGAAACAGCAAGAGGTGTCTCGACTTCGCTCGACATGACAGACTTTCAGAATCTTTTCGGATGCCAATCGGGTTTTTTTAGACTGCCTTCGCCTTTGTAGTCGAAAAGCTTGTAAACCGGGGCAAGCAAGACGCCCGGCCCTTTTGGGTCGATGCCCATATCAAAATCGAGTTTGTCGTCCAGAAAATAAATGTCGCCATGACCGCGCATGGAAAAAAGTCTTCCAGCGACTTCGAAATTTTCAGTGTGAATGATCCCTTTTTGAACGGTGAAATCAGCGCTCGCATTCCGAGCGATGCTGTAGCCCGCGCCCGGAACAACCAGATTCAAAATTCCCGAGAGCGGTCCGAACACCGGAATGGCGAACACGTCGCCGTTGGCCACGTTCATCTTGCCGCTGCCTTGCATTGCTCGCGAGTTGTCGCCGAGACCGGTGAAATCGTAAGTGCCGCCGAGCTGACCGTGCGCGGTTTTGTAGTTGTAGTAAAGATCAGTCAGTTGTGGGAAATCCACACCGTCGACCGCCAGTGTGGCGTGATAACGAGGATCGCCGTGCGCCAGCGAAATGTCGGCGTTGCCGCGCACGTTCCCGGCAAAGAGTCCGCCTCGAAGATCGACAATCTGCAGATGATCGTTGGTGAAAAGAAGTCGTCCGGCGATTCTGTCGAACGGCAAAGTCTTGCCTAGAAAAACGTAATCCATCCCGGCCGGCGCATCGACATTGACCTCAAGTCGCGTTCCTTTGCCTCCGCCAAATTGTTAGACGCCGTTCGCCGTGATCGTCGGCGGCTGATGAAATTCATAAGGCGCGACATTCTTGGGCAGATCAGGATCGATCCAAAAGGCGACTTCCGCCGGGCGAACATTCGCTTTGATGTTCGAGACACGCACTTCGTGTTTGGGAAAGTCGTAAGTAAAAGCTCCGGTGCCAACGCCTTCGTCGCGCACGATCCGGAAATTTTCATAAGTGACCGCGCCGTCAGCGAAATGCACTTTCCCGGTAGCGCTGTTCATCCATTGACCGCGAAACCGGGTGCGATCGAGCGTGATGTTTCCGTCGCCTTGCCAGCTTTCCGGATGTCGATCTTTTCCGCGAATAGCGAGTTGAATCACCGGCGGGCGCGAGCATTCCCACTCCGCCAAGAATTCCTGTATCTCCGGCGGGACGAACGGCCGCAATTCACCCGGCGCCAGCGGCCCGTCGATGTTTAACCGAAACTCGTTAGGCGCTTCAAACACTTCCGCGTGAAGATCGCCGGTTGGATGCCGAATCCGGATATCGCGCAACCAAGTCCGCTCGCCGTCCCAGGAAAATTCCGCGCGGCATTGCGAGAGCGGCAAATTTTTGTAGGCGAGATTCTCGACGGCGGCGTGGCCAATCAGTTTTATCTGCGGCTTCTCGCCGGCAAAATTCGCCGAACCCGAAACGTCGATGACCGCCGGCGAATTGAACGTCGCGTCAGCCAGCGCGCCGCCGGCGTCGGCAGCTTCGAGCAATGTTTTGAGATCGAGGCTGCTGCGAGCTTGAAAGTTTGCGGCGTTAGTTTGCCGGCTCCAGTTTGCAGTCGCGGCAAAGCCGCCCAGGCGGTCGTTCCATTCACATCGCGAAACGTGGAGCGTCTGATTACTCCACTCCGCCGACGCGATAAAGTCGCGCATCTCGTAGTCCTTTCGCTTCAGCAAATTACCCTGCAGGGTTGCTTCTCCGCGCGCATCTTCGAGTTGAGCGAGGTCGCCGCTGAATTTCACCTGTAGTGAAGGCGGACCGCTTGGAAAATTAAATCGTTGCAGTTCTGTCACGATCCGACGCACGATCGATAATCGTTTTTGCCGTTCCTCTTCCGACAACGGCGGCGACGGCTGATAATCCGCCCGTTTAATCAATTGACCGGTGGCTGAGACGCGCACGCCACAGAAAATTCCCTCCGCCTGACTGACGTAAATTTGTTCCGGTGGAAAATAAATGTAGGCGTGAAATTTTTGCAGCTGTGGCTGCTCGGTTTTGCCTTGGGGACCTTTCAGCGGAAGCGTGACCTCGGCATTGCGAATGTCGAGGGCGTTGAGAAATGGCTGGTGATGAAAAAAAGCGGCGTAATTGATATCGAGCACGATTTCGCTGATGAACGCGAGCGTGTTAGTGCGGTCTCTATAACTAAAGATGCGCACATTGCGCGCGACCAGGCCGCGAAATGGATTGAGCGTGAGATGGCCTATCGACGCTTCAACACCGCGGCGGTGCAATTCCTCCACAATCCGCGAGCGCCATTGGCGGCCGAAGCCTTTTCGCGCCATATACCACCCACCGCCGATCGCAGCCGCAATCAGGAGAACAACCGCGACGCGCAAAATGGAAATCGCCAGCCGGCGCGCGAAGGTCGATGGGCGATCTTGCGCACCCTCAACAGGCTTGGATCTGTCAACAACAGTTGGCATTAGCGATCTTGTACAGAGCCACAGAAGAACACAGATTTACACAGATTTTTGCAGGGGAGCTCTCAATCGCTTTCATCTGCCCTTCATGTGTGTGAATCTGTGGCAATGACGATTTCGGATCTGCCAGCGATTAATGCGTCTCTCAACGCTGTAAGCACCATTTTCATTTCGGCGGGCTGGTTTTGGATCCGTCGCAACCTCTGGCAGCGACACGTGCCGTGCATGATCATCGCCCTGATCGCATCGACCGGTTTCCTCGTCGGTTACATCGTCTATCACCTGCACGCCGGTGAGAAATCCTCCGGCTACACCGGCTTAGTCGCGTGGATTTATTTCCCGATTCTGATCACGCACATTTTGCTCGCGTTCGTCACCTTGCCGCTGGTGATCGTGACGCTCGTGCCAGTTTTCCAACGCCGCTGGGATCGACATCGCCGGCTCGGCCGGTGGACGATGCCGATCTGGCTCTATGTTTCGGTCACCGGCGTCTTCGTTTATCTCATGCTCTACCATTGGTTTCCGCCGCCCAATCTTGCACTTGGCCGGTAGTTGATGTTTGCTCAAGGACGGAGGCGGCGCTGCAAAATAAGCCATGGTGACGATCGCGACATTCAACGAGCCGGACAAGGCGAAGCGTCTGAAGCAGCGCTTTCAACAGGCCGGAATCAAAGCGGACATTCATAACGAGGGTCATCTTCAGCAGGTCGCCTTCATGTCGCGCCCGCAGGCCAATGCCAAGGTCATGGTGGACGACGCCGATTTCGAACGCGTGCAAAATTTAATGATCGAATGGGAAACGAAAGATCCCGACGTGGCTGCGGCCATCATTCGCTGCCCGCAATGCGGATCCTCGAACATCGAGTATCCGCAAATGACGCGGAAGTTCCTGACTCCAGCATTGGTCGGGCTGCTGTGTGCGATGAAAGTCATTCCCAAGGAATTTTATTGCCAGGACTGTCATTACACTTGGAGCAACGAGGAAGAACGCACCATCGGACGGCTCTGGCACCGGTTCTTCCCGGGACGCGAGGAAGCGACCTAGTTTTCCCGCGCGTCGCAGCTGGAAATTGGCCGCGCCCACGACAAAATTACCCCCCGCGCTATTTAATCCATGAAGTGGTTCTTCGTCCTGTTTCTGGCAATCATCATCTTCGGCGGCGCCGCCTGGTTCGGGTACAATTTTGTTTTCAAAGAAGATATCCAGGTCCGCAAAGAACAGCGCGGTGAGGTCACTCCCGAACCGAGACTTGACCTGACGCTGCCGGAATTTGAGGCGGCCGCCAAATTGCGGCAGGACGGGAAAATTCCGGAAGCGCGCGCAGCGCTCACCGCGTTTATCCAAAAATATCCGAGCGGTCAGCACGCCGAAGAAGCCAAGGATTTGTTAGGCGAAGTGAACGTCGACATCCTCCTTTCGCGCACGCCGTCGCCCGAAAAAGAGGAATACGTCGTCAAACCTGGCGACGTTTTGCAGAGGGTCGCGCACAAGGTGAAATCGACGCCGGAGCTCATCATGCGCATGAACAATCTGAACGGAACAATGCTTCACATCGGAGAGCACTTGCTCATCTCGCATCCCGATTTCGCCATCGTCGTTCAGCGCAAACCAAAACTGCTCGTGGTTCTCAATCACGGTGGCTTTTTCAAGCAATATCATTTGCAGGAGGAAAAATTGCCGGCCAAACAGCCGTCCAAAGTCACGACCAAAGTTGCCGAAGTGATGGCGTGGAACGGTGGCAAGCGTGTCGGCTTCGGCACCAAAGAATTTATCGGCAGCACGCGCTGGATCCGGCTCAGTTCGCAGGCTTACACGATTTATTCCGTGCCGGATTCGGCGCATCCGGCATTGTCCCAGCCGCCGCCTCCGCAAGGACTTGGCCTCGCCGCGGCAGACGTGGAAGAATTAAGCAGCCTGGTCAACAAACAGACCCCGGTCACGATTACCGATTAGCGCGATGGACCTGCAACCACTCGATTTTGAAAAGCCGATCGTTGAACTGGAACGGCGCTTGCAGGAGTTGAAGGCGCATTCGCGCGAGCACGATGTCGATCTTGGTTCGGAAGTGGAAGCGATCGAAACCAAGTTGCGCGACACGCGTCGCCAGGTTTATGGCAACTTGAGCGCGTGGCAGCGCGTCCAAATCGCGCGGCATGTGCAACGACCGTTCGCGCTCGATTATGTTGAGCGTTGTTTCACTGGTTGGACCGAGCTGCACGGCGACCGGCATTTCGCCGATGACAAAGCGATGCCGAGCGGACTTGCCATGCTCGATTCGCAGCGTTGCGTCGTCATCACGCACCAGAAAGGCCGCAACACCAAAGAGAATGTGATGCGCAATTTTGGTTGCGCGCATCCCGAAGGCTATCGCAAAGCGCTTCGACTGATGCGCCTCGCGCAAAAGTTCAAGATGCCGGTCATTTCGTTGATCGACACCCCGGGTGCGTTTCCAGGAATCGGTTCCGAAGAACGCCACATTTCGGAAGCGATCGCGGTCAATCTGCGGGAGATGATGAATTTGCGAGTGCCGATCATCGCAGCTGTGATCGGTGAAGGCGGATCGGGCGGCGCGCTCGGCATTGGCGTCGCGGACCGCGTTTTGATTTTGGAAAACGCGTATTACTCCGTGATCAGTCCCGAAGCCTGCTCGGCAATTTTGTGGCGCGACCGGCGTCACGCGCCCGAAGCCGCCGAAGCGCTCAAACTGACCGCGCAGGATTTGTTAAAACTTAACGTCGTCGATGAGATCGTGGACGAACCAGAAGGCGGCGCGCACCGCGATTATGAAACGGCGGCGACGAATCTAGGCAGGGCGTTGCGGCGAAACTTGGAGCATCTTAAAGGGACGGAAGTCGACGAGTTGCTGAAAAAGCGCTACAAGAAATTTCGGAAACTCGGCAATTTCGCCGAGCCGAAAACGAGTTCAGCGCGTTCATAATTAGTGATGCGACTTGGAGATTATTCGCCGCCGCGAATCCGTCCTTTGGCGGATCGATCTTGTGCTGTCATCCCGAGCGAAATGCCAGTGCGGCTCGCACCGAGCGATCTCGCAATCGAAGCTTGGACCACAGAAGCTAATCTGCGTGACCAACGCGTGTGTAAGAGATCCTTCTCCCGCGGCTGCGGGATCAGGATGAGAGCGCGGAAGATTGCTGGTCTTGTTGCGATCCTATCAGTCGTGCCCATCGCAAATTGTTTCGCCGCTTCAGCCGGACCAGCGGCGGGTTTCAGTTTTTATCGCGACACCCTCGCGTTCGCGAACACAACCGTATTCGCCTACGAACAGGGCAAAATCGTTTCTCACCGCAATTTCTTTGAAAGGAAGAAACCGGACCGCTACACGCGCCGCTGTTTCGTCATGAGCCGGACCGTCGAGCAGTTTTACAAGTTCGCGCAGTTCGATCCGAACTCTCCATCGTTAGATGAGAGCGAACTGCACAAACGCATTCGAGCGGTCACGCGGAAGCAACCATGGCACGATCCATTGCCGCCGGAAAAGCGAATCGTCATTCCCGGTTATCGCAATTTGCGCGAAATGAGTCAGGCGCACACCAGGCTCATGCAGAGAAACATCGGTCTCGGCTGGGTCGCTTATCTACGGCCGGGCAATTTCCGGATGTTTTATTTGCACAACAAAGACTATCAGGAAAAAACGCATGAAGAGCTGGAGCAAACGCTCGCCCGCGGCGAATTTTTCATCGCCTACCTCTCGGACTATCCGATTCTCCACATCAATCATTCCGTTCTTGTTTACACTCACGACGGCAAGCGATCAGCCGACGGCACTGATCATTATCTTGTCTACGATCCGAATCATTCCGACGCGCCGCGTCATTTGACATGGCTGCCGGCGAAACGTGAATTTAGTTACGAGAAAGATCAGGAATTCGTCGGCGGTTTCGCCCGCGTCTTTCACGTTTACGGCAAGTTTTTGCAGTAATTTCCATCACGCGATCGGACGCGGCGGAAATAAAAATCGCAGCGCCGGCTCGACCCGCGTCGCCCAGGCCGCTTCGCTGTGGCCAGCGCCTTCCACTTCGAGATACTTAAGATCGACATCCAGCTGCCAGCCTTCGTCGACCAAGCAATCGCGTAACTCGCGCGCTTGTTCCCATCCCGGCTCGGCAGTGCCGGTATCGAGCCAGATTTTAAGCGGCGGTTTTTCGGCCAGGATTCCGACCAGCCGGAAAATCGCGAAATCGTCCCACCAAATCGAGGGCGACATCACGATTAAACGAGAAAACGTCTCTGAAAATAAAATTCCCATCGCCAGTGTCGCCAGCCCACCGAGCGACGATCCTCCGAGTCCGGTAAATTCGGCTTCTGCCTTGGTCCGATATTTTCTGTCGATGAATGGCTTGAGTTCCTCGATCAAAAATTGGCCGTAAATTCGGGCGAGCCCGCGGCTGCGTTTTCTTGGATGGTCCTTCGGCTCGATTACGCCCGGCGTCGGCGCGTATTCATGGATCCGTTCTTCGCCGATGTTTGCCACCGCCACGATGATGAGCGGCTCGACCAGTTTATGTCGGATTAATCGCTGTGCGGTCTCATCAACGCCCCACTCAACTTCGCCAAACGAAGTCGCGGCATCGAAAACATTTTGCCCGTCGTGCAAATATAAAACCGGGTAACGTCTTCGCGAAAAACGACTATAGCCGGGCGGCAAATAGACCAGCACGTCGCGGCGATTTCCGAGAACCTTCGAATGAAAAGCGCGATGCCGTTTAATGTTTCCGGTCAGAGTGTGTTTCGGTTTCAAAACCAGACGCTTCTAAGTCATTCCGAGCTAAAGTGCCAATCCGGCTCGGACCGAGGAATCTCTTACTATTTCCGAATCCGAATTAATTTTAGATTGAGAGATTTCTCGACTTCGCCTCCGGCTTCGCCCGAAATGACAAACGAAGATGAACGAACGCTATATCAAATGGTACACACCGTGGTTGAGCCGCGAGTTTGAAATGCTCGCGTTCGGAAACGACGGCGGTCTGCCATTGATCATCTTCCCGACTTCCTTCGGCAGTTATTATCAAACCAAAGATTTTGGGCTCGTCGGTTCAGTCGCGAGCTATGTCGATGCTGGCAAAGTCACCGTTTATTGCCCGGACGCGATCGATCTGGAAAGTTTCTACAACAAGAAAATTCATCCGGCCGATCGAATGAAAACGCACAACGCTTATGAAAATGTGATCGTGCGCGATGTGTTCGATCTCGCGCGGCGTGAATGTCGCTGCCATCGCGTGGCCGTTTGCGGCGCGAGTCTCGGCGCGTATCACGCCGCCAACATCGCCTTTCGCCATGCGGATTTGGTCGGCTATCTCATTAGCTTAAGCGGCTCGTTCGACATCAGCGATTTTTTCGATGGCTATTACGACGACAACATTTATTTCAACAGTCCGTTTCATTATCTACCGAACACGACCGACCCGTGGAAATACAATCACATGGGCATCGTCATTGGCACCGGCGAATGGGACAACACCCGTCACGAATCATACCGGCTCTCGGAAATTCTGAACTCGAAAGGCATCCAGCACTGGCTCGATGACGGCAAATGGCGCGGCCACGATTGGAATTACTGGCGCGACATGCTGCCGTATTATTTGTCGAAGTTGTGACGGGCTCGAACGGCCGGAACAAATCGGTAAACGAGAATCGGCGGTCGGAAATTCTTCTCGGCGCGCACATGTCGAGCAGTGGCGGCGTGCACACCGCAATCGAGCGCGGCTGTTCGATCAAGTGCACCGCCATTCAGATGTTCGTGAAGAACAATATGCAATGGTTCGCGCGCCCGCTCACACGCCAGGAAATCCGGGCGTTTTGCGATCGTGTCCAACGCGGCGACTTGTTGTCGATCTTTGCCCACGCGAATTATCTGATCAATCTCGCGGCCACAAATCCGCAGTTTCACGCCAATTCCATCCGCGCCTTGTCTGAAGAGCTCACCCGCGCGCATCAACTCGAGCTGCCGTTTTTGGTTCTTCATCCCGGCGCGCATCTCGGCGTTGGTGAAGAAGCCGGCCTCGAAAAAATTGTCGACTCGGTCAATCGCGTCTTTCGAAAAATCCCAAAATTGAAGACGCGCATCGCGGTCGAAACGACCGCCGGCCAGGGCTCGTGTCTGGGCCACAGATTCGAGCAGATCGCTTACATCATCCAAAATGTGCGCGAGCCGGAGCGACTTTGTGTTTGTCTCGACACCGCGCACATTTTCGCCGCCGGTTACGACATCGGGAATGAAGCCGGGATCAAGAAAACATTTCGCGAATTCGATCGCGTAATCGGATTCAACCGTCTCGCCGCCATTCACGTGAACGATTCCAAAACCGTGCGCGGTTCGCGGGTGGATCGACACCAGCACATCGGAAAGGGCCAGATCGGTCTGGACGCATTCCGCTTTATTATGCGCGACCGGCGATTTCGAAAAATCCCAAAGGTTCTCGAAACGCCGAAAGGCAAGGAATTGCATGAAGACGTCGCGAACATGAAAACGCTGCGTGGACTGCTGAAAACACCACGCACGGGTAGGAGCGATTGACTCAATCGCCAGCGGGCGGTTCGGTGAACCGCCCCTACCTAGCTAATCAGCCGGATCGCCAGCGGATATCGATAAAGCTTGCCTTCGCTGGCCTGGATCGAAGCGACGATGACAAAAATAATGTTAAGAATATGCAGCAGAATCAGGATTGGAATGCCGATCAAGACAATGATCAAAATCGCCGCGATCGCGTTCCAGATCAGCATCGAAATCTGAAAGTTCATCGACTCTTTGCCGTGGGCGTCGATCTCCGGCGAATCCTGACGCTTGGCCAGCCAGACGATAAGCGGGCCAACAATGTGACCCGCGACCGGCACTAAGAATCCCACCAAAGCGGTTGCGTGCGCAAGTATGCACCACGTGCGCACAGTTGAAGATGTCGATGTTGTCGTTGTCGCTGGTTCCATAAGTTATCCTTGCACTCGCTCGATCTGGGCACCGAGCTCGCTCAGTTTTTCATCCAAATGTTCGTAGCCGCGATCAATGTGGTAAACGCGGCTGACGTCTGTAATTCCGTCCGCCTTCAATCCAGCAAGGACCAAGGCGGCCGACGCGCGTAAATCGCTCGCCATCACCGGCGCGCCAAAGAGACGATCGACGCCTTGGATAACGGCAGTTGGACCCTCAAGATCGACGTGTGCGCCCATGCGCTTGAGCTCTGCCACGTGCATGTAGCGTTGCGGAAAAATGTTTTCTGTGATGACGCTAATGCCGCCAGTCGTGGAAAGAAGTGCGCACATTTGTGCCTGCATATCGGTCGGAAAACCGGGATAAGGTTCGGTCGCAAGTTCGAGCGGCGTTGCCACGCCGTTGGGCGACACCGTAATTGAATTCTCGGACGATTCGATTTTGAATCCGCAATTACTCAGCGCCTTGGTTACGGCTTCAACGTGCTTTGGCTCGACGCGTTTGACCGTAATTCCGTTTCCACAAATTGCCCCTGCCACGAGAAATGTTCCGGCCTCGATCCGGTCCGGGATGATGTCGTGCTCAGCGCCGTGCAATTCCTTGACGCCTTCAACGATGATCCGGCGGGTGCCGGCGCCTTCAATCTTCGCGCCCATCTTGTTCAGGAAATTCGCAAGATCGACAACTTCCGGTTCCTGAGCGGCGCCTTCAATCACGGTCGTTCCCTCAGCCAGCACGGCCGCCATCATCACGTTGTCGGTCCCGAGAACAGTGGGCCCAAATTTACCGCGCAAATTGATCACCGCGCCGGTGAGTTTCGGCGCAAACACTTTTATATTGCCTGCTTCCACGCGAACGGCAGAACCGAGCGCTTCGAATCCCTTCAAATGCAAATCAATCGGCCGATCGCCAATGACGCAACCGCCCGGCAGCGAAACCGTCGCCTCTTTGCACCGGCCAAGGAGCGGACCAATCACGCAAACCGACGCGCGCATTTTGCGGACGACATCGTAGGGAGCGATCGAATCTATTTTTGCGGCCGCGACTGCGACGGTGCCGCTGGCGCGTTCGACCTCCGCGCCGAGGTGCTTCAAAATTTGCAGCATGTAGTGCGTGTCGCTCAGATCGGGCACGCGCCGAATCGTGCACGGCTCGCGAGTGAGAAGCGTCGCCGCCAGAATCGGCAGAGCAGAATTTTTCGAGCCGCTGATTTTGATCGATCCGCTCAGCGGACGCCCCCCGTGGATCCGGATTTTATCCATACCTGGCTAAGACAAAGCGTGTGATACCTGAATAGTCCCTTTTCGACTCAATGTCGTGGTATTTTTTTTGACGAAAGAGCTCGGACAGTCCTTCAGCCTGACCGACCGCAATTTCCAGTGCGAGCAAACCGCCTGGTTCGAGATGCGACGGCGCTTGCTCGATTAGTCTTCGCACCAACTCATCGCCCGCCGGTCCGGCAAAAAGCGCTACCTCGGGATCGTGCCGGACCTCGCGCGAGAGCAGATGCCGATCTTGCATGGAGATATATGGAAGATTCGCCGCGATTAGGTCGAATCTTTCAGCCAAATTTTCGAGAAGATCGCTTTGTTGGAAGTGGATCCGCTCGCTCAATCCGAGTCGCGCCGCGTTTTCACGGGCGAGCCCGAGTGCGTCCTCAGAAATGTCGACCGCGTAAATTCCTGCAGACGGAAATTCTTTCGCCAAACTCAGGGCGATCACTCCGCTGCCTGTTCCAACATCAACGATCCTCGATTCTCGATTCTCGATTCTCGATTGCAGGAGTTCGACGAGCTCTTCGGTTTCCGGTCGCGGCACCATCGCGCGTTTGTCGATCAGGAATGTCTGGCCGCAAAATTCGACCGTGCCTAGCAAATGCTGGAGCGGTTCGCCTTGCCCTCGGCGCTTCACCAGATCGCGCAGTGGCGCCAGTTCCGCATCATCAAGCGGACGCTCGAACTCGAGATAAAGCTCCATCCGCGTGCGCCCGAGGACGTGCGCAAGCAAGTGTTCCGCGTTCAATCGCGGGTTGTCGATCTTGTGCTTTCGGAAATACGCCGTCGTCGATTGCAGGACTTCGAGCAGGGTCTTCGTTTTTGTCATGTCGAGCGATGTCGAGACATCTCTAGATATTTCAGAAATAGTAAGAGATTTCTCTACTTCGGTCGAAATGACAGAAGGAGAGTGCTCACGCCGAAATCGACGACTCTTTCAACCGCTCCGCCATATCGGCTGCTTGGAGCGCGCGAATCATCTCGTCGAGGTCGCCATCAATCACGCGATCTAAATTATAGAGCGTTAGTCCGATACGGTGGTCGGTCAGCCGGTTTTGGGGAAAATTGTAGGTGCGAATTTTTTCTTCGCGCCCGCCTGAGCCGATCTGACTCTTGCGCACGGCGCTATATTTTGCCGCTTCCTCCTGCTGCTGCCGTTCTAGCAATCGCGCCCGCAAGATCGATAATGCCTTTTCCTTGTTCTTGAGCTGACTGCGACCGTCCTGGCAACGAACAATCGTTCCGGTTGGAATGTGCATGACTTGGACAGCCGAGTCGGTCGTGTTGACGCCCTGTCCGCCAGGACCGCCGGAGCGGGAAACTTCAATCCGTAAATCTTCCGGCTTCAATTCAACATCCACATCTTCCGCTTCGGGCAAGACTGCGACCGTGGCCGTGGAAGTGTGGATGCGCCCCTGCGCTTCAGTTGCCGGCACCCGCTGAACGCGGTGCACTCCGCTTTCGTAACGCAATTTTCGAAAGACGGATTCGCCCGAAACTTTGAAGATCGCCTCTTTTAACCCGCCCAGCTCCGCCGGGCTCGATTCGAGATCTTCGGTCTTTAATCCGGCCGACTCGGCGTAGCGCTGATACATCCGGTAAAGATCGGCCGCGAAAATCGCGGCTTCGTTTCCGCCAGTGCCGGCGCGAATTTCGACAATCGCGTCGCGGTTTTCGTTTTCGTCCGGCGGCAGCAACGCAATTTGCAATTCGCGCTCGAGCTTAGCCACACGCCTTTCCAAATCCGGAATCTCGTCGTCCGCCATCGCCGCGATCTCAACGTCGCGCGAGGTCGCCAGCTCACGATTGTCGTCGAGCTGCTTGCGCGCCGTTTCGAGTTCGTCCCATTTCGCGAGTACGCCCTTAGTGCTGGCGTGTTCGCGCCTGAGTTCGCCGGCGCGTTTGCGATTCTCGAAAAGACGCGGGTCCGCGATTTCGCGTTCGAGCTGCTCGAAGCGTTCCCGTTTGCGTTGGATGAGAGGATCAAAGTCCATGAGTGTGTAGTGGCGGCTGTGTCAGCCGCGCAAAGAAGGCGCTTGGCACAAGCGCCTCTACAATCAGCTAACCTTTCTTGCCCGAGCGCACGGCTTTGGTGCTGCCGTAGCGCTTGGCGAATTTTTCGACGCGGCCGGCCGTGTCCACAAATTTCTGTTCGCCGGTGAAAAACGGATGACAAGCGGCGCAAATACCGATTCTAATGTCACGGCGCGTCGAGCGGGTATGATAGACCGCTCCGCACGCGCAAACGATATCTGTCTCGTGATATTCTGGGTGAATGCCTGCTTTCATCGTCAAAAATGAGCGCCGAATGTAACCGCGTGGGCATTTTACGCAAGCGATGAAGCTGAAAGATGAATTGTCGAAACGGTGGCAAGCGATTCTCGCTCAAAAGCGCGACGCGCCCGCAATTTTCAACAGTCGCGGCCGGCTCGTTTTCACATTTCGGGGAATCGACGAACGCGCGCGCGATTTTGAATCAAAGATCGAGAGCTTCGACGCCGGCAGCGTCGTGGCAATCCACATTGGGAATCACGAAGATTGGCCTTCGATCCTGATTGCGTGTTTGCGCCGCGGCGTGGTCGTTCTCCCACTCGACCAATCGATTAGTGATCAACAGCGGGACGCGGCACTGAAGACTTGCAAGGTGTCCGGCATTGCCGCTGCTGACGCCTCTGCCGGCAGGAATATCGAAATTGTGCCGATGAGCATTTCGGCAGCTACAACTAACTGGGGCAAAAACCGACCGTCGCTTCTAAAGTTAACTTCGGGGACCACGGCCGCACCGCGCGCGATTCGGTTTCGCAGCGAGCAACTCCTGGCCGATTGCGATCAGATCTGCGAGACGATGGGAATCTCCGATGTCGATGTTAACTTCGGCGTCATTCCGGTTTCGCATTCCTACGGTTTCAGCAATCTCTTGACGCCGCTAATCGCGCGCGGCGTGGCAATGGTTTTGAGCCAGGACCGAACCCCGCGCGCTGTTCTTAACGATCTCGCAAAGACGGATGCGACCGTCTTTCCCGGCATGCCGGTCTTCTATCAAGCGTTTTGTGAAATGAAAGATGTTCCGGTGCTGCCAAAGCTTCGGCTTTGCATTTCCGCTGGTGCGCCCCTGCCGATTACGGTCCCGAAAAAATTCCGGGAAAGATTCGGATTGCCGATCCATTCCTTCTATGGCGCGTCAGAATGCGGCGGGATTTGTTACGATCGCGAGGCAAAGAACGAGATCGAAGGTTTCGTCGGCTCCCCGATGAAGGATATCGCTCTTGAAAAGATCGATCCCAGCGCAGAGGCGAGTCAGGTCCGCGTCCGAAGCGCGGCCGTAGGCGACGGTTATTTTCCCGAGCCGGACGAAGAAAAATTGGGCGACGGTGTTTTCGTTCCCGACGATCTGCTCGCGCGTCGCGGCTCCGGATTCAAAATCGTCGGACGCGTTTCGGACGTGATCAATGTGGCCGGAAAAAAAGTGAACCCAGCGGAGATCGAAGAAGCGTTGCTCCGGTTTCCAGGCGTTCGTCAGGCGGTTGCGTTTGGACGTCCCGCAGGCGCGGGATTCCGCAACGAAGAAGTGGCCGCCTGTGTGGTGGTGGATGTCGATCTTCGCGAGAACGAGATCTTGGAATTTTGCCGAAACGGGTTGAGCGCGTGGCAAGTGCCGAAACGAATCTTCATCGTCGATTCCATTCCGGCGAACGAGCGCGGAAAAATCAGCCGACGAGAAATGACGCGTCAGTTCCAACAAAGGTAGGGACATCGCGCTGCCATGTCCGCCGTGCTACTCCAACTCGGAGCGCCGCAGCGCGGCGTCCCTGCCCTCGAAAAATTCTTTGCATTTGCCGAGAAGCGGGCATTGCTACCGAGTAGAGCGGCAGAAAAATTGCAGGCCCTCCAACTTCGAGATCGATGAAACAGAAGAAATTCAAACGGAGCGCGCGGATTCTGGTTTTGGAACCGGACGAACAATTGGGCTCCGGAATCTTAGATGTCCTGCAGGAAGCGGCGCCGGGTACGCTGGTTGAAATGACGCGCAGCCTGGAGCAGGCACAGCAGCTCGTCCTCGGCGTGAAACCCGAGCTTTTTGTTCTCGATGTCGATGCCATCCCGGATCTCGGCCAGGATTTTCTTTACGATTTGCGAACGAGTCACCCGAACGCGCGCGCGATCATTTTGACCGGCATTCATTTGCCCGAGCAGCGTGAACAAGCGGCCGGACTCGGCGCGATTCATTTCCTCGAAAAACCGGTGGCGCACTGGGATTTTGTGGAACTCGTGCAGCGTTTGCTGCGGCCGGCGACGGAGACAGCAACTAAAGAATTCCAGGGGACGCCTCGCGATCTCCAATTCGCCGACATTATCCAGCTCAAATGCATGAGCGGCGCGACCGCGGTGCTGGAATTTACCGGGCCGAACGACGAAAAGGCGCATGTTTTCTTTGAGAAAGGTCAGGTCCGGCACGCGACCGCACCCGGCCGAGAGGGAATGGCGGCGTTCAGCGAGATTGTGCGTTGGAAAGGCGGAACGGTTTCCGAAGTTGCCGGCGCGCCTTCCAGTCCTCAGACGATCGACCTGGACTGGCAGCATTTGCTCATCGAAGCGGCGCGCGGCGCGGATGAAACCGACGCGGCGGTGCCAAAAAAGTCGCGCAAGAAGGGGGGCGGGCCAAAGGTGTTGGTGGTTGATG